>Ga0255269_1000346_pt1 | contig 9890 bp, 17 predicted proteins | sample AtltaT_33_FD_183664 | JGI IMG/M metagenome (GOLD analysis project Ga0255269, IMG submission 183664) | Metatranscriptome of freshwater microbial communities from Altamaha River, Georgia, United States - Atl_Yuk_RepC_8h (Metagenome... | ecosystem: Environmental > Aquatic > Freshwater > River... | reverse complement strand
TGGATCTTATCTCTGCTATTCTTATGCTGGTTGTAGTATATTACATTACACAGCTAAAGAAAAACTAAGATTAGGTCCAATACTTGTTACCGAGATAAAGAGGCACGAAAGTGAATACCTTAAGGAATGGTAATATTGGAATGAAAAAACTAAAGATGACTAGCTTCTCAGACTTAGTAGATGAAATCAACAAAAAATGGGGGCATACTTATGAAGACGTGAAAGAGGAAGATGAATCAATTCTAAAAGGGATCAAATTTGACTATGTGATCATCGACGAGCTACCTCTTAACGATAAAGCAGAATAAAAAAGAATACAAAGAGGAATTATACTCTTGTCAGAAAACTCTATTTTAAAAGCACTTATTGACGATTTTAACTTTCGAAAGTCTACGCTTAGGGCTGACAGAAACCAGTATACTCACTTCCTTAAAGATGAAGATGCAAGGCGAATTATTTTGTTCTCCTTTGGTCATATCATTAAGGGTGTTGAGCGAAAAGCAACTCTCGTAGACTTAGCTGTAACGCTAGGACGAAGAGTTCGACAGAAACTTCGGTTGTCAAGAAATAGTACAGCTGCTTGTCATGTTGGGTTTTTCGTTCTAGTTTCGTTCTTCGAAGTTGGACTACTAGAATACAAACTAGTAAAAACAGATAAGAAAGGTAAACGATCAAAGTATCTAACCTATACAGTTGCAGTTAAGAATCGTAAGTCTTTGTTCGACCTTTGGGAAGAGCTAAACACAGAAGAAGAAATTGATTTGTTTCCTGTGAATACTCCACCAGAGCCTTGGACAGGACCAATGCATCCACTTGGCTACTCTATTATTAAGAAGTCAAGTCCTGAGGTTACTAGTAAGGTTAATGCTGAAGAACACCAAATGTTGTTCGATGTGTTGAACAAGCTAGGCTCTACTCCTTGGATTATTAACAAACCTATACTTGACGTGATTGACTACTACGCTGAGAACGATGTAGAAAACAATCCGTTAAAGTACAAACAAGAAAAGGATATCGAGAAGAAAGAGAGCCTATATATTGAGTTAAGTTCAATTCAAAGGCTAGCTAGAAAGAATGTAGACAAAGTCTTCTATCATCTTTATAATACTGACTTCCGTGGTCGGTTGTATCCTAATACTGCTTTCCTTCATGAGCAATCTAGTGATAACGCTAAGAGCCTTCTTCTGTTTGCTAATGGAGTACCTATTGGGGAGGAGGGTCTGTTTTGGATGCTCGTTCATGGTTCTAACACTTGGGGTAATGATAAATGCGAACTTGATGATCGTGCAGAGTTCTGTCTACAAAACTTTGAGTTGTTTCTTAGTTATGCAGACAATCCTTATGACAATACAGGTTGGATGAAAGCGGATAAGCCTTTTAGCTTCCTTGCTTTCTGTATGGAGCTAAGACTACTACAAAACTGGTGTGATGCAGGTCATCCACAAGAGTTGTTTGTGTCTCATCTACCACTGTTCATCGACGGTTCTAATAACGGTTCTCAACACCTAACAGCTATGTCTAAGGACGAAGAGTTAGCTCCTTATGTTAACCTTGTTCCTAGTCAGTTGCCCGGCGACCTTTATGCTCTTGTAGCTGAAAAGGTTTGGACTCGTCTTGAACGTCTTGAAATGAAAGTACCTAGTATTGTTTTTCAACAGCTAGACTATATCCTCAACGAAGCTGAACGTCTACAAAAAGAGTATGATGATTCTCCTGCAGGTAGTGAGAAAAAAGCTCTTGCTTATACTGCAGTACAAACTTGGAGAAACAACAATCGAAAACTACGAGAAGCTCTTTATCCTGTTTACTGGAATCGAATCAAAGATCTAAAGGTTCGCCGAAAGATCTGTAAGCGACCAGTTATGACTTCTGCCTACGGTGCTGTACCTTATGGTATGGGTCAACAAGTTTGGGATGACACTCGAACTATCAATGAGTATCTAGGTAAACAAGAGAAGCTTTGGGCCTCTATGTTAGGCCGTGAGTTACATGCTGCTTGTTATGAAGACTTAAAAGGGCCAGGTAGCCTTCTAAAGTTGTTCGAACAAGTAGCAGACATCTACAACGACAAGCATGAGTACATGGCTTGGAAGTCACCTGTGACTAACTTTCCTGTTGTTCAAAACTATCGTCAACCAACAAGTAACCGAACTTGGTTATCTTATGGTGACAGTCGTTTTCACGTTGTTGTAGAAAACTGGGAAGAGTCTACACTAGACAAAGATTCTCAGAAGCTAGGTGCTAGCCCTAATATCGTTCATAGCCTTGATGCTGTTCATATGGCTATGGTGATTCATGCAGCAGACTTTGACGTTGCTGCTATCCATGACTCTTGGGGTACCACTGCAGGTAACATGAGTAAGCTTTTCCCACTAGTAAGGGAGAAGTTCGTTGAACTATACAAAGGAGATCCTCTAAAGCATATTCTCAAACAACTTGGTTGTGAGTCAATGATGCCTAAACGTGGCAACCTTGATATTACTAAAGTACTTGAATCTGACTTCTGTTTCTGTTAAGGAGAAACGATGGCTAAATTTGCTGTTATATGTAAGCTTGAGTCTGTCGTAGTAATCGAGGCAGATACCCCAGACGAGGCAATTGCTAAGTGGGAACAAAAACAAGAGGAAGGAGCACTAAGCCTTGATCACTACATACAATCATATGGTGATCCCTACACTGTTAGTGTAATTGACGCTGCAAGAGCCGACTTCTAGTAGTGTAACCACCTCTTAGCTATAAAGCAGAAATGCTAAACTGTCTATAACTGTCTTAAAATAAAAAGGAAATGTCTAATGGCTATTATTAACAACGTTGAAATTCACTGGGTTAAGTGCGATCCTGCTCGTCCTGAACGTTATCAGAACAAGGGTCCAGCAAAGTTCTCTGTACAAATTCGTGTAAAGGACAAGAAGACCAAAGAGTCACTTGAAAAGGACTATGGTTTTAAGTTCTCACCAATGGAAGACAAAGATGGTAAGCTTGTCTACAAGACTAGCCTATCTCGTTATGCTTTCCAATCTGATAAAGACGGTAACGAAGACGTAACAAAACCAAACAAACCAGTCAACGTTATTCTCGCTGATGGTACTCCTGTAGATCCTAATACTGTAGGTAATGGTTCTATTGCGAACATCAGCTTCTTTACTAAAGAAGATAAATCTGGTCGTACTCTAAAAGGTATTCAGATTAAGAAGCTAATTAAGTTCGAGGCTCGTGGGGATGCTGACGAGTTTGAGCTAACTGACGATTATGAGATCGTCGAAAACACTGAAAACAAGAACGACGAAAACGACCCTTACTGATAGGAACAAACAATGACTGTTTACCTTGCTGGACCAATTGAAGGAATCAGTCTAAAAGAAGCAACAGAGTGGCGGGAAACTGCCACTAGCTTCTTTCATGGGCATCAGATTCATACGCTAGATCCAACACGAAGGAAAAAGTTTCACGATCAACCTTATACAGTTAATCTAGCTCGAAAGATTGTTCAGCTAGACCTTCAAGATATCCGTAATTCAAATGTTGTTCTTCTGAATCTAAGAGCAAGAGGTAAGGGAAAAGCATGGGGTTCTATCTGTGAGTTAGCTTTGGCTTCTCAACAAGGTAAAACTGTTATCACTGTACTTGAACCGGGATTAGTACATCCTTTTGTCGAGGTCTTCTCAACTGAAATTCACTCTACACTTGAAGACGCATTGGAAGCAACTCTAGCATATTACAGGTAAATATGAGGCTGAAACGAAGTAATGCTAAGTGGGAGTTCAGTATTCATCTTGATGCTGAACGTGGACCTAATAGAGTAACCTTCGATCCTAATGAGGCTAAACGCTTCTTCACTAAACTTCGAAGGAAACATAAAACCCTAGATTGTCTAGTAGTCAAAGTAGTACACTTAGACTCTAAGTTGTCTTGGGAAACAGATGACCCAGAAGAGTTAGCCTACTTTATCGACAACCTTGTTCAACAAACTGGAATCCTAAAATGAGTGATGCAATTAACCCTAAACACTACCAAGGTGTTCTTGTAATTCCGGCAGAACGTGTTAAAGCAGTAACCCAACCAGACGGTTCTATTAGCCTTCAATACATTGAAGTGATGGAGTTTATGATGACTCCTGAAGAGTTCCGTGGTCACCTAAAAGGTCAAACATGGAAATACATGCTACGTCTAGGTGGAAAGGACGATGAAGTACAAGAACTAAACAAGTCTGTTTGGTACCTAACCTACCTTCGTAACGTCTTTAGCTGGATGAAAAAATGAGTTTTCTAAGAACAGTAAATAATCTCTGCACAAACAAACTAACTGAGCTAGAACTTAGCTCTACTGTCTTCAATAAGGAGATTCTGTGTAGTTCGTTCATTGCTGGCGGTGCTATTGTAAGTACAGCAAAAGATGAGCATGTTAAAGATTATGATTTGTTCTTTACAACAACAAAAGCAGCTACAGCTGTTTTCAACACACTGATCCAGAGGATTGGAGTTGGGAGTTACTTCAAACTACAGTTCGATGTCGATCCAATTAATCCAAACTTACAACGAGGACGTTTAGTACTAGCTAGAGAAACACAAGTTAGTATTGAAGACCTTATTGAAGAGTTTAACGATACTGTCAAGAAACTCAAAGGTAACAAACGAGTAAAAGTTTATCCTTGTTATCTTTCTAAAAATGCTCTAACACTGACAAACGGAGTTCAGTTGATCTTCCGCTTTATTGGTGAACCTAAAGAGGTGTTTACCACCTTCGACTACGAACACTGTAAGGTGTATTGGAGACCTAATCCACTTGGTCTTCTCCTTGGTTCTGTATACTATGAAGGTCGTAGCCAAGAGTCTCTAGCTAAGAATGAGTTGATCTACACAGGTCATACACGTTTCGTTCTTTCTGCTATTAGCCGTTTAAACAAATTTATCAAGCGAGGTTGGGGTGTTAGTCCTTCATCACTGTTGTCGTTAGCTGTCTCAGCAAGTAAAGTAGATTGGTCTGATCCTGCTGCTCTCGAAGAAGAGTTGCTAGGTATCTATGGTATTGAAAGTAAAACATTGAAGACGATTCTAGGTATGTGTTCAGAGAACAATAAAATTGACCTAGACAAGATCGTCCAAGTACTCGGAGAAGTATAATATGCTAGAAAATTTTGTCGTTGTTCGTGAACGTGATAACTATAAGAGTGGTATTGGATATACCGGTCCTCTCCTACGTGAGCTAGGGTTTCCAGAGGGTCCGTATATTCATGGTACCGCAAAAATTCTGATCAACCAGCTTCGCTCCCTAACAAACGAAAAGTTTAAGATTGTAGACTATGTTAAAAAATAAACAAGTAGTATTTGACCTCGAAACGGACGGACTACTCCCAGAGGTTACTACTATTTGGATTTTTGTAGCTAGGGATCTTAGTACGGGTGAACAGACTGTTTTCTCGGATTATGACAAAGATGCAAGACCACTAAAAGAGTTACCAAGCTTTCTTGATAGCTGTAGGTTACTTTCAGGCCATAACATTTTAATGTATGACTTGTTAGTGCTTGAGAAACTTCTTGGCTGGAAACCTAAGAAGACACAGAAGCTAGTAGATACAATGATTATGTCCCAAGTCCTTAACTATAAACGTTTTGGATTTGGGCATAGTCTAAAGGCTTGGGGTGAGTTCTTTAAGTATCCTAAAGTAGAGCATGAAGACTGGTCACAATACAGTCCTGAAATGCGGAATCGTTGTGTAGTAGACGTTGAGTTGAACGTTAAAGTTTATCGTTACTTAATAGATGAACTTAGCTCTCGTAAAAACAAAGACAAGTTGAAACTAGGGTTAAAAGTAGAACATGGAATTTCTCGCTATGTTGGCCGTTCTATTCTACATGGTTGGCCTTTCGATGTTGCTAAAGCCTTAGAAGTAAAACAACAGCTAGAAGATGAAATGGCTAAGATTGAAGACTTTATCAATCCTCAGCTACGAATGAAACTAGCTAAAGTAGACTCTGATCCTGAATATAAGTCCCCTGCTTGGGTCAAGACAGGTAACTATGCTGTAAGAACTGCTGCTTGGTTCGAGATTGATCCTGCTCGTGGTCAAGAGGAAGATCGTCCAGTGTGGGGTGACTATTGTCGTGTTGAAGTAGTACAACCAGATATCGGTTCTATGGAATCTGTCAAAGATCTTCTGTATAATCTAGGTTGGGAACCTGACGAGTGGAACTATGTTAAGAACGATAAAGGTGTACCTGTAAAGTCTAGCCCCAAGTTGACCGAAGCTTCTCTTGAGCCTCTAGGTGAAGTTGGTGAAAAGATCAACAAGTACTACACTCTTCGTTCTCGTCATTCAATCCTTAAAACATGGATAGAAGAAAATGTCACTGATCTTGGACGTATTCATGGCGATTGCTTCGTTATTGGTACTCCTACTGCTCGTTCTCGTCATGGGATTATTGCTAACATCCCGTCTGCCGATGCTACCTTCGGACCTGAAATCCGCAGTTTGTTCAGTAGTCCAGCAGGCTATGTAATTGTTGGTGCTGACTCTAAGGGTAACCAGAACCGTGCTCTAGCGCACTATCTTGAGAATAAAGAGTACACCGAAGCTGTTTGCACAGGTGATATTCATGACTTTAACAGAAAGATTCTTGAGTCTATTGTTGGCCCCATGGGTCCAGATGGACGAAAGAGAGCAAAGGCTTTCTTCTATGCTCTAATCTTCGCCGGTGGTCCCGGTAAGCTAGCACTTATCGTAACAGGAAGGCGTAATAATGAAGTTGGTCTAAAGATTAAGAATGAGTTCTTAAGAAAGATTCCCGGTCTAAATGAACTAGTAACTCGACTTGAAAAGATGTTCGAGGCTACTGAAGCTAAGACTGGTAAAGGCTATATCATGGCTCTCGACGGTCGTCCTATCTTTATGGAAGGTAAACGTCTTGCACTAAATTATCTTCTACAGTCCTTTGAAAAAATTACTGTTGCTGCAGCTATTGATCAACTACAAAACGAGCTAGACGAAGGTGGCTTTGACTGGCAACCTCTTATTGTGTATCACGATGAGTGTCAGTTTCTTGTTCGTGAAGACCAAGCTGAAGCAGCTAAGGAACTAGCATTAAAGGCTTTTAGAGAAGCCCCTAAACAATTCGGAGCAATGATTATGGACGGTTCAGCCGCCATCGGTAAAAATTGGTATGAGACCCACTAATGTCTAAGTATGGCATGACTAAAGAAGAGTATGAGATCTGGTCTAAGTCAGATCCTTGGGAACCTGTTGATGGTTGGGTTGAATACTCTTGGGAACATGGGGTAGTAGGTGTTTCCTACTGCTTCTTCCCTAATGAAAAAGTAGCTAAAGCTTACTTTGCTGCTCACGGTATCGTAAATTACTATCAAGAAACAGTATAAGGAAAATAAGAATGACAAATGTAATTCGCACTCGTTTTCAAGGTAAAGACGGTTATCTAAACATTAGTAAAGGTATCCTAACACTCTATGGTGGTTCTAAGCCAGTTAAGTGGGATATCACTAAACGAGAGACTACACATCTGTTACGTGAGTTTCTAAATACTGCGCTAAAGCGTGGTCAAGGCGTTAAGTTCAAACTATTCCATGAAACAAATAAGAATAGCTTTAATTGGGATTCTAATGGTCTTAGTCGTGTAGACTATACTAAAGATATTTTTTCTTGGCTTTATCCTGATACTGATCATACTAAAGCAATCCTCTCAGCAATGGTGCGAGCAAATGTCGGCAACTAAGAAAGTCTACCCTGAATACTATACTAAGGCAGAGTACGAACGGGAACTAGATAAATCACTCAAATTGGGGTGCGTAGAACACGCACTCCTTTTTTACCATTTTTGCCAGTACTGTATTATCCGTAATGAAGATTTTATTTCAGCAGAGAAGTATTACCAGTTATGTGACTTCCTGTCAGATAACATCCATACACTACCTAAAGGACTTCAAGAGTATGTAGTATTCGACGAGTTGTATTCTTACGACTGCAGTCTTACGATTGCTCCATCAAAGGAAGCCTTTGTCAAAGGTAAACATGTGTTCTATGAAATTGGAAATCTTCTTGAAATTCTAGAAGATCGAATTGATATCGATTTTAAATTAGAGGTAGTAGACGAACTTGATAGCGTTGATTGATGGTGATGTGTTATTGCATGCTACTTTGTGGGAGACTACAAACTATCAAGCAGCAGTAGACAAGCTAAAGTATAACATTGAAGACTATACAGATGGTGCTTTTTGCAATGAGTGCATCATCGCAGTAGGTCCAAGAAACGGTAAGAACTACCGAGACGACATGTACCCTGACTACAAGCAGACTACAATGCGAGTCAAGGGTCGTAAAGAAAAACCTGAACACTTTATTAAAGTTAAGGAGTTCTTGTATGAACGTGACGAAGTAGTCGTTGGTGATAACATCGAAGCCGATGACCTCTTAGGTATCCTTAGCCGACAGTTAGGCGACAACTGTGTTATCGTAACTGTTGACAAAGATATGGATCAGTTATCTGGTATTCACTACAATCCGAAGTACAACAAAGAAAGGTACTACATTGTAGACCAAGAGCAAGCAGATCGCTTCTTCCTAAAGCAGTTGTTGATGGGAGACGCTATGGACAAAATTCCCGGTTTACCTAAGTATGGTCCTATCAAGGCTGAGAAGATCATTGACTCTTGTACTACAGTGCTTGAAGCAGCTTCTACAGTATTAGATCACTACTTCATGACCTATGACAAAGACTGGGAGAACTATTTTCTTGCAAACGGAAAGCTACTCTGGTTGCAACGAAAAGACTATGACTGGTTCACTATGGACCGCTTCAAAGAAAGCTTTATGAATGATCGTTCTGGAATATCCACTGAATAAAGGTCGTTACGCTTCTGTTACACGTTTGGTTGGTCCACCAGTTAGCTATAAAGTAGAACTGTGGATTGAGAATCAGTTTTACTTCTCGAGGTCTTTTGCTAGCTTCGAGAAAGCAGAACTTTATTATTGGGAAAGGGTCAAGAAGGAGTTTTCATGACTATAGAGGTAATTGAGTAAGACAAGCCATTGGGACCACACAGGGTTAACACTAGATCCTGAACGTGCGGTCGGCTTTGTCTATCTCATAGTATACAAAGAAACCAATCAAAAATACATTGGTAAGAAAAACTACAAAGGTAGGGGCAAGCTGAACAAAGGTCAAGAGTCTAATTGGAAGTCTTACACAAGTTCTAGCTCCTACCTTAACGATCTGATCAAGGAAAAAGGTAAAGAAAACTTTGTCTTTATCATTCTTGAGCAGTATTACTCTGTTGGAGGACTAAGCTTTGCTGAGACTTGGTCTCAAGTAGTAGCTGAAACTCCTAGTAAAAACGACGAGTTCATTAACCGCTTCATCGACAAGGTGACTTGGAAGGTTACTGAACCTGTTACTGAACAACATAAACGAAGATTGAAACATTACTTGAGAAAGTACAAACATGGTTGATCCTCTTCTAATCCTTCTTATTCTTTTGGGTGTTGTAACTAGCTGGTTTTTGTTTTGTAATAATAAGACTTATCTTCATAGAGATAAGATCATTGAGGAAGCTAGACAGCATGTAGGAAACGAAGAATTTTGGAAAAAAATCGGTAGGTTGAACAAGATTACTTATGAGCAGCATCTATTCCGGTTAGTTACTGGTCGTTGGAATTGGAGGAAATGGTATGAAAATTGATGAGAAGTTTATTGACTATCTTCGTACTAAAACACTAGATCCCGAGGGCTATCCTCGTGTTTCTACTGATCGAGTAGTTTTAGCTGTAGATGACATTCGAAGAATTCTATTTCATTTTAACTTTCAAAACAAGGAACCTTATCGTGCCAATAAAGACGGAGAAGTGGTACACGACTCAATTGGTCTCCTCGGAGAGTGACAAG
>Ga0255269_1000341_pt1 | contig 9915 bp, 11 predicted proteins | sample AtltaT_33_FD_183664 | JGI IMG/M metagenome (GOLD analysis project Ga0255269, IMG submission 183664) | Metatranscriptome of freshwater microbial communities from Altamaha River, Georgia, United States - Atl_Yuk_RepC_8h (Metagenome... | ecosystem: Environmental > Aquatic > Freshwater > River... | reverse complement strand
TGGAGAAAGACAATGAGTGAAACTGCAAAAGAAATAGACCTCAATGATGGGGTGCAACTTATCCTCAACCGCATGAAAACCAACCCCGAGGAGTTCTTCGGTGATGCTGGGCGGTGGAATTGGATATTCAAAGAAAACCTGCGAGAGGTGATGACCGAGATTGAGAAGGCCGCAATCTTTGAATCGCTCAAAGAAGTTCGCCGAGCCGAGCTTACGGCAAAAGCCTTGGGCACAATTCTGCGTATCGAGGAGGAGGCAGAACTCAAAGAGAAGGGGGCGCAGGGTGCGTACACAGGACAGAATTTGGCCATGAGCACAGGAACAGTTGCCCCTGCTACCCTAACTGCACCGAGCCGAGGCCGGTTGAAAGACCTCGGATGAAAATTCTGACGCTCGACTTCGAGACTTTCTACTCCCCTGCGTTCAGCCTGACCAAGATGACGACCGAGGAGTATGTGCGGTCGCCCGACTTTGAAGTCATCGGTGTATCAGTGCAGGAGGATGGCGGGGAGCCAGTGTGGTTCAGCGGCGACGCTTACGCCTTGCACCAGTTCCTTACCTCTTATGATTGGGCGAACGCTCTGGCGCTAGCGCACAACGCACCATTTGATGGAGCAATCCTGACGTGGAAGTTTGGCATCAAACCCAAGGGCTGGCTGGATACCCTATCGATGGGGCGTGCCCTGCATGGTACGGAGGTAGGAGGAAGCCTTGCGGCCTTGACGCATTACTACGACCTTGGGGAAAAAGGCACAGAAGTTGTTAACGCACTTGGTAAACGCCGAGCCGACTTTGCCCCCAATGACCTTGCCCGATATGGCGAATACTGCAAGAACGATGTGGCCCTGACATGGAAGCTCTTCAACGCAATGAGCGCTGACTTCCCGCCCGAGGAGTTGCGCCTGATTGATTTGACGGTGCGTATGTTCACCGACCCAGTGTTGCAGTTGGATACGCAGATATTGAACAAGCATTTGAACGCAGTGCGCCAGCGCAAAGAGTCATTGTTGGGGGCGTTCGACAAAGATACCCTGATGAGCAACCCTCAGTTTGCTGATGTGCTCAGAACCCATGGCGTCGAGCCGCCCATGAAAATTAGCCCAACGACGGGGAAACAAACCTATGCCTTCTCTAAGACAGATGAAGCGTTCAAAGAACTTCTCGAACACGAGAACCCTCAAATACAAGCATTGGTCGCCGCACGGTTGGGTACGAAGTCTACGATTGAAGAAACACGAACAGAACGTTTTATTGGAATTGCTGGCCGAGGGTCACTCCCTGTCCCCCTGCGGTATTACGCCGCACACACCGGACGCTGGGGCGGGGACGACAAACTCAACCTCCAGAACCTCCCCCGCAATTCGCCCCTGAAGTTTGCGATCATTCCCCCATCTGGGCATGTGTTTTTGGACTCCGATTCATCGCAGATTGAGGCACGCACGCTGGCTTGGCTGGCTGGACAGGAAGACTTGGTGGAGGCATTCGACCGTGGCGAGGACGTTTACAAGATCATGGCATCTGCTATTTATGGCAAGAGCGTGGCGAGTATCACGAAGGATGAGAGGTTCGTTGGGAAGACCACAATCCTTGGTGCAGGATATGGTATGGGCGCTCAAAAGTTCCAAGCGCAACTCAAGAACTTCGGCGTTGAGTTGGAGTTGGAAGAAACGAAGAGGGTCATCGATACCTATCGGCAGACGTACCCAGCCATCCCACAGCTCTGGCAAGAATCACATTCCATCTTAGGTGCAATCATTGGCGACCAGTACGCCGAGTTTGGACGCAACGGCATCTTGAAGGTTGAGGGGCGCAAGGGCATCCGACTGCCCAATGGCCTGTACATCAAATATCCTAATCTGCGGTTTACCGAGACCGAGCAGAACGGACGCCTCAAAACCGAGTACGTTTATGACGCACGCAGGGGCAAACAGATGGTTGCCAACCGCATTTATGGTGGTAAAGTTATCGAAAACGTGTGCCAAGCGCTGGCCCGAATCGTTATCGGTATGCAGATGCTGATGGTGGCAAAGAAGTACCGAGTCGTGATGACTGTGCATGACGCCATCGGTTGTATCGTGCCAGAGGCGGAGGCCGAGCGTGCTAAAGAGTACGTTGAATTGTGCATGCGGTTGCGGCCCGAGTGGGCCCCCGAACTACCCCTGAACTGTGAAGCTGGATATGGAGATAGCTATGGAGCATGTTGAACTGATTGATTACGCGCACCCCCTGATGATGGCCGAGCGTAACCTGCGGGATGGGTACAACGCCCTGATCGAAGGTGATTTGGAAGTGGGGGAGACCCTGCTGATAAATGCGGCGGTGGAAGTAAAGATGGCGCTGAACGCTGTCAGACACGCAAAGGAAAGCAAACGTGCCTAAAGTCACATGGTCGTTCAGCAGTCTGAAGACCTTCCAGCAGTGCCCGAGGAAGTATTACCACACCAAGGTCGCCAAGGATGTGGTGGAGGGTGACACTCAGGCCACGATCTACGGCAAGTCGGCGCACACTGTTGCCGAGGAATACATTCGAGACAGTGTGGAAATCCCTCCAGCATTCTCTTACATGCAACCTGTACTGGATACGCTGAAAGCCATTCCCGGCACGAGGTACTGCGAGTACGAAATGGGGTTGAAAGAAGACTTGACCCCCTGCGGATTCAACGACCCTGACCGCTGGTGGCGGGGGATTGCCGACTTGCTTGTGGTCAACGAGGAAATCGGACTGGCTTATTCTGCCGACTACAAGACCAGCAAGAGCGCACGGTACGCCGACACCAAACAGTTGGACTTGGTTGCCCTTGGCATCTTTGCACACTTCCCCAAAATCAAGCGGGTGAAGTCTGCCCTGATCTTTGTGGTCAGCAAGGAGTTTGTCAAAGCCGAGCACCATGCCGAGATGATTCCCAAGTACATCGAAGGCCCCCGCCGAGATGTTGCACGAATCGAAGCGGCGTTGGAAAATGGAGTCTGGAACCCCAAAGAGAGCGCACTGTGTCGGTTCTGTCCGGTTAAGCAGTGCGAATACAACAGGAGTTGAACATGCCATACGTTAACAAACCCCGTCCGTACAAAAAAGAATATCAACAACAGATCGCCAGAGGAGAAGCAGATGAGCGTCTTGAACGCCAACGAGCAAGAGAAGCAATCGACAAAAAGAACCCCGACCGAGACAAAGATGGCCGTGCTGATGTCCGTGAAGGAAAAGATGTTGCACACATCAAAGCTCTATCTAAGGGTGGGTCAAACAAAAACGGAACGAAGTTGCAAAGCCCATCGGCCAATCGTTCATTCAAGCGTGGCTCTAACCACAAAGTAGTGTCCGAAATCAGCACCAAGGAAAGAAAAAAGAAGTGAACCTATCAGAGTATCAGTGGCCCCGGCCTCCGGGGTTCCAACCGTTCGAACATCAGAAGTCAACAGCAGAGTTTTTGATTAGTAACCGCAAAGCGTTTTGCTTCAACGAGCAAGGCACTGGCAAAACTGCATCAGTGATTTGGGCCGTGGACTACTTGATGACCCTTGGCGTGGTTAAGCGGGTGCTGGTTGTGTGCCCCCTGTCCATCATGAAGTCTGCGTGGCAAGCCGACTTGTTCAAGTTTGCGCTTCACCGTACAGTGTCTGTCGCTTATGGCTCTGCTAAGAAGCGTAAAGAGATTCTCAACGCGGGCGCCGAGTTCGTCATCGTCAATTTTGACGGCGTGAGCATTCTCAAGAACGAGATCATCAGGGGCGGGTTTGACCTGATCGTGATTGATGAAGCCTCAGCCTACAAGAACCCCCGCACTGTACGTTGGAAAGACATGCGGGAAGTGTGTCGAATCGTCAAAGGACTGTGGATGCTCACAGGTACACCAGCCGCTCAGTCGCCTGTGGATGCTTACGGATTGGCAAAGTTGATCAACCCCAAGGGAGTTGCTCCGTTCTTTGGGCAGTTCCGAGATCAAGTGATGATCAAAATCACCGACTATCGGTGGGTTCCTCGGCCCGAAGCCAAGGCCATCGTGCGCAATGTGCTTCAGCCAGCAATTCGGTTCGAGAAGAAAGATTGCCTCGACTTGCCGTCGGTGACATTCATGGACAGAGACGCACCCATGACTGCCCAGCAACGCAAATACTACAAGACGTTGGCCAAGCAGATGCTGATCGAAGCCGCAGGTGAAGACATTTCTGCCGTCAATGCCGCCGTGAAGGTGAGTAAGTTACTGCAGATCGCTTGTGGTTCCGTATACACAGATACAGGTGAGGTCATCGACTTCGACGCCAGCGAGCGACTAAATGTGGTGCAAGAAGTTGTGGATGAATGTAGCAACAAAGTGCTGATCTTTGTACCGTTCTCCCACTCCATCGAAATGGTGCGCAGACATTTAACCAAAAACGGTGTGTCATGCGAGGTCATCAATGGTGATGTGAACGTCAACAAACGTGCGGAAATCGTGCAGTCGTTTCAGACCTCCACCAACCCCAAGGTGCTCATCATCCAGCCGCAAGCCGCCTCCCACGGACTTACCCTAACTGCCGCCGACACAATCATCTGGTACGCTCCATGTACCAGCGTTGAAACCTACCTTCAGGCCAACGCCCGGATCGACCGACCCGGACAGGTGAACCCAATGACTGTTGTACACATCAAAGGTAGTCCGGTCGAAGCACGGATGTATTCCATGTTGCGCAACAACATTCGCAACCACAACGAGATCATTGATCTATACCGCCAAGAAATTTTAGCGGCTGAAGAAGAAATTGCTTGACAATGTCAAGTAATGTGATATACTAACCAAAAACAGGAGCAGAGAATGAGCGAAATGAACGATGAGGTTCAGGGCAAAGAACCCTCTACCTTCACCCCAGACCTTGACCAACTCACCAAAGTCTACATCGCCATGCGTGATGCCAAAGACGCACTGACCGACAAGTACAAGCAACAACTCGCCACCATCGAGGAACAGATGGATGTGGTTGAGCAGAAGCTGCTTGAAATATGCAAACACATGAACGCCGACAGCGTTCGCACCCCACACGGCACAATCGTCCGTTCTCTTAAAGCACGGTATTGGACGAACGATTGGGATTCGATGCACAAGTTCATCGCTGAACACCATGCATTCGGCCTGTTGGAGAAGAGACTTCATCAGACAAACATGAAGGAGTTTCTCTCTGAGAATCCAGACTTGCTTCCCATTGGCCTCAATGTGGAGCGCTCTTATACCGTGGTTGTTAGACGTTCAAAAGGAAATTGAAATGAGTAATCTCACTGTGATCGACGCAAACCTGCCTGACTTTCTGCAAACCGCAGGTGTCAGTGACCTGACCAAACAACTGGCTGGCAAAGCCGCAGGTACTCCCCGTATCGTGCCCAAGAACGGCATCTTCCGCAAGGTTGTCGGTGGCGAGGAAATGGGCAAGGTGAAGGGCACTATCAATGCCATCATCGTCAACGCTTCACCCAAAGTTGGCCGTATTTTCTACGCCAAGCAGTGGACTCCCGAAGCCGAGCCGACCGCACCTGACTGCTTCTCGAACGATGGTCAATCCCCTGACGCTGGTTCGGCTAACCCCCAAGCCAGTCGTTGCGACGAGTGCCAGCAGAACATCAAAGGTTCGGGCATGGGCAACTCCAAGGCGTGCCGTTACAGCCGCCGCATTGCCATGACTCTGGAAGAAGACTTCGGTACTTCTCTGGAAGGTCGTGTGTACCAGATGAACTTGGCTTCCAAGTCGCTGTTCGGTGATTCGGTTGGTGACAACACCCACCCCTTCGAGAGCTACACCAAGTATCTGGCCAACAACGGCAAGTCGCTCGACTACGTCGTGACACAGATCAGCTTCAACGAGGACAACGACAACCAGTCTGTGTTGTTCACCCCCGTGCGCTTTATCAACAAGCAAGAGTTTGAAGTGACCGGCAAGCTGGGCTCCAAACCCGAGGTGCAGAAGATGATCATCATGACTCCGTACCAAGCGGATGTGTCTGGACGTGCGCCTAAGCTGGAAGCACCAAAAGCTGCCGCTGAAGAAGTAGCCGCTCCCACCAAGCGTGAGAGCAAAACAAAAGCCGAAGCGCCGACTGTGACCAAGAAAGACTTGGACTCAGTGGTCAAGGCATGGACTGACGAGGACTAATCATGCCCATTGGTTACAGCATTGGTTTGATGCAAGCCAACAAACAGGCCAACATCAAATCTCTCGGTGTAGCCCTCGGTCGTGTGTGTATCCATAAGGGTGTCAGCGTTCGTGAGGTGGCTGGGTACTTCGGGCTCAGTCGCCAAGCGATCTACGATTGGTTCAAAGGGGACTCTGTCCCCGACCCTTCCATTCACTCACGCATCGAACGGTATATCGCCAGCCTCAAGAAAAAGTAAGTCATGTCATTCGACCTTCTTGATACCGTTCTCCCAACGGAGGGCAGGTACTGCATCATCGGTATAGGTCGATACCCAGATCAGCGCTTTGCGGAGACAAGAGAGCAAGCCGACGAGATCATTCAAGAATTCGTCGACGCAAAAATCGATGCCTATTTTGGTTGTGCCAAGTTCGGTGTACTGGATGAGCGCACACACGAGAACGCCCTGTATTTCAGGTCGCTCTGGATGGACATTGACTGCGGCCCCACAAAGGGCGTGCCTAACTCCAAGGGCAAAATTGAAGGGTACTTAGACCAGCAGACAGGGCTCGCTGAGCTTCAGCAGTTCTGTAAAACAGTAGGATTGCCCAAACCAATCCTCATCAACTCAGGCAATGGCATTCACGCTTATTGGCTGATCGACCGTACTTTGTCACGGCAAGAGTGGAACCCGCTGGCCAAACGGCTGAAGCAACTCTGCAAAGAGCACAAGCTCATTGTTGATGACAAAGTCTTTGAAGCCTCTCGGGTGTTGCGCCCGTTGGGGTCGGCAAATTTCAAAGACAAAGATAACCCAAAACCAGTGGGGGTCTGGAACAATTCTACGCCCGAGTTGGGGTATGAAGAATGGCTGAATCTACTCGGAAACCCCGAACCCGAGCCAGACGAAACGCCAGATTTTGTACCCTCATCTATGAGCCCGATGATGCAAGCGCTCATGGACAACAAGGTCAAACGGTTCAAGACCATCATGATGAAGGCAGAGAACGGTTGTGCGCAACTGAACTACTGCTTTGCGAGTCAGCAAGAAATTGATGAACCGCTTTGGGTATCCGCTCTGTCAATCACGGCGTTCTGTGTGGATGGCGACGAAGCCGCACACAAAATGTCAAACCAACATCCAGAGTACGACGCAGAAGAAGTAGAAACAAAACTGCGAAACATCCGCAAGCGTGGGGGCCCACATCACTGCACCACGTTTGAAGAGCGCAACCCCGGCGGGTGCGACGGATGCCAGCACAGGGGAAAAATCAAGTCACCGATCGTTCTGGGTATTGAGATAGCCGAAGCCGACCCCGAGGATAACGAGTTTGTGGTTGAAGAAGAGGGCGAAGCCACCACATACCAAATTCCGGAGTTTCCGTTCCCGTACTTCCGGGGCAAGAAGGGAGGCATATACCGCCGACCGGACAAAGAGAACTCAGAAGAGTCACCTGCGCTGGTGTATGAGCACGACTTCTACGCCCTCAAGCGCATGAAAGACCCGGAGATTGGTGAAGTGGCCCTGTTCCGCTTGCACCTACCGCACGATGGGGTGAGGGAGTTCACCATGTCGGCGTCCACTATCTGCTCCAAAGATGAGTTGCGCAAGGCGTTGGCTCAGCATGGAGTGGTGACATTCAAGGCACAGTACGACAACCTGTCCACGTTTGTGGTGTCGTCAGTGAAAAACCTACAGTACACAAAGAGAGCAGAAATGATGAGAACTCAATTTGGTTGGGTTGATGGGGATAGCAAGTTCATCCTCGGCGACCGAGAAATAACAGTTGATGGTACGTTCTACAGCCCTCCATCGACCACGACACAGGATGTAGCCGCAAAGCTACAAATCAAGGGCACCTTTGAGAAATGGAAAGAGGTGTTCAATCTGTACGCTCAAAAGGGTCTTGAGCCACAAGCGTTTGCCGCACTGACGGCTTTTGGGTCGCCTTTACTTAAATTTACAGGGCTGGAAGGGGCCATCATCAACCTGATTCACCCGTCATCGGGCTCAGGCAAATCGACCGCCTTGTTTATGTGTAACAGCGTCTCTGGAATGCCCAAAGACCTGACCTCCATGTATAAGGATACGTTCAACGCCAAGATTCACCAACTGGGCGTTATGAACAATTTGGCCAACACCATCGACGAGATCACCAACCTCAGTGGCATGGAGTTCTCTGATCTGGCTTACAGCATCAGTCAAGGCCGAGGCAAAAACAAGATGAAGGGGCAGACCAATGAGCTGCGCATCAACAACACCAAGTGGCAAGGGATTACCCTATGTTCAGCCAACGCCAGCTTTTACGAGAAGCTCGGTGTGGCCAAGAGCAGTCCTGACGGTGAAGCCATGCGCTTATTGGAGTACAAAATAGAGCCGTCCGAGCTGATCTCTGCCGAGGTGGGCAAGCAGATGTTTGATCACCAACTGCGGGAGAACTACGGGCACGCCATGGAAATCTACGCTACGTGGTTGGTGGCCAACAAAGAGGACGCCGTGAGCCTACTGCGGAAGATCCAAGCCCGCATCGACAAAGAAGTCCAATTCACCGCACGGGAGCGCTTCTGGTCAGGTGTGGTGGCGTGCAACATTGCAGGGGGCCTGATTGCCAAAAGCCTCGGCTTGCACGACTACGATATGCCCGCCATCTACGAGTGGGTCAAAGTGATGCTCAACGAGATGCGTCAAGAGGTTAAGCCTCCGCAAGCAAACCCAATCACCATCGTGGGTGAATTCATCAACTCCCGCATCAACAATGCGCTGGTGGTCAACGACATAGCGAGCAACTCGGCGCTGGCACCCTTACCGTCGATGGAGCCCAAGGGTGAACTGCTGATTCGCTTTGAGCCGGACACCAAGCAACTGTTCATATCGGCCAAGGCGTTCAAAGACTTTTGCGTCGAGACTCAAATCAACTACCGGTCTACTCTGACCGAGCTGGGCAAGATCGGCGTATTCAAGGAAGCCATGAACAAGCGTATGTCCAAGGGCATGAAGGTCACTTCCCCTGCGGTTCGTGTGTTACGTTTTGACACCTCTGCATCTGAGTATTTGCAGATCGGAGCCCAAGAAAATGAAGATCGAGACGGTGACGTACGGGATTAACTGGAAGAACTTCAAGCGGGGGTACAGCTTTTTTGTACCCTGCGTTAACCCAAGAATGGCGAAAGCCGAAATCAGCCGAGTCACACGCCGCCTTGGATTCAAGACTGTCACCAAAGTCGTGATTGAAGAGGGGGTACAAGGCTTGCGAGTGTGGCGGGTGTAGCCTATACTTGAGTTGCTGGTAAGCAGTTGCCAGCTTTCTCCTCGGGATTGTTTGCTCATTCCTCCCTGTTACCCCGGCCTAGCGCCGGGGTTTTTTTCAGTCCTTCTTGGCTTCACGCTCAAGAGTTTCAGTGGAGGCTTCGAGCAACTCGGCCAGATGCGGGTAGAGTTTCTTGTCGACACGGAACCCACGATCAGACATGCCCCGAGCCTTAGCCCGACGCTCAAACAGTTTCTGGATTTCGTCGGCTTTCATGGCCATGGACGGGTAACGCCAGCCGTACTTCACCAGCTCGTCGAGTGCCTTTTGGAAGCCCTCGTCTGAGCCCAGCTCCAATTCACGATCGAGGCGGTTGGTGAGCTTTTGCTTCTCTTGCAAGACCTTGACACGGATGGCTTCAACCTTGAAGTTGTCCTCTTGCTTCTCGGCCAACCCCTTGGTGCGGAAACCCAAAGCCTGCGCCGCAATCTGTCCTGCGGTGAACTCGTCAGCACCTTTGATTTCTGCGCCGGTTTGAGTGAGTGCGCCTTCTTTGGAGAACCGATA
>Ga0255269_1000328_pt1 | contig 10045 bp, 8 predicted proteins | sample AtltaT_33_FD_183664 | JGI IMG/M metagenome (GOLD analysis project Ga0255269, IMG submission 183664) | Metatranscriptome of freshwater microbial communities from Altamaha River, Georgia, United States - Atl_Yuk_RepC_8h (Metagenome... | ecosystem: Environmental > Aquatic > Freshwater > River... | reverse complement strand
GTGGCCCGCATCGGCGTGATGCTGCAATCGGGCGGTGTGGCCACCGGCATGCGTTCGGCCGAGGCGCTGCACCTGTTCGCGTCCTACTACGACGACCCCGCCGACCCCGATGACCTGCTCGACCTCGTCGGGCTGTCCGATGTGCGTTCCTCCATCTGGCGATCGCTGTCGGGTGGGGAGCAGCAACGACTCTCACTCGCGCTTGCTCTCGTCGGACGACCAGCCGTCGCCTTCCTCGATGAACCCACCGCCGGCATCGACCCCGCCGGTCGCCAGTTGATCCGCAGGATCATCGCCGATCTCCGGAGCGACGGTGTGGCCGTCCTGCTCACCACCCACGATCTCGACGAAGCCGAGAAACTTGCCGACCACGTCGTGATCATCGACCGCGGTGTCGTGCTCGCCGACGGAACCCCCACCGACCTGATGAACGCCACACAGGGTGAGGATGTCCGCTTCGGCGCACCCACCGGTCTGGACGTCACCGCGCTCGGAGATCGCATCGGTGCTGTCGTCATGGAGGCCTCCCCGGGCGAATACGTGGTCGCGACCGAGGCCACCCCGGCGACGGTGGCGGCCATCACCGCATGGTTGGCCGAACAGGATCTGCCCCTCGCGGATCTTCGAGCCGGCCGACGCCGCCTCGAGGACGTCTTCCTCCGACTCACCGAGGAATCGACATCGGCCGAAGCCCCCGCGCGTGGACGGAGATCACGGCGATGAGGGCCCTGCGGGCCCAGACGTGGGCCGAGCTCAAACTGAGTCTGCGCAATGGTGAGCAATTGCTGGTCAACATCGCCATTCCGCTGCTGCTGCTCGTGTTCTTCTCGACCGTCAAGGTGCTGCCGATCCCGGTCGGTGTCGATGCGCGCGTCGACTTCCTCGCACCGGGGATCATCGCTCTCGCGGTGATGTCGAACGCCATGGTGGCCCTCGCCATCGGAACCGGGTTCGAGCGTCAGTACAAGGTGCTCAAACGATTGGGAGCGACGCCCCTCGGACGCGGCCGCTGGGTGCTGGCCAAGATCGGCATGGTCAAGATCCTGCTGCTCGTGCAGATCCTGCTCATCGTCGTCGTCTCATTCGTCCTCGGCTGGGCCCCCGGTGGCACGCCGTGGTTGGCGATACCCGCTGTCGTCCTCGGTGCGTTCGCATTCGGCGGAATCGGGTTGCTCATGGCCGGCACGCTGCGCGGCACCGTCACGCTCGCACTCGCCAACGGTCTCTATCTGCTCCTGCTCCTCCTCGGCGGCATGATCATCCCCTTCAGCGAGATGCCCGGCGCCCTTGGAACGATCGGACGGGCGCTGCCCTCGGGGGCTCTCAGCCAGGTGCTCCAGTCATGTCTCCGTGACGGCGCACCCGCTGCGGGATCCTCGTGGATCGTGCTCACGGTGTGGGCACTGCTGGCACCGATCCTGGCCGTGCGCCTCTTCCGCTGGGAATGACGAAGGGCGACGGTCTCCCGTCGCCCCCGTTCGAACTTCGAGCAGTCGTCTACTTGTGTTGACCGTTGAACCAGATGCGGAAGGTCGTCAGCATCGCGATGTATACGAGAACCGCGAGCACCAGACCCGAGTAGAAGATGCGGGTGAGGATCGGCTTGTCGAACTTCAGATGCATGAAGATGTAGACGATCGTGAAGAACTTGACCGCCATCAAGATCATGAGGACCGGAATGACGAGTTCGTCGGCCCACACCGGGAAGTCCGGGAACGCGTAGGTGAACACCTCGATGAGGGTCAGGACGGCGAGGAAGATGGCGGTGAGGACGTAGACCTTGTCGCGCGAATAGTCCTTGACGGCACCGTCCAATACGGAGGTGGGCACATCGTCGTGGGAGGTGATGGTCATCGGATGCTCCTCGCTCAGGACGGGATGAGGTAGACGACGGCGAAGATGACGACCCACACGACGTCGACGAAGTGCCAATAGAGGCCGACGATCTCGACGGTCTCGGAACGGTGCTCCGGGATCTTGCCGCGCAGCGACAACAGCACGAGCGACACCAGCATGATGATGCCGACCGTGACGTGGACGCCGTGGAAACCGGTGAGGGTGTAGAAGGCCGAACTGAAGCGGCTGGTGGTGAAGCCGAGGCCTTCACGGGCGAAGACCGTGAACTCGTAGATCTGACCGGCGATGAACGTGGCGCCGAGCATGGCGGTGGCACCGATCCAGACCCGCATGCGCTGATGCTCACCACGCTCGATGGCCGACACGGCCAGCACCATGGTGAGCGACGACATGAGGAGCACGAACGACGAGGTCGAGGTGAACGGGATGTCGAAGATCTCGTGCGGCGTGGGGCCCTCGAGTGGGTGCTTGTACAGCAGATAGGTGGTGATGAGGCCACCGAACAGCAGACACTCGGAGGCCAGGAACAGCCACATGCCCAACTTGGTGTTGGAGATACCCGTGTTGGTGTCGTGCTCGATATGCGCGTGGGCCTGATGGGCGTCGGCGCTGGCGATCGTCGGTCGGGAGGTGAGGGTCTCAGCCAACGGTCTCGACCTCCTTGGCGGCCTCGGTCGACTCGGGCACGGCGGCGTCTCCGCCACCGGAGGCGTGCTCGTCCGATCCGTGGTCGTCATGGGCCAGATCGGGATCGTCCGGCGGTTCCATGACCCAGCCGTAGATGGCCGCGACCACGATGATGGCGCCCACGAGTGCGAGCCACAGGCTGAAGATGAGGCCGTAGGCCGCGATCGGCAGACCGAAGGCGAGCACGATCGGCCAGTACGACGGCGAGGGCAGATGGATCCCCTTGCCGTCACCGCGGGGTTGGGTGACCTCTGCCGTCGACGCGATGCGGACGAGCTTGCCGTCCTTGGTCTCGCCGTACTTGCGGTACCAGAAGTCATCGACGCGGGTGACGGTCGGGATGGGGTCGAAGTTGTAGGCCGGCGTCGGCGACGGGACCATCCACTCGATGGTGCGACCGTCCCACGGGTCGGGACCGACGGGCGGAAGGTTCTTGGCCTTCACCTTGCTGTAGATGATGTTGAAGATGAACAGCGCCACGCTGCTGGCCAGGGTGAACGCGCCGATGGTGGCCACCTTGTTCCAGAACTCGAAGCCGTAGCCGGGGTCGTAGGTGTAGATGCGGCGGCTCATGCCCTGCAGGCCGAGCACGTGCATCGGCGCGAATGTCAGGTTGAACCCGAGCAGCATCAACCAGAAGTTGGCCTTACCCAAGCTCTCGTTCAGCATGTAGCCGAAGGCCTTCGGCCAGTAGAAGTAGAAGGCACCCATGAAGCCGAAGAAGGCTCCGCCGAACAGCACGTAGTGGAAGTGGGCCACGATGAAATAGGTGTCGGTCTGCTGCGTGTCCATCGGGGCCACCGAGTGCATGACGCCCGACAGACCACCGATGGTGAACATCGTGACGAGACCGATCGAGAACAACATCGGCGAGGAGAACTGCAACTTGCCGCCCCACATGGTGGCGGTCCAGTTGAGGATCTTCACGCCAGTCGGAACTGCGATGAACATCGTGGTGAGCGAGAAGGCCGTCACCGAGATGGGGCCGATGCCCGACACGAACATGTGGTGAGCCCACACGCCCCAGCCCATGAAGCCGATGGCGATGCCCGAGAAGACGATGAACGGATACCCGAAGATGGGCTTACGAGAGAATGTCGGGAGGATCTCCGAGACGAGACCGAAGGCCGGCAGGATCATGAGGTACACCTCGGGGTGACCGAAGATCCAGAACAGGTGCTCCCACAGCAACGGGTTGGCGCCCTTCGACACATTGAAGAAGTTGGCGCTGAAGAGGCGGTCGAGCATGAGCAGGACCTGAGCCGATGTCAGCACCGGGATGGCGAACAGGAGCAGGAACTGCGAAACCAGAGCCATCCACGTGAAGATCGGCATGCGCATGAGGGTCATGCCCGGTGCACGCATGTTGAGCACGGTCACGATGAGATTGACCGCACCGGTGAGGGACGCGATGCCCGTGATGATGAGGCCGAGATTCCAGAAGTCGATGCCGTGGGTCGGCGAGAAGATCACGCCACTGTTCGGGGCATACATGAACCAGCCGCCGTCGGCGCCACCGCCCATGATCCAACTCGTGTTGAGGAAGATGCCGCCGAACAGGAATGTCCAGAAACTGAACGCGTTGATGCGCGGGAATGCGACGTCACGCGCACCGATCTGCAACGGGATGAGATAGTTGGCGAACGCAGCACCGATGGGCATGACGACGAGGAAGACCATCGTCGTTCCGTGCATCGTGTACACCTGGTTGTAGAGGTTGGCGCTGAGCAGTGAACCGCGCGGTGCCCAGAGCTGGGCACGGATGAGGAGCGCCTCGACACCACCGATGATGAGGAAGAAGAGGGCGGCAGCGCCGTACATGATGCCGATCTTCTTGTGATCGACCGTGGTGAACCATGAGCGCGGGCCGGTCTCGGCCGTGGGCCGCGTGAACACACCGGTGGGGGTGTAGCCACCATCGGTGTCACCCGAGGGCAGGGCCAGTGGTCGTTCTTCAGTCAGTGCCATGACCAACTCCAGGGAATGCGGTGCGGACGTTCATCACAGGGCTCAGTTCAGCGTCTCGAGGTAGGCGACCAACTGGTCGATCTGCTCTTCGGTGAGGTTCAGGTTCGGCATGCCGCGCCCGCCCTGCGGGTACATGGGCTTCAGGGCCGGTGCGTTGCGCAGCCACGCCTCGAGCGTGACCCGGTTGACCTTGGCGGTGTCGACCTTCCCGCCCGTGAGAGCGGTACCGGGATCGCCGGCGGCGGCGACGTCACCCATCGGCAGCGCCTCACCATCGGAGGCCACCGGTTCGTAGAGGTTGAAGATCGAACCGGCGAAGGTGCCGCGGGTCATCAGATGGGTGAGGTTGGGTGCCACCCCGGCGACCAACGGTGGCGGTGTCGTCTTCATCTTGGCGTCATTCACGCCGTTGATGACATGGCATTGGGCACAGAGCGATTGCCACACCTTCTTGCCCGCCAATGCCGTCGGGTCGGTGGGATCGGCGGCGTGATCCTTCAACTGGTTCTTGACCCAGGCGTCGTAGTCGCTGACCGGGAGGGCACGGACGAGCATGCGCATGTTGGCGTGGGAAAGTCCGCAGAACTCGGTGCACTGACCACGGAAGACGCCGGGCTCGTCGGCCTGCAACTTGAGGGGGCTGTAGAGCCCGGGCACGGCGTCGCGCTTGCCGTTGAGGCCGGGGATCCAGAACGAGTGGATGACGTCGTTCGAGGTCGTCGTGACCTGCACGGGCTTGCCGGCGGGGATGACGAGTTCGGTTGCGGTGGTGATGTCGCCCGGTCCGTCGAAATCGCCGTCGCCATTGAGGTCGTACTTGTACTGCCACCACCACTGCTGGCCGGCGACCTGCACGTTGATGGAGTTCGGTTCCTCGCGGTTGAGATTGATGAGCGTGACCACCGTGCCCACGGCGATGCCGGCGAGGATGAGCGCCGGGAGGATGGTCCAACCGATCTCAAGCGTGGTCTTGCCATGCACCTGCTCGGGGAACTCGTCGGGATCGCCATCACGTCGCTCGCGGAACTTCCAGGAGATGAACACCGCAGCACCGAGGACGCCGACGAACACGACGCCGGCGATGGCGGTCACCGGGATGAGCAGCTGTTGGATGCTCTCGGCCGACGGACCCTGCGGCGTGAGGGTGGTGAGCGGCTTCCCGCTGTTCTGGAAGACGCTCGCGATCAGCGCGGCGAACAGCACCACCACGACCGTGAACGAGACCACCGCCAGGATGCGGACGATTTTGGGAAGGCGCTGCATCTACTCTCCTCGAGAGGCGGGGACGAACCCGCTTCGATGGACGTGATTGAAGTGTTCACCAGCCCGAGCCGGGCGCGCCAACCGGAGCGCCGAATCTCGGATCGGGTCCGCGGTGATCGGGGAACGACGGATCACGAGGCGCCACCATCGACGATGATCGGCGCGCCCGGGGCGGCCGTGGCGGTGCCGGGCGCCGTGACACCGAGGGACTCGTGGTGGTGCTCGATGTCGCGCTCGCCCACCACCGCACCGGCGATACCGGCGGCGATGATGGCGATGGCCCCGAGGACGACGACCACGGTGGTGACCCAGCGGGCCGACGAGGGCTTGAGGGCGAGGAGCACGGCCACCAGGAAGAACACGAGCGCCGCCAAGCCGAAGACCCAGACCGAGCCCATCTTCGAGACCGACAGAAGCACCCGGGAGAGACCGATGGTGACGATGGCGATGCACAGCAGCGAGATCACCGGGACCCGGAAGGGATCGATGAATCGGTGGTACAGCTCGGCATTGGTGTGGTCGTCGCCGGTGGCTCGTTCGGCCCACGTGCGCACCGTCCACGTGAATGCCACGACGAGGAGCACCGCGACCGCAGCGAAGGTGAGGCCGCCGGTCTCGGTCGCCACGCCGATGACCAGCAGGACGAAGGCCAGCGCGCCGAGGGCGGGGAGGTAGTTGACGCCGGCCGGTGCGCGCGTGAGGGGCACCGATTCGGTGTGCACGACCTGCGCCTCTGCCTCGGGGTCGGCGTCACGGAAGGCGATGAGCAGTCCGGCGATGGCCGCTGCGCCGGCGAAGAGTCCGACGAAGAACGTGTAGGCGAAGTGGTTCCCGACACCGCCCTTCCACCCGAGGGTGAGGGGTCCGAGCACACGATCCATGATCGATTGGGTCTGGCTCGTGAACCCGACGACGAACGCGGCGATGAGGGAGAAGATCGCCAATCCGGCGAAGAACCGGAACGCTGTGGTGAACATCCTCGAGGAGAGCATGGCGGCCTACTTGGTGACGTAGATGGAGATCCAGATCAGGGCATAGACGGCGACCATCGCGTACCAGAAGACTGCCGCGGCGGTCAGGCCATCGTGTTGGAGGGCGGTGAACTGCCCGCCGAGGGCCCGGAGGGCCATGAGGGCGACGAACACCATCGCCAGCACCAGCATCACGAGATGTGCGCCGGTGATCGTGTAGATCAGCACGCCCTGAATGCCCGAAGCCACGTCGAGTTTCATGAGGTGCCAGAGGTACGTGGTCATGACGATCGTCGCGAGACCCAGCATGAGCGTGAGACCCAGCGCGAGATAGGCGTTGACCCGATCGTTCTTGGCGATGGCCGACACCGCCCACTGCAGCGTGACCGCCGACATGAGCAGCGTGATGAACATGGTGTTGGGCTGCTGCAGCGGGATGGTCGAACCCTTCGGCAACCATGCGCTGCCCGAACCGATCACGTCGGCACGCGCCGTGAGGTAGATGCCGATCAGGCCGATGAAGACCATGAAGACCGCCGCCGACGCGAATGCGGAGCCGACGACCAACACACGCGGTCGCTGAACCGGTGGCGCGGGGGGAAGGACGTGGGCGCTCATGCGCTGGCCTCCTCGTCGAGCAGGGGCTCGGGGGAACGGACGACGGCGAGGTCACCGAAATTGCCGGTGGGTGGCGGTGACGGACAGGCCCACTCGAGGGTCTGACCCGAACCCCACGGATCGTCGCCGGCCTCCGGCGCACCCTTGCGAGTTCCGCTGGCCAGACCGAGGATGGCGAGCACGATGCCGAGGGCGAGCAGCACCGCACCGATGGCCGAGACCACGAGCAGGGTGTCGTGCGAACCCGACAGACCCGAGAACCGGGTGGCGAACCCGACGACGCACAGCGACACACCGCCGAGCACACCGCCGCCGAGCAGGACCAGCACGTTCAGCTTCCCGAGACCGTCGGCCGACTGACCGCCGGTCATCTTCGGACCCCAGTACCCCAGACCGGCGGCCACCGCAGCGAGAGCGGCGGCGATGATCAGGAGATACTGGCCATTGGCGAACATCGAGGTGGAGCGCAGTTCGAGGGGCGTGATCACGAGGAGAGCGCCCGCCACGACCGCCAGTGCCGTGAGCACGACGGACACGACCGCCAGACCCAGTGGGCTCTTGAGCGAGGGCTTGCCCGAACGCAGGGCCGTTGCGATGCCACCGAGCAGGAGCAGCAGTGGCACGAGCATCACGATGCCCATGGCCTGCCACAGGAAGTCCTCGTCGAACGAGGGGTAGATGGCCGGTTGCGCCCATGCACCGACGCTGAGCACACCGAAGGCACCGACCGCCACGAGCAGCACGTTGCGATGGGCGAGGCGAGCACCGGTGAGAGTGGCGACGACATCGGCCACGATGCCGAGACCGGGCACGAGGAAGGCGTAGACCTGCGGTTCGTGCGTGATCCAGCCCACCTGACCGAACTGGACCCCGATCGATGCGAAGGACTGTGCGCCGCCGTAACGATGATCGGACCAGATGAGGAGGAGGTTGGCCAGCATCACCGGCAGGGTGAGGAGCCAGATCGACCCACCGACGAGCATGGAGAAGGTGAACATCGGGACCCGGTCGAGGGTCATGCCCGGGGTGCGCAGCGTGATGGCGGTGGTGAGCACGCAGACCGTGCCCAGAAGGAGGGCCACGATGAGCCCGCCGAGGGCGAGGAGCGTGAGACTCACCGACTTCTCGCGACCGCCGTCGAAGCCGCCGTCGATGCAGATCGACACGATGAACACGCCGGAGGAGAGCAGCCAGGTCCACATCGCCGCCGCCGCGGCTCGGGGGAATGCCACCGTGCTGGCCCCAACCTGGAGCGGCACGAGGTAGGTGCCGAGACCGAGGAACATCGGCACGATGACCAGAAGGATGAGACCGATCCCGGACACCTGCGAGAGCTGATCGCCGACGGAGGCGCTCAGAAAGGACCGGGACCCGATCTGATGCAGCGACGCCAGCGCGGCGGCGATGAGGCCAGCCATTCCGAAGACGGCTCCGGCCAGGACATAGGCGATGCCGATCGCCTTGTGATCACCGGTGCCGAAGATGGTGAGGGGGCTGGGTACGACCGAGGGGGCGACCGATGGATCGGTGCCGGTGTCCGGTCGGGTGTCGGTTAGAGCCATGTTCTCTGAGGACCTCGTACGAGCGTGCACACTCGGGCCGGCACGGGCCGGACTCGACCGAAGGGAACCCTCCGGATCAAGGGCGGGACGCCTCTCACCCTACACACGCCCGGAACCCCGATCGAAACCCATCGGCCGGATTCCGGCGGTCGCGGACGGCTGCGGGACCGGGGGTCTCAGAGTCCCGATCGGACCAGTTGGTCGAGGGCCATCCCGGCGAAGAGGAGGGTCACCCACGTGATGGAGAACGTGAACAGGCGCATGGCCCGCCCGGTGGTGGGATCGCGCAGCAACTGCGCCGACAGGAAGGTGAAGTACCCGCCGAGGGCGACGGCGAGCACGGCGTAGATCCAGCCCATGTCGCCCACCGGGATGAAGGCCAGGCTCAGGGCCCAGACCACAAGGGTGTAGGCGAGGATCCGCACGGCCGTCTCGTGTCGGGACACCACCGAGGGCAGCATCGGGACATCGGCAGCGGTGTAGTCCTCCTCGTACCGGATGGCCAGCGCCCAGAAATGCGGTGGCGTCCAGAAGAAGATGACTGCGAACAGCAGCACCGGGGGCCAGGCGAGGGAGTCGGTGACCGCTGACCAGCCGATGAGGACGGGTGCGGCGCCGGCGGCGCCACCGATCACGATGTTGCTCGTCGAGGTCCGCTTCAGCCACAACGTGTAGATGAAGACGTAGAAGAGGCAGGCCGAGACGGCGAGCACCGCACTCAGGAGGTTCACGAACACCCACAGCCAGACGAAGGCACACGCCTCGAGACCGATGGCGAAGATCAAGGCGTTGCGGGGCGCGATGAGCCCGGTCACGAGAGGTCGGTTCCGCGTGCGACGCATGAGGGCATCGATGTCTCGATCCACGTACATGTTGATGGCGTTCGCCCCACCGGCCGCTCCGGTTCCACCGATCACGGTCGCCACCATCAACCACCACGAGGGCAGGCCCCGTTCGGCCACGATCATCGTGGGAACGGTGGTGATGAGGAGCAGTTCGATGATGCGAGGTTTCGTCAGGGCGATGTAGCCCCGAAGTCGTGCCGAGAGCGGAGGTTGCACGACCGATTCCATCGCACTCGATGGTAGGGCGACCTCTCCGGCACCGGACAATCGGGGC
>Ga0255269_1000324_pt1 | contig 10104 bp, 6 predicted proteins | sample AtltaT_33_FD_183664 | JGI IMG/M metagenome (GOLD analysis project Ga0255269, IMG submission 183664) | Metatranscriptome of freshwater microbial communities from Altamaha River, Georgia, United States - Atl_Yuk_RepC_8h (Metagenome... | ecosystem: Environmental > Aquatic > Freshwater > River... | reverse complement strand
TCCTTGAAGAATTCTTCTATTGGTAGTTTATATTTAACACTGTCGATCTTGTGGATACCTATTAAAAAGAGCACATAACTAGCCACAGAGCTACCTCGACCTACACCCCATACTATGTTATTAGCTCTGAGGGTATCAACAATATATTTGATGACATGCAATACATCATATATTCCGTGTTTAATATATAGTTCTAATTCCTGACTCACTCGATTTCTTTGCTCGTCAGTTTCGCACATTCCATAAAGCATCTCGACAAGATTTGGACAATAATCTTCCGGAATAAACCAACGTTTGGGATTTATCTCATTCGGTGGAATTGGATAATGTAAATGCTCTTGGTATATGCGTTTTTTATATTGTGCTAGATCGTCTGAGCAAAGACAATGCTTGAGAATATCAGGTCCGTGATTTATCACGCCTTGTATTAGTTCTTGCTCAGTATTGAATTTATTCCACATTGATCAGTTGATCCAAATCGCCATCTAAATTGTCCTTCAGTTTCGCCGCATGGCGTTTTTGAAGTTCTTCTTTATATATTGTAACAAAAGTAGCGAGTTGTGTCAACAGTTCTGGCTTGCCCAGACGATATGCTTGAAAGTATTTTCTGTTCAATTCTAAAAGACGCTGTTCAACTTCAGCGTCTTTGAGTTCGGATAAATCACCTTCAAATGGATGAAACATTATGCAAATTGACCTATATATCTCATAAAGATTATTTCTTGACTATGTCGCCACACTTCAATGATAACAGGATTTGTAGCTGAAGTCAAGGTCAAAATTGGACTTCCTGTTGCGTATCCAGGAAACCCATTTGATTTGATAACTGTTCCGCCTGACGTAGAAAAACTGGCAGTTCTTGATGAACCGTCGCTGTAAAGTTCTAAAGTGACTTTGCCCATTCCAATTGGAGAAGGTTCTGCCGTGAAGACCGGGTCGCCTGGAAAGTTTAAAAAGTCAAATGTAACGTTTGCGCCTACAGTGTAAATTTGATATGATCCTTGTTCGAAATCAATAGTTGTTGGACTAGCGGTTACAGAACCACCATTCCATTTTTGTTGTCTATTATTTTGCAATAGAGCATTGCTAATTTTAAACAAACCAAAATCGTTATCTAGATTTGTTTTAGCTGTGTTGGTTTGTAGATCTGTAATCTCTTCTTTGGCGTTTCTTAGACTGGTTTTGATAGTATCAAAATTGTCACGGAACACTTGTGTGTCATTGTCCTCTCCTGCTACAGGAAAGTTTTCATTAATGCTTAGATAGTTAATATTGCTGGTCACGGTAATTTTTCTCCACGTTGCGGAAATGCAAGGTATTTATCCTCTATTTCTCCGTCTAAAATATCTATTATGTAGCGATCTGCTTCAAAATCAATCGTTTTAAAGTCAAAACCAGATGCTTTGATTCTAGCTATAACAGCATCAGATTTTCCTGGATTAGCATAACATAGAGTTAATGCTTTGACAAATCCTGTTTCAGAAGTGGCTTGGTCTTGAATACTGCGCATCCATAGAGGTAGAAATTCTCGATCTCTATCCCCAACACCACGCACTCTACTTCTCATATTCTTAATAGAATTTGGAAATATTCTTTGATGATCGCTGTCGCTTACTAAAGGAATATCGCTGCTTACTTTGATAGCATCGTAGCTGATCAAAACTTTACTTTTTATAGTATTTGGTAATTCTATAGTTTGACTGATACTCTTTCCATCTTTTTCATATGGATCTACTATTTCTACGTAAATTACTTCGTAGATTGTTTCTTGTGTCATAGGATCTTTGGCCTTGGCAGATTTAACATTTCCGAATAGTAATCTCTTTCGATAATGATTTCTGCTCATAGCTTGGACATACTTTACAGCTTCTGTGCTTTCAATACCGGCAAACACTAACATCTTAAGATCTGTTTGTATTCCGAAATTTTCATCGCCATATCGATATATGTCGTCGGGGGTAAAGATAGTAACATCTGTGATAAAATTATACCAAGCCAATCTCTTTTGTTTATTCTGTAAAGATTTTACATATAAGTTAGCATAAGTTTTAGTGTTATCAGCGATTACAGTTATCGTAAATGTTTTAGTTGATTCTGAAAAATTAGCAGAATCTCTAGCCTTAACAGTAAAGGTATACACTTTATCAAACGATGTAGTTGCTCCATCGAAGGAAGTATTAAACGATCTAGATCCTGTTGAATCAACTAAACTTGAATCGTGATCAAAGAATCTTGTTAATCCTAGACCAGTTGAATCTGCAAATTGTTTGACTTTACCTTCAATCAAACCTGTAGGTAATAATTCTAACCCTGGCGGTAATTTTCCTGATATAAATTCATAGACTACCTTTCCGCCGTATAACAAACTTTCTGCTTCAACATAAAGTGTGCTGGCTTGATTAGGTTTGATAGTTCCACGATCGCTAGGAGTGATCCAATTAATAGCACTTTCTATCTCGCCTATAATTTCTATAGTAAATGTTTTAGCAGCACTGGTTGTCCCTTTGACCCAGAACTCGGAAGTTTCATCTGGAATTTTATTTCTATTAGCAGCTATACAGATATAAATTTCATTGAGATAACTAACTGCATCGTTAACAAAATAGTTAGAAGTAGAATTCCAATTGTTTTTCCATACATAATTTACATTAGCTAACTGTGTAGGAAAATTCACAGCCAGCATAGTAAAGTTGTATGTCTGTGATAATCTTGCTTGATAAGGAACTTTACCAGCTATTTCTCCAGTCACTGCATCTAACTCTAGTCCAGGAGGTAGCTCACTGGTAGTATTATCTGGATTTGTTGGTAGTTGGATATATGTGATTGTTCCCGACAATGACGGAGGATCATATACATCTAGATACACTGTTAGATAATTGTTGGCTCTGTATCTGCCTAGATTGCTTTCAGTGATCCATAAAGGAACTCGATAAGCTGAAGCATCTGCTTGGAACAGATTAGTATCGACTTGTAAAATACTATTGTCTGCTTGTAGGAATTCTTCAGTGACTACATAAATTTTAAAAAGTCTATTAACTGTATTGATGCCATCAGTGACGGATACAGCAAATGTATAAATCCTACTTAGACGTCTTGGACCTCTGCTGCCTTCTGAATAATCAAAAGTTTGTGTATCATAGAAATAGCTATCGAAGCCGTTTGATCTAGCTTCAACGATGTCTAGTGGTGCGATATCAAATGCTCCGGTATCATAAGCACCGTTGAAACTACTGCTGTATTCTACTGTAAAGATAGGATCAGTAAATCCTGATATTATACCGTCCTTGCTGAGACTTAGTCCTGGAGGAAGTTCTCCGCCTGTGGGAGTTAGATAAAATTCTAAAGTTTCACCAGCATTTAAATCTGGATCGTATACGTCAAGTGCAAAGTTTACGTAGCTGTTGTCTAAAACAAAATATGCATCACCCGAACCTACATTAAGGAATCCTTCTCTAGTAAGCCATTGAGGAACATCTGAACCGTCCACTGATATAGAAAATGTTCGATCCTCGAGATCTACTCCATCCGAAGCACGTATAACAAATCTGCTTTCTGTATATTTTCTTACTTCTACTGGAGAACCAACTATTCGATTTCCTTGTAATCTTAGACCTCTTGGTAGATTACCTGTAATTACTGAATAGGTAATTGGATTTGCAGTATTTGTAGATGCAGATATCGTGATATTTTGTATCACACGTTCAGTGATAATTCCTAGGCTTCCTGCTGGTGTTAGCCAAGTAATAGCCATCTAGCCGCTCCTTAAACGATACTACCGCAATCTAAATTGACTGTAGATGGTAGTGTAACAGTTCCAAAGTCTACGTTTGAAAATGCTAGTGCTAGTTGTGAGGTATTTGTAAATGCTCCAGTTATTGGCCCAAAGTCGTAGGTGGTTAAAATTTTTGTTACTGGTATAACGTTATTGACTGTGATCACAGAACCTAATGCGGTAACATCGACATCGTCGCCACCTTGAACAGTAATTTGTTGGAAGGTGCTAGCATTAACTGTTCCTGCATTAGTATCAATTCTAGTAAACGCATCTGCTGCTGTGCTGTTAATAATAACAGAATTTGGAGCATCATCGATTAAAATCTTTGTTCCAGAAACTAATTTCTTGAACTGTAGATCTGCTCCGACCTTTTGTTTGAATAAACCAGTTCCGGTGTCGCCTATGTTAGATGCTGTGGTAAACACGTTTGAAACAAGGTCAGTAAAGTTAGCATTAACTTTTTCAAAGGCCGTGCGTAGGTCATCACCTAAACCATCGTTTACTTGATTACCTATGTTGATTGTTTGAATTGCCATAATACGCTCTCTTTTTAATATTTAACCGTTAACTCAATCTTACAAATACCTGTCCGCTAGTTCCTGTTTTATGATAAGGATATCCCACAGCAACTCCTGCTGTAGCCGCTGCACTATCGTCAGCATATGGTCCGGGTATTCCTGCCCAAGCAGTAGTCTGCACAGTTGCATTTGGGAATGTTAGACTGCCATTTGTGCCAAATGTCCAGGTATTGCTATTATTAACCACAGTGAGGTTAGCAGGACTATCTGGTAGTTTAACTATCCCGCTGCCGGTATATGCTGCCCAACTCGATGCATTGGGAGAACTAGTTAGTCCTGCATCGTTGAATAATCTAAAAGAGTTGGCACTACGATACTGCACATACCAAGTGCCGTTGGCCTGTGTGGGTGTAGTTACTCCTGTGATTTCAAGTTGTGATCCGTTAACCCACTCTGGGCCAATGGTGCCTGTAATAGTGATAACAGGATTAGTCCAAGGAGACTCAGGAGCGATGTTAGCAATAGTGTAGCGTGTAGCACCTGTAGTCAGGGGTGCTAGAATGTTAGACCTAATTGTATTAAACTTCACACTTGATGTAGTGGATACTGTTTGATCTCCAGTCCAAGCAGTAGTCTGCACAGTTGAGTTTGGGAATGTTAATGAACCATTTGTGCCAAAGGTCCAAGTTTTTATGGTATCACCGTTACTAGATCGAATGTAGGCCCCATCAGTGTCTACCCACATCCAATTGCGATAATCATAGGTCATACCAATATAACTGTCGGTGCCGGTGGCCGCAGCTAAATCGACAGCACCTGTGTCGTAGGCTAAAATACTGCCGCCCCATGGTAACGACAAATTACCATCATTGCCAAATGTCCAATTCTTTGATCCCCCGGGTGCCGTGCCAGAACCATTTGATATAATATTTAGGTTACCTTGTGAAGTAAGTGCAAGACCTCCCGATACTGAACTAACTTCAGCACCTTGTATCTGTAGTTGATCCCCGCCTGTTATAGCAGGAAATAATGTGTAGGGATTAGCACCACCGATTAACACAACTTCGTCCCCACCGTTAGATAATCTATCTGTGCTACCACCAACCTCCGATCCTGCAACAGTGAGTTGACCTGACTGGTTTATTCCTAGAGCGGAACCTCCGATATAAATTGTATTGTTACTAACATACAGACTCTTGAAAGGTTTAGATGAGCTTCCTAAATTGATATCATTTCTTTCTGGAGTAATATCTCCGTGAACTTTTATTTCACCATTGACTGTTACAGGACGATCTATTGTGATATTTGTGCTGTCGTCTGTGCTTAATACACTACCAGTAAATGTAAATGCTCCTAAATTTAAACCATTGTTATCTAGCCCTAGAGCAACATATAATTCTGTAAAGTTTTCGTTGACTTTGTTAAAAGCAGTTCTTAGACTGTCACCAGTTCTATCATTTGCAGTTGCGCCTACGTTAATTGTTTGTTTAGTCATTTATGCGCCCCTTATACTAATGCAGCTACTCTTGCTTTGAAGTCAGCGAAATCGACACTGGCTGCTACCAACGATTTAAAATCGTTTAACAGTATGATTTTACTGCCCCTAACTAGTAGTGTATTGTTAACTGTTAGATCATTTTCCATCAACACATCTGAGTTAAATGTTGTCTGAACATCTACGGTCAAACCAGAAGAGTCAGTTGTTGAAATAGTGCTGTTTATAAATTCTAATGTTGATGTGTAAAATATTTCGCTAGTTGATGCATTGTATACTAATGGTCTAGCAGATGACGTAGTTGATCTAACCGGATTAACATAAAATCCTGCACCAGTTGAATTCAGTGCTGCACCGCTGGCATTTATAACTATGCTGCCGCCTACTTGATTATTACCTGTGGCTGATCTACCTATGGCGATAGCATTAGCACCTTGACTATCACCAGCGGAAAACGCACCTATGGCTATCGCACTGGCACCTTGATTTGTAATTCCTGCATTTTGACCAATAGCGATAGCATTGATTCCTTGTGCAGAGGCAGCTGCCGTTTCACCTATAGCTATACCATTATCACCTTGATTACTATTAGCTGCGGCCTGACCGATAGCAATACCTCTTACACCTTGGTTCTGTAATCCTGCTTGGAATCCTACAGCCAACGCTCTATTACCTTGTGTATATTGCCCAGCCATTTCTCCTATGGCTATGGCATTTATGCCAGCACCTCCAGCATCTAAGCCTAATACAATTTTTGTTTCCGAAGTTCTAAGTGTTGATGTATAAACCGGTGCTATAATTCTACCCATAACTCCGTCAACTAACAGAGCACTATCGTCACCGAACACAGAACCTAAAATATCTATTCTTTGATTTAGGGCAATATTAATAGTATCTGTAGAAGGATCTTTGGTAGTGGTTAATCCATAACCGGTATTGATATACAGGGTATCGGATGTGCTGTCTGCTACGATCGGATTTAAATTATCACCATTGATCACATAGTTTCTAAATGTAACCTGTGCCGGAGCAGAGTTTGAAATAGTTGCAATACCTGTAGATACATCAGTCGATACAGTGATACCGAAACCTTGTTGAACTTGTAAAACACCTGTGTTAGTGATCATCACAGCACCGTTAGCGGCACTGACTGTGATTCCAGATCCTGCGGTTAGTCCGCTAGGTAATGTTGTTGTATTTGATAAACTTGTAACACCTGTATTAGTTACTGTGATATTTCCTGTAGCTGCGCTCACTGAGATTGCAGTGCCGCCAATTAAACCAGTTACACCTGCATTATTAATTGTAATTCTCTCTGCAGATGAATCAACCACTAACTGCATAGCAGCTACGGCTGCGAGATTTAATGTATCACTAAATTCGTTGGCTTCGACAACGTTGAAATCATCTACAGACACACGTTTGAAAAATGTTTTCTCTGGATCAATGATCAAATTACCAGCAACAGTTGAACCACTTGGAAGATCCACACTTGTATCAATTCCTTTGATATGTGCTGATCCTAACCAAAGTCCATTCATTGTGTCTGTTAGGTTGTCTCGATAACTGTCAACGTGTAAGCGTTTCCAAGGCTTAATGATATCACCTAATCTAATAGAATTTGATGTAGCAGGGATAACATTGTTATCAAACTGTTCAAAATCAATTAAAGATCCACCGCCACCTATTGACGCTGCTAATGTTTCAAAATTAGCATTTATTTTTGTAAATGCGTCATTAACGTTACTCCATAGTAACGGTGGTGAGCCTGATGTTATCTGTTCTAATGGCATTATGTTCTCCCTACCGCAATTTCAATTGTTCCGATATGATCTGAATCGTAGTTTTGTAGTGCTTTACCTACTACTGTTCCTACTTTCACATCGCCTACAGCGGCTATGGCTACACCGGCTATGGACGAAGTAATTAATAAATCACCTTTCTTAATTTTTCCAGCTACGCGACATGGAACACGACCTTGTAGTGCAACCAAGTTTTTAAATCCTGGACATGCATCATACATTACAAATGCTGCGGTATTTGATACAACACCTGCTACTCGTGTGTCGCCTTTGATATTACTTGTAGTAACTTCTTTGTCTCCGCCGAATACAAGAACTGTGCCTACATCGTATTCTTTATCGCCTTCGTAATATTCTGCCAAGTCAGCGGAATATGTTGCCTGTAATCTCGATTCATTTGGCGAAGTTCCAGTTAGTGTCCAACGTCCTGTGATAGTTCCTGAAGTGGTATTACCACCAGTAGTCAATGCTAGCGTTTGAATACTTGAACAGGTTATCGGAGCATCCGAAACACCGTTTTGTGTTTTGAATTGATGAGAATCATTCCAGTAAGCAGTCTTTTTATCAATGGCCAACGTTCCGTCGGAAACTAAAATACCGCCCGCTGTATTGTAACCATAGAATCTAATGTATCCACCTGAACCTGCTGTGGCAGTATCGATAGCTAAATTAGTATCGATTTTGATAGATTGTAGGTCAGCGGTTCTAGCACCAAAGTCTCCATTGGTATCTCTAAGGATAAGTTTGCTAGCCTCTACACTGGAACTTGAACCAGCAGCAGCATCAATGACGGTGTAGTCACCATCCGATGCTCCAGTTCCGCCTGTTCTTCTTAAGAAACCTGACGAACTATATTGTGTTTTCTTAACAGCACCACCGTCATTGATCACTGTGGTGAATGCCACAGCACTAACATTACCTGTGCTCAGTGTCGAATTACCCAACACAGTTTTTGTAGAGATCTGTTCAATCTTGCTGGCTAATATTCCATTGTCTTTGAGACTGATCCATCCGCTGGTAGCATTAAACTGATTAGAATCAAAACTAGCCAATCCTCTGTCTGCTTGGGTAATACCTGTAGCGTTACCTCTAGTTGAGGCAGCGGTCATATTCAATTTACTTTGGTCAATGGCCGCTGATGCGTTAATATCCGCATTTAAAATTGCGCCAGCATTGATCTGTGCATCTAGTTGATTTAATGCACTGTCAACACCTGGTCTTAGATCAAAAGTAATATCGCCAGTGATTCTAGCATTGATAGCACTGTTACCTGCACCGGTGAATGCAATAACGTCTGCTGCTTGAACATTAGTGACTGAAAACTCTTGTAAATTATTAAATGTCAAGCTTCTTAGGTTAACAGCATCCTGCGGATTAGTAGGATTAGAAAGATTAATGATCTTGTTGCTACCAAGATCCATAGCACCCTTCATAGCCAACTGTCCGTCTAGTGCCATGAATCCGCCGCTTATAGGAGGAATTAAGTTTGTGCCAACTATCGGAGAACCACCATGTGATAAACCTAATCTACGATCGATATAAGTTCTAGTAGCGTTTTCTGTTGGAACAGTATCTGTGGCATTGTCAGTCATGCCAGAGTCTGTTGAGAACTCTGAAATTGGCACACCTCGTTTAAAGCCGATACCGTCTAGGTTACTTAGAGCAATCGCCGCTGAGAACGATACTCGACCAGTTCCTTGGTCAACAGCAAAGTATGGTCCAACTCTAAAGTTACCGAATTGGTCTGTGGTCACATAGAACACACGACCAACGTCTCTTTCTTCAGTTTCGTTAGCGTCGTTTACAGCATTAACCGGTGGTCCATAAATTTCGTTTGGATAGTTAGTATCTGCATATGATCCAGTTCCGATCTCTAATAAGTCATGACCTGTTACGCGAGTTAACGAAATACGAATAGTTAGTGTTCCGTCCGCACCATCTGTTCTAATAGGCACAGCAGCTTTAATAGTATGAGAGTTTTGATAAGCGTTAATAGGATCTACTAAAGCTCTGTTTAAATTTACTCTACCATAAGGTTGACCTGTATCGGTTTCGTTTTCATAATTAGAGATTGTATATTCTTCGCCTTTGAATACAAATTTAGCACCGTCAGCTCTAGCAGTATCGCTAGGACTTAATGCAACTACCGCAAAGTTAGTATCTCCTGCTCGCCCTGTTACTTTTCCAACAGTATGGGTTCCTGATTGAATACCGCTGGTGTCAACGGCTGTGCCGCCTGGAGCTTCGGATATTCTAAATGTGTTTAACGTTAAACCTGTTGAGATAACAAAATAATTTTTGCTTAAACTGATACCAGTTGGTAAACCGCCGTTTGTGGTAAATTTTATAACATCACCGGCAACAAATCCGTGGCTCGCTCTAGTTATAACAGCCGGTGATGCGATAGTGATTGTGCAGGTTGCAGTAGTTCCACTAACATATTCTGCAGGTTGATAATATGTAAGATCGATATAATTGTATTTTTCTCTTAGTGTTGTTTTGGTTAACCCTTCT
>Ga0255269_1000318_pt1 | contig 10192 bp, 10 predicted proteins | sample AtltaT_33_FD_183664 | JGI IMG/M metagenome (GOLD analysis project Ga0255269, IMG submission 183664) | Metatranscriptome of freshwater microbial communities from Altamaha River, Georgia, United States - Atl_Yuk_RepC_8h (Metagenome... | ecosystem: Environmental > Aquatic > Freshwater > River... | reverse complement strand
TAAGACCGTGAACGGCGCCGCTCTCTCGACGGCGAGTGGGTTCAATTTTGATGGTAGTGATGTCGCGCCCAATAATGTTATCAACGGTGCGCTGGAGGGCTACCGCCTTTTCGTCAACAACGTCGACACCGGTTTGAACGTGCTCTCGAACACAACGGCAGCGGTCACCCTCAGCGGAACCTTAGCCGAGGGCGGGCTCGCTACGGGGCTTGCGGACAACGCAGCAGTCGAATTCCGTCCTGTTCATGACATGACCCTTATCACGCCGGATGGAACGAACATCACCGTTCAGGGCACCACAAACGATCTCTCACCAGCGTCGGGTAGTTGGAAGTTCCTGGCAACTGCGGCGAACGTTGAGGTCTATGCCTCGATAGACGGCAACTTCTACGATCGTGCGGGCGAGGCAGGGGATCCGACCTCTAGCCGCGATCTCTTGCCGGAAATCGATAGCACCGTGCTGGGTTACAACCCGGTGTCGAAGATGACTTTCCTCGGTGGAAAGAACATCGATTCGCTGGTCAAGGATCCTGTTTCCGGTAATCCAATCTTCAAGACCACGACGACGTTGTCGACCAAGGTCACGGGTGTGGGCACAGGCGTAACGGATCTCGTGTTCGATCTCGATCTCACGGATACCTCGTTGCAGCCGGCTGCGTTCCAGATTCTGTCGAGCGTTCAAGACGGTGAGCCGTTGGCGCGACTGTCGAACGTGACCATCGATAACTCAGGTCGCATCGTCGGTGTGTACGGCACGGGCAAGCAGATCTATGTGGGTCAAGTGGTTCTCGCCGATTTCACCGCCTTCGAAGAGTTGGTGCCGGTCGGCAAGAACGCCTTCGCTCCGACGGCCGCTTCGGGAACCGAAGCGTCGTCCTCAGGTGTTGTGATTGGTCGTGCCGGGACGGGCCCCTTCGGTGAAATTAAGTCGCAGGCGCTTGAGTCATCGAACGTCGATCTCGCTAACGAGCTCGTTCGTTTGATGATCATGCAGCGCAGCTATACCGCCAACTCGCAAGGTCTGCGGGCGGTCGACGGTACGCTCCGCGACATGCTCGACATCATGCGCTAAGGGTTGTAAGTAAATGTTGGACCGTTTTGCATATACCGCGATGACCGGCGCTAAACACGCCATGGGTCAGCTCGCGAATACCACGAACAACCTGGCGAACGCTCAGACGCCCGGTTTTCGCGAGATGCTCGCCTCGTTTCGGGCCGTCCCGATTACCGGTGCGAGCGCTGACTCGCGAGCGTTTGTGGTCGACTCGACGCCAGGATCCAACTTTACCGAAGGCGCGTTGGTCGTTTCCGAGGATCCGTTTGATGTGGCCTTGGTGGGCGGCGGATTTTTCAGCGTCCGTCGATCTGACGGATCGGAGGCTTACACCCGGGCCGGAAAGATGGTCCTCGGATCGGATGGTGTGCTTCGCGCAACGAATGGCAATGCGTTCGTAAATGCGGATGGTGGCGACCTTGAAGTGCCCGAAAGTGTAAAGAACATCGTGATCACTCCCGATGGGGTGGTTAGAGGAAATGTTCCGGGACAACAGCCGGTTTATCTCGGGCGAATGAAGCTCGTGGACGTAAACCCTCGGGAACTTGATCGCGGTCTGGATGGATTATTCGAGTACTCGGGTTTTCCTCTAGAGGCCAGCGACAAGGTGCGCGTTCGCCAGGGCGCTTATGAGATGAGCAATGTCAACGTGGCTGAAGCCATGGTCGACATGATCGAGCAAAACCGGATGTTCGACCTGAACCTTCGGCTGGTGCAGTTGGCAGAACAGAACGCCCGTTCGGCGGGTGCGTTGTTCTCACTATCGCGAGTTTAGAAAGCGGAGATTTTCCCATGATTAGATCCCTCTGGATCGCAAAAACCGGTTTGGACAGCCAGCAGACGAATCTGGACGTCATCACCAATAACCTTGCGAACTCGCAAACGACGGCGTTTAAGCGTATTCGACCGGTGTTTTCCGAGCTGATGTACCAGACGCTTCGTGCGGATGGTCTTGGTCAGGGAAGATCGACGAGTGCTTTCAGTGGAACGGGCGACTACGTGCCTGTGCCGGTCGGTCTTAGCATCGGCAATGGTTCTGCGGTAGTCGCAACCCAGCGAATCAACAGTCAGGGCCAGGTGATCCGTACTGAAAATCCGCTCGACTTAGCCGTGAAAGGCCTGGGTTATTTCGTGATCGCCACAGCGACCCCGCCGGCACCCGAAAATATCGCGTACACGCGCGCTGGAAATTTCATGCGCGACAACCAAGGGTACATCGTCAACCCGAGCGGTAACTATCTTCTCGATGTAGATAATCAGCCGATTCAGATTCCGTCGACGGCCTCATCGATTCTGATCGGCGAAGACGGGACCGTCACGTATTACGAGCAAAGCACGATTACCGGCACGGTGGCGGGTCAGATCCAATTGGTGTCCTTCATGAACCCGACCGGTCTTAGCAACGGCGGTGGCGATCTCTATTACGAGACTCTCGCCTCCGGAGCGCCGGTGCTGGGAACTGCAGGGCAAGATGGACTGGGCACGATGCTGCAGTACTACACCGAGCAATCCAACGTAAATATCGCAGAAGAGCTGGTCGGATTGATTGCAGCGCAGCGGGCCTACGAAATTACGACAAGATCGATTTCTGCTTCGGACTCGATCTTGCAGAAACTAGGAAATATTTGATGAACCTTAGTCTTCGTCACGGCGTTCTGGTCGGTTTGGCACTCGCAGTGTCTGGCTGTGTGACGCCATCGGCCTCGCAGAGAACGCTCCTCGAGACCGACACCACCGCTGTCCCGGTGGGTCGCGCTGCGCCTGCGGTCAGCGCAGGCAGTTTGACCCCGGTTGCGGCTCCGATCAGCGGCGAGTACCGAGGTCTCTTATCTGGTCGTCGTGCTTCGCGTGTTGGAGATACGCTTACGGTAGTGCTCGACGAACTGACCAGAGCGAGTAAAGACGGCGGCACGAATGCTAATCGACGCTCGGTCAATGATCTTTCAGGCGGCCTCGATGTCGTCACCCGTGATCTGCTTCGAGGTGTTCAGGGCGCGAACAATCGCACTCAGTCCACTCGCGGTGGCGTCGATCTTCGCAGCGACACCGTGTTCAACAGCTCAGGTAACTCGAGCGCATCGAATCAATTCAACGGCACCATCACGGTAACCGTGGTCGAAGTGCTTGCGAACGGCAATCTTCGAGTCGCTGGCGAGAAGAAGCTCGCGGTTGGCGCCGAAGAAGAGATCATTCGTTTCGGTGGTGTGGTCTCTCCGACCAATATCGCGAGGAATACGGTGCTTTCGTCGCGCGTTGCCGATGCCCGAATTGAGTACCGCGGTAAGGGCGATACCGACCTTGTGAAGCGCCCCGGCTGGCTGACGCGCTTGCTGTTACGCGCGGCTCCGAACTGATTGAGAGGCTGAGCTCATGATCGCCACATTTAAGATCCGACGCAGTTTATGGCTCCTCACGATTGCGATGGCGTTCTTTTCTCTAAGCGAAGCGGCTCATGCGGCGCGGGTCAAAGAGATGGCGTCGATTTCGGGTCAGCGCGGAAACCAATTGGTGGGGTACGGCCTCGTCGTCGGGCTTGATGCGACAGGTGACAGTTCCTGGACGTCTGCCAACTCAGGTGTATCGCAGTCGGTGGCCTCGTTACTCGAGTCGTTGGATGTCACCTTGCCTCCGGGTTCTCGCCTTAATTCGCGAAATGTCGCGGCTGTAATGCTGACTGCAGAGCTCCCAGCCTTAGCCAAGCCGGGCCAAAAGTTGGATGTGACGGTGTCATCGTTGGGTGATGCGCGCAGCTTGAAAGGTGGCACGCTTCTGCTTACCCCCATGAGAGCCGCTAACGGCGTTATTTACGCGACCGCGCAAGGGTCCATCGTAGTGCCGAGCGCGGAGATCGCGGGCCGCGGTCAACGCCTTCAGGGGAATCAAATGGCATCTGGTCGATTGCCCGCCGGTGCATACGTGGAGCTCGCGGCGCCTGAGGCGGTGAACGAACCCACCGTCGAGCTCAACTTTGAAAAAGCAGACTATGCTCAGACTTTACGAGCGCTCGATGTGATCGTTGGGCTTGTAGGCCGAGAGGCAGTGTCTGCTCGCGATGCACGAACGCTGATCGTTAGTGTTCCAACGGATCCGACTGAACGGATGGGGGTTCTCGCCCGAATTCTTGAGGCCGACGTTCCTAGCGTCGCAGGCCCGGCAAAGGTGGTCTTCAACGCTCGTACGGGCTCTGTGGTGATGAATCAGTCCGTGAGTCTCGCGCCGTTTGCGGTCACCCACGGAAACATCACCGTACGAGTGACTCCGCGTGGTCGCACCTATCGATCGGTTGATGGTGGGCTCGTTACGCCGAACGCCTCAGTCACGCTCTCGGATGGCCCCGAGGGCAAGATGATGGCGAGCGAGGGTGGTGCTTCATTAGAGCAAGTGGTCCAGGCCCTAAATCGTCTTGGCGTGAACCCGCAAGACATGATGGCGATCCTCCAAGCGATCAAGGCGTCAGGCGCACTCGGTGCTGAGCTTGAGGTGATTTGATCATGGTTAACGCGATCGGCAGCTACAGCACCTACTCCCCACCGACGTATGAAGACAAAGTACGCGTCGCTTGTGCGGAGTTTGAGCGCACGCTGCTTCGGCAAATGCTCCGGGAGATTCGATCTGGATCACTCGTCGAATCTTCCAGCGAGTCCCGGTCTTATATGGAAATCGCTGACGACCGCATGGCGGATTCGCTGGTTCGGTCGGGGGGTGTCGGCCTCGGGGCGGCCATGGCAGAGCAGTTTTTGAGACAAATCGGTTCCGCCCGTTCGATCGGACTTGGCCGCTAACGGCTAACCGATTCGCATCAAATAGCCGTAACTCATTGCGGATACTGAGAAATCGTAGCGATTAGCCAAGAGTCCACTGAGAAATAGCCGTGCCAACTCCAGCGATTTTTGATTCGGCAATGGCCGGCTTGCGAACCTCTCAAGCGGGCGTGCTCACGACGTCGCAGAACGTCGCAGGGGCGAATGTCGAGGGTTATGTTCGGCGTCGTCCTGACACTCGAATTTCGGCATTGTCGCCGGCGTCGATCGAGCTCAACGGAACAGCTTTCGCAGTTGAGGGCTTCACCCGTTATTACAACAGCCTACTGCAGTCACAACTGCTGACGCAAAAATCCCAAACGAGCTATACGGCGACGCTGACCGAAGCGGTCGCGACCTTAGACTCAATCCTAATTGATCCTGCTGCCTCGGTATCGTCAAAGCTCGGTGAACTATTCAATGCGGCCGGTTCGCTTTCAAACGATTCGACGAGCGTCTCGTATCAGCAAGCGTTCTTGGGTGCAGCAAATCGAGCTAGCGACCGCATTCGGGTGCTCGCGGGTGAGTTAGCGAATATCTCCAAGTATGCGAGCGAGGGCTTGGCAAACGTTCTCAACGAGGCGAACTCACTCGTTCCGCAGCTTGCTGCGATCAATGGTCGAATCAAGGGGGGATTTACCCCAGGGTTTTCCTATGCCTCCCCCGATCTGCTCGATGAACGCGATCGGATCACGCAGAAGCTACAGGAGTTGGTGGGCGGGCAGACCATTCTTAATGAGGATGGTACGGCCAACTACTACGCGGGTGGGCTTCAGTTGGTGGATCGCGATTATGCGAACTCGTTCGCGAACGGTTCCGGGACGAAGCCCGTCATTGCGACGACAGATGTCTCGACGCTGCGGCTGAGGGTGAGCGCGCCGAACTGGAGCGCTCCTAAACTCGTGCCGCTCGTCACGGATGGAAAATCGCAGTTGATTGATGGAAAAGCAGGGGCGTATGTCCATCTACTTCAGACATTCGTGCCTTCGATGGAGAAGAGTGTCGATTTGCTGGCAGCTTCGCTGATGCGGGGCGTGAATAGCGCACGAAGCCAAACATTGAGTACCGTCTCACCTGCGGGGCTCTCAGCAGCGACCTCATCGCCGGCGTCAACTCCTGGGGTTCCGCAGAGCACTATTGAGCTAAGTGCGTCTGTAACCTTGGGAACAAATATCTTCCTTGGTCAACGGCTATTTATAAACGGAATAGACCAAGGGGTTCGGGTCTCGGAGGTCGGTCCGGCGGGCGGTACATCCAGCGCGATCGGCTCAGCCGGAACGACGGTCAAGTTTGATCAGCCACTGCCCAATGCCATTCGGGTGGGTGATCGGGTGACCTTTTCCTTACCGGCTCTCCGAGAGGTTGCTGCTGTATTCGGCTACCAGTCGACCAGTTCCGCAGGGGCCCGAATTACAGACCCCACTGATGTCGATGCAATCTTTCGTCGGACCGAGGGGTTCGATGTAGGAGAGTGGCGAAACTTCTCAGCTGGGGGAGGGTCGACCACATTCGTCGTTTCAAATCGCCCCGATCCGTCGATTGTGGGTATGACGATTTACATCAACGGAGTCGACACTGGCAAAACAGTGGCGTCGATCAATGGTTCTACCGTAACGGCTTCGGGGTCTATTGGCGCTCCCGTAGCCGGCCAGCGAGTTGAGTATTTTGCTCAAGAAGAAACGAGCTCCCTCAGTTCACACCCGTCTGATCCGCTTCTCAGGACTTTGTATCTGAAGGAGCTTTATCAAGACAACGTTGATTTAACGGGTCTCCGCGTCGAGTATTTTCATGCCGGTTCGTCAAAATGGCGTGATGCAGGACGAGTGGCGCATACCGATGGCCCGCTCGTCATTTTTGAAGAGCGTCTGACTGAAGCCGACCCGACATTTTCTTCCGCCACGAAATTTCGATTCGTTCGGGATAACTCGTTCGATGAGGTTCTTGGGCGGGTAGATCCCGCTACCTCGTCGTATAGTGCGTCGAGAGCGGCTGCGCTGAATGACAGGAAATTGGACGCGATCCTGTTCCAGTCGGTGGCCACGTCATCAGCAAACCAGTTTCAGAATCTCGACGCCGGCGCTGCACGCCAAATTGAGGGGCTACGAAACAGCGTCGCGGTCTCGGTATCGATCGTAGTGACTGCAGCCGCCAACACGATTGCGACGTGGCAGTCCTCGAATGAAGCCAACGGAACGCTAGAGAAGTCCTTGATGGACCAGAAAGAGGCTATATCTGGCGTCAATCTCGACGAGGAGGCGGCGAATCTCGTCAAATATCAGCAGCTGTACAATGCCTCGAGCAAATTATTGCAAGCGGGGCGGCAGATGTTCGACACGCTTCTTAGTATGCTCACGGTGAACTGACCGGGAGGCTCATAAGTCATGAGAATCAGCACATCTCAAATTTATTCCGCGGGTCTCGATTCCCTGCAGAAGCACACCAGGGACGTCATGGACGCCCAGCGCCAGATTTCCTCCGGACAGCGTTACGGTAACGCCTCCGATAGCGCGCTCGCAGCCGGGTTAGGTGTGCAGGTTGATTTCGACACGAGCCAGTTCGAGATGTTTAAGGTCAACCAGGACTACGCTCGAGTGTCGTTATCGTCGGCAGAGACCCAGATCGAGAGTATCGGTTTAGCGATCGATCGTTTCCGAACGCTGATGGTTCAAGCCAGCGCTGATTCGATTGGTGAAGCAGGACGAAAGCTGATTGTCGAGGAGATGAAGACTATTCAGCAGACCATTAAGAACTTTGCTGGCGCGAAAGACGCTAACGGTGAGCCCATATTGGTTCAAAAAGACGCCAGCGAGCTCACCAAGGTTTTCGTAGCGCCCTCGATCGATTTGTATACGTCAGTCCGCTACGAGGAAATCATGGGTCGCGTTTCGCCGACGGCTGGTGCAACAACCGGCGCATTCCTCGATGTCGATGCCGAGCTCACGTCGATCATTAACACGGTGTCATCGCCGACCAAGCCATGGTCTCCCACTACTGCGCAGATCGAAAATATGGCGCTCATCGCGAAACAAATCACTAACGCGCAGGTTAAGGTGGGTGCTATTGAAAACCAGCTTCAGGCGGCCGAAGAATCGAGTGAGCTGCAACAAGCGAATCTCGATCAAGCCAGAACTAGGTTGTTGGAGCCTGATCTCGCCGAGGCGACAACAAAGCTGGCGGAGTCCAACGCGTTGCTTCAAGCGGCGCAGGCGATCATGTCCAAAATGGACCTCAACTCACTCTTTCAAAAACTATGAATATTCCTATTGGTTGGATTATCGCTATCGGCGCTTCGTTGTTGGGGTTCCAGCTTGTTGTGGGTGACATAAGCAAGCTGTATCAGCCTAAAGAGTTTGCGATCATTTTCGGTGGCGGATTGGGCGCGCTGATCGCCGCCAACAAATGGCGAAATTTAAAAAATATTGGACTCGCGATCAGCCGTGTATTCGTTCGTCCCGAAACGAGTAAAGAGGAAAATCTTGAACTGCTGTCGCTGACGTTTGAGTTGCTTCAGCGTATCAAGACGGAAGGTCCGGTGCAGGTGGGGAGGGCTCTCGAAAACCCAGAGACGGTTTTCGGAAAGTATCCGCGTGTCGCTAAGCGGCAGCGTTTGGTGGAGTTCGTGACGGACTATTTCCGAATGACGGTAGACGGCAATATGACCCTGACCCAACTGGATACCGTGATGTCGCAGGAAATAGATGTCCTTGATCGCGAGTCGCGGGAACCCGCAGAGTCTCTTGAGATATTAGCGGACAGCATGCCAGCATTCGGTATCGTCGCTGCGATTACGGGTGTGGTTGCGGCACTCTCAAACCTGAGTCAGGGCGATCCGAAAGTCGTAGGCCTAGCGGTCGGTGCAGCGTTGATTGGAACCTTGCTCGGCGTCTTCATGGCGTACGCCATTTTGGCGCCCGTCGCGCGAACGCTCTATCAGTTAGCTGAGTCCGAGTTGCGCCCGTATCGAGCTGTGAAAGAAATTCTCGTTGCGAGTTTTAGTGGCTTTCAGCCGATGGTCGCCGTCGAGTACGGACGTAAGGTTCTCTATTCGGATCAGCGCCCGAGCATGGATGAGCTCGATGACCGGGTACGATCTACCTCTGGCCAGAGACTTCGCGGGTAGATCCGATGGCCGTGAGCGCGAATAAGAGTGCAGGCGGGGCGGCGGCCCGAAGGCCGGTACCTCATGGCGTTCGTTCGTCACACTCACATTCGGGTGGACGATGGAAACTCGTCTACGCCGACTTCGTTACGGTCTTGATGGCATTCTTTATTGTGGCGTGGATTTTCGTGTTCGATAAGATCTCACAAGAGCGTCGTGTGTACGATCGTAAGTGCACGGCTGCGATCGGACGGAGCGTAGAAGAGCAGTTTCGTAATGAAATTGGCAGCGATCGTTCGAAATGGCCAATCGAAGTTGATTTTTCTGAAGGTGTTGGTGGTGTTCGCCTGACTCTCGTCGACGTTGTTGAGCCGATCTTCAATAGCGGCAGTGACGTTATTTCTAAGTTCGCAGAGCCGCATCTGGATACGGTCGCGGAATCCGTTATGCGATCAGAACAGAGCAGGGATTGCTCGGGCTTGAAGATAAAGATCGAGGGTTATACCGATGCACTTCAGTTTAAGGGCGGCGATGCCAACTATGGTAATTGGGAGCTTTCGGTTGATCGTGCGGGCGCAGCTCGACGAGCCTTACTCGCCCGCGGAATAGGCTCTCAGCAGATTGAAGAGGTTGTCGGTTATGGAGATAGCCGACTCGCGCTTCCCGATAAACCCCTCGACGGTAGGAATCGGAGAATTTCGATCACTATTTTGGCGCCGTACCGACTTGTGAAGGGTTGGAATGATGTCATCGACTCATCGGTGAGTCAGTAGGAAACCGTATGTTGAAGCAGATTTTCCTCAGCGTTCTCATGCTGACGTTTTTTGCCGGCTGCACCATCTCAACGCGGCTACGAGTTTATGACGACCCGCCGGCCCGTTCGACGACGAGTGCGATCCCGCGGCTTGCCGTGACGAAACCGGCGTTGTGTAACGACTATCCAGTCGAGTACCGAAAGAGTGGCAGCCCGTCTGAGATCACAATGGCGACTGTCGATTTCTGGTTTTTCTCAGGTAAGCCTAAAACCTGTGTCGATCAGCCTACCGTTGAACAGCCGAAGAAAGAGCGCCGACTCTTCCGGAGATTCTGGAAATGAAACTTGTTGTGTTATCGCTGGCCGCCTGTTTGTCGTTGTTTATGAGCAAAGTTTCGTCGGCTCAGACGCCTTCGATTCCGTTCGCGGGTGTTTCCGTGAAGCGACAGGTTTCCATACTCCGCGACCAGTCGGCTCTTTTAGAG
>Ga0255269_1000317_pt1 | contig 10200 bp, 6 predicted proteins | sample AtltaT_33_FD_183664 | JGI IMG/M metagenome (GOLD analysis project Ga0255269, IMG submission 183664) | Metatranscriptome of freshwater microbial communities from Altamaha River, Georgia, United States - Atl_Yuk_RepC_8h (Metagenome... | ecosystem: Environmental > Aquatic > Freshwater > River... | reverse complement strand
GGGCCAAACGCTGAGAAATTAATAGGTACTCCAGATGCTGATTTAACTCGCACCGAACTTCGAAACAAGACCTGCAACACCATCGCTGTAAGAGATGTCTCTTTTGAAGTAGCAAAGGGCGAAGTTTTCGTTGTGATGGGCTTATCTGGTTCGGGTAAATCAACTTTAGTTCGTTGCATGACTCGTTTGATTGAACCAACTCGCGGTGAATTAATTTATGATGGTGAAGACATCCTTCAAGTAGATGACAATCGATTACGCGAATTACGTCGCACTAAGTTTTCAATGGTCTTTCAGCACTTTGGATTGTTACCTCATCGTAAAGTTATTGACAACATTGCTTACGCTCTAGAAATTAATGGAGTCTCTAAAACTGATCGCCACAAACGCGCTCATGAAGTAATTGAATTAGTTGGGCTGCAAGGATTTTCAGAAGCTTATCCAGAACAATTATCTGGTGGAATGCAACAAAGAGTTGGCTTGGCCCGTGCTTTAGCAGTAGACCCTGAAATTATGTTTTTGGACGAACCTTTTTCCGCGCTTGATCCTTTGATTCGCCGAGATATGCAGAATGAAGTAATCCGATTGCATCATGAACTTGGTAAGACCATGGTATTCATTACACATGATCTTCAAGAGGCGGCCAAAGTAGGAGATCGAATTGCAATTATGCGTGATGGTGCACTAATTCAAGTAGGGACGCCAGCAGAATTAGTTGCAAAACCGAAAGATGAATATGTTGCTAACTTCGTAAGAGATATTGCCAAATCTCATGTGCTTACGCTCAGATACATCGCCCGTCCAATTCGAAATGACGAGGCTGCAGCAAATATTCAATTAGATGCTGATTTAATCATCAGAGATGCGCTAAAAACTATTCTGGACGCACATCAACCAATCCACGTAATTGATAAAGGAAACTCAATAGGAATCGTGGCTGCCGAAGATGTTCTTCGTCTAATATCAGGAGCAGTTTGATGCATCTGCGAAAATCCCATTTATTATTGGGATTAATCACAATCTGGATTGCATTAGCAAAGCTGTTACACGGCAAAAATACGCTTCAGATTGACACCTATGAAAATACTAGTTTCACATCATATGTAGGTAAAATGGCTTTAGAATTGCGTGGAAATCGCACTGAAAGTACAGCGTTTATTTATTTTTTTAATCCAATCAGGACATTTATCGACGGTTTTGTACAAACAATTAGAAATTTGATTGCAGTACCTGCTGCAAACTCTCAAATTCCAACAATTGGTTGGTTTGGAGTGGTTGGGCTAATAGGGTTTTTTGTTTATGCAACTAGCCAATGGCGCACTGCAATACTTTCAATTGCTTTACTTCTTGGCTGCGGCGCACTTGGTATGTGGCAATTTACAATGGATTCTATAGCGATGACCTTGGCTTCGGTAATTCTCTCTTTAGCGATTGGTATCCCATTGGGAATTTGGGCTGGTTTATCAGATAGAGTTTTGAAATTTCTTACGCCATTTTTAGACTTAGCTCAGATATTGCCAACTTTGGTTTATATGGCACCGATTGCTTTAGTTTTCATGATTGGTGCAGCGTCGGCAACCATTGCAACAATGATATATGCAATACCAATTTCAATCAGAATTACTTCTCATGCAATTAGAACTTTAAATCAATCACCAGTGGAAGCATCAAAATCTTTAGGCTCCACCAAAAAGCAGACATTGACTAAGGTGCAGTTGCCAATGGCCAAGCAAATGATTGTTCTTGGCATAAATCAAACGGTCATGGCTGCAGTTTCTTTCGTGGTGATTGCTGCGCTGATTGGTGCACCTGGATTAGGTAAACCAGTAGTCTCCGCATTAATCATTCGAAATGTTGGACAAGGCTTTGTCGCTGGATTTGCCGTGGTATTTCTGGCTATTTTGCTAGATCGAAGCACCAGCGCCGCTGCAAAAAAGCAGGTTTCTTATATTCAGCCATCTGAGAAAACTCTTCGCAATCGGCGCATAGCAAAAATATCTCTTGGAATTGGAGCTTTGATCTCGGTATATCTATCACGTACCATGTTGTGGGCAGCAGTTTGGCCTTCAGAATTAAGTATTGCTAAACAAGTAGAAGTTTTTACAAATGATGCCACAAATTGGGCCTTAAAAAATCTTTATTTTCTAACAGTTGGATTTAAAGATTTCATCTCTTACAGCGTTCTCAACCCATTGGAATCTCTACTTGCAGGTTCACCATGGTATTTAACTGTCGGAATGGTAGTTGCTGTTGCGTTAGTAATTGCAGAGTTACGAATAGCGATTTTAGCTTTCGCATTATCTATGATTATTGTGTTATCGGGCCTTTGGTATGAATCTATGATTACTTTGACTCAAACCATAGTAGGAACTTTATTAACTATGATGGTCGGTATAGCACTTGGTATATGGACTGGTCGAAACGATAGATTGGAAAAGATTCTCAAACCATTTCTTGATGCGGGCCAAACTCTTCCCGCTTTCGTATACCTTGTTCCGATGCTTGGTCTTTTTGGACCAACTAGATTTACGGCTATCGCAACTGGCATTGTCTATTCAATTCCAATCGTGGTAAAAATAGTTTGCGAAGGTATTCGCGCAGTGCCACATTCATTAGTCGAGGCAGCAACTGCATCAGGATCTACCACGTATCAAATAATCACCAAGGTGCAGTTACCCGCTGCCAAACGCACAATTCTGCTCGCGGTAAATCAGGGACTAATTTATGTATTAGCAGTTGTGGTTATTGGAGGCTTTGTTGGTTCGGGTGGGCTTGGTTATTTAGTGATTGTGGGTAACTCCAAGCCAGAGTTACAAGGAAAGGGTCTAATTGCAGGACTTTGTATTCTCTTGCTAGGGGTTATTTTCGACCGAATCATGCAATCTAGCGCTCGGCGTTCATAAAACCGGCAAAAATTTTGCCTTTTACTCTATTGAAATTGCCTTTGTTGACCTTAGGCTATGCGCAAATGAAACTCCCTAGGAGGGTAAATGAAGTCTAGAAACGGACGTCGCTCTCTAGTTTTGGCAATTACACTCGCATCAGCTTTAGTTTTATCAGCTTGCAGTAAGAGTGTAAATGATTCTACTAGTGCAGCGTCTGGCGAATGCGGAGATTACGCAATCGCAATGCACGCTTGGAACGGTTACACAGCATCGGCTCAAGTTGTGGCAGAAGTTGCAAAGAAAGAACTTGGTTGCAACATTACTCAAACAACTTTGGATGAAGGTCCAACAACTTATGATGCAATGGAAGCCGGAACCATTGACGTTGTTATCGAAGATTGGGGCGGCGGACGCTGGAAGGAATGGGTTGACCGTGGTGCAGTTGTAGAAGCTGGACTTAATGGCAACGTTGGCCTTATCGGAATGTATGTTGCACCATGGATGGCTGAGAAGTATCCAGATATCACAGATTCAAAGAACTTAAATAAATATGCTTCACTATTTAAGACTGCAGACTCTGGTGGTAAAGGTGCTTGGTATGAAGGCCCTCCAGGTTATACAACTATTGGCGAAAAGATGGTTTCAGCCAATAAATTAAATTTCAAAGTTATTTTCTCTGGCTCTGAAGCGGCACTTGTTGATGGCTTCACCAAGGCAGAAGCAAATAAGACTCCATTTATTGGATATGCATGGCAACCATGGACGCTTTTTGCCAAGATTCCAAATCTTGAAAAGGGCCATGTCCATTTCCCAGCAAACGATTGGTCTGATGCTGCAGAGGCTTCAGGCTTAACTGATTATCCTGAGACTCCATTAATGAAGTTAATTTCTAAGAAGTTGAATGATTCAAATTCATCATTTGCAACTTTAGTTAAGAACTTCCAATGGACAAATGATGATCAAAATTCTGTAGCAGCAGATATCGAAGGCGGAATGAAGCCGGAAGAGGCAGCTCAGAAGTGGATTGATGCACATCCAGACCAAGTTAAGGCTTGGATTGGTAAGTAATTAATTACTTATAAAACCGCCCGGCTGGCTAGAATCAGTCGGGCGGTTTTATTTAGAACGGAGTAGTTCTTGAAGTCTTACGACTACATCATTGTTGGTGGCGGTTCTGCAGGTTGCGTTTTAGCAAACCGATTAAGTGCTGACTCGACTAAAGAAGTATTAGTTCTCGAGGCCGGTCGCCCAGATTACATTTGGGATGTATTTATTCACATGCCTGCAGGTTTGGCATTCCCAATTGGTAGCAAGTACTACGACTGGATGTACGAATCCGAACCAGAGCCGTACATGAATAATCGAAAGATTTATCATGCTCGTGGCAAAGTTCTTGGTGGATCGTCATCTATTAACGGTCAAATTTTCCAACGCGGTAATCCAATGGATTACGAACGTTGGGGCAGAGATCAAGGAATGCAGAATTGGGATTTTGCACATTGCTTGCCATATTTTAAAAAGATGGAAACTTGCATTGCAGATCCAAAAGGAGAATTACGCGGTGGCGATGGTCCACTCAAACTTGAAAGAGGTCCATCAAAGGGACCATTATTCAAAGCATTCTTTGAAGCGGTGCAACAAGCAGGATTTAATTTAACTAAAGATGTAAATGGATATCGCCAAGAAGGTTTCGCTCGTTTTGATAGAAATGTTTATCGTGGCCGCCGTTTAAGTGCCGCTCGTGCTTATCTTTACCCAGTAAAGAAACGTAAGAATTTAGAAGTAAAAACTCGTGCGATGGTGACGAAAGTATTATTTGAAGGCAAAACTGCAGTTGGTGTAGAGGTAATAATTAGAGGCAAGAAGCAGATAATTAAGGGTAGAGAGGTAATTCTTTCAGGTGGTGCAATTAATTCTCCACAACTACTACAACTATCTGGAATTGGTAATGAGAAAGATTTAGCGCCACTTGGTGTGCAAATGGTTCATCACCTACCTGGAGTTGGGGCTAATTTGCAGGATCACCTTGAAGTTTATGTTCAATACAAATGCAAACAACCTGTCACTCAACAACCTTCACTGAAATTCTGGAAGCGACCATGGATTGGTTTTCTATGGCTCTTCTTCCGCACTGGCCCTGGCGCGACAAATCACTTTGAAGCAGGTGGCTTTACTAGAAGTAATGATGAAGTTGCCTATCCAAATTTGATGTACCACTTCTTACCACTTGCAATTCGTTATGACGGCTCTGGGCCAAAGGGCGGACATGGTTATCAATTCCATATCGGACCGATGTATTCAGATTCACGAGGATGGATAAAAATTAAGAGCACAAATCCTTTTGATAAACCTGCAATGCTCTTTAATTATTTGTCTACAGATCAGGATCGACGAGAATGGATTGAAGCAATTCGCCAAGCTCGCCACATAATGACGCAGCCAGCTATGGATCCAATGAATGCAGGCGAAACTTCACCAGGACCATCTGTATCAACTGATGAAGAGATTCTTGATTGGGTGAGAAAAGATGCGGAAACCGCGCTTCATCCATCATGCACCGCGAAGATGGGAACAGATGAAATGTCTGTCGTAGATCCAGACACAATGAAAGTTCATGGAGTCGAAAGATTACGGGTTGTTGATGCTTCGGTCTTTCCATATGTAACTAATGGAAATATTTATGCACCGGTGATGATGGTCGCGGAACGCGCTGCAGATTTAATCATTGGCAAAGGTACTTTAGCGCCAGATCACACTGAGTTTTATCGTCATGCAAAATGATGCACCTTCATCGATTCAAAAGGTAAAGGTCCAAAGAAGCGATTCGGATACCACGACTTCAGATAGCGTGGTGGTTGAAGAGCCGCTTGAAATTCGAATTAAAAAAGGTGACCAAGAAGAACAACTTGGAATCACCATGCGCACTCCCGGTGCAGACTTGCAATTAGCAGCAGGGTTTTTATGGGGCGAAGGTTTTCTTAAGTCACCAGAGCAATTAATTACAGTTAAGGTTTGTGGCGACCGAACGTTGACTCCAAGGCAAAGAGCAAATGTAGTAGTTGCAGAAGTTACAAACGATGCTCCTGATTTCTCTCGTAAAATGGATCGCAGATTCACAATGAACTCTGCATGCGGTGTATGTGGCAGTTCTAATATTGATGACTTAAGAGCTCGAGGAATTACACCAGTTGATGCCAGTAGGAAGTCACTATCAGAATTGGCGCAATTTACAGATTTATTGCAAAACAATCAGCGTATTTTCGATAAAACTGGCGGCCTGCATGCCGCACTACTAATTGATCCAAACGGGGAAGTGATTTGGGCACATGAAGATGTCGGAAGACATAATGCAGTAGATAAAGTAATTGGCGAAGCGCTCATGAATCAGAAAATTCCACTGAAATTCTGGAGCTTGGTAGTCTCAGGCCGGGTTGGCTATGAAATTGTACAAAAAGCTATTTGTGCCGGAATCTCTTCATTGATAGGCGTAAGTGCGCCAACTTCACTTGCGATTGAACTTGCAGATGAATTTAATTTAACTTTACTGGCTTTTGCAAGAGGCGGAAAAGCTAAAAGATATCAAAAAATAATTTGAATCTATATACTTGAATAATGAACATTGGGCACCCTCTTGATCCATTAAGCGCAGCTGAGCAGGAAAAAATTGTTGCCCTTGCAAGTGCTAATTGGAATTTGAATTTGAATTCCACTCATTTAATTGCATTTCTTCAATTAAATGAACCTAGTAAGAAACAATTAGAAAAACCTACAGAATTAGAAAGAGAAGCCAGAGTTACCATTTGGGATAGAGAAAAATCTTTAGTTTCTGAAGGCATCATAACCACGGATGGCAAGGTAAAAAGTTACAAAATTATAGAAGGCGCCAAAGCGCCGATTTCAGTTACTGAATCAGCAAATGCATTATCGCTAGTTAGAAAAGACCTAAAAGTAATTCAGGCACTTAATAAGCGCGGAATATCGGATATCAATAAAGTGCACATGGAAACTTGGCCGATCGGAGCACAAATACCGCAGCATTTAGATGACGGACGCAGATTGATTTGGACTCCAATGTGGTACCAACCAAATCCAAATGACAATTTTTATGCCCATCCAATTAATGGATTACATGCCATAGTAGATTTAGACCAAGGTGAAGTTGTTTCGCTTGAAGATAATCAAGGAATTCCAATTCCAGTTACCCCAGGGCCGTATCGTGAATCCCAAACCGGAGCAAATTTAAAGCTTAAAGAGTTAATGATTCATCAACCGCAAGGTGCTTCATTCACAGTAAATGGCTGGAAAATAGATTGGGAACGATGGGCTTTTCGAATTGGTTTTGACCAAAGAGAGGGGTTAGTAATTCATGATGTTCAATTTAATGATGGTGGTAATTGGCGAAAGATTGCCCATAGATTATCTATAGCAGAATTAGTGATTCCGTATGGCGATCCAGCCCAGGGTGCATATCGTAAAAATGCCTTTGACACTGGGGAATTTGGTTTAGGTAATTTCACTAATTCTTTAACCCTTGGCTGTGATTGCCTAGGAGAAATTTATTATCTAGATGTAGCAGTAACTGGTGGAGATGGAAAAGTCAGAACCATCGAAAATGCCATCTGTATGCACGAAGAGGATTTCGGAATACTTTGGAAGCATGTGGATGTTGATGGCCATGCTGAAGTACGTCGTGGTCGTAGATTTGTCGCTTCCTCCATCGTGACTGTAAATAATTATGAGTATGGTTATTTTTGGTATTTCTACCAAGATGGTTCAATTGAATTTGAAGCAAAATTAACTGGAATTGTACTTACTTTGGCAGATAAGCCAGGCGCAGATCATCCTTCGGCCACCGAACTTGAACCAGGACTATGGGCTCCGTATCATCAACATATTCTGTGCGCCCGATTAGATTTAGATATTGATGGCCCGGAAAATAGTTTTATTGAAGTTGAATCTTTCGCACACCCACAAGGTGAAAAGAACCCTTATGGTGGAGCTTACGAAATACGAGAAGAGATTTTTAAGAACGAACAATCAGCGCAGAGATTGGTAAATCCAATAACAAGTAGATTTTGGAAGATAATTAATCCAAAAAAGAAAAATCATGTTGGCCAGAGCGTTGGCTATAAATTAATTGCGGGACATACGACCTATCCCTTGGCACTTGAAGATTCAGTATTAGGCAAACGAGCTGGGTTTATGTACAAACATCTATGGGTGACTCCAAATACAGACTCAGAGCGATACCCTGCGGGAGATTTCCCATTTCAACATGAAGGCGGAGATGGTCTGCCTCGGTGGACTAAAGCAGGTCGAAATATTGAGGATACTGACATTGTGCTTTGGCATGTTTTTGGCACTAATCACATTCCACGTACTGAAGATTGGCCGGTCATGCCAGTTGAGCGAACAGGATTCCATCTAAAGCCATCAGGGTTTTTTAGCCGTAGCCCGGGAATTGATGTGGCCCCATCGGAACCGACAGATCCAAATTGTAATTGTTAACATTTTAAGTTTGGTTGCACCATAAGCAACCAAACTCTTGCATTACCAGGGTCTTCAGAAAGTAACCTTATACCTATGTCAACGACACAGATCTGGCAAGAGCGAGCAAGTAAAGTCAAACCTAACGGCAATATTTTTATTGATGGCAAATCGATGCCATCTGTCTCTGGAAAAACTTTAGAAGATTTCTCACCAGTATTAAATAGAAGCATTGCCAATATTGCAGCAGGAGATACCGAAGACGTGAACAAGGCAGTCGCGTCTGCAAAAAGTGCATTTGATTCTGGCATCTGGTCTCAAATGAACCCAAGAGATAAAAAAGCAATCATGTTGCGCTGGGCGGAATTACTTAATCAACACCGAGATGAATTAGCTTTGCTAGAAACACTTGATGTTGGAAAGCCAATTAGTGATTCCTTAGCAGTTGATACTCGAAATTCAGCTCGTGTAATTCAGTGGTATGCCGAAACTATTGATAAAACTTACGATGAAATTGCACCAGCGCCTAGAAATGCTTTAGCAATGGTTACCCGCGAACCACTTGGAGTAATTGGAGCAATTGTTCCTTGGAATTATCCGATGAGTATTACCTCATGGAAACTTGGACCAGCTCTAGCAATGGGTAATTCAATAGTTATCAAACCCGCTGAAAATTCATCTTTAACTGCAATTCGTATGGCAGAACTTGCAATAGAGGCAGGTTTGCCAGAAGGTGTATTTAATGTTGTTCCTGGTTTAGGTGCAGAAGCTGGGCAAGCTTTGGCAAAACATATGGATGTTGCAAAGATTGCTTTTACTGGTAGCGGCCCAACAGGGCGAAAGATGCTCCAATATGCAGCGGAATCAAACATGAAGCAAGTTTCGTTAGAACTAGGCGGAAAGAGTCCTCAGGTAGTGCTTAGTGATTGCACTAATTTGAAATTAGCGGCAGAAACAATTGGTTGGGCGATCTATTACAACGCTGGCCAAACTTGCAATGCCGGCTCTCGAATTATCGTGGAAAAGAGCGTGAAAGATGAACTTTTTAGCCACTTGAAGGAGTTTGCAAAGAATTTCAAAGTTGGCGATCCATTAAATCCAGAAACCATGATGGGTCCGATAGTTTCTAAGGTGCAAAGAGATCGAGTTAATTCATATCTTGAATTAATTGGCCAAAATAACGAAGAGGTTATTTTTGGTGGCGAAAAGGCAACTGGCGATGATCTTTACATTCAACCAACATTGATTTCTAATGTTTCAAACACTTCAAGACTTGCACAAGAAGAGATTTTTGGTCCAGTTTTAGTAGCGATTGAAGCAAAAGATTCAGATGAAGCGTTAAAGCTTGCCAATCAAACTGAATATGGATTGGCGGCATCAGTTTGGACTGATAATGTTTCAAAGGCTCATAATTTCGCAAGAGCCCTAAGAGCAGGAACCGTTTGGATTAACACTTTTGATGCTTTAGATGTAATTACTCCTTTCGGTGGATTTGGAGCTTCAGGAACTGGAAGAGATAAATCTCTACATGCATTAGATGCATACAGTGCGCTAAAGACCACTTGGGTAGATTTGTCGTGAAAATTGAAGTTCTAGGTAGAAAAATTGATCGACAAGAAGAAATTCTTTCCGAATCAGCGCTAGAACTAATAAGTAAATTACACACTCAATTAAATCCTAAACGTTTAGAACTGCTTGCAAAGCGTAAGGAACGAATTGCTGCAATTGCTAGTGGCAAGGAACTTTCATTTCTTGAAGAGACCAAGGCAATTCGTGAAGATCTTTCTTGGAAAGTAGCTCCGCTAGCACCAGGATTGATTGATCGAAG
>Ga0255269_1000308_pt1 | contig 10339 bp, 5 predicted proteins | sample AtltaT_33_FD_183664 | JGI IMG/M metagenome (GOLD analysis project Ga0255269, IMG submission 183664) | Metatranscriptome of freshwater microbial communities from Altamaha River, Georgia, United States - Atl_Yuk_RepC_8h (Metagenome... | ecosystem: Environmental > Aquatic > Freshwater > River... | reverse complement strand
GTAGCAGCATTGATCAAGTTACAGATCAAAGGAGGCGCAGCCAATCCATCACCGCCAATTGGACCGGCACTCGGTGCAAAAGGTGTGAACATCATGGAGTTTTGCAAGCAGTTCAATGCGCGCACGCAAGACAAAATGGGTAAGGTGGTGCCGGTTGTAATTACCGTTTATGGTGATAAATCTTTTGATTTCGTTCTAAAAACCCCGCCAGCAGCGGTACAAATCATTGAACATTCAAAAATTAAGAAAGGTTCGTCAGAGCCAAATCGCGTGAAAGTTGGTTCCGTTACCTGGGATCAAGTTCGTGCAATTGCCGAAGACAAACTTCCTGATTTGAATTGTTTTACGGTTGATTCTGCTATGCGCATGGTTGCAGGAACAGCAAGAAGTATGGGGGTTACCGTAAAAGGTGGCGAAGCTCCAAAATCCAAATAATTATTGAATATGAAAAGAGTTTCTAAAAAAAGAAAAGAAATTTTGGCAAAATACGATTTGTCAAAAGCTTTCACTCTCTCAGAAGCATGTAATTTGGTGAAGGGAATTTCTACCACTAAATTCGATGCCTCTGTAGATATTTGTGTTCGCCTTGGGGTAGATCCTCGTAAAGCGAACCAAATGGTACGTGGAACCGTTGCCTTACCACATGGTACTGGTAAAGATGTCAAAGTACTCGTACTTTGTACACCTGACAAAGAAAAAGAAGCGCAAGATGCTGGTGCAGACTTCGTTGGTCTTGACGATTACATCGCCAAAATCAAAGCTGGCTGGACAGCAGTTGATGTCATCATCACAATGCCTTCCGTCATGGGGAAAGTAGGTGCGTTAGGTCGCATCCTCGGTCCGCGCGGCTTGATGCCAAACCCGAAAACAGGAACTGTAACCATGGAAATTGGTAAAGCAGTTGAAGAAGTGAAAGCTGGTAAAATCGATTTCAAAGTTGATAAATACGGCATCATTCACGCTGGTATTGGCAAGGTAAGTTTCGACGGCGATAAAATTCGTGAAAATGCTTCCGAATTGATTCAAACCCTCGTTAAGCTCAAGCCATCTGCTGCAAAAGGTACTTACATCAAAAGTATTTACCTAAGCTCTACAATGAGTCCTGGAATACAAATTGACGCGAAGTCTGTTACTGCTTAATACTTAGAACACATGACAAGAGAAGAAAAAGCACAGTACATAAGCGATTTAGCAGCACAGTTGTCTGCTTCAAGCATCGTGTATTTGACAGACACTGCAGATTTAACCGTTGAGGCTGTTAACACCCTACGTAGAAGATGTTTTCAATCAAACATCTCCATGCGTGTGGTTAAGAACGCTTTACTCGAGAAAGCAATGGATCAAGTGGAAGGTAAAGATTTTGGTGCGTTACGCGACGTCCTAAAAGGCTCTACCTCTGTAATGATTTCAGAAGTTGCAAATGCACCTGCAAAGTTAATTGCAGATTTCCGCAAGAAATCTCCAAAGCCACTTTTGAAAGGCGCATACATCGACGAGGCTATCTTTATTGGTGACGACCAACTTAGCGCACTAGAATCCCTTAAGAGCAAAGAAGAACTTATCGGAGATCTTATCGCCTTGTTGCAAAGCCCAGCGAAAAACGTATTGTCTGGTCTTCAAGGTGCTGGCGGCAAAATTGCTGGTATCCTTAAAACGCTCGAAGAAAGAGCATAAACAATTCATTATTAAACCTTTTTAAATTTAAATAAAATGGCTGATTTAAAGCAAATTGCAGAAACGTTGGTAAACCTTACAGTAAAAGAAGTAAGTGAATTAGCAACTATTATGAAAGACGAGTATGGCATCGAGCCTGCTGCTGCTGCTCCAGTAATGGTAGCTGGTGGCGCTGCTGCTGGTGGTGGTGAAGCTGCTGCTGAAAAAACTGAGTTTGATGTTATCCTTAAGTCAGGTGGCGCTAACAAACTTGCAGTAGTTAAACTTGTTAAAGAATTGACTGGTAACGGTTTGAAAGAATCTAAAGACCTAGTTGACGCGGCTCCTTCTACATTGAAAGAAGGCGTTTCAAAAGACGAGGCTGAAGGCCTTAAGAAGTCTCTTGAAGAGGCTGGAGCTGAAGTAGAAGTTAAGTAATTCGATTCAGATTATGCAGGAAAGGCACCGCCGAAAGGCGGGTGCCTTGTCCTGTTTTTTGCATGTTGATTTCAACAGAGTACAAAACATTAAAAAAAATAAGCCTTGGCAACAACAACTAATTCAACCAGAATTAATTTTGCTTCAAGCAAAAACCAATTTGAATATCCAGATTTCTTGGAAATTCAATTAAAGTCTTTTCAAGAATTTTTCCAGTTGGAAACAACCCCGGAAAACCGCGAAAGCGAAGGACTTTTCAAAGTGTTTGCTGAAAATTTCCCCATTACGGATACCCGCAATCAATTTGTTCTAGAATTCCTGGATTATTTCATTGATCCACCTCGCTACACCATCGAAGAGTGTATCGAAAGAGGTCTCACTTACAGTGTTCCTCTTAAAGCAAAACTGAAACTGTATTGTACTGACCCTGAGCACGAGGACTTCGAGACCATCGTTCAGGATGTTTACTTGGGTACAATTCCTTATATGACACCGAAAGGTTCTTTTGTGGTCAATGGTGCCGAGCGCGTCATTGTATCCCAATTGCACCGTTCACCTGGTGTTTTCTTTGGACAGTCTCGCCACGCAAATGGCACTAAACTCTATTCGGCCCGTATCATTCCTTTCAAAGGTTCATGGATCGAATTCGCTACGGATATCAACAATATCATGTATGCGTACATTGACCGTAAAAAGAAATTACCAGTTACCACGCTTTTCCGTGCCATTGGCTATGAAACAGACCGCGATATCCTCGATATCTTTGGTTTGGCAGACGAAGTCAAGGTAAACAAAGCAAACCTTAAAAAACTCATCGGTCGTCGTTTGGCTGCCAGAGTTCTCAAGACCTGGATCGAAGATTTCGTCGACGAAGATACCGGAGAAGTTGTCTCTATTGAGCGCAACGAGGTCATTCTCGATCGCGAACTTTTGATCGGCGAGGAGCACCTCGATGCCATCATGGACTCAGGAGCTAAGTCATTGATTTTGCACAAAGAAGATGGCAATTCAACTGACTACACCATCATTTACAACACCCTACAAAAAGATACATCCAATTCTGAAAAAGAAGCGGTTGAACACATCTATCGTCAATTGCGTAACGCAGATCCACCAGACTACGAAACAGCAAAAGGTGTATTTGAGAAATTATTCTTCTCTGACGCTCGCTACGACTTAGGTGAAGTAGGACGTTACCGTCTGAACAAAAAACTCAATCTCGATACTGCAGAAGAATCGCGCGTCTTGACTAAAAACGACATCATCTGCATCATCAAGTACTTGATTGAATTGATCAACTCAAAGGCGGATATCGATGATATTGACCACTTGTCAAACCGTCGTGTACGTACCGTTGGTGAGCAACTTTACGCTCAATTTGGCGTAGGTTTGGCGCGTATGGCCCGCACCATCCGCGAGCGCATGAACGTACGTGACAACGAAGTCTTTACCCCAATTGACCTCATCAATGCCAAGACTTTGTCTTCGGTCATTAACTCTTTCTTCGGAACCAACCAGCTATCTCAGTTCATGGACCAAACCAACCCGCTCTCAGAGGTGACGCACAAACGTCGTCTTTCTGCACTCGGGCCAGGCGGTCTATCGCGTGAGCGCGCAGGTTTTGAGGTTCGTGACGTTCACTACACGCACTACGGTCGTTTGTGTACCATCGAAACACCTGAAGGACCAAACATCGGACTCATCTCTTCTCTTTGTGTTTTTGCAAAAGTCAACAAACTTGGTTTCATTGAAACACCATACCGTCGTGTAGACAACGGTCGCGTCGTTTTTGAAGAGAGCCCAATTTATTTGGCTGCCGAAGAAGAAGATTCAAAAACAATTGCACAGGCAAACGCTAAAATCGACGAGAAAGGTAATTTCCTATCTGATTTAGTAAAAGCACGCTACGAAGGTGACTTCCCTGTTGTTGCCCCTGGTGACCTCAGCCTCATGGACGTTGGTGCCAACCAAATTGCATCAATTGCGGCTTCATCCATTCCTTTCCTCGAGCACGACGATGCCAACCGTGCACTCATGGGATCCAACATGCAGCGCCAAGCAGTGCCGCTTTTGCGTCCAAATGCACCTATCGTTGGTACCGGAATCGAGCAACTCGTTGCCAGAGATTCGCGCGTTTTGATCAACGCAGAAGGATCCGGAACAGTTGAGTACGTCGATGCGAATGAAATCGTCATCCGCTATGACTGGAACGACCAAGATAAACTCGTGAGCTTTGACAGCGAAGTAACTCGTTACTCGCTCACCAAATTCATGAAGACCAACCAAAGTACTTGTATCAACCTCAAGCCAATCGTTCAAAAAGGCGACCGCGTTGAAAGAGGACAAGTTCTTTGTGAAGGTTATGCCACTCAATCAGGAGAGCTCGCGCTCGGGCAAAACCTCAAAGTAGCTTTCATGCCATGGAAGGGTTACAACTTCGAAGATGCGATTGTTATTTCTGAAAAAGTAGTTCGCGACGACATCTTTACCTCTATTCACATCGATGAATATTCGTTAGAAGTACGCGACACCAAACGCGGTATGGAGGAACTCACTTCCGATATTCCTAACGTATCCGAAGAAGCGACCAAAGACCTCGATGAAAACGGACTCATCCGCATCGGTGCTGAAATCAAAGAAGGTGATATCCTTATCGGTAAAATCACACCAAAAGGTGAAACAGACCCATCTCCAGAAGAGAAACTTCTGCGCGCCATCTTCGGCGACAAAGCAGGTGATGTCAAAGATGCCTCACTCAAAGCAGGTCCTTCTTTACGCGGCGTTGTAATCGAGAAAAAACTCTTCTCAAGAGCAGTGAAAGACCGCAAGTCAAAATCGCAAGATAAGCCCGTACTCGAAGCTTTAGATGCTGACTATCAAAGAGATTTCGCAGTGCTTCGCGACAAACTTGTCGACAAATTATTGGTCATCCTCGGCGAACAAAAGTCTGCTGGTGTCTTCAATAACTTTAAAGAAGAGTTGATCAAAAAAGGTACTAAGTTTAGCAACAAAGCACTTAGTGCGCTAGATTACTCTATTGTCAATCCTTTGAACTGGACCGCTGACGCTGAAACCAATCAACTGATTTCTCGCGTGATCCACAACTTCAACATCAAAGCCAACGACTTACTCGGTATCTATAAGCGCAAGAAATTCCACATTTCTGTCGGTGATGAACTCCCTGCCGGAATCGTGAAATTAGCGAAGGTTTATGTTGCCAAAAAACGCAAGTTGAAAGTCGGTGACAAGATGGCGGGTCGTCACGGTAACAAAGGTATTGTTGCCAATATCGTTCGTCAAGAAGACATGCCGTTCCTCGAAGACGGAACGCCTGTCGATATCGTTCTCAATCCACTAGGGGTACCATCTCGTATGAACCTCGGTCAGATTTATGAAACCGTACTTGCATGGGCGGGTGAAAAACTTGGTGTCAAGTTTGCTACGCCAATTTTTGATGGTGCAAAACCAGAAGAAATCAACGAGTGGACAGACAAAGCTGGTGTGCCACGTTCAGGTAAAACTTACCTCTACGACGGCGGAACCGGTGAGCGTTTCCACCAACCTGCAACTGTCGGTATCATCTACATGTTGAAATTATCTCACATGGTTGACGACAAAATGCACGCACGTTCAATCGGACCATACTCACTTATTACCCAACAACCTTTGGGTGGTAAGGCTCAGTTTGGTGGTCAGCGTTTTGGTGAGATGGAAGTTTGGGCATTGGAAGCATTTGGTGCAGCCAATATCCTTCAAGAAATCCTTACCGTGAAATCTGACGACGTCATGGGTCGTGCCAAGGCATATGAATCTATTGTAAAAGGCGACAACATTCCAGAACCAGGTATTCCTGAGTCCTTCAATGTATTGTTACACGAATTGCGTGGCTTGTGCCTAAACGTATCAATGGATTAATTCAAAATACTAACGTAAATAGTCGAGATCAAATGGCTTTCAAAAAAGAAACCCCAAAAAAGCAAAGCAGCTTCAACAAAATCACTATCTCCTTGGCTTCACCCGAAGTTATTTTGGAGCACTCTAGTGGTGAAGTTTTGAAACCAGAAACCATCAACTACCGCACCTACAAACCGGAGCGCGATGGCTTGTTTTGTGAGCGCATTTTTGGACCTGTTAAAGATTACGAATGTCACTGTGGTAAGTACAAGCGCATCCGCTACAAAGGAATTGTTTGTGACCGCTGTGGTGTAGAAGTAACTGAAAAGAAAGTACGTCGTGAGCGTATGGGGCACATCTCTTTGGTGGTTCCTGTTGCACACATCTGGTACTTCCGTTCGCTTCCAAACAAGATTGGTTATTTGTTGGGCTTGCCTACCAAAAAACTAGATCAAATCATTTATTATGAGCGTTACGTTGTCATTCAACCTGGTGCAGTAACCGGTACTGACAAATGGGCAAATGTCAAAAAGATGGACTTCTTAACCGAAGAAGAATACCTAGACATGCTCGATTTGCCAGAATTGGCCAACAACCACTACCTCGACGACAACGATCCGAACAAATTCATCGCCAAAATGGGTGCTGAAGCACTCTATGATTTGTTAGGCGGTCTGAACCTCGATCAAATGTCTTATGACTTGCGTTACCAAGCCGAAACAGAAACTTCTGTTCAGCGTAAGAACGAAGCCTTGAAGCGTTTGCAAGTGGTAGAAGCCATGCGCGATTCACAAAAACGCATCGACAACCGTCCAGAATGGATGATTGTGAAAGTCGTTCCAGTAATTCCGCCAGAATTGCGTCCATTGGTTCCACTAGATGGTGGCCGTTTCGCAACTTCTGACCTCAATGACCTCTACCGTCGTGTCATCATCCGCAACAACCGCTTGAAGCGCTTGATCGAAATCAAGGCGCCAGAAGTGATCTTGCGCAATGAAAAACGCATGTTGCAAGAGGCTGTCGATTCACTTTTCGACAACTCAAGAAAATCTTCTGCTGTTAAAACAGAATCTAACCGTGCCCTCAAATCGCTTTCAGATTCATTGAAAGGTAAGCAAGGTCGTTTCCGTCAAAACTTACTTGGTAAGCGCGTCGACTACTCTGCACGTTCAGTTATTGTCGTTGGTCCAGACTTAAAACTACACGAGTGTGGTTTACCAAAAGACATGGCAGCAGAACTCTACAAACCGTTTATCATTCGCAAAATGATTGAGCGCGGTATTGTCAAAACTGTTAAATCAGCGAAGAAAATCGTCGATCGCAAAGAGCCTGTTGTTTGGGACATCCTCGAAAACGTATTGAAAGGTCACCCAGTTCTCTTGAACCGTGCCCCTACACTTCACCGTTTGGGTATCCAAGCTTTCCAACCAAAATTGATCGAAGGAAAAGCGATCCGTTTGCATCCACTCGTAACTACGGCCTTCAACGCCGACTTCGATGGTGACCAAATGGCGGTGCACTTACCACTTGGTAATGCCGCAATCTTGGAAGCGCAAATGCTCATGTTGGCATCTCACAACATCCTCAATCCGGCTAATGGCGCGCCTATCGCGGTACCTTCTCAAGACATGGTCTTGGGTCTGTATTACATTACAAAAGGCAAGCGCACTACCGAAACTGAAATCGTCAAAGGAGAAGGTGGTATTTTCTATTCTCCAGAAGAAGTCATCATTGCTTACAACGAAGGTAAACTTGATTTGCACGCGCACATTAAAGTGAAAACTTACGACCTAGGCGAAGACGGACAACCTTGCCTCATGATGGTAGAAACGACATGTGGCCGCGTGATGTTCAATAACAAAGTACCACGTCAAGTTGGTTTCATCAATGACGTCATGACCAAGAAAGCACTTCGCGATATCATCGGTGAAGTACTCAAAGTTTGTGGTACGTCTAGAACAGCTCAATTCCTCGATGACATCAAGCAACTTGGTTACGAGATGGCCTTCAAAGGAGGTCTGTCCTTTAACCTTGACGATATCATTATCCCGAAAGAAAAAGAAACACTCGTTGCCAAGGCAGAGAACGAAGTGAAGGAAGTCATGATGAACTACAACATGGGTCTGATCACCAACAACGAGCGTTACAACCAAATCATCGACATCTGGACGCACACCAACTCTCGTCTGACACACACCCTCATGGAGCAGCTCAAGAGCGACCGCCAAGGTTTCAACTCTATCTACATGATGTTTGACTCCGGAGCACGTGGTTCCAAAGAACAAATTCGTCAGTTGTCAGGTATGCGTGGTCTCATGGCCAAGCCGCAAAAATCTGGTGCATCTGTACAAGAAATTATCGAGAACCCGATCTTGTCTAACTTTAAAGAAGGACTATCGATTCTTGAGTACTTTATTTCTACCCACGGTGCTCGTAAAGGTTTGGCGGATACCGCCCTCAAAACTGCCGATGCAGGTTACCTTACGCGTCGTTTGGTCGACGTTGCACAAGACGTTGTGATCAATTCTAATGACTGTGGTACCCTACGTGGTATTGTTGCAACCGCCTTAAAGAAAAATGACGAAGTCGTTGAACCATTATACGACCGTATCCTCGGCCGCACATCTGTTCACGATGTTTACATGCCAGATTCCGATCAAGTGATTGTTCAAGCTGGTGAGCTCATTTCTGAAGATGTCGCTCGCGCCATCGAAAAAGCAGGTATCGAAGAGGTTGAAATCCGTTCTGTACTTACTTGTGAAATGCGTCGTGGCGTTTGTTCGAAATGTTATGGTCGCAACCTTGCCAATCACCGCTTGGCGCAAATTGGTGACTCCGTTGGTGTCATCGCTGCACAGTCCATTGGTGAGCCAGGTACACAGCTGACTCTCCGTACTTTCCACGTGGGTGGTACGGCATCTAACATCGCCGATATCTCTGACCTTAAAGCGAAAGCAAATGGTAAGCTCGAAATCGACGAATTGCGCACCATTGAACGCAAAAATGCCGATGGCACAGAACGCGTTATCGTTGTGGGTCGTTCTGCAGAATTGCGCATTACCGACGAAAAGACAGGTATTGTTGTCATGACTGCCAACGTACCTTACGGATCTGACCTCATGATCAAGAACAACACCAAAATCAAAAAAGGTGATGTCATCTGTAAGTGGGATCCATACAACGCCTTGATCATCGGTGAAGTTGCAGGTAAAGTTGTATTCGATGGCATCATTGAAAACATCACTTACCGCGAAGAAGTCGATGAGCAAACAGGCTTTACCGAAAAAGTAATTATCGAGTCACGCGACAAGAAAAAATCACCAGCGATTCACATCATCGATCCTAAAACGAAAGAAGTGTTACGCGAATATTCAATTCCAGTTAACGCTCACATTTCCGTTGCTGAAGGTGATAAAATTGTAGCAGGAGACATCCTCGTCAAAATCCCACGTTCAGCGGGTAAAACAGGGGATATCACCGGTGGTCTTCCACGTGTAACCGAATTATTCGAAGCAAGAAACCCATCTAACCCAGCTGTGGTTTCTGAAATCGATGGTACAGCAACTTACGGAACTGTTAAGCGCGGTAACCGCGAAATCATCATCACTTCTAAGCTTGGTGAAGTACGTAAGTATTTAGTGCCACTTTCTAAGCATATCTTGGTACAGCAAAACGACTACGTTCGTGCAGGGCAACCGCTTTCGGACGGTGCCATTACGCCAAACGATATCCTCAATATTGAAGGTCCGACCAAAGTACAAGAGTACATCGTGAACGAAATTCAAGAGGTATACCGCTTACAAGGTGTAAAAATCAACGATAAGCACTTCGAGGTCATCGTACGCCAAATGATGTTGAAAGCTGAAATCATCGAATCAGGAGACACGCGTTTCTTGGAAGGTCAAAGCGTTCACAAAGCTGACATCATGGAAGCCAACGACGAGCTTTACGGTCAAATGTTTGTCATTGACGCTGGTGATTCAACAGAATTGCACAAAGGTCAATTGGTAAGTGTTCGCCGTTTGCGCGACGAAAACTCACGCTTGAAGCGCGAAGACAAAAAACTCATCGAGGCACGCGAAGCAATGCCTGCAACCTCAACTCCGTTGTTACAAGGTATTACCCGCGCTTCACTTCAAACCCAGTCTTTCATTTCTGCAGCATCCTTCCAAGAGACGACAAAAGTCCTCAACGAAGCGGCAATCTCAGGAAAAGAAGACCACTTGTTGGGCTTGAAAGAAAATGTAATTGTTGGTCACCTTATTCCAGCAGGAACAGGGGTGCGCCACTTCCAAAACCTCATTGTTGGTTCGAAAGAAGCCTACGAAGAACTCATGGAAGAAGCACAATAAGC
>Ga0255269_1000306_pt1 | contig 10354 bp, 9 predicted proteins | sample AtltaT_33_FD_183664 | JGI IMG/M metagenome (GOLD analysis project Ga0255269, IMG submission 183664) | Metatranscriptome of freshwater microbial communities from Altamaha River, Georgia, United States - Atl_Yuk_RepC_8h (Metagenome... | ecosystem: Environmental > Aquatic > Freshwater > River... | reverse complement strand
CTTGCGCTCGTGCATGTTGGCGACCACATGCAGCTCGCTGCAGCCTTGGTGCGCGGCTTCCATCTCGACCAGCGCCTGCGGAATCACGCCGGTCACATGCGCGCCGGCCTCCAGCGCCGCATCGGCCACAGCGCCCATCAGGCCGTGGTGGCCGCCGCCATAGACCAGGCGTGCGCCGTTCTCGCCTATCCAGTGGCCGACCTCGCGCGCCAGCGCCATGTAGGCCGGGTTCTGGCCGGGTTTCGAGCCGCAGTAGACGCAGAGTGTGAAGGGGTTGTGGTCGAGCGGGTTCATTTCCGGGTCTTTCCTGTGCCCACGATCGGCATGGGAGATGCCGTGACCAGAGCGGTGCCGGCCCAGGCGTCGTGCCAGAACTGGCGTTGCGGCTGCAGCAGCGACAGGCCGGCCCAGCAGGCCACCCAGAGCAGGGCGAGCGCGATCACGGCGAAGCCGTGCAGCTGCAGCAGCCAGCCTGCCAGCAGCGGCGGCAGGAACCAGATCCAGCTCAGCAGGTAGCGCAGCAGCGCGCGGCCCAGCGTCGGCGGCAGGCCGTTCGGTCCCCGGATGCGGATATGCCAGGTCCGCATCGGCAGCGTCTGGCCGTGGCGCCAGAACCAGGAGAAGTAGATGCCCAGTACCAGGAAGATGAAGCCCTGCTGCTCCGGACGGTTCTGCAGGCCGTGGCGGGTCTGGGTCGCGATGCCGAACAGCAGGCCGGCGACGAAGATGACGCCGAACAGCAGCACGCCTTCGTAGAGCCAGCAGGCCATGCGCCGGCGCAGGGTCGGGGTGGTGGGGGGGGATGAGGGGGCGGGATTCATGTCGGAAACCATGGTTGCCGCAGATTGTCGCATCCGGCCCGCGTACGGGGCCGACTTGTTTTTGTTCAAATAGATGAAGGTTTCTGGCCAGGATCCCTGCTGCAGTGCGATAATGCCGTCTTCAGCACCCAAGGCAAACGGGTCAAGGTTGCGCGACAACGATCGCCATGGCCTTGGCCTCAAGTCCCGAGGCCGCCTCACGAGGGCAGGTCCGAGGGGCACCCCAGGTTTTTCGTTAGAGAAATACCCGAAAGGTTCATCATGGAAATCAACAAGGCAGAACTCGCCTCCGCAGCGGCCGCATCCGGCCAACACCCCGAAGAATTGAACGGCGCCGAGATCATGGTCCGCGCGCTGCAGGCCGAAGGCGTCAAGCAGATCTGGGGCTATCCCGGCGGCGCCGTGCTCTACATCTACGACGCGCTCTACAAGCAGGACACCATCCAGCATGTGTTGGTGCGCCACGAACAGGCTGCAGTCCACGCCGCCGACGGCTATGCCCGCGCCACGGGTGAGGTCGGTGTCGCGCTCGTGACCTCGGGCCCCGGCCTGACCAACGCCGTCACCGGCATCGCCACCGCCTACACCGACAGCATCCCGCTGGTCGTGATCTCGGGTCAGGTGCCGCTGTCGATGATCGGCTCCGACGCCTTCCAGGAATGCGACACCGTCGGCATCACGCGTCCGATCGTCAAGCACAATTTCCTGGTCAAGGACGTGCGCGACATGGCCGAGACGATGAAGAAGGCCTTCCACATCGCGCGCACCGGCCGTCCGGGCCCGGTCGTGATCGACATCCCGAAGGACGTCTCGTTCAACAAGACCGCCTTCCACGGCTATCCCGAGACGGTCGCCATGCGCAGCTACAACCCGGTGCGCAAGGGCCACGGCGGCCAGATCCGCAAGGCGCTGCAGTTGCTGACGTCGGCCAAGCGTCCCTACATCTACACCGGCGGCGGCGTGCTGCTGGGCAACGCGGTGCGGGAACTGCGCGAGCTGGTCGACATGACCGGCTTCCCGGTCACGCACACCCTGATGGGCCTGGGCGCCTATCCGGCGACCGACCGCAAGTTCCTCGGCATGCTGGGCATGCACGGCACGGTCGAAGCCAACTACGCGATGCAGAACTGCGACGTGCTGCTGGCCGTCGGTGCCCGCTTCGATGACCGCGTGATCGGCAACCCCAAGCATTTTGCCTCGGTCGAGCGCAAGATCATCCACATCGACATCGATCCGTCGAGCATCGCCAAGCGCGTCAAGGTCGACGTGCCGATCGTCGGCGACGTCAAGGACGTGCTGGGCGAGCTGATCGGCATGATCCGCGAATCGCAGAACAAGCCCGACGCGCAGGCGCTGTCGGCCTGGTGGAACCAGATCGAGGGCTGGCGCTCGAAGGACTGCCTGGCCTACGACCGCGCCAACACCGAGGTCATCAAGCCGCAGAAGGTCGTCGAGACGCTCTGGAACCTGACCCAGGACGACGACTGCTACATCAGCTCCGATGTCGGCCAGCACCAGATGTTCGCGGCCCAGTTCTACAAGTTCGACCGTCCGCGCCGCTGGATCAACTCGGGCGGCCTGGGCACGATGGGCGTGGGCCTGCCGTACGCGATGGGCATCAAGCTCGCGCTGCCACAGGCCGACAGCTGGTGCATCACGGGCGAGGGCTCGATCCAGATGAACATCCAGGAGCTCTCGACCTGCCAGCAGTACGGCACCCCGGTCAAGATCGTCTCGCTCAACAACCGCTACCTCGGCATGGTGCGGCAGTGGCAGGAGCTGGTCTACCAGGGCCGCTACAGCCACAGCTACATGGACGCGCTGCCCAACTTCGTCGCCATCGCCGAGGCCTACGGCCATGTCGGCATGCTGATCGAGCGCCCCGAGGACGTCGAGCCCGCGCTGCGCGAGGCGCGTGCGATCAAGGACCGCACCGTCTTCATGGACTTCCGCACCGACCCGACCGAGAACGTCTGGCCGATGGTCGAGGCCGGCAAGGGCATCACCGAGATGCTGCTGGGCTCGGAAGAGCTGTAACACCTTTCTGCGCCAGGACAGAAGAATCTATTGACCGCCAAGCCCGCCGCTTACCGGCAGCGGGGGAGGGCGGCGAAATGAGGAATTGCTGACATGAAACACATCATTGCCGTTCTGATCGAGAACGAAGCCGGCGCGCTGTCGCGCGTCGTGGGCCTTTTTTCGGCCCGTGGCTACAACATCGAGTCGCTGACCGTCGCGCCGACCGAGGATCCCTCGCTGTCGCGCATGACGATCCAGACCACGGGCTCGGAGGAAGTGATCGAGCAGATCACCAAGCACCTGAACCGCCTGATCGAGGTCGTCAAGGTGGTCGACCTGACCGAAGGCGCCTATACCGAGCGCGAGTTGATGCTGGTCAAGGTGCGCGCGGTCGGCAAGGAGCGCGAGGAAATCAAGCGCATGGCCGACATCTTCCGCGGCCGCATCATCGACGTCACCGACAAGAGCTACACCATCGAGCTGACCGGCGACCAGCCCAAGAACGATGCCTTCCTGCAGGCGATCGACCGCAGCGCCATCCTCGAGACCGTGCGCACCGGCCCGAGCGGCATCGGCCGCGGCGAGCGCATCCTGCGCGTCTGAGCGGCGCGCTGCGTTTACACTAGCGGGTTTTTCGGGCTCAGCCTTTTGCCGTTCGGGCTGGGCCTGTCGATGCCCTTCGACGGGCTCGTCCACGAACGGCGCCATCAAATTCATTTGGAGCAAGCATGAACGTTTTCTACGACAAAGACTGTGACCTGTCCCTGATCAAGGGCAAGACCGTCGCCATCATCGGCTATGGCTCGCAGGGCCACGCCCACGCCCAGAACCTGAACGACAGCGGCGTCAAGGTCGTCGTCGGCCTGCGCAAGGGCGGTGCTTCCTGGGACAAGGTCGCCAAGGCCGGCCTGACCGTGATGGAAGTCGACGAGGCCGTCAAGGCCGCCGACCTGGTCATGATCCTGCTGCCCGACGAGAACATCCCCGAGGTGTACAACAACAACGTCGCCCCCAACATGAAGCAGGGCGCCACGCTGGCCTTCGCCCACGGCTTCAACGTGCACTACAACCAGGTCGTGCCGCGCGCCGACCTCGACGTGATCATGGTCGCCCCCAAGGGCCCGGGCCACACCGTGCGCTCCGAGTACCTCAAGGGCGGTGGCGTGCCTTCGCTGATCGCCGTCTACCAGGACAAGAGCGGCAAGGCGCGTGACCTGGCCCTGTCCTACGCCATGGCCAACGGCGGCGGCAAGGGCGGCATCATCGAGACCAACTTCAAGGAAGAGACCGAGACCGACCTGTTCGGCGAGCAGGCCGTGCTGTGCGGTGGCGCCGTCGAGCTGGTCAAGATGGGCTTCGAGACCCTGACCGAAGCCGGCTACGCTCCGGAGATGGCCTACTTCGAGTGCCTGCACGAGCTCAAGCTGATCGTCGACCTGATGTACGAAGGCGGCATCGCCAACATGAACTACTCGATCTCGAACAACGCCGAGTACGGCGAGTACGTGACCGGCGTCGAGGTCATCAACGAGAAGTCGCGCGAAGCCATGCGCAATGCGCTCAAGCGCATCCAGACCGGTGAATACGCCAAGATGTTCATCCTCGAAGGCCGCACCAACTATCCGAGCATGACCGCTCGCCGTCGCCTGAACGCCGAGCACCCGATCGAGGTGGTGGGCGACAAGCTGCGCGCCATGATGCCCTGGATCGCCAAGAACAAGCTGGTCGACCAGACCCGCAACTGATCCTGCTGCCGGCCGTCCGTCCGGCTGGCTGCAAGGAAAACCGCCTCCGGCCTGCCGGCAGGCGGTTTTTTTCTGCCGCGCGTCGGGGCTGCGCCTGCTGGCTTACACTCGATGGCCATGAATGTCAGCCAAATCGAAGTTTGAGGTCAGCCATGCACGACGGAGCCGATCCCCTCAACATCCCCGAAATCGCCCAGACCAGGCGTCACAAGGGCATCTACGTGCTGCCCAACATGGTCACGCTGGCCGCGCTGTTCAGCGGCTTCTATGCGATCGTGATGTCGATGAACGGCCGCTATGATCTCGCGACCGTCGGCATCTTCGTGGCCATGGTGCTCGACAGCCTGGACGGGCGCGTGGCACGGCTGACGCACACGCAGAGCGCCTTCGGCGAGCAGATGGATTCGCTCTCCGACATGGTCTCCTTTGGCGCCGCGCCGGCGCTGATCGCCTATGAATGGACGCTGCGCGACCTGGGGCGCTGGGGCTGGATCGCGGCCTTCGTCTACTGCGCCTGTGCTGCGCTGCGGCTGGCGCGCTTCAATGTCAACACCAGCGTGGTCGACAAGCGCTTCTTCCAGGGCCTGCCCTCGCCGGCCGCAGCCGCCCTGGTCGCGGGCTTCATCTGGCTGGCGACCGATGCCGGCCAAGATGGCTCCGGCTTTGCCTGGCCGATGTTCGCGATCACGCTCTACGCCGGCCTGACCATGGTGACCAACGCACCGTTCTACAGCTTCAAGGATCTGTCGATGAAGAAGAGCGTGCCGTTCGCCGCCATCGCCTTGATTCCGATCGTGATCGCGATCATCAACATCGATCCGCCGATCGTGCTGTTCGGCATCTTCGTCTGCTATGCGCTGTCGGGCTATGTGGTCTACGCGGTGCGCAAGGCCCGGGGCCAGCCGACCAGCGTCATCAGCACCACGACCGACGAGCCTGACGAGCGCGGCCTGCACGAGTGAGCAGGCTTTGTGATACATTGTCAGGCATGAATTCCGCACGCCAACTGCTACTAGCGCCGATGCCACAAGGGCAGGCGGGATAGCGCGCGCGTTTTCCAACCCAACGGCCCGTATGCACCCGCAGCGGGCCGTTTGTCTTGGATGCTGCGGGGATCTTTTCCAACCGGTCACGAGCCGGATTCCAGGAGCACAGAATGAGCGACCAACTGATCATTTTCGACACCACCTTGCGCGACGGCGAGCAGTCGCCCGGCGCCTCCATGACGCGCGACGAGAAGCTACGCATCGCGCGCCAGCTCGAACGCCTGAAGGTCGACGTGATCGAAGCCGGTTTCGCCGCCAGCTCCAACGGTGACTTCGAGTCGGTCAAGACCATCGCCGACCACATCAAGGACTCGACCGTCTGCTCGCTGTCGCGTGCCAACGACCGCGATATCGCGCGCTCGGCCGAGGCGCTCAAGGGCGCCAACCGGGCCCGCATCCACACCTTCATCGCTACTTCGCCGCTGCACATGGAGAAGAAGCTGCGCATGACGCCCGAGCAGGTGCTCGAGCAGGCCAAGGCTTCGGTGCGCTTCGCGCGCAACCTGATCGGCGACATCGAGTTCAGCGCCGAGGACGGCTACCGCTCCGAGATCGACTTCCTCGCGCGCGTGGTCGAGGCCGTCATCAACGAGGGCGCCACCACCATCAACATTCCCGACACGGTGGGCTACGCCATCCCCGAGCTCTACGGCAACTTCATCCGCACGCTGCGCGAGAAGGTGCCGAACTCGGACAAGGCGATCTGGTCGGTGCACTGCCACAACGACCTCGGCATGGCGGTCGCCAACTCGCTCGCGGGCGTCAAGATCGGTGGCGCGCGCCAGGTCGAGTGCACCATTAACGGCCTGGGCGAGCGCGCCGGCAACTGCTCGCTCGAGGAGGTCGTGATGGCGGTCAAGACGCGGCGCGACTACTTCGGCCTCGACGTCAACATCGATACCAGCCAGATCGTGCCGGCCAGCCGCATGGTCAGCCAGACCACCGGCTTCGTGGTGCAGCCGAACAAGGCCGTGGTCGGCGCCAACGCCTTCGCGCACGCCTCGGGCATTCACCAGGACGGCGTGCTCAAGGCGCGCGACACCTACGAGATCATGCGCGCCGAGGACGTGGGCTGGAGCGCCAACAAGATCGTGCTCGGCAAGCTCAGCGGCCGCAACGCCTTCAAGCAGCGCCTGCAGGAGCTCGGCATCGAGATGGAGTCCGAGGGCGAGGTCAACACGGCGTTTGCCAAGTTCAAGGAATTGGCCGACCGCAAGAGCGAGATCTTCGACGAGGACATCCTCGCGCTGGTCAGCGACGAGAGCGTGACCGCGGCCAAGGAACAGTACGGCTTCGTCTCGCTCGCGCAACGCAGCGAGACCGGCGAGCGGCCGCATGCCCGGGTCGTGTTCACGGTCGACGGCAAGGAGTTCAGTGGCGAAGCCGACGGCAACGGCCCGGTCGATGCCTCGCTCAAGGCGATCGAGACCCATGTCAACAGCGGCGCCGAGCTGCTGCTGTATTCGGTCAACGCGATCACGACCGGCTCGACCGAGAGCCAGGGCGAGGTCACGGTGCGCCTGCAGCACAGCGGGCGCGTGGTCAATGGCGTCGGTGCCGACCCGGACATCGTGGTCGCATCGGCCAAGGCCTATCTGAGCGCTCTCAACAAGCTGCACAGCAAGGTCGAGCGCGTCTCGGCCCAGCTCTGATACCGGCGTCGGAAGCGGGAAGTCGAGGCACCCGCTTCCGAATCTGTCATTGATTTCATTTGCTGGCGATTTATACTCCTAGGTATCGAAAGCAAGAGTCCGGAGTGTGAGGAAATGATCCAGATTGAGCGCAACTGGTTCAGTCGCCTGAAGCTGGCTATTGGACTGGGGTTGAGCCTGTCGCTGGCCATGCCATTGCCAGCCCTGGCGGCATCGCCTGCCGCCAAGAAGAGGCCCGTGTCAGCACAGAAATCCGCTGTGGCAGCCAAGGCCAAGAGGGCTGCCCGTGTGGTGGCCGAACGACCCACGTCTCCGGCTCGCAAGGCTGCCGTGGCGACAGCCTCCCGCACCAAAGGCCGCAGTGCTGCTGTGGTGGCGGCCAAGTCCGTCGCGCTGGCGGGCGGTGGCCTGGCTGCGGCCGGCGCCGCGCATTCGCTCGACCGCAAGCCCGATGCGGCCGCGGCTTCGGATGCACCGCCGAGGTTGAGCGCCAACGCGGTGTTCGTGATGGACCAGAACAGCCGCGAGGTACTGGTCAGCAAGAACGACAAGGCGGTGATGCCGATCGCTTCGCTGACCAAGCTCATGACCGGACTGCTGGTGGCAGACGCCAAGCTGCCGCTGGACGAGGAGATCGTCATTACCGAGGACGACCTCGACATCTACAAGGGCACCGGATCCAGGCTGTCGGTGGGCACCAGGCTCACGCGTGGCGAGGCCATGCACCTGGCACTGATGTCGAGCGAGAACCGCGCGGCCCATGCGCTGGGCCGCACCTATCCCGGCGGCATCGTCCATTTCGTGCGCCTCATGAATGCCAAGGCCGCCGAACTCGGCATGAGCGACACCCGCTACGTCGAGCCGACCGGCCTGTCGGTCGAGAACCGCTCCAGCGCCCGTGACCTCGCCGTGCTGGTCGCGGCCGCCTATCAGCGCCCCTTGCTGCGTCAGTATTCGACCTCGCAGGGCTATGCGGTCGAGTCCGGTCGTCGCGTGCTGCAGTACCGCAACAGCAACCGCCTGACCGCTGATCCGAACTGGAACATCGGCCTGCAGAAGACGGGCTATATCTCCGAAGCTGGCCGCTGCCTGGTGATGTCGGCCAGGCTGGCTGGGCGCCAGGTCATCATGGTCTTCCTGGATTCGGCCGATAAGGCTTCGCGCATCGGTGACGCGCAGCGCGTGCGCCGCTACGTCGAGTCGGTTGCCTCGGCCGACCCGATCGAGAGCATCGCGCTGGGCAACAGCTGAGATCAGGCCTGCGGCGTCAATGAACAAAGGCCCTGTTTCAGGGCCTTGTTTCATGGTCGCGGCGAGTTCACTTGTCCGGACAGCCGAGCGCGTGGCTGATCGCGTCGGCCGTTGCCTGCAGCTTGGGCATCCAGCCGTCGTCGAGCCGGTCCGCCGGCGCCGAGATCGAGAGCCCGGCGACCAGCTTGCCCTGGTCGTCGTAGATGCCGGCAGCCATGCAGCGCACGCCGAGCTCGAGCTCCTCGTTGTCGTGCGCGATGCCGAGCTGGCGGCAGTGCTGCAGCTCGCGCTCGAGCGCAGTCAGCTGCGTGATGCTGTTGGTCGTGTTGCCCGCCAGCCCGGTGCGCGTGGCGTAGGCGCGCACGCGCTGCGGATCGTCGGCGGCCAGGAACAGCTTGCCGACCGAGGTCAGGTGCAGCGGCGCATGGCCGCCGATCGCGCGCACCACCTGCATGCCGGAGCGCTCGCTGTAGGCACGCTCGACGTAGATGATCTCGTCGCCCTGGCGCACGCTGAGGTTGACCGGCTGCTGGATCAGCTTGTGCAGCTCGCGCATGGGGCCGAGTGCCGTGTCGCGCACGCTCAGTCGTGCCTTGACCAGGTTGCCGAGCTCGAGCAGGCGCATGCCGAGGCGGTAGCTGCCGGGTTCGGGCCTGTCGACGAAGCGGCCGATCGCCAGGTCGTTCAGGATCCGGTGCGCAGTCGAGGGATGGAGGCCGGTGTTCTCGCTGATTTCCTTGAGCGAAACCGCCTCCTCGCGCGAGGCGAGCACATCCAGCAGCGTGAAGATGCGTTCGATCACCTGAACGCTGGGCTGGCTGGGGATGGTGTCTGGTCTTCTGGTCATGGCATCGTATCAATCCATGCCATTTTACAGGGTGAAATAATTTCTGGCTTACATTGCGTCGTCAGCGGTCCAGCAGCCGTCGCGCATGAGCTGATGCGGACGGAACTTGCGCTTGTAGGCCATCTTGGGGCTGTCGGCGATCCAGTAACCCAGATAGACCCAGGGTAGGCCGAGCTGGCGCGCCTGCTCGATCTGCCACAGCACGCTGTAGGTGCCGTAGCCGGCACCAGCTTCGGGTTCGTAGAAGGTGTAGACGGCCGACAGGCCGTCGGCGAGCACGTCGACCAGAGAGACCATCTTGAGCCGTTGCGGCCCATGCTCGTTGGCGGGCTGCACGAACTCGATCAGGCGCGAGTTGACCCGGCTCTGCAGCAGGAACTGGCAGTACTGGTCCACGCTGTCCTGGTCCATGCCGCCGCCAGCGTGACGGGCATGCTGGTAGCGCTGGTACAGCGCGTAGTGCTCGGGGGCAAACGCCAGGTCGAGCACGCGCACCTGCAGTCCGGCGTGCAGGGCCTGTGCCCGGCGCTGGCTGCGGCTGGGAACAAAGCCTGCCGCGTCCACGCGCAGCGGCGTGCAGGCCTGACAGCCGTCGCAGTGCGGCCGGTAGGTGAACAGGCCACTGCGGCGAAAGCCCTGCGTGACCAGTTCCGAGTAGGCGTCGTTGTGGATCAGGTGGCCGGGCGTCGCGACCTGCGAGCGCGCCATGCGGCCTTCGAGGTAGCTGCAGGGATAGGGTGCCGTGGCGTAGAACTGCAGTGCCTGCAGCGGGAGTTCGCGGGCCTGTTTCATGCGTGGGTCAAGCTTGTGATGGCGAACGACGGTCCAGCCATGCCGGCCAGTATAGGGGGTCGAACTGCCAGCTGGGGGCCGGCAGCGCGGCCTGGCGCTGCACGATCTGCAGGAAATCGCTGCGCGGCAGTTCGCGCGCTCCCAGCGAGGACAGGTGGGCGGTGTTCTGCTGGCAGTCGAT
>Ga0255269_1000303_pt1 | contig 10395 bp, 6 predicted proteins | sample AtltaT_33_FD_183664 | JGI IMG/M metagenome (GOLD analysis project Ga0255269, IMG submission 183664) | Metatranscriptome of freshwater microbial communities from Altamaha River, Georgia, United States - Atl_Yuk_RepC_8h (Metagenome... | ecosystem: Environmental > Aquatic > Freshwater > River... | reverse complement strand
TCAGCGTTCTGCGAACCACCGAGGAATCATCAACCACCAGAACTCGAATCGGGGGCATTGCTCAGCCTCGCTTTAAATCAGGAAATCCGTGCCATGTTCCTATTCTCAGGAAACATACCCACGGATTCCAATGATTTCCAGATGAAGAATTTTACAGGGTTATATGCTGAATTTCTTCACCATCTGTTCCAGTTCAGATGCCATCAAATCCAGGTCACTTGCGGCCCTATCCAGCTCAGCGGCACCCTGCGAGGTACTTTTGGCCGCTTCTGCCAATCCGGTGATATTTCTTGCGATCTCTCCGCTACCGGAAGCGGCATCAGCCACATTTCGGGTGATTTCCCTGGTGGTTGCTGCCTGTTCTTCCACCGCACCAGCGATGGTATTCTGAATTTCGTGAATCTTGGAGATGATGCCACGGGTTTTTTCATTGGCAGCGACCGCTTCCTGCGTATCCACCTGAATGCCCTGAATCTTCGCCCGGATATCTTCGGTGGCCTTTGCTGTTTCCTTGGCAAGTTCTTTCACCTCGCTTGCAACCACGGCAAAACCCTTGCCGAACTCCCCAGCGCGTGCGGCCTCAATGCTTGCATTCAAAGCCAGCAGGTTGGTTTGCTCGGCAATCGAGGTGATCACCTTTACCACGTTTCCAATAATACTGCTGTTTTCCCCAAGGCGAAGCACCGCCATATTCCCGGTTTCCGCAATGGTAACTGCCTCATTGGCAACCTGTGCCGCCTGCTGGGCCTGACGGGCAATTTCCCGTATGGTGGCGCCCATTTCTTCGGCAGCGGCTGCCACTGTTTTAATGTTGGCGCTCACTTCCTCCGCACCCGCTGCGATCGCGCTTGCCTGGGATGAGGTTTCACTGGCGTTGGCGACCATGGTGCGGCTTACTTCCTTCTGCTGGGCGGATGATCCAATCAACTTGCGGGAATTTCCTGATATCAATTGAATGGCCTGTTGCATTCCCTTGACTGCCTTTGCCAGCGAATCAGACATAGCCCCAAGTTCACCCTGACCAAGAAGCTGGACTGGTGTGCCAAGATCGCCACTGGCCAACTGTTCCAGTCTGTTGCAGCTTTCACGAATTGGAACAGTAATTCCCTTTCCTATGTACCAGACAAGCCCGAATGATACCGCTAATGCCAAGGTTGAAAGCAACAATGAATAGTTGCGATCTGAACGGAACTTGGCGATGCGATTATCCAATAGTATTTCCAGTTCGTTTGCGGAGGTATCAAACAGATTGAAGGACTCCTCCAAAGCCATATTACCCGCTTCAATAATTTTTTGATCCACAGACTTGGTCTGGGTTCCAATCTTCAAATCCTGAATCATTTTTGAGAAAGTTTCAGAGGTCTTTCGCAGTTTATCCACCGCGGCGGGAAGGTTTCTGAAAAGGGATTCGGACTTGCCATAAAAATTCGAATCTTCATTCACGGATGTTTCCGCACTGGCCACCACACGATCGATGTCCGCTTCCTTGAACAGTGCAATTTGCACCGACAGTTTTTGTTTTTCCTGAGCCTTGGCTTCGCCATCCTGCATGATGCTGCTGTAAAGGTAAAGAATGTCTGAAATGCGTTCCTGCGTTTGGGGCAGGGCAACCAATGCCACATCCACCAGGTAATAAGAATCCAGGTCGGGGTCCAAAATCATGTTTGATGTGTCACCAAGGTGAGTGATCATTAATCTGGCAATCTTGATCATTTGCTCGTATTCGGCATTCAACTTGTCCACAGCCATGGTGTTCCATGATTTGCGAAGTTGTTCCCACTTTTTCTGAAGATTTTCGGTGCGGGCATCATCGCGCTTTCGTTTGCCAAGGCCTTCCTGAGTGAACTGCAACGAATTACCGAGCGATTTTTCGGCAGTTTCCAGGTTTCGAAGAGCAGTCTCAAGGTTGCCTTCCTCGCGACTTGTGATGCTGGATGCGGATTTATCGCCCGCCAGCACACGATTTGCGGCAGACCTGTGAAGAAGAATGCTTTTCAGGCATTTTTGAATGGCTTTTTCTAAGGCCACGCCATCCTTTTCCTGACTGGCAAACGTGATCCGATCCTGGATGCCATCCACCGTGAAATACAAAAGCACGGAAATAGGAAGGAGAAAACTTCCGCTTATCAGCATCAACCTTTGCAGAATACTCATGATACATGCACCTCGTTGGTTCTATCCCTTCCCAAAAGGGTTTTTTCCTCGAATACAGATTTGACATCAATGACCAGTAACAAACGGTCTTTTAGTTTGTAGGCGCCCTGAAGCAAGTGCCTGATCTCCTCTGGAATGGTTTCCGGCACTGGTTCAAAATCATCCTCCTCGGTGGAGATGACATCCCCAACCGAGTCCACCTGCAGGCTGTAAAACTCTTCCTCGTGTTTCAGCACTATGTTCATGCAGGTTTTTTGGTTCGCTCCCGGTAAGCCCAGCAACCTTCTCAGGTTTACGGCAAGGACTATGTTTCCACGCAGGTTCATCAGTCCGTTACTTGCCTTGGGAGCCAGGGGAACCCTTGTAACCTCCATGGTTCGCAGGATTTCCTGGACCTCTTTCACCCGAATTCCAAACAGCATTTCATCAATGAAGAAGGTGGCAAAAGACTGCTCAAGCTTCATGTGCCACCCCCCGACATTTCAAACCTTTGGGAAACCAGTTTATTCAGGTCCACATACTCGGTGACCCTTCCCTGCACAACCACCGTCCTTCGAATACCAGACCGGCTCTCTGAACCAGAATCAAGAATGGATTCATAAACCGTGTCGACAATTTTTTTCACTGCCAGGCCAAAAAGCTTGCCGCCCTGTTTATGAACAACCACGGGAACAATTCCATGGTCATCTTTTTTCCACCAGGTTTCTGAACCAGCAAGCATGGCCGCCATGGAATGCAGCGGCAGAATTTCACCACGATATTGGATCATCGCCTTGGTGCCGGCAAACTCAACCTGTTCGGATTTAAATTCCTCTAGGCGCACCACTTGTTCCAAAGGCAGGGCGATTTGTCCGTTTGTGCCAATATTTACCAGCAGCAAGCCCTCCCCAGCCCCTGTTTCCCCGGAATCTTTCCTAACCACCGTACTGGTAATTTCCCGAACGCCCAAATCGCGAATTCTGGGGAGCACTTTACCCATTCTGGCCAGGCCGGAAACATCCAAAATCAATTGCACTTGTCCATCGCCGGTGATGGTCACTCCCGCGAAACATCCAATGGTTTTCAAACGGTTGGGAAGAGGCTTAACCACGATTTCGTAAGTGTCCCTCACCCCGTCCACCAACAACCCAAACTGTTTATCTTCGGCCTGTAGGACCAGAAGATGATTGGCGGTGGGAACACTTTCTTTCTTGCATTCGGAATTCAACACCCTATCAAGGTCCAAAAGTGGCAGCAATCTGCCACGAAAGCGAATAACCGGAGTGTTATGCACATATTCAATGGAGTTGTTTTTGCGATCACCCGAAAGCCTTAAAAGTTCCGTGATGTGCGCCTGTGGAACCGCAAAATCCTGACCACCCGAGGTGATGGTAATCGCCTTGATGATAGCAAGTGTAAGGGGAATTCTAAGGTGAATGGTGGTGCCTTTGCCCCGCTCGCTTTGCAGGTCCACCATGCCACCGATTTTTTCGATGTTGCTTTTCACAACATCCATACCAACTCCCCTTCCGGAGATATTGGAGATTTTTTCCGCTGTGGAGAACCCAGGAAGGAAGATCAGTTGCAAAACCGAATTCTCGCTCATCTGCGAGAGCTCATCCATGCTGAGAAGCTGCTTTTCCAGTGCTTTGGCGCGCACGCGGTCCACATCAATGCCCTTGCCATCATCGGTGATGACAATATTAACCTGGCCACTTTCGTGGTAGGCGCGTAGCAACAACTTTCCTTCAGTGGGTTTTCCCGACTTTGCGCGAATGTCTGCTGTTTCTATGCCGTGGTCTATCGAGTTTCGAACCAAATGTGTCAGTGGATCCTTGATGGCCTCGATCAGACTCTTGTCCAACTCGGTGTCTGCGCCTTGCATTTCCAGGGAGATTTGTTTGCCCAGCTTGAATGCCACCTCCCGAACCATGCGGGGAAACTTGTTCCACACATTGGCAATCGGCTGCATGCGGGTTTTCATCAGCGCTTCCTGCAGTTCGGAAGTCACGTTGTTAAACTGCCTGGAAGCAGCCAGCAGGGGAACATCATTCAACCGGTTGGAACATTGCAGCAACTGATTTCTGGAGAGCACCAGTTCGCTGGCCAGCGCCATCAACTTATCCAGAACATCCACCGAAATTCTCACCGATGAGTCTGAAAGAGATCCCGGGAATTCCTTTGGAGCCTCGGTTATTGCAGGCAGCACTATGGTGCTGCTTGAAGTGGAAGGTGATGTGGAGTTAGGTGAAGCTTCGTTATTATTGTTTTCCCGGATAATATCCGTGATGGATGTATCCGCCGGAATGGTGGTAATCATTGTTGCGGGAAGTTTTGTTTCACGCAGGGGTGATTCAAGAATCATCGTTGCCTGCGGATTTTCCGAGGCGGTTACTGGTGGATTTAATGGTGGAGGCGTTATTTTTTTCTGGTTGCTTCTTTTCAGGCACCGAAGTCGTAACTGCCTGGGCAATGGTGCCACCTTCTGCAAGTATGTGGAGGTTTTCAACAAGAGTATCATTGCTGAAATTACCTTCGCTGCCATCTTTCTCAAGTGAAGAAAGTATCAAGCGAGTGGCATCAACAACCTGAAGAAGTGTGGTGGTAATTTGCTGATTGGCCTTGAATTGGCCGTCCCGAATTTTACTGAGAAGATTTTCCCCAGCGTGGGTCAGTTTCTCGAGCTTTGAAAGACCCAGAAAACCAGCACTACCTTTGATGGTGTGCATAACCCGAAAGATGGATTTCACCAACTCTGGATCGGTGGATTTTTCAAGCTCTAGTAATTCGAGGTCAACCCTGGAAAGATTTTCCTGACATTCAATCAGGAACTCCTTGAGTGCCTCGTCCAATTCACTCATAAAGATCAAAGATCTCAAAGCCAATGCATGGAATAAGACTTAAGGGAAAAATAGCATGGGAAGTTCAGGTAAGCTTTAATCGAAATCGTTAAATTTGAACTATTTTTGCGATCTTGCCCACTTTTAATCAAACAGTCTTTTTTATCGTTATAACCGGAAAAATTGTTACTTAACCCGGTTGGAAAGAAAAGAGGCTATTTCTTTTTCCAATGCCGAGCATTCCACCGACTTGGAAAGCACCCTGCAGTTTTCCTGCTTGCGCACGGAATCTAACTGGAAGCAATCTGGCTCGCTGGTAATCAGCAGTATGGGGGTTTTTCGAAGCTTGGGGTCTTGATAGATATTTTCCGCCAGTCCTTTTCCATCCATCACAGGCATGTGGTAGTCGCTGATGATAAATAGAAATGGCTTTTCTTTCGCCATAGCCAAACCCTCAGCACCGTTGCCGGCTTCCACCACGCTGCTGTAACCCATCTGGTTAAGAATGCCTTTCATTCGTCTACGGGCAAATGCGCTGTCATCCACCAGTAGAACTGATTTGCTGAGAAACTCGGTGGTGTCGGATGGCGGCGAAACAGTTGGTTTCTGGTCGAGAGCAAGGGCCTGTTGCAGGTTTTCGGGTGTGAATGGTTTTCGCAGAATCTTGATGTTCAACTTAGCCGATGATTCCTGCAATTCCTGGTCGATATTTGAAGTAATCAGGATGAAAGGCAGGGAATGGAACTTGGTATCCAGCCTAAGCATCTGGGCAAATTCCACACCCTTCGCATCTGGCAGTGTCTGCGCGCAAATCACGGCGGCAATTCCACCCGCATTCAATTTTTCCGATCCCTCGCGGGCATTGGTTACCAGGTTTACCCCATCAAAACCGATGGATTTCAACTGCGAACCAATCATCATCCCCTGAAGCTTGGATGGTTCTATCAGAAGAATCTGGGCAGTGGATGGTTTGGGAAGATTAATGGTGTTTTGGGCTGCATCGAAGAATGCCGTGGCGGCATTCGAGGCCATTGCGGGGATAACTTTGGTTGCTGATTGGGCAGTGGAAAGGGTTTGTGAGGATTTCAGACTTTCCAGGTCTGCAACCACATCGCTCATCTTCTGGTAGCGTTCCGCGGCTTGCTTTGCCACCATCTTGCAAAAGATTTCCTGAAGCTTGGCGGGAACTTCCGGCCTGGATTCAGCCAGACTGGGTATCGGCTTTTCACGGTGGGCTATCAGCTTGTCTATCACGGTCTTGCCCGTGTAAACATCCTTGCCGGCAAGGATGTAATAAAGCGAGCATCCAAGGCTATAGATATCAGCCCGGTGATCGACCTTGCTGGTATCCTCGGCCTGTTCGGGTGCCATAAACTCCAGGGTACCTGCGATGGTGAACTCGGCGGTCAAACCTGCCTGAGGTTCCTGGGAAGAGGACTTTTCGTGATCCACAAGACGAACCAACCCAAGGTCGGCTACCTTCACATTTCCATGGCGATCCAGCATCAGATTCTGGGGCTTGATATCCCGGTGCACCATTCCCTGATCGTGCACATATTGCAGCGCCTTGGCCGACTGGATGATGGAATCCACCGCCTGGTTCACGGGTAATGGGCCGTTCTTGCGCACAATCCGGTCCAGGTCGCTGCCTTCCACGAACTCCAAAACGAGGTAAGAGCCGAACTTACCAATGTCGGCATCGTAGGCCTGTATCACATTCGGATGATTCAGCTTGGCCAGGCTTTCCACTTCTCTTTGGAAGCGTTGGAGATGATCGGGGTTTTCCTGGATTTCGGGGTTTAAAACCTTAATGGCAACAATGCGCCTCATGCGTTTGTGCCTGGCCTTGAACACCTTACCCATGCCGCCTTCACCCAAGCGATCCATTATAAGGTAGTTGTCCATCACCAGATCTTCGGAAAGTTTATCCCGCATGACCCGTGCCTGATAGGCGGTAAGGAGACCTATTTGTTCCAAAAAATCGCCAAGTGCATCGCGGTCCTCAAGCTCTTTCGCCTCTGCATGCGATTCGAAGGCCGAGGTGATTTCGTCCTTATTGACGATACCCAGCCTTACCAACTCATTGACTGCCTGTTCGACTTCTGGTTTCATGAACGAACCTTATGGAATCCGATTCTCTCCTATGCCATATTCTATGGGTGTTCCGTGACCTTGAGCAAAAGAATCGCCAGTTGGATAACATATTTTTCAACCGGGGAATGTGTTTGAGGTACTCCCAGAAAAGGGGTTTGCCATGATGGGTACATCGCTTCTATTGGTTTGCGCCTCGATACTGCATGTGGAAAGCGCAAAACCTTCGTGTCGTTGGGTGGACAAGCCCCCTGTTATCGATGGCAAAATGGATGACGCATGCTGGAAAAACGCCAGTCCCATAAGCAATTTTCACCTGCCCTGGCTGGGCAAAAAAGATCATCCGGCAAAAGCCACTACCAGTGCCCGACTGGCATGGGATAGGGATTATTTTTATTTCTTTGCCAGGATGGAAGATACCGACCTATTTGCGGATATCAAGGAACACGATGGCAATACCTGGCACAACGATGTCTTTGAAATCTTCCTGAAACCCTCGAAAGATCACGCCGGGTATTACGAATTTCAGGTAAACGCCGCGAATACGGTGTTTGACTGCTTCTTTCCCAAAAAGAGCATGACCGATTTTGATTCACTGAAAAAGAAAGACCGCTTTCATGTGGAAAGCAGGGTCATCCTCGACGGAACCTTGAACCAGCGTGATGACACCGACAAGGGATGGAGCGTGGAGGGTAGAATCCCCTGGACTGATTTTGCCCGTACCGGCGGAAGGCCCGCAGCGAATGAGGTCTGGAAATTCGCGCTGTGCCGATACGACTACAACATCAAGAACAAGGACCCAGAGCTTTCCACCTCGGCGCCCCTGGCTTCCAAGCCAACCCCGGATTTTCATCTGGTGCAAGATTACGCTGATCTTCTTTTCGAAGGACCACAGGCCGTATGGAAATTCGGCACAGGTCTGCCCCAAAATCAAAAGGTATTCCAAGCCACCCCCGAACCTTCAGCCCCTTTCAAAACATTGAATGCGTTTCCCAAGTTATCACTGAAGCAACCGGTAAGCGTGGTCTTTCAACCCGGAACAAACCTAATGCTGGCCAGCGTGCAGGAAAAACCCTATCAACCTTGCAGCATCATAAGGTTCGAGGCAAAGGCCGAGGTGGAATTGACCCAAAAACTACTGGAAACCAAGGACAGCATCTATGACATAACCTTTCACCCAAAATTCTTGGAGAATGGCTACCTGTATGTGGGTTGCAACGGCGCCAACTCCGATGGCAAGAAGTATTCACGCGTGGTGCGCTACACCATGGAAACCAAGGCACCCTATAACCTGAATGCGGATTCAAGAATGGTGGTGATTGAATGGTTGTCGGATGGGCACAATGGATCAGCCATTACTTTTGGCAAAGATACCATGCTTTATGTCACCACGGGGGATGGCACCTCCGATTCGGACACCTGGCTTTCCGGGCAGGACCTTTCCCGGCCATTGGGCAAGGTGCTTCGCATCGATGTGGATCACCCAGAAGATGGCAAGAATTACTCCATTCCCAAGGATAACCCATTCTTCGGCCAGAAGGATGTCACTTGGGAAACCTGGGCTTATGGGCTTCGCAATCCCTGGCGCATGCATTGCGATGCAAAGACCGGGGACATCTGGGTTGGTAATAACGGACAGGATCTTTGGGAACAGGTTTATCTGGTGAAGAAGGGTGATAATTTTGGCTGGAGTGTGATGGAAGGTTCGCATCCGTTTTATGCCAATCGCAAGGCGGGGCCCACGCCTTTCAGCAAACCCGCCGCCGAGCATCATCATTCGGAAGCCCGCTCCCTGACAGGTGGCATCGTCTACCAAGGTTCAAAACACCCGGAGCTTACAGGCCACTATATTTATGGTGATTATTCCACTGGTAAAGTCTGGGCGGTAAGGCATCAGGCGGGCAAAGTAAGCCCACCCAAAGAAATCGCTGATACCTCGCATCAAATTGTCTGTTTCCTTCAAGATGCTGATGGCGACCTTTTCGTGGTAGACCATGGCGGAACCATAAACAGGTTTGTTCCTTACCAGGCACCAGCCGGTCTTTCGCCCTTCCCCAAAAAGTTGTCAGATACCGGACTCTTTGCCTCGGTGAAAGGGCATGTCACCAGGCCAGAGCTGATTCCCTACAGCGTGAATGCGCCTTTCTGGTCGGATGGCGCGAACAAGTTTCGTTTCATCTCCCTGCCCGGAACCGATGACAAGGGAAATCCCGCCATGATCGATTACACCAACACCCGGGGTTGGAATTTTCCCAACGGCACCGTGATCGTCAAATCGTTTTCACTGCCAGAGGATGAAGCCAAATCATCGGATCAGCGTTGGATTGAAACTCGCCTGATGGTTCGCACGGACAACGAATGGGCGGGCTATTCCTACTTATGGAACAAGGAACAAACTGAAGCGCATCTGGTGGATAAAGAAGGTACTAACCGCGAGTTTGAGGTTAAAAACAAGGATGGTTCCACCCGCAAGCAGGTTTGGCGCTACCCCAGCAGGGCCGAGTGCATGGTCTGCCATACCCGTGCAGCCAACTTCGTGCTTGGCCTTTGCGAATTGCAGATGAACAAGCAGCACGATTACCCGGCTGGCAGGCAAAACCAATTGGAATGCCTGGAGGCTTTGGGCGTGCTGAAGATCAACCCGGGTAATGAGTACAAAGATGCTGTAAGGGCCCGCGCCGGTGCTGATGGCCTGAAGGACAAGGAATTGGATGCTTTTGTGAATGGCGTGATGAACACCTCGGAACAGCGCAAGGCACCTGCTTCCAACAAGATGTTTTATGAGAGCCCGGTAAAGCGAAAGCATCTGGTTAACCCTTATGACAAAACCCTGGACTTGAATGATCGAGCCAGGTCGTTTTTGCATTCGAATTGTTCCAGTTGTCATGTCGAGGCGGGTGGTGGAAACGCCCAGATGAATCTCGAGTTCATGGCTAAAAGCGACAAGGTAAAGATCATCGACGAGAAACCCCATCACCATACGCTGGATCTTCCCGATGCCCGGTTGATTGCGCCGGGTGAACCGGATCGATCGGTGCTGTTGAAAAGGATCAGCATCGTGGGTCAGGGCCAGATGCCACAGATCGGCCGAAACCGTATCGACCAGGAAGCCGTGGAGATGATTCGGGACTGGATCAGATCTCTTCCCAAATGATGCCATATTTGAAAATTCTGATCGGGGCTTGGCCGGGTATCTTCCTGGCGGTCTTTCTTTTCTTTGCGATCTTCAACCCATCGGGATTGTTAGGTGACCCTGGAGTGTACTGGCATATCCGTGCCGGGGAGTGGATGCTAGATCATCTGCGGGTATTAAGGCACGATCCATTTACCC
>Ga0255269_1000297_pt1 | contig 10472 bp, 8 predicted proteins | sample AtltaT_33_FD_183664 | JGI IMG/M metagenome (GOLD analysis project Ga0255269, IMG submission 183664) | Metatranscriptome of freshwater microbial communities from Altamaha River, Georgia, United States - Atl_Yuk_RepC_8h (Metagenome... | ecosystem: Environmental > Aquatic > Freshwater > River... | reverse complement strand
GCCAGGATCTGCAGTCCGGCGACCGGCTCGCCATGCGGCAGCAGCCAGCCGAACGGCCAGGCCAGCGACCAGGCCTGCAGCAGGCCCGCCAGCAGCAGCAAGGCGCCGACCGGCGCGGCGCGCCAGGCCAGGGACGGGTTCAGTCGCACGCCGTCAGGCTGCCTAGAGGCGGGTGACCTTGAACCACTTGACCGCCCCGCCCTTGCAGTGCTGGACCGTGAAATCCAGCCCCTGCAGCTCGTGACGCTCGCCGCGGCGCGGCACCCGGCCCAGCGCATGCGAGACCAGGCCGCCGATGGTGTCGAAGCACTCGTCCTCGAGCTCGATGCCGAAGGACTCGGTCACGCGCTCGACCGGCGTGTCACCACTGACGCGCCAGGTGCCATCGGCCAGCGCGAAGATGTCGCCCTCGTCCTCCTCGACGTCGAACTCGTCCTCGATCTCGCCGACGATCTGCTCGAGCACGTCCTCGATCGTCACCAGCCCGGCGACGCGGCCGAACTCGTCGATCACGATCGCGAGATGGTTGCGGTTGGCGCGAAATTCGCGCAGCAGGTCGTTGAGGCCCTTGCTCTCGGGCACGAAGGTGGCCGGGCGCAGCAGCGCGCGCAGGTTCAACTCGGGTGCTCGCTGCAGCTTGAGCAGGTCCTTGGCCAGCAGGATGCCGATGATGTTCTCGCGCTCGCCCTCGTAGACCGGAAAGCGCGAATGCGCGGTCTCGATCACCTGGTGCAGCAGCTCCTCGTAGGGGGCCTGGATGTCGAGCACGTCCATGCGTGGCGCCGCCACCATCACGTCGCCGGCGCTCATGTCGGCGATTCTGATCACCCCTTCGAGCATCACGCGCGACTCGGCGTCGATGATCTCGTTGTCCTCGGCGTCGGCCAGGGTCTCGATCAGCTCGTCCCTGGAGTCGGGACCGGGGTGGATGAACTCGGCCAGCTTCTGCAGGAAGCTGCGCTTGTCTTCGTGCCGCAGGCTACGCTGCGGCGCCGGACTGGGATGGGGGTCAGCCACTGTCACTCGGGATAGTTGTGAAGCGCACTAGCATACCCCAAGCGCTTGACAGCAGCGCGACAGCCCCGCTCAGGGCCTGGTCTGGTCGCGCGCGTCGCGCACGCCTTCGCGGATCTCATGCACCAGATCGATCACGCCGCGCACCTGCTTGACACCGGCCTTGAGGTGATAGTCGGTGCGCGCAAGGCCCTCGGCCAGCAGCTCGCCGACCTGGGAACCGAAGTCGGCCGGCGGCAGATCCAGACAGGCCTCGCTCTCGGAGCCCTCGCGCACCACCGAGGCACCGGCCTTGCGCGCGATCCTGAGCATGGCGGCGTTCTCGCTCAGCGCATGGATGATCAGGCGCGAGACACCATGGTTGCGCGCATGCACCACGCAGCGCTCGAACAGCTGCTGGCCGTAGCCGCGTCCGCGCAGGCTCGGGCCGACGCTGACGCCGAACTCGGCCATGTGCTCGCGCCCCGGCGCATCGAGGTAGGCCAGGTGCGCGACGGCGACCAGCTGCAGCTCGGCATCGAAGACGCCGAACAGCTCGTCACGCGCGAAATCCAGCCTGGCCAGGTAGCGCTCGATATGCTCGTCCTGCGCCGGATAGCCGAAGCGCAGGTAGCGGTCGCGCTCGGGCAGCGCCAGCAGATGCTGACCGATCAGCGCGACATGATCGGCGTCCAGCGTGCGGATCAGGGCGCGGGCGGGGGCAGGACGTTCGGTTTCGCTCATGCCATGGACTATAAGGGTTTCCCCTTATCCCTGGCTTGAACGTGGTCAGAGACCCAGCATCAGCTGCAGGTTCTGCACCGCTGCGCCGCTGGCGCCCTTGCCGAGGTTGTCCAGGCGCGCGACCAGCACCGCATGGCGATGCGCGTCACTGCCGAACACGCGCAGCTCGAGGTGGTTGGTGCCGGCGAGCGCAACCGCGTCGAGCTTGCCGTCGTCGGTCGCCGGCAGCACGTTGACCCAGTGGCTGCCGGCGTAGTGCTGGTCGAGCGCGGCGTGCAGGTCGGCCAGGGTCACCTGACCCGGCAGCTGGTCGAGGTGCAGCGGCAGCTGCACCAGCATGCCCTGGGCGAAGTTGCCCACCGCCGGCACGAAGATCGGACGGCGCTGGAGGCCGGTGCAGGCCATGATCTCGGGGATATGCTTGTGGCCCAGTCCGAGCGCGTAGAGCTCGAACGGTGCGGCGCTGCCGGCCTCGTAGGCCTCGATCATGGTGCGCCCGCCGCCGGTGTAGCCGCTCACGCTCGGCAGGCAGACCGCATGGTCGGCCGGCAGCAGGCCGGCGTCGATCAGCGGGCGGATCAGCGCGATCGCGCCGGTCGCGTAGCAGCCGGGGTTGGCGACGCGGTCGGCGGTCCTGACCGCCTCCGTCTGGCCGGCACACAGCTCGGGGAAGCCGTAGACCCAGCCCGGTGCGACGCGGTGCGCGGTCGAGGCATCGATGATGCGCGGCGCGCGGCCCCCTTCGGCCTTGATCGAGTCGATCATCGCGACCGAGTCGCGCGCGGCGTCGTCGTGCAGGCACAGGATCACGAGGTCGGCCTGCGCCATCAGCTCGCGCTTGGCGGCCGGGTCCTTGCGCCGTTCGGGGGCTATGCTCAGCAGCGCGATCTGCGGCATCTGCGCGAGCCGTTCGCGGATCTGCAGACCCGTGGTGCCGGCCTCGCCGTCGATGAAAACCTGATGCATGTCTGTTCTCCTGAAAGGTGGGGCCAGCGCCCGCAGCGGTCCGTCGCAGGTCCGTTACCGGGACGGAAAAAGCGATTTTCGCACTGCAGCATGATACATTCGTGTCTGTTGCGTCCTCCATCGCAGGCATTTTGCTGGCTGTGTTGGGCTGGCGTCAGCTAAGGTGCCGACACTTCCGGACGTTTTATTGACCGACTCCACTGAGAGCAATTCATGAAAATTCACGAGTACCAAGGCAAGGAAATCCTGCGCCAGTTCGGCGTGCCCGTCCCCCGCGGCATCCCGGCATTCACCGTGCAGGAAGCCGTTGAAGCCGCCCAGAAGCTGGGCGGTCCGGTGTGGGTCGTCAAGGCCCAGATCCACGCAGGCGGCCGCGGCAAGGGCGGCGGCGTGAAGGTGGCCAAGTCGATCGAGGACGTCCAGCGTTTGGCCGGCGAGATCCTTGGCATGCAGCTCAAGACCCACCAGACCGGCCCCGAAGGCCAGAAGGTGCGTCGCCTCTACATCGAAGACGGCGCCGACATCAAGAAGGAATACTACGTCTCGATCGTGACCGACCGCGCCAGCCAGAAGGTGGCCGTGATCGCCTCGAGCGAAGGCGGCATGGACATCGAGGAAGTCGCGCACAGCACGCCCGAGAAGATCGTCACCGAGCTGGTCGACCCGCTGACCGGCCTGGGCCAGGAACAGGCCCTCAAGATCGCCAACGCCATCGGCCTGAGCGACGGTTCGGCCGACCAGGCTGCCGACGTGCTCCAGAAGCTCTACAAGTGCTACATGGACACCGACGCCTCGCTGGTCGAGATCAACCCGCTGAACTGCGACAGCAAGGGCAACATCATGGCCCTGGACTCGAAGTTCAACTTCGACGCCAACGCGCTGTTCCGCCACCCCGAGATCGTCGCCCTGCGCGACCTCGACGAGGAAGATCCGGCCGAGGTCGAGGCTTCCAAGTTCGACCTGGCCTACATCAGCCTGGACGGCAACATCGGCTGCCTGGTCAACGGCGCCGGCCTGGCCATGGCCACCATGGACACCATCAAGCTGTTCGGCGGCGAGCCGGCCAACTTCCTGGACGTCGGCGGCGGCGCGACCCCCGAGAAGGTCACCGAAGCCTTCAAGATCATGCTCAAGAACGAGAAGGTCAAGGGCATCCTGGTCAACATCTTCGGCGGCATCATGAAGTGCGACACCATCGCCACCGGCGTCATCACCGCCTGCAAGGCCGTGAACCTGAGCGTGCCGCTGGTCGTGCGCATGAAGGGCACCAACGAAGAGCTGGGCAAGAAGATGCTGGCCGAGTCCGGCCTGCCGATCATCGCCGCCGACACCATGGCCGAAGCCGCGACCGCCATCGTCGCAGCCGTTAAGTAATGCCCTTGGGGACAGATCTTTAGCTCTGTCCCTTCCGAATGACCTTGGGGACAGATCTTTAGCTCTGTCCCCAACTGATCAGGACAAGCATCATGTCTATCTACATCAACAAAGACACCCGCGTCATCACCCAGGGCATCACCGGCAAGACCGGTCAGTTCCACACCGAGAAGTGCATCGAGTACGCGAACGGCAAGAACTGCTTCGTCGCCGGCGTGAACCCGAAGAAGGCCGGCGAGAAGATCCTCGACGTGCCGATCTACGGCACCGTCAAGGAAGCCGCCGCCGAGACCGGCGCGACCGTTTCCGTGATCTACGTGCCGCCGGCAGGTGCCGCCGCTGCGATCTGGGAAGCCGTCGAGGCCGACCTGGACCTGGCGATCTGCATCACCGAAGGCATCCCGGTCAAGGACATGCTCGAAGTGCGCAACCGCATGAAGGCTAAGGAAGCCGCCGGTGGCAAGCGCACCCTGCTGCTCGGCCCCAACTGCCCCGGCCTGATCACGCCCGACGAGATCAAGATCGGCATCATGCCCGGTCACATCCACCGCAAGGGCCGCATCGGCGTCGTCTCGCGCTCCGGCACGCTGACCTATGAAGCCGTCGCCATGCTGACCGAAGTCGGCCTGGGCCAGTCCTCGGCCGTCGGCATCGGTGGCGACCCGATCAACGGTCTCAAGCACATCGACGTGATGAAGGCCTTCAACGACGATCCGGACACCGACGCCGTGATCATGATCGGCGAGATCGGTGGCCCGGACGAAGCCGAAGCCGCCCAGTGGTGCAAGGCCAACATGAAGAAGCCGATCGTCGGCTTCATCGCTGGCGTCACCGCGCCTCCCGGCAAGCGCATGGGCCACGCCGGCGCGCTGATCTCGGGCGGTGCCGACACCGCTGACGCCAAGCTCGCCATCATGGAAGAGTGCGGCTTCACCATCACCCGCAACCCGTCCGAACTGGGCAAGCTGCTCAAGAGCCGCCTGTAATCCCGACGGATCGAACCCCGGCTTCTGGCCGGGGCAGCGAAAATAACCGCAGCCTCGCGAGGGCGCTGCGGTTTTTTCATGGCTGCCAGGGCTGCATCAGGGCAGCATGCGCCCCTCGCGCTCGTAGCGGGCATGCCAGGACAGCGCCTCGTCGAGCAGGTGCGGCGTATGCAGGCCGCCCTGCCCGCTGCGCGCGGCGCCCTCGGCGCGCGCCACATAGTCACGCAGCGCGGGCCGGTAGTCGGGATGGGCGCAGCGCTCGATCACGAGTTGCGCGCGCTGGCGCGGCGCCAGCCCGCGCAGGTCGGCCAGACCCTGCTCGGTCACGATGATCTGGACGTCGTGCTCGGTGTGGTCGACATGGCTGACCATGGGCACGATGCACGAGATCGAGCCGCCCTTGGCGGTCGAAGGCGTCAGGAACAGCGACAGATAGGCATTGCGCGCGAAGTCACCCGAGCCGCCGATGCCGTTCATGATGCGCGTGCCCATGATGTGGGTCGAGTTGACGTTGCCGTAGAGGTCGGCCTCGATCATGCCGTTCATCGCGATCACGCCCAGGCGCCGGATCAGCTCGGGGTGGTTCGAGATCTCCTGCGGCCGCAGCACGATGCGCTGGCGGTAGAAGTCGAGGTGATCGAGGAACTCCTTCATGCCGGCACGGCTCAGCGACAGCGCCGTGGCCGACGCGTGCACGAGCTTGCCCGACTTGAGCATCTCGAGCATGCCGTCCTGCAGCACCTCGGTATAACCGGTCAGTTGCTCGAACGGCCCCTGGTTCAGGCCCGACAGCACCGCGTTGGCGATGTTGCCGACACCCGACTGCAGCGGCAGCAGCTCGGCCGGCAGCCTGCCCTGGCTGACCTCGTGGGCCAGGAAATCCAGGATATGCGCGGCGATGCGTTGCGAGTTCTCGTCCGGCGCCGCGTAGACGGTATCGCGGTCGGGCGCATCGGTCTCGACCACCGCGACCACCTTGTCCAGGTCTAGGTGCAGATAGGGCTCGCCGATGCGGTCGCCCGGATGCGTCATCGGGATCGGCTTGCGGTGCGGCGGCCGGTCGGTGCCGTAGTAGATGTCGTGCATGCCCTCGAGCCCGGCCGGCTGGCCATGGTTGACCTCGAGGATCACCTTGTCGGCCTGGTCGAGCCAGGTCTTGTTGTTGCCGACCGAACTGCTCGGGATCAGGCGCCCATCCTCGAGTATGCCCGCGACCTCGATCACCGCGACGTTGAGCCGCCCGAGGAAGCCGAACCAGACATATTGCGCCACATGCGACAGGTGGATGTCGATGTAGTCCATCTCGCCGGCGTTGATGCGGGCGCGACAGACCGGGTCGGACTGATAGGGCAAGCGGGTCTCGATGCCGCCGACCCGCGCGAGCGCACCGTCGAGCTCGGGCGCGGTCGAGGCGCCGGTCCAGACGCCGATGCGGAAATGCCCGCCATGCTGGTTCGACTGCTCGATATGGCGGGCCAGCGCCAGCGGCACCGCCTTCGGGTAGCCGGCGCCCGTGAAGCCGCTCATGCCGACATGGTCGCCATGCTCGATCAGCGCGGCCGCGGCATCGGCCGACATGATTTTCCGGCGCAGGCCGGGATGGAGGATGCGTGAAGAGGCAGACATGCAAAGGCTGCGCTGACGCTCAGCTCAGCTTGCCGTGGCAGTGCTTGTAGCGCAGACCGCTGCCGCAGGGACAGGGATCGTTGCGGCCGACGCGCGGCACTTCCTGCGCGGGCCGGTTCAGCAGGCCGGCGTCGGCCGTGATCTCGGCCTCGCCAGTCTCGTTCGGCGCGCTGTAGGTCACATGGCTCAGATGCTCTCCCTGGCTCTCGAACTGCTCGGCAGCGGCCTCGACCTGCTCGGGCGACTGCACCTTGACGTTGAGCAGCAGTCGCGTGACGTCGTTCCTGACCTGGTCGAGCAGCATGCCGAACAGCTGGAAGGCCTCGCGCTTGTATTCCTGCTTGGGCTGCTTCTGCGCGTAGCCGCGCAGGTGGATACCCTGGCGCAGGTAGTCGAGCGCGCTCAGGTGGTCGCGCCAGCTGGCGTCGATATGCTGCAGCAGCACGGCGCGCTCGAAGTTGCACATCTGCTCGGCACCGACCAGCGCCACCTTGGCCTCGTAGGCTGCGCTCGCCGCCACCTGCACCTGCTGCAGGATGTCTTCGTCAGTCAGCGTCTCGGCGCCCGCGGCCAGCGCGGCGAAGTCGATCTGCAGGTCCCATTCGCCCGCCAGCACCGCCTGCAAGCCGGGCAGGTCCCACTGTTCCTCGACGCTGTCGGCCGGCACGAAGGCGCGCACGACCTCGGTCATGCAACCGTCGCGCAGCGATGCAATCTGCGCGCTCAGGTCGAGCGCGTCGATGATGTCGTTGCGCTGCTGGTAGATCACCTTGCGCTGGTCGTTGGACACGTCGTCGTATTCGAGCAGCTGCTTGCGCACGTCGAAGTTGCGTGCCTCGACCTTGCGCTGCGCGCTCTCGATGCTGCGCGTGACGATGCCGGCCTCGATCGCCTCGCCTTCGGGCATCTTGAGCTTGTCCATGATCGCGCGCACCCGGTCTCCGGCGAAGATGCGCATCAGCGAGTCGTCCAGGCTCAGGTAGAAGCGGCTCGAACCCGGATCGCCCTGGCGACCGGCACGACCACGAAGCTGGTTGTCGATGCGGCGGCTCTCGTGGCGCTCGGTCGCGATGATGCGCAGGCCGCCGAGCTTCTTGACCTGCTCGTGGTCGGCCTTCCACTGGGCGCGGGCGGACTCGATCGCGCGCTCGCGCGCGGCCTGATCCAGGCTGGCGTCGGCTTCGATCGCCGCCAGCAGCTTCTCGAGGTTGCCGCCGAGCACGATGTCGGTGCCGCGGCCCGCCATGTTGGTCGCGATCGTGATCGCGCCGGGACGGCCGGCCTGCAGGATGATGTCGGCCTCGCGCGCATGCTGCTTGGCGTTGAGCACCTCGTGCCTGAGGCCTTCCTTCTGCAGCAGCTCCGAGATGATCTCGGAGTTCTCGATCGACGAGGTGCCGACCAGCACCGGCTGGCCGCGCTCGTGGCATTCGCGGATGTCGGCGATCGCGGCGCGGTATTTCTCGGGCGTGGTCTTGTAGACGCGGTCGAGCTCGTCCTTGCGCTGGCTCGGGCGGTTCGGCGGGATCACCACCGTCTCGAGGCCGTAGATCTCCTGGAACTCGTAGGCCTCGGTGTCGGCGGTGCCGGTCATGCCCGACAGCTTGCCGTAGAGGCGGAAGTAGTTCTGGAACGTGATCGACGCCAGCGTCTGGTTCTCGGGCTGGATCGCCACGCCTTCCTTGGCCTCGACTGCCTGGTGCAAGCCGTCGCTCCAGCGCCGGCCCGCCATCAGGCGGCCGGTGAACTCGTCGACGATCACGATCTCGCCGTCCTGCACCACGTAATGCTGGTCGCGGTGATACAGGTGCTGGGCCTTGAGCGCAGTGACCAGGTTGTGCATCAGCACGATGTTGCTCGGGTCGTAGAGCGAGGCGCCCTCGGGCAGCAGGCCGGCGCGCGCCAGCAGCGCCTCGGCGTTCTCGTGGCCCTGCTCGGTCAGGTGGATCTGGTGGCTCTTCTCGTCGAGCGTGAAGTCGCCCGGCTTGATCACGCCCTCGCCGGTGCGCGGATCGGCCTCGCCTTCCTGGCGCACCAGGTGCGGCACCAGCTGGTGGATCGCGAGGTAGATCGCGGTATGGTCCTCTGCCTGGCCGCTGATGATGAGCGGCGTGCGCGCCTCGTCGATCAGGATCGAGTCGACCTCGTCGACGATGGCGTAGTTAAGGCCGCGCTGCACGCGGTCCTGCGCCTCGTAGACCATGTTGTCGCGCAGGTAGTCGAAGCCGTACTCGTTGTTGGTGCCGTAGGTGATGTCGGCGCGGTAGGCGGCCTGCTTGTCCTCGCGCGGCATCTGCGGCAGGTTGACGCCGACCGACAGGCCCAGCCAGTGGTAGAGCTTGCCCATGGTCTGCGCGTCGCGCCCGGCCAGGTAGTCGTTGACCGTCACGACATGCACGCCCTTGCCCGACAGCGCATTGAGGTAGACCGCCAGCGTCGCCGTCAGCGTCTTGCCCTCGCCGGTGCGCATCTCGGCGATCTTGCCGTGGTGCAGCGCGAGGCCGCCGATCAGCTGGACGTCGAAGTGGCGCATCTTCATGACGCGCTTGGACGCCTCGCGCACGGTGGCAAAGGCCTCGGGCAGCAGCGCGTCGAGCGCCTCGCCTGCGGCCAGGCGCTGGCGGAACTCGGCCGTCTTGCCTTGCAGCTCGGCATCGGACAGCTTCTCGAACTGCGACTCGAGGCCGTTGATGCGCACCACCGTCTTGCGGTAGGCTTTGAGCAGGCGGTCGTTGCGGCTGCCGAAGATTTTGGTCAGGAACTGGATGGGCATACGAACATCGCTCCTCGCCCGTCATGGACTCGCGGCGAGAGCTGGTTGGGATTCGGGTCCGCCTGGAAACGCACCAGGCTGCGGTCGTTTTTTCGACTTGTAGAGCCATTTTAGCGGCGCCGAACCCGGTGCTCCCGGACAGCCCCCTGGCTGCCGGATAATTGCATCACATGGCCACCTCGTCCCGTCAATTCAGCCTGCAGCAGGCCTTCCAGGCCAACCCCGAACTGGCCCGCGTCGCGGCGCGCATCAGGCAGTCGCAGCAGATGCTCGCCATCATCCGCCCGCTGCTGCAGCCTGGGCTGCGCGCGCAGGTCCAGGCCGGCCCGGTCGAGGACGACAGCTGGTGCCTGCTGGTCGGCAACCCGGCCATGGGCGTCAAGATCCGCCAGCTCACGCCCGCGCTGCTGGCCGCGCTGCGCAGCGCCGGCTTCCCCATCGAGCGGCTGCGCATCAAGGTGCGGGTGCGGTAGTGCCTTGTTGGTGCCAGCTTGGCTATCAGGCAGGAAAAGCCAAACGCCAAGTCAGAGCATCACGATATCGCTGCCCCCGACGGCACCGGTTGCCGTCACGTTGTTGACCCCCACCAGCTGGACGATGTAGTCGTTCGCACTAAATTCTCCATCATCCACAGTCACGATCAGGTAGGTTCCGGAAAAGCTGCCGTCGCTGCCGGCTTGCCTGTCCTGGTCAGTCACCTTCACCAGGAAGGCCTTGCCTTCCTCCTCAACGATGGCCTCGGCAATGGCATCCATGAAACTGGCAGCGGTCAATTGACCCTCACCATCCGCGATGGTCTTGTTCAGCGGCGTGTAGGTCTTCAGCAACACGCTCAACCCATCGAAATCGAACAGGTCGCCGGTGCCAATCGTGACCTTGTCGATCCCCGCCGCCTGGACCGAGGTGGCACCGTCATTGCCGATGCATGACTCATCAGCACTCTGGTACATGAAGGTGTCACTACCCGCTCCACCATCGATCACGTCGGCCCCATCCCCGCCCCAGATCGT
>Ga0255269_1000295_pt1 | contig 10513 bp, 1 predicted proteins | sample AtltaT_33_FD_183664 | JGI IMG/M metagenome (GOLD analysis project Ga0255269, IMG submission 183664) | Metatranscriptome of freshwater microbial communities from Altamaha River, Georgia, United States - Atl_Yuk_RepC_8h (Metagenome... | ecosystem: Environmental > Aquatic > Freshwater > River... | reverse complement strand
CCTGGTTGCACATCGCGGCCTTCTAATCCAAAAGATCCATCCCAACCAACTTCTAGGTTATTGGTTTCAAACACCACTTCTCCCCAACGATTATATATTTTCATATTATAATTAAAGGGATCAAAGCCCACAGGGAATAAAGGCTTAAACGTTGGGTTATACGGGTCTCCATCAGGGGTGAAAGCATTAGGAATATAAAATAACCCCCCAACTTGAGCACCAATCGCGATGGATGTACTATCGGAGCATCCAAAGGCAGTTGAAACCGTTAACATCACCTCAAACCCTGACTGGGTACCGATAAACATATGGGTTGGACTATATTCGCTTGAAAATTCTCCATCTCCAAAATCCCATACATACGTTACCCCACCAATACTCGTGTTGGTGAATTCAACGGATTGGGAAGATTCTGTAAATACAGCAACAGAAGAAGAAAATTCTGCGGTTGGGTATCCTTCAGTACAAACTGCTCCGAGCATCGAAGCGCTGTCAACGCAACCATTTAAAGTGCCCACTACAAAAATCGAATTACATCCTCCCGCAGTGTATAAATTTTGAACCGACGGACCGCTGCCAGAAAAATTATTGGTTGAAGTCCATTGATACGTTGTTGCAGGATTAGGGGCATCAATCGACATCGTAACATTTAGCGGGATACATCCCCATGTCGTATCCAAACTAAAATCCATAATCGGTAGCGGCTTAATGGTCACGATCCCATTCGCCGTATTACTGATGCAATTGTTTAATGTATATTGTGCTTGGTAGGTGGTTGATGCTAATGGAGCCACAGTAATTACATTGGTTGTTTCATTGGTGGGGGTCCATAAAAACGTTCCGCCTGGAAGGTTGGGTACTGCTGTAAGCGTTCCTGTTTCACCGTAGCACATGGTTAAAGGAGCAATACTCAACACTGGGACGGGGTTAACGGTAACTGTACCCGCCGCTTGTGCGGTACATCCTGTAAGTGTATAAACCACGGTGTAGGTTGTTCCAGGAAGACCTGGATTCACGTTTATGCTTTGAGTCGTTTGATTATTTGACCATAGGAAAGACCCACCTGGTAAATCAGGAGTAGCAGTTAAAAGCGTAGTATCTCCATTACAAATAGTATCACTATTTACAGAAACGGTAGGCGTAGGGTTAACCGTAACCGTAACCGTATCTGAAGCAGAACAACCATTCCACGTGTACGTAGCGGAGTATATTGTTGTCTGCATAGGATTTACGGTAATTGAACTGGTTGTTTGACCAGTATTCCAAGAAAGTGAACCTCCTGCAGGGGAGGTGGCTGCGACTAGTGTTGCTGATTGTCCCGAACAAATGGTTACGTCATTAATTGAAAGAGTTGGCGTCGGAGCTACGGTAACAGATATAGCCGCGGTATCTGTACAACCTTGTGGACTTGTAACGGTGACGGTGTAGGTCCCAGCTGAAGTTATGGTTGCTGCCGCGTTGGTACCTAAGCCATTATCCCACGCATAGGTGCCTCCACCATTTGCGGTAACATTGATGACTGGTGCATTACAGTCTATAATCGTGGTTCCTGTATTGTTGGTAATCGTTGCATTAGGGGTTTGGTTTACAACAACTTGCGTTGTTGCAGTAACTGATCCACAATTAGAGTTAATCGTACAAGTATAAGTGCCAGCTGCCGCGAGCGTAGGATTTGCAATGGTAGGGTTTTGAAGGTTGGAGGTCCATCCATTGGGCCCTGTCCAAGCATAGGTATAATTTCCTGCTTGAGGAACCGCCGGCGTGGGTGTAACCGTTAAATTTAATGGAGAACCCGTACAAATAGGCCCATTATTTGCTGCAGTTGCGGTAGGGGGGGCACAACAGTTTATATACATCCAAATTCTGCCAATGTTGTAAAAAGTTTCTGACCAAATATTTGCCATTGGTTGTCCTCCCGTAGGGCAACTTTGCATTCCACTCCTTGAAAGGGTTGTAGGAAAGCCAAGAATGCTAGTTACAAAGTTTGGAGATCCATAGGTATTAACGCACGCTCCTCTAACCCCATAAATACCAATAATCTGACCCGTAGTAACAGCAATATTACAAGGAATTATACCATTGGGTTGGTTGGTGGCAGCAAACAGCTGAACAAAATTATTAGTAGTTCCTGGAAAGGCTGGTGGTGCCGCAGCATTAAACCGAACAACGCGTACGGTTTGTAAACCATTTGACGCTGTTGTGGGAACCTCTAAACCACAAATCGTAAAGTTAGTTGGTGCCGTAAAATGGTAACCGCGAATCATTCCTGTGAATGTATTTAACTGGTTGCCTACACTTATTTGGGTTTGTGAATTCACAAATCCCAAAATACTTATCAGTAAAAAAGCGAGCGTAAATTTTTTCATTATTAACTTGTGCTACAAAATTACGTTAAAAATACGTTAACAATAAAGTTGGGTTGCCTTCCCATTAACGCAATAGATTTAGATGTCCAGTCACGATTACAGGCTCTTCCAAACCACCAATTAAAGTAAACGATATCTTATAGGTATAGGTTCCTGGAGGACAATCTAATCCCTCGGTGCCGTATGACCCATCCCATCCTACATTCATATTGTGGGATTCAAACATTACTTCCCCCCAACGATTAAAAACTAACATTTCATACCCCTCGGAGGAAACTCCTGTCGCAAAAACAGGCTTGAAAACTTGATTATATTTATCTCCATCCGGGGTAAAAGTATTGGGAATATAATAGGTCGCCCCGAGATTGGCTTGCAAATCCACCATTACACTGTCCATACAACCCATCGATGTTGTAGCAACCAAAGTAATTGAATAGCCGCCAGAGGTGTTTTGAAAATAATGCGTTGGAAATTCTTCATTCGAAACATTGCCATCTCCGAAGTTCCATACATAGCCCGTTGCTCCAATAGAATTATTTGTAAAGCTAATGGTCTGTGAGGATTCAGAAAAAGATGGAGGATTGGGAACAAATGATGCCTGTGGAAAATCCTGTACACAAATAAAATCATTTTGAATTAAAGATGAGCTACAACCATTTAACGTTGCGGTCATACCAATATCGTAACATCCTCCGGTGGAGAAGGTCGTTTGTAATGTTGCCCCTGAGCCAATTATAACCCCATTACTAGTCCATTGATAGGAAGCAAGCTGTCCAGTTGAGTCTGCGCTAAAAGTAACCGAAACGGGGACACAGCCGCTTGTTGTGTCAGCAGAAAAGCTTACTGTGGGCAATGGGTTAACGATAATCATAGCTGAAGTTGGTGCGCTTGGACATCCGTTCACCACGTAGGATACGCTATAAGTAGTATTCGAGGTTGGAGACTCCGTGATGGAGGAAGTAGCTCCTCCCTGTGACCAGGAGAACACCCCTCCTGGGACATTGGTACTAGCCGTTAATGTGCCGCTTTGTCCTTGACAAATGGTGACATTATTAACGGATAAAATGGGTAATGGTGTCACAGTAACGTTTATCCCTAATAGTGGGCTTGTACAACCATTTAGCGTGTAAGATACATTGTAAGTGGTAGTGGCTTGTGGGCTTACGCTTATGCTTTGGGTTGATTCATTGGTGGTAATCCAATTATAAGAACCATTTGGTATATTCGGAGTCGCCGTTAATGTCGTAGTATCCCCGAAACAAATATTGGCCGTTGAACCCGTTAAGGTTGGTGTGGGATTGACCGTTACCGTAATGTCCTCTGTGGCAGTACAACCATTCCATGTATATAAAACGCTATAAAGTGTTGTAGTTCCTGGTGTGACCGTTATTGTTGGCGTTAATTGTCCATTGGTCCAAATCATCTGGCCGCCACTTGGATAATACGTTGGGTTAATCGTAACGGATTGACCTGCGCATATTGTTGTGTCTAGTCCTGTAACCGATGGCACTGGTGCTAATGTAATAGCTAATGTCGCGCTGTCTTGACAACCATTTGCTGCCGTTACAACTACAGTGTAGGATCCTGGTTGAGTGATAACAACATTGGCAGTGGAGCCTAAATTGTTGTTCCATTGATAACTTCCTCCTCCTGTTGCCTGCAACGAAATATTTGGTGCATTACAATCAATAATCGTAGTTCCGGTAACATTGGTGATAGCCGCAGGGGGTAAGGTAATATTTTGGGTTAGGGTAATTGTTTGTGACACAGGACAACCATTCGGGTCTATCATGTTTACCGTGTAAGTCCCTGGTGCAATGATAGAATTGGTGTCGTTTGATGGGGTTAACCCTCCACTCCAATTGTATGTTACTCCACCCGTTGCTTGCAAAATAATATTGGGGTTCGTACATGTTAAAACGGTCGTTCCCGTTAGGTTTAATATCTGAACGGGAACTTGGCTTAAGGTTGTGGCCACAACCGCCGTAGCGTTAGCGGAACATCCGTTTGCATCTTGTACCGTTACGGTGTAACTTCCGGCCTGTAGGTTGGTGATGTTTTGAGTGTTTGCATTGTTGGTCCAAGAGAATGTGTAAGGAGACACCCCTCCATTTGGAGTAGAACTTACACTGCCCGTACCGTTTAAACATAAGATATTCTGTGCCGTTGCGGTTATCGTGACGGCGCTACCCGGTTGAGTAATCGTTACGGTAGTTGTGGCCGTACATCCGTTAGCATCCGTTACTGTTACAGTATAGGTGCCTGCAGGTAAATTACTCGGATCTTCTAGGGTCGTATTGTTACTCCATGCGTACGTATACGGCGCGGTTCCTCCGGATACCGTTAAATTAATTGACCCAGAATTATTTCCAAAGCATAAAACATTGATTTGTGTTGTGTTAAGGGATAATCCTGATTGCGGCTGCGTAATCGTTACACTCGTTTGAGCAGTACATCCATTTGCATCGGTAACTGTCACGCTATAGGTTCCTGCGGCCATTCCTGTCGGGTCTTCCACCGTTCCATTATTGGACCATAGATAGGTATAAGGCGCCGTACCCCCCGTAACTGTTAGGTTAACAGAGCCTGTACTGTTTCCAAAACATGAGACATTTATTTGGGTTGTATTCAATGCCAACGGAGCTTGAGGTTGAGAAATCGTAACGGATTGTGAGGTGGTGCAGCCATTGGCATCAGTTACTGTCACACTATATGTCCCTGCAGCTAAATTTTGAGGGTCTTCTTGAGTAAAGTTGTTACTCCATAGATACGAATAAGGAGCTACACCTCCTGTAACCGTAAGATCAATTGAGCCCGTATTGTTTCCAAAACACCCAACATTTATTTGGGTAAAACTTGAACTCAGCGTTGATGGTTGAGTTATAGTAACAGAGGTTGTCGCCGTGCAACCATTGGCATCCGTAACGGTTACCGTGTATGTGCCTGCTGATAAACTTTGTGGATCTTGAACGGTGCTGTTGTTGCTCCAAAGGTAAGTATATGGCGCTGTACCACCAGAGACGGTTAGATCAATAGAACCAGAACTGTTGCCACTACACAAAATATTGATTTGAGTGGTACTCAAGGTTAGTGCGGCTTGTGGCTGAACAATTGTAACGGATACTGGGGCAGAGACACATCCGTCGACACTCGTCGCGGTATAGGTATAGGTCCCTGGTGACAGATTTTGGGTTGCTGCACCTCCGTAAGTATAAGGAGCATTTGCACCGGAGGCCGATAAGGTTACTGAGCCAGTTCCCCCAAAACATTGCACGTTATTTGCTGTTGCAGAAAGAATAGGTTGTGGATAAACCGTAAACTGACTTGTAGTACTACATCCGTTACTTGCATTATAGGTTATTGTACTCGTTCCTGCACTCACCCCAGTTACCAACCCTCCTGCCGAAATAGATGCAATTGAAGGATTTGAAGAAGTCCATGTTCCGGGTGTTACCGCATTATTTAATTGAGAGGTTTGACCTAGACAGACAGATAATGCTCCCGATATTGGCTGAAGTGGATTAACGGTTACTGTTGATGTTGCCGTTACTGGCGAACATCCAGCTACAGTGTAGCTAACGGTGTAATTTGTGGTTGTGTTGGGAGTTACGGTAATAGTCGCTCCAGTCTGTCCACCCGGGGACCACGTAAAACTCCCTCCTGGTGAGCTTGCATTTGCTGTTAGCGTAGCGATTTGTCCTGCGCAAACAGTAGCATTATTGACGGTTAAAGTAGGAAGCGGGTTAATGGTAACCGTTACTGGAGTTAATGCGGATGGACAGCCAGGGTTTGTCCATGTAATTATTACTTGTCCATTGCCGTTTTGAACGCCCGAACTTGTTGTTCCACCAATTACTCCTCCAGTAAAGGAGGATCCACCACCTCCTCCACAAGACCATCCGGAACCATGATTCTGCGTCGATGTGCCACCGCCACCTCCATAATATCCTCCGCCGCCACCTCCGCCGCCAGCAGCATTATATCCCGTGGAACCGGCGCCGCCCTGCCCAAGGGCGCCATTCGTTGCGCCTCGAGTTAAAATACCTGCGACTCCACCCGCAACTTGCGTTCCTCCTGTTCCACCAATGCCTGAATTGAAATTTGTACTGTTTGTTCCTGAAGCCCCTCCTCCAACTCCGGTGGTTCCATCCCTTCCTCCTCCAGCGCCACCGCCCGCAACAATAACCCTATTGGCTAATGCCGTTCCTCCAACACGAATATCTGAGGCGCCACCGCCACTTCCCCCATGTTGTCCAGCACCAACATCTAGGCCTCCTTGGCCTCCTCCATTCCAGCCCGGAGGACCTGCAGCGTTACCGCCTTGACCCCCAACATATATACTAATCGTTTGACCCGCAGTCAAAGCTAATGACCCTGTTGCCTGACCGCCAAGCCCCCCTGTTGGGTTCAGTCCATTACCCCCTCTACCTCCGCGCAATGAAAGGTTATAGGTAGTGGTCGCCGGCGCCGTAAACGTCTGCACAGAGCCTGTATAATTAAAGGTGGCCGTACCATTCCCTGCGTTTCCCGGGGGTTGATAACCAACATAATACGTTGTGTTGGTTGATAAAATTGGGGTTGTGTAAGTGGGTGTACTGGCCAAGGGGTTTGTTCCATTTGCATTTGCATACCAAGTATAGGTGCTATTAACCGGCGCACCACTGGCCGTTAGTGTAGCAGAACCTGGACCACACAAAATGACACTATTAGCGGTTGGCCCAGCAGGAGGGGAACCGACCGTTATTGTAATGGATGCACAACTAGGCCCGAATTGATTGTTGCTGAAATTATTAACGTAATAGGTTGTTGTAACCGCTGGTGTTAATGTTATGCTCGCCCCTGTACCAATTTGTACCCCGCCGCAGGAACCGGTATACCAATATTGAGTGCCCATAGTTCCATTAGCGGTAAGTGTTACCGACTGGCCGGAACAAATACTATTACTAGAGGCGGTTATTCCTGTAGGCGAAGTAACTCCTCCTGCACAATTGGTTGATCTATACCCTAAATTTCTATTAACATTACAAGCACATGATGCGCCTTGAGCCCAACTGCCTAATTGCAGATAATACGTTTGAGTTGCTGGAGCTGTCCATTGAATAAAGGATCCCAATCCACACCAATCATCATTGGCGGCGAGACCGCCTGACATCGGTGAACTATTAATGGTCAAATATGGGTCTCCACCATAGTATGCCGATGGTGCTTGGGAATTACAATAGGTAAAAATATACGTACACCCTGCTTGGGCGGGAAAAGATACATACCCCAAGCATGTGTGTTGGAAGTATTGCCAAGTCATGTTTGGGGAAATTGCGCCCAAGTTTGTTGCGCAACAACATTGAGCCTTGTATTGGCCCACACTAAACAATAAAAGAATAAGCAGCAGTTGTAGCTTTTTTACCATGTCAACAAATGATTCGTAAAGTTAAATTATTTCGCGCAAAAGACGAAATAAACCCTAATCGGTTGCCACGTTATTTAATTAAATTGACATGTCCTGTTATTATCCTACGCTCATCCGTTTCTGGTATTTTTATCCTAATTTTATAGGTGTAGGTGCCAACTGGGCAATCAAGCCCCTCGGTTCCATAAGAACCATCCCACCCCACATAAGGGTTTAACGTTTCGAACATTATTTCTCCCCACCGATTGTATATAACCATGCTGAAATCATTCAAGTCAACTCCCGCTGTAAAAACAGGAAGAAATACCTGGTTATACTTATCTCCATCAGGAGTAAAACTATTCGGTATATAATAAACTGGCCCTAAATCTGCGGGAATGTACAGCGAAGCACTATCCATACAACCCATGGTTGTAGAGGCTGTAAGTGTCACCAAGGCGCCTTCGCCAACAGACTGAAAATAGTGTTCTGGATTCTCTTGATTAGAAAGAGATCCCTCACCAAAACTCCAAACATAACCCGATGCCCCAAGGCTATTGTTCGTAAAATTAAGCGTTTGGGAAGACTCTGTAAATACTGGGGGATATGAGGTAAATGCTGCTATCGGATAGTCTTGGACGCATACTAAATCGTTTGAATTCGATGTTGTTGAACATCCATTCATTGTAGCCGTTAATGAAATATCAAAACAACCTCCAAGGCTAAAGGTCATTTGTACGGTTTGCCCAGCTGTTTGGGTAGCCCCGTTTGAATTCCACGTGTAGGTGGCAAGTTGGCCCGATGTATCAGCAGTTAATGTAACCGTTACGGGAACACATCCAGACGTGGTGTCGATGGTAAACATCGCCTGAGGCAATGGATTTACAATTATTAATCCTGTAGCTGTATCACTATAACAGCCGTTTGCATTATATACAACTTGATAACTGGTTGATAGCTGGGGAGATTCCGTGATCGTTTGAGAGGTGGATCCTTGAGACCACATATAGGTCCCTCCCGGAGTATTTGTGTTTGCCGTAAGGGTGCCAGGTTGGCCATTACAAATAGTTATGGTTGGCACACTGAGTGTAGGAAGAGGGGTTACCGTAACGACACTTGTGCTAACTGGGCTTATACAACCATTTAGGGTGTACTGGACCGAATAACTCGTTGATGTCGTCGGACTCACCAAAATACTCGATGATGTTTGATTCCCAGGAGTCCATAAAAAATCCCCATTTGGAATGTTCGCTACGGCATTTATTTGAACGCTGTCTCCGAAACAAATCGTAAAGTTAGATACGGAAACACTAGGTGTTGGTATTACCGTAATGACCGCGTCCTCCGATACTGTACATCCATTCCAATCGTATAATACATTATATGTCGAAGTGGTGGCAGGGCTTACCGTTATGGATTGAGACGTCAATCCATTAGACCAAATAACTTGACCTCCAGAAGGATAAAAGACCGGGGAGATGGTGACGTTTTGTCCAGAACAAATAGTTGTATCCCCCAAGGTTATACTTGGGGTTGGAGCTAATGTAATTAGAATGGTTGCACTATCTTGACAGCCGTTTGCTGCTGTAATAACCACTGTGTAGCTTCCTGCTTGCACGATATTAACTTGTTGGCTTGTTCCCAAGTTATTGTTCCAATTGTAATTACCTCCACCAGTAGCGGTTAAACTGATGGACGCATTATTACAATCGAGAACAGCTGTTCCGGTATTATTGATTATCGCTGGTATTGGTGGGGTAATATTTTGAGTTATCGTTACCGATTGCACAACATTACACCCATTTGGATCTATTAAATTAACATTGTATGTCCCCGGAGCATTAAAAGAATTCGTGTCGTTGAGTGGTGTTATCCCTCCAGTCCAATTATACGAAACTCCACCAGTGGCTTGAATTTGAATGCTTGGTGTCGTACATGTTAATATAGAAGTACCTGTTAAGTTAATTATTTGTACTGGAATGGGGCTCAATGTTGCTACAATCGTCGCAGAAACATTTACAGTACAACCATTTGCGTCCATAACTGTGGCGACATATGTCCCCGCTAGTAATCCAGTAACCGTTTGTGTTGTAGCTTGATTATTCCATAAATAAGAATATGGAGCAACCGCACCATTTCCTTGGGCAGTAACGCTTCCTGTGCCATTTAAACACAGAATATTCTGAGCCGTTGCACTTGCTGTTAAGGCGGTTGAAGGTTGTGTTATCGATACCGTTGTTTGTGCCGTACATCCGTTCGCATCCGTTACCGTTACAGAGTACGTTCCGGCAGCCAGGTTCGTAGGATCTTCTTGGGTCGTGTTGTTGCTCCAGGCATACGTGTACGGTGAGGTGCCGCCCGTTGCTGTTAGGTTGATGGATCCCGTGCTGTTGCCATAACACAATACGTTTACTTGTGTGGTGCTTAGCGCTAGTGGGGCTTGAGGCTGGGTTATCGTTACACTCGTTTGAGACGTACAGCCGTTTGCATCTGTTACCGTTACAGAGTACGTGCCTGCGGCTAGGTTCGTAGGATCTTCTTGTGTCGTGTTGTTACTCCATGCATACGTGTACGGTGAAGTACCCCCGGTTGTCGTTAGGTCTATCGAACCTGTGCTGTTGCCAAAGCACAATACGTTTACTTGTGTGGCGCTTAAACTTAAGCCTCCCTGGGGCTGGGTTATCGTTACACTTGTTTGTGCCGTACAGCCGTTTGCATCCGTTACCGTTACAGAGTACGTGCCTGCGGTTAGGTTAGTAGG
>Ga0255269_1000294_pt1 | contig 10518 bp, 8 predicted proteins | sample AtltaT_33_FD_183664 | JGI IMG/M metagenome (GOLD analysis project Ga0255269, IMG submission 183664) | Metatranscriptome of freshwater microbial communities from Altamaha River, Georgia, United States - Atl_Yuk_RepC_8h (Metagenome... | ecosystem: Environmental > Aquatic > Freshwater > River... | reverse complement strand
CGGTCAAGGACGACTACACCATTTACTCGTTCGCTGCCGAACTGGAGCGTCGTATCAACGCCATGGTCGACAGCGAAGGCCGGACTGTCAACGGCGTCAAGGTCAATGTCGAACAAACTGGCAACGGCACAGGTCGCCTGAGCTTCAGCACCGGCACCACCGGCAACAACGCCTTCATTCGTGTCTCCGGCGACAGCGTCTGGGGCTTGTCTGACGTTGGCAGTGCCCGTGGCACCACCAGCCTGTGGGTACCCAACATCGAGACGCTGCAAGCCACCAACGCCGGCAACTCGCTGCTGTACATCTCGGCTGAAAACGACAACGACTTTGCTGAATCCACCCAGGCCAGCAACGACACTTTGCCAGAATGGGTCCCCGTCTTCCTCGACAAGGGCGAACTGACTTTTGACTCGCGCGGCAATCTTTATTCGCCCACCGTGGCCACCCGCCTGGTGCAGCCGTCCGGTTCTGCCTACAACCTGAGCTTTTCGATGAACTACGAGGGCTCCACCCAGTACGCCTCGTCCTTCTCGATCCTGTCGCAAGACCAGAACGGCAAGCCTGAGGGTGACCTGATTGGTCTGGACGTCGGCAACGACGGCTTGGTCATGGCCAGCTATTCCAACGGCACCCAGAAGAAACTCGCCAAAGTCGTATTGGCCAACTTCTCGGCGCCTACTGGCCTGCGCCAGATTGGTGACAGCAACTACGTGGCCACCGCCCAGTCCGGCGCCTTGTCTTTGGGTGAGGCGAGCTCAGCCGGCTTCGGCACCGTGCGAGCGGGCGCCACAGAACGTGCCAACGTGGACTTGACGCAAGAGCTGATCGAACTCATCACCGCTCAACGTAACTTCCAGGCCAACGCCAAAGCGATTGAAACCAACAACACGTTGACACAAACCATGATCAACATCCGTTCTTGATGAGCGGACATTGAGCACAAGGGTGACACACCATGGATAAGCTGATCTTCAATGCCGCAAACCTTGTGGCCCAACAATCGGTCAACCGGGCCATGCTGACCAACGAGTTGGCCAACCTCTCCACGACCGGTTTCAAGACCAGCTTTTCTGCAGCCATGCAGTCCATCAAGGCGGAAGGCCCAGGCTTTGACTCGCGGTTTCAATCGCGAATTTACGCTCGCGATGTGATCAACCTCAAAGCCGGCTCGATGATGATTACTGGCAACCCCCTGGATGTCGCCATGACAGATGCAACCGTCATGGGCGTGCAGGCTCCCAACGGTGAATTGGCGTTCACACGCAGAGGCGATCTGCGCATCAACGCCAATGGTGTTCTGGAAACAGGGTCTGGCGAAATTGTTCGCGGGGAAGACGGCCCCATCACCCTGCCCATGGGCTTCAACTACACCATCAACAAGGACGGCAGCATCTACGCCCGTGATCCGGCCCAAACCGGCCCTCAAACCGGTGAACAGGTGGCCAAAATTTTGTTGCGTGACGCCAGTGCTACGCCATTGCGTCGTCGGGAAGACGGGCTCTACAAAGTAGACGGCAAAGCCCCTGGCACGGATATCGCTGCCACAGACAAGCAACCTGGCTTGATTTCTCAAGCCCTTGAAGGCAGCAATGTCAGCGCCATCGAGTCGATGACCAAAATGATCGACCATGCCCGCACTTTTGAAGCCCAAATTCGAATCATCAAGGAAGCCAAGGATCTCGACTCCAACGGCGCCAGCATGATTCGCCAATCGTAATTAAGACCCCACAAAGGAAAGAACCATGGACGCCTCATTGTGGATTGCCAAAACCGGCCTCGACGCGCAACAAACGCGCATGTCGGTCATTGCCAACAACTTGGCCAACGTCAACACACACGGTTTCAAACGCGATCGCGCATTGTTTGAAGACCTGCTTTATCAGAACATCCAGCAACCTGGCGGCCAGGTCACAGCAGACACACAATCGCCGACAGGCATGATGGTGGGTACCGGTACCCGCGTGGTGGCCACTGAAAAAACCCATACCCAGGGCAACCTGATCACCACTGGCAATGCGCTTGATCTGGCCGTTCAGGGCGATGGCTTCTTCCAGATCCAGATGAACGACGGCACCATCGCCTACACCCGTGACGGCGGCTTCAAAGTTTCGGCCACGGGCCAGATCGTGACTTCCGCCGGCAACCCCTTGCTCCCCAACGTCACCTTGCCCGCCAATGCCGCCACATTGACGATTGGCCGTGACGGCACCATCACCGCCGAGCTCAGCAACGGCGGTGGCGCTCAAAACCTGGGGCAAATCCAGGTCGCCCGTTTCATCAACCCCGCCGGCCTGCAATCCATGGGCGGTAACCTGCTCAAGGAAACACCTGCCAGTGGTACCCCCCAGTTGCAGGTACCAGGTGAAGGCGGCGCGGGCAGCGTCATGCAAGGCACCCTGGAAGCGTCCAACGTGAACGTGGTGGAAGAAATGGTCAACATGATCGAAACCCAGCGCGCCTACGAGATCAACTCCAAAGCCATCAGCTCGGTGGACGGCATGTTGCGCTACCTCAACAACAACATGTGAGCATCATCATGAAAGCACGCGGCCTTCTGACCCTCACCCTTACCAGCCTGTTGGTTGGCTGTGGGGCAGCGCCCATGAAACTCACGCACACACCCGAGTTTGCGCCGGTTCATCCGGTTGTACAGACCAACCGTGCAGAAGCCACCGGCGCCATCTACGTGGGTGGCCAAGGCGACAACTGGTATGGCCGCGGCGTGGCTTACCAAATTGGCGACACCGTCACCGTGCTGCTGGATGAAACCACCCAGGCCACCCGCCAGCAAAGCACCACTGTTTCGCGCGAATCCAGCAACGACGTCATGACCCCCGGTCTGATTTCCAAGCTGCCCGGCTCACGAACCATTTCGGGCCTCAAGACCGATGGCGCCAACATCTCCAGCGACGGGAAAGGCGAAACCGGCCAGGCTGCCAGCCTGCAAGGCTCCATCACCGCATCCATCGTGCAGGTGCTGCCCAACGGCAACCTGGTGCTTCGTGGCGAAAAACAGCTGGCCCTCAGCGAAGGCACCGAAGTCATTCAGCTCAGTGGCATTGTGCGTGCTGCCGATATTTCCCCCAACAACACCGTGCAATCGCGTCGTCTGGCCAACGCTCAAATTGCCTATCGCGGCACAGGTGAGTTGAGCAACGCTGCACGGCCGGGCTGGGGTACTCGCATCCTGCAAAACCTGTGGCCGTTCTAAGACCTGAATTGACCGATAACTTCATGAAGCTCCTGACCCACTCCTTCATCGCAGCCTTGTTGCTCGCACTGGCACCATTGGCCCACGCTGATCGCGTCAAGGACTTGGCCGCCGTGGCTGCCATGCGCCCCAACCAGCTCATTGGCTATGGCCTGGTGGTTGGCCTTGAAGGTACGGGCGATGGCGCGGACATCAGCTTTACCGCACAAAGCATGAAATCCATGCTCAGCCGTTTGGGCGTCAGCCTGGAAGGCGCTCTTTCCGACTTTGAAAAGAGCACCAGCGGCGGCAAGATGGACATCAAAAACGTCGCTGCCGTCATGGTCACGGGCGAACTGCCTGGCCTGGCCAAGCCCGGCCAAAAAATTGACATCAACATCTCGGCCATTGGCAAAGCCAAAAACCTGCGTGGCGGCAACCTGCTGCTGACCACACTGCGCGGCATTGACGGCCAGGTGTACGCACTGGCTCAAGGGGCGCTCACCGCCACCGGCGTTGAAGCTTCTGCCGCCGGCTCCAAGGTGAGCATTGGCGTACCTACCTCAGCCCGAATCCCTGGTGGCGCGATTGTCGAGCGCATGGTTGACACCCCTTTCGACAAGTCAGACCAGGTGGTGCTCAACCTGCGCGAAGCCGACTTCACCACGGCCACTGCCATCGTCAATGGCGTGAACGAAAAATTTGGTGACGGCACGGCACGCGCCATCGACCCGGTTTCGATTTCCATTCGCGCCCCCGAAAACATTTCGCAGCGCGTGGCCTTCATCAGCATGGTCGAGAACCTGGATGTCAAACCTGGCGAGCCCCCGGCACGCGTCGTGGTCAATGCCAAAACCGGCACCGTGGTCATCAGCCGCAACGTCAAGGTCAGCGCATCGGCCGTCTCTCACGGCACGATCTCGGTCACCGTCAAAGCGACCAACGAAGTGTCTCAACCGAACATGCTCGCTCAAGGACAGACCGCCGCTGTGCAAAACGCGGACATCCAGGTCTCTGATCCCAAGACCCCCATGTTCCTGTTCCAGCCGGGCGTTGACCTCAAACAAATTGTGGATGCCGTCAACCAGGTGGGCGCCACACCCTCTGCCCTGATTGCTATTCTGGAAGCCCTCAAAAACTCGGGCAGCCTGCGTGCAGAACTCATCGTCATCTGATTGAGACCATCATGACATCGCCAGCCTCCACTGCCACCCCCGGTTATCTGGACTTCTCCGGTCTGGGACAGCTGCGTGGAGATGCTGCGCAAAAGAAAAACGGTGCACTCGAAAAAACCGCCGAGCAGTTCGAGGCCATGTTCGTCCAGATGATGATGAAGTCCATGCGCGAAGCCGTGGTCAAGGACGAGGACAATGTTTCCCAAGCCGGCGACATGTACCAGGACCTGATGGATCGTGAACTGTCTGTTCAGTTCGCCAAGCGCCGCACCTTCGGCATTGCCGACATGCTGACCAAGCAGCTCCAGAACCAGGCCCCCGTGTCCACCCAAGCCCTGCTTGAAGGTCGTCAAGCCGCTCCTGTAGCACACCCGCTCAAGCCCGAGGCCATCAAAGCCTACAAACTCGGTAGCCCAGCAGACCAAGGGACACCTGCCGTCGGTTTGCCGCAGCAAAAAGCATTGCCGCTCAACTCTTCCGGCGTGCTGCCGATACAAGAAGTTAAAAGCAACGAGGGCACGAAATCATGAGTGACATGCTGAGCCTCGGTGCGTCAGGCATTAATGCCTACCAACGCGCGCTCGCTACCGTCAGCAACAACATTGCGAACGTGGCGACCGATGGCTATTCGCGCCAGACTGTGTCGTTTCAATCCACGACACCCAAGGCCTTGGGTACTTACTACGTCGGCACTGGTGTCGGCGTGGAGGCCATCGTTCGTCAGTACGATGCCTTCATCGAGTCCAACCTGCGCGGCGCCACCAGCGACCTCAAAAGCCAGTCACCCCTGGTGACCTACGCCAACCGCATTGTCGACCTCATGGCCGACGAGACCACCAGCCTGTCGCTGAGCATGGGCAAATTTTTCTCCTCCGCCCGCGACCTTGCAGCCGAGCCTGCTTCACTTATTGCGCGTAACGTCTTTTTGCGCAGCGCTGACTCCACGGCTTCCAGCTTCCGTCTGATTGCCGAACAGCTCAACGCCATTGAAGCTGAAACCCGCGTTGGCATTGGCGACGTACCCAAAACCGTCAACACCATTGCCGAGCAACTCTCCCTGGTCAACAAACAGCTGGGCAGAACCCCCCTGTTGGAAAACCAGCCCGCTGAACTTTTGGACGAGCGCGACCGCCTGTTGCGCCAGATGTCCGAGCAAATCCGAATCAACACCCAATTTGCCACCAACGGCGAGGTCAAGGTCAGCCTTACGGACAACTTCGAGCAAGGCGTCATCGTCGAGCGCGATCGCGCCCAGAGTTTGGGGCTCGAGGTCGGCGGCGACAGCCGTGTGACCATGGTGCTCAACCCCTACAGCCCCGAAAAGCGCGAAACCCTGGGCAGCCTGGGGGGCGGCACCTTGGGTGGCCTGCTGGGCTTTCGCGAGCAAGTGCTCAAGCCCATGCAGGAAAACATCAACCTGCTGGCGCAAACCTTCATGGACGAGGTCAACGCCATCCACCGCCAAGGCATCGATGCCCTGGGCGCCCCCGGCGAAGACCTGTTTACGCTCATGCCCAATGCTGGCTCGACCGCTCAAGCCATCAGCGTGGGGGTGGTTGACCCGCAGCGCGTCGCAGCAGCTTCCGCCTTCCGCGTCATTGCCGAGCCGCTAAACCAAGGCCCATCCGTCGCGCGTATCGCCTACACAGAACCTGACTCAGCCCCAATCGCTGCGCTCAATGATGTGGTCACCGGCATCAACACCCACCCGGACGCCAGCGTCTTGCTGGATGTGCAAACCATCACGCCCTTTGCCACCGTTCCTGCGGGATCCAAAGACACCGTCATTTACATGGACCCTGACGGCGACCAATGGCTCCAGGTCATGACCCGCGATGGCCGCCAACTCCTGGGCAAAGACCTCAGCCCCACCGAGTGGAACCTTGTTTCCGACCCTGATGCCAACTATGGCTTGGCCACAGGCGCAACCTACAACACCACCTACCTGAACAAGCCAGCAGGTACAACCAGCTACCTGGACTTGTCTTATTTCATAGGCGCACGCGCACAGCCGCTGGAAGTATCTGAATATGACGCACAAAGCCATTTGCAAACAGGCACCAGCACAGCAACAGCACGCTTGACCAGCGAACGCTTGCCTGCCACCTTGGGCACATTGTCAAACGGCTCACTCACGCTCAATGGCATCACGGTGCCAAACAGTGTAGACAACGTGAACGACTTCATCACCTGGGTCAATTCGGCACCAGCTGCAGGCGAAGAAGCGCGCATGGGTCTGAGCGCAAAGTTGGTCAACAGCGTCTCGATCAATCCACAAGCGATTCGATTGGCCAGCGACAGTGTGCTGTACCTGAACAACCAAAGCATCGACCTGTCCAATGTGGATTCCATGTCGGGCCTGGTTCAAGCCATCAACACCAAAATGGGCTCCAGCATGCAAGCCAGCCTGGCTGGTTCTGGCGAACTGGTGTTGAGCACGCCCGACGGTGGCGAAATTGCCATCAGCGGTGGCAATGATTCAAAGTTATTTTCCCTGCCCGAGGGCACATTCCGCGGCAGACTCCAAATCGAGGCCAGCCCCAATTACACGGTTGACAGCCTTCCTGGCTCATTGGCCGGAAAGTCTCTGGCCATCAACGGCACCACCATCGATCTGTCCGGAGTAAGTTCGCTCACCACACTGGCCCAAGCCATCAACATCAAATTTGCGTCGATGGACATCCAGACGGTCAGAGCGACCGTCACAGATGCCGGCGAGCTGATCTTGGGAACACTCGACGGCTCCGAATTGCGCATCACTGGAAGCCTGCTCACCCAGGACAACCTGCACAAAAATGACAATATCGAGTTGAGCTTTGGTACAGGCGGCAGCCCCGCCGAGCTGGAAAAACTCGGTTTCCGCACTGCAGCCTATCTTGATGGCACCACGTCAGAAGACTTGCTGGTGTTTGTAGCCGGCGTGGGCACCGCCAAACTCACCGCCTCCTCAACCGTCACGGCTTTCGACGCCCAGGAGTCCTTGCGTGATTCGCCCTTCACCATCGAATTCGGTGCCAACAACAGCTACACCATCACAGACGACGCCACTCAAACCGAACTGGCCAAGCGCACCTTTGACCCCGCCAGCCGAACCATCAACTACCGCGGCCTGACCTTCACCTTCAACGCGGTGGTTCAGGCAGGCGACAAGTTCTACTTTGACAACAACCGCAACGGCAATGGCGACAACGCCAACGTGCTTCGCCTGAGCGACTTGCAGGACCAGGCCGTCATTGGCTCCTACACTCTGACCGAAGCCTATATTGATTTCGTTCAACGCGCCGGCAACGTCGCCCAGCAAGCGGGCCTGGCCGAAAAAACCCTTGGCGTGGTGTACGACCAGGCGCTGCAGACCCGTGAGTCCGCCGTGGGCGTTAACCTCGACGAAGAAGCTGCCGACCTGATTCGCTTCCAGCAGGCCTACCAGGCCAATGCCAAGATCGTTCAGGTCGCCGGCGACATCTTCGATACCCTGATCAACTCCCTGTAATCGGAGACAGACATGCGCATCTCCACCGCCTACTTCTATGACCACGCCACCAGTCAGGTGGTGCAGGCGCAAAAGCGCATCACTGAAAGCCAGTCGCAACTGGCCACCGGCAAAAAGCTGATCAACCCCAGCGATGAGCCCGACCGCGCCTTGTTGATCGACCGCTTTCGCACGTCTATTGCCCGCCAGGAAGCACTCAAAGCCAATCTGGATACCAGCGACCGGCGCTTGTCCTCGCAAGAAACCGCCATCAACAGCAGCATCGAAGTAATGCTGCGCTTCAAGGAGCTCACGGTGCAGGCCTCCAACGACTCACTGGCCCCTGCAGACCGCGAAGCCATTTCGATTGAAATGACCAACCTGCGCTCACAGCTGCTGGAGATGGCCAACAGCCGCGACGACTTGGGGCACTACCTGTTCTCGGGCGCCAGCGCCTCGACCGAACCCTTTGTCGAAGTCAATGGCAGCGTGGTCTACCAGGGCGACCAGACCTCCTCGCGCCTGACCTCCGAACAAAAAGCCCACTTGTCTTTCACCTATTCCGGCTCGGAAGTGTTTGGCCGCGTGGTCCGCAACGACGAGACGACCAACAACCAACCCCGAAGCGTAGGTTTTTTTGATGTGATCGACGACCTCATCACCTCGGTCAAAAACTCACAGCCAGACGACATTCGCCGTGGCCTTGCCGAAACCGACCAGCTCTTCAACACCCTGGACCTGAGCTTGGTGCAATTGGGCGCAGACCGCAACAACATCGAGCAGGAAAACAGCATCATCGAAGGCACGGTGCTCAACCTGAAAAACACCCTCTCGGGCATTGAAGACCTGGACTACTCGGAAGCCGTCTCGCGAATGAACCGCGAAATGCTGGCCATGGAAGCGGCCATGAGCAGCTTCAGCAAGTCTTCGCAGCTGAGCCTGTTCAACTTCCTGCGCTGACCCCAGGCCGCGCTCAAGTTTTTGCCACTCGTGCCGACTGCAGTCGTATAGTGGTTCCATTTCTGACACAAGGAGTCGCCCGTGGCGGTCAGCAACATTGTCTCTAGCCTCGGCGCCGGCTCCGGCATCGACATTCAGGCGCTGGCCCAGAACCTGGTCGATGCGGAAAAAACCCCGCGCAAAGACGCCATTGACGCCAAGATCGCCAAGTCCGAGGCCCGTATTTCCGGCCTTTCGCTGGTCAACTACTCCCTGGCTGAAATCAAAACCGCGTTTTCCGCCCTCAACGACGCCAGCGACTTCAGCTCGCTCACGGCCACCAACAGCCAATCGTCCGCTTTTGGGGTGACCACCAGCAGCACGGCACAGGCAGGCAGCTACAGCGTAGAGGTCACCAACATTGCCACCGCGCAGCGTAGCCCCAGTGGTGCATTTGCGGCTCGCGACACGACGCTCAATGGCGGCACAGCCTTCAACCTGAGTCTTACGATCGGTTCAGGTACCGCACAAACCATCAACGTCTCCACGACCACCCCTGCAGGCGTTGTGAGTGCCATCAATGGGGCCAACCTGGGCGTGACCGCCCAGTTGCTCAACACGGGCGACGCCAACAATCCCTACACCATTGTGGTCAGCGGCCAAACGGGCAGCAACAACAGTTTTACCCTGACCAGCGCGGAAGTTAGCGCACTGAACTTCGGCAATGCGACTGCCGGCGCCACAACTCCTCCGCTGACGAACCTTCAAAACGCCGCCAACGCCACCTTCAAGGTCGATGGCCTGACCATCAGCCGCAGCACCAATACGGTCAACGATGTTATCTCAGGCGTGACGCTGGAGCTCTACACCGCCACCAGCGGTAGCGCCCGCGTGGACATGAACCGCGACACCAGCGGCATCAAAGAAAAGCTCAACGCCCTGGTCACCGCCTACAACGACTTCATGGACAACATGAAGATCCTGGCCGACCAGAACAGCGACGTCGAAACCTATGGCGGCGCCATGGCCGGCGACCGTTTCCTCACCAGCATCAAGTCGCAGGTGCGCCAACTGGTCATGGGCGACTCCAGCACACCGGGAACTACCCTCAAAGCCGCTCGCGATGTCGGCATCGACATCGACCCTAACGGCAAGATGAGCCTGAACACCGACAAGCTCGAAACCGCCCTCAGCGGGCATTTTGACGATGTCGTCAAGCTCTTCTCGGCCAACACCAACAACCAAAGCATCTACTCGCCCTTGCCGGGTGGCGTGGCGGGTGACGCTGTCAAAAAGATTGACGAAATGCTGCGCAGCGACGGCTCCATCGCTCGCCAGACCGACAGCACCAACGCCTTGATCGAGCGCCAAAAGGCCGAACTGGCCAAGCGGGAAGAGCGCATGACCAAGCTGCTCGAGCGCTACACCAAGCAGTTCAGCATCATGGACACCCTGGTCAGCAGCGCCAACAGCCAGCGCACCAGCCTGGAAAGCAGCCTCAAGGGCCTGGCCGCCATGTACAACAATAACAACTGACGGTGCACAATAAGGGGCATGAGCAAGCGCCACCTCAAACACCGGCTTCTACACATCCTGGAAGGCGACCCCGCCGCAGGCAAACCCGGGCGCTTCGTTCAATTGGCGCTGATTGCGCTGGTCATCGCCAACATCGTCTCCATCATTCTCGAATCGGACCATCATCTGCACACCGACTACCTGGCCTACTTTCACGGCTTCGAGGTCTT
>Ga0255269_1000289_pt1 | contig 10558 bp, 6 predicted proteins | sample AtltaT_33_FD_183664 | JGI IMG/M metagenome (GOLD analysis project Ga0255269, IMG submission 183664) | Metatranscriptome of freshwater microbial communities from Altamaha River, Georgia, United States - Atl_Yuk_RepC_8h (Metagenome... | ecosystem: Environmental > Aquatic > Freshwater > River... | reverse complement strand
TACACCGGTGCAAAAGGCTGGCTCATGGCTAATTTCGCCGCTACGTAATTTTATTTCTGATGTGACACATTTGGGTCGCACCCGAAATCAGATTGAACGACTAAAGTCAGAAAACGATCGCCTTCGTTTGAAGCTACAAAATCGCAAAACTGCTGATGCGCAACTTTCACAGCTCAAAGGAGCACTTGATTTAGCTGGTAAGGCAGGATTCAAAGTTGTTAGCGCACGTGTCATTTCGCAAGGTTCTTCGACCTCTTTTGCCCAAACGATCACGATTGATGCCCATCGAGCCCATCTTTGCCATTGCTTCAAGTTGCTCCAAAAAGTCATCGAGCGTGAAATCTTCTCCTGCAACAAATTTATCTTCTAGTCGTTTTGCAGAATCACCATCGAACGCTTTCTTTGCTTGTTCTGCCAGCGTTGCCACATCGCCCAATCCGAGGATGCGAGAAGCCATTCGTTCGGGATAGAAAATGTCAAAATCAGAAATCTTTTCTCCGGTGGATGCAAACATAATAGGGCGCCCAGTAATAGATGCAATCGAAAGTGCTGCACCACCACGTGCATCGCCATCTAATTTTGTGAGAACTACACCATCAAATCCGACACCATCTTGGAAAGCTTGAGCGGTACGTACTGCATCTTGACCGATCATGGCATCTACAACAAAGAGAATCTCCTGAGGCTGTATCGCATCTCGAATTGAAATTGCTTCCTTCATTAAATCTTCATCGACGCCGAGACGACCTGCGGTATCCACGATGACGATGCTGTGAAATTTAGATTGGGCAAACTTCACACCAGCTTCAGCTACTTTTACTGGATCGCCAACTCCATTGCCAGGCTCTGGAGCAAAGACAGGAACTCCCACACTGGCACCGACCACCTGCAATTGGTTGACCGCATTAGGTCTTTGTAAATCAGAGGCTACGAGAAGAGGAGTCTCGCCTTGGTCCTTAAAGAATTTGGCGAGTTTTGCAGCGAGCGTTGTCTTTCCTGCACCTTGTAAACCTGCCAACATAATGATGGTTGGCGGATTCTTAGCGAAACGAACTCGGCGAGCAGAACCACCAAGAATCTCAGTAAGTTCTTGATTAACAACATCAAAGATCGCCTGCGCTTGGTTAGTCCCTGACTGCAGCGTTGGAAGCACCTCGCGAGATTTTTCAAGAATTCGACCGGTGAGGTCAGTTGCTACATCAAGTGCTACATCCGCTTCAAGTAAAGCCGTTTTGATTTCCGAAACTGCAGCTTCAATATCCTTATCTGAAAGCTTGCCACGCGAACGAAGCGCGCTAAAAGCTCCAGAGAAGCGTGAGGATAATTTCTCAAACATAAGGAGGAGATACTACTTCAGCGCAGACCTTAATCTTTCAGCGACTTCATGCGCACGGTCTTCACGAAGCGCTCCACCATTGAGTTCAGTGACATATAAAGTATCGATGGCTTCAGCTCCAAGTGTTGTCACAATGGCGGAGCGAATATCAATATTGCACTTTGTAATTGCATCTCCAATACCAAAGAGCAGCGCCGGGCGATCATGGCTGCGCACTTCAATAATGGTTGCATCAGTTGCTGCGTCGAGAAAGGTTTCTACGACGGGTGGTGGCACCGGAATAGTCGGTAATTGTGCATATGCTGCAATTCGTTCATCTATACGTGATGCGAGTGCAGAACGATTGGCAAGTGCTGCCTGCATCTCGTGCTTGAGATCGGATTCACTTAAAGCGGGAGCATGAGGGTCTGGAATCACAATCCACTCCATCACTGCAGAACTGCCATGAGATTTAGTGCGCGCTGATCTGACATCTAAACGCAGGAGATTAAGCACACCTGCAACTGTTGAAAGAAGTCCTGGTTGATCGCGAATCACTATTTCAATTGCATAGAGATTTCCGCGATCTGTAATTGCAACCGAGAATTGCCCGGTTTCTGCGAGAACTCGCTGACTTTCTGTGATGTGAGGCTGTTGTGCAATCGTGTTATCGGTCAGAGCTAGCTTCACTCGAGTTACCAACTCCTCAACGAGAGACGCTTTCCAATCAGTCCAAGCAGCCCTACCTGTCGCTTCTCCGTCTGCAATGCTCAGAGCGTGCAGCAGTTCAAGAGTTTGCAAATCTGGAATCACCTCAACGACAGATGCAATCGTCGCTGGATCATCAAGATCTCGCCTTGTTGCAGTTGCAGACAACAGCAGATGGTGTTTGACCAGTAATTTAATGGTGTCAACATCTGCAGGTGGAAAACCAATTCTGGCAGCAAGTGGAGCAATCAATTTTTCACCGCGTTCAGAGTGATCTTCATCGGTTCCTTTTCCGATATCGTGAAAGAGCGCACCAAAGAGAAGTAAGTCAGGGCGATGCACTTGGCGTGTAAGTGCTGCTGCATGCACAGCCGTTTCCACCATATGTCGATCAACAGTATGCCGATGTAAAACATTTCTCTGAGGCAGAGAGCGCACGCTCTTCCACTCAGGAATCCAATGAAAAATAATTTCCTCTTGATCGAGCGCCTCAAAAATCTGCACCATGGCAGGTCCTGCTCCAATAAGGGAGATGAGATTTTCTCTCGCTTCGCGGGGCCAAGGATCTGGAATAGAGCCAACTCCATTTTTTAACTGATCAGCTATGCGTCCAAGCGATTCCACCGAGATGGGTAGACCTAACTGCGCTGCATGTGCCGCAGCACGCAAGCCAATACCGGGATCGCTACCCAAATCCGCGTCAGCGGAAATCACAATTTCCTTATTTGAGACAGATATATTTCGAGAAACTGTTGTTGAACGAACTTTCTTGAAAAATCTACCGAGTCCATCTCGACCTTTATATGCAAGTCTGTGCCAAGTGATATCGAGAACGTAATCCACTGAACGTGCAGCCATTGCAATATCACTCATTAGCGCATCAGCATCGGAATACCCCAGTGCATCTGCAACTTGATCTTGCTCCTGAAATAGCAACTTATCTTTGTCGCGACCGCTTGCAAGATGGAGAGCTTCGCGAACATTAGCTAAAAGAGATTCAGCAAAACTAACTCGCTCAACAGGAACATCAATTAAATTAGCGCGATCAATTGCCCGCAGCGCCGTGATGTCACGAAGACCACCGCGCGCTTCCTTCAAATCCGGTTCGAGAAGGTAGGCAAGTTCGCCCATTCTTTGATGGCGCTCATGGAGAGATTTTTGCAGTTCGGAGAGTCGCTCCCGCGCATCTTTTCGCCAAGCATCTAATGAATCCAATTGAACATCTGCAACTAAATCAGCGCTTCCACAGATGAGGCGGATATCCAATAATCCCAGCGCAACTTTGAGATCACTACTCGCCGCATCGCGCATTTGCGCACGAGTGCGAACTGAGTGATCAACTTTTAGAGTTCGGCCATCTATTTTTGTATCCCACAAGGGATAGAGAATCTTGTTGACGAGTTCAGCGAGAGATTTTTCTGGTAAATCCCCGTTGTGAATAATGACAATATCTAAATCTGAACCTGGAGTGAGTTCGCCGCGGCCGAAACCTCCGACCGCGGCGATTGCTAACTCAGTGGGATCCGCGCTACTTTGCTCAAAGAGTTGGGTAATCAGTCGATCGCACTCATTAGAGCGCGTTCTTCTTTCACGGGTACCCATAGCGCCAATCCTAGTTTCTAGATGGCATCTGCTCCTTTTTCACCAGTGCGAACGCGCACTACTTGATCAACTGGAGTTGTCCAAACTTTTCCATCTCCGATTGAACCGGTAGAAGCCGCCTTCACGATGACATCAACAGTAGATGCTGCATCCTTGTCATCGACGAGCACTTCGAGTCGAACTTTAGGAACCAAGTCGACTGTGTATTCAGCGCCACGATAGACCTCTGTGTGTCCACGTTGGCGACCAAATCCACTCGCCTCCGAAACTGTCATGCCGGTGATGCCTGCTGCTTGCAAAGCATCTTTCACATCATCGAGTTTGAATGGCTTTAGGATTGCAGTAATTAACTTCATAGTAATGCACCTCCACGTGATGAGCTTGCGAGTTCGTATGCAGATTCAGCATGTTCTTTGAGATCGATACCTTCAATTTCTACTTCACGAGAGACACGGAATCCAATTGTCTTTTCAATTGCGAATCCGATAATCAAGGTGACGATGAATGAATATGCCGCAACAAGACCTACACCAATGGTTTGCTTAGCAAGGAGCGCAGTTCCTCCACCGTAAAGCAATCCATCAAGTCCAATGCTGTTGACTGCGCTTGCGCCAAAGAATCCAATGGAGAGCGATCCCCAGATTCCACCTACAAGGTGAACGCCGACAACGTCGAGTGAATCATCAAACCCAAACTTGTATTTGAGTCCGACTGCTAACGCGCAAAGGATTCCAGCAATAAAACCAATCACTACAGCTGCCCATGGTGCGACAAACGCGCAAGCAGGTGTAATTGCTACAAGGCCTGCTACTGCGCCAGATGCTGCGCCCAGTGATGTGGCGTGACCATTACGGATTTTTTCTGTCAGCAACCAGCCGATGACTGCGCCTGCAGTTGCTACTTGAGTATTGATAAATGCAAGTCCAGCAATTCCATTAGCAGCAAGTGCTGATCCGGCATTAAATCCAAACCATCCGAACCACAGTAATCCTGCACCCAACATCACAAGTGGTAGAGAGTGTGGACGCATTGATTCTTTTCGCCATCCGATACGTTTTCCAAGAACAATGGCAAGTGCTAAACCGGCGGCGCCTGCATTGATATGCACAGCAGTTCCACCCGCAAAGTCCTCAAGGCCTTTAGCAGCGAGATAACCAACTCCTGTGACTGTGTCGCCTACTTTGTTTCCAAAGGCGAATACCCAGTGAGCGACTGGGAAATACACGATGGTGGACCAGATCGCCACAAAGATTGCCCACGCTGAAAACTTAGCTCGGTCTGCAATAGCTCCAGAAATAAGTGCTGGAGTGATGATGGCAAACATCAATTGAAATGCTGCAAAGACGAGTAGTGGAATTGGATAAACGCCACCATTATTAGCAAATTCATTGACCGAACTTCCGAGTCCACTTAAACCGATTCCACCGATCCATGGTGAATCAGCTTTATGCCCAAAAGCGATTTCGAATCCATAAATTACCCACAGCACACTGACGATTCCGATGGTGACCATCGACATCATCATCATGTTAAGTACGCTCTTGGTTCTCACCATTCCGCCATAGAAAAATGCCAACCCTGGCGTCATCAGCAGAACAAGTGCGGTACTCGCCAACATCCACGCGGTATCACCGCCATTTAACACAATCTCTTCCATTATTTTCCCCTTAGAGCTGTTATAGCCCGTGAAAGATTGCCAACTCGTCATTGAGCCGCATCACCGATGCGATGGGTGAAATGTGCCTGCCTGGAGTTACATTTGAGCGCGCAGAAGGTTAAGGCCGCGTCACAAATTGGCCGCTTTTGTTACAGCGGCATTACATGAGGCTACGAGAGCAAGCCTGCGATGTAGCTCGTGGGGTCGAAGGGAGCAAAGTCTTGGGCTGCCTCACCAGTACCAATAAATTTGATGGGAATATCCAGTTCACGTTCCACCGCTAGCGCAATTCCCCCGCGGGCACTGCCATCTAACTTCGTCAAAATAAGTCCAGTTACAGCAACAGCCTCACTAAACACCTTTGCTTGCGCAAGCCCATTCTGTCCAGTCGTTGCATCGATCACCAGCAAAACTTCTGTAACAGGTGCAACCTTTTCTACCACGCGCTTAACTTTGCCAAGTTCATCCATGAGATCACTCTTTGTGTGCAATCTGCCCGCGGTATCGATAAGTACTCGTTGAGCACCTAACTCTGCTCCGTTTTTTGCTGCATCAAATGCAACGGCTGCTGGATCGCCGTTCTCTTTTCCGCTGACAACAGGAATCTGTAAACGTTCTCCCCATGTTTTAAGTTGATCAACAGCAGCAGCTCGAAAGGTATCTGCAGCACCGAGTACTACTTTCTCCCCACGAGAATTTAAGTGAGTTGCCAATTTGGCTACTGAGGTTGTCTTACCAGTTCCATTAACTCCGACAACTAACAGAACACTCATGGCAGTTGTTTGAGATAGCTCGCGACTCTTGCTGGATAGCTGTTCATTCAAAATTCTTGTAATCGCAGCAACTGCATCGTCACCGCGTTCTTTCTTGGCAGTTTCGAGTAATTGCGCAACGAGAGCTGGTCCAAGATCAGAGGCTAAAAGTTCTTTCTCTAGCTCAGCCCAGTCAAGCGAAGAGGCTGTCGAAGTACCGCGGACGGTCGCAATGAAGCGGGATAAAAAACCCATATCTACTGACTACTTAAGCTGTTTCAACTTCACGCAATCGCTGCGAAATCACTTCTGTCACACCATCACCGCGCATCGTGACGCCGTATAAAGCATCAGCGATTTCCATGGTTCGCTTCTGGTGAGTAATGATGATGAGCTGAGAATTTTCACGTAACTCTTCGAGAATTGTCAGCAAGCGTCCAAGGTTGACATCATCGAGGGCGGCTTCAACTTCATCGAGTACATAGAACGGGCTTGGGCGTGCTTTAAATATGGCAACGAGCAAGGCCACTGCGGTAAGTGATTTCTCTCCGCCAGAAAGCAGTGAAAGTCTTTTTATGCGTTTTCCTGGTGGACGCGCTTCTACATCAACTCCAGTGTTGAGAAGATCATCTGGATTCGTCAGGATCAGTTTTCCATCGCCACCAGGGAATAATCTGGCAAAAATATCTTTGAAATGTTTAGCTACATCTTCATAGGCCTCCATAAAGATTTGCTGAACTCTGTCATCAACTTCCTTGATAATGTCGAGCAAATCCTTCTTGGTGCGCTTCAAATCTTCTAGTTGTTCAGCCAAGAACTTCAATCGTTCTTCGAGCGCGCTAAATTCTTCCAGCGCGAGTGGATTAATTTTTCCAAGTAGGTTCAGTGATCTTTCAGCTGATGCCAAGCGCTTCTCTTGTTGATCACGACGATATGGGATCAACTCAGTAGCAACAATTTCTCCAGTTTCAGTCTCTATAAAGGTTGGAACGTCTTTATCTGGACCATATTCGCTAATCATCGTTGGAATATCGATGCCAAGTTCTTCTACCGCCTTGAGTTCAAGTGCCTCAACGCGCATGCGTTGTTCTGCTCGCGCAATTTCATCTCTATGAACACTCGAGGTGAGCTGCTCTAACTCTGCAGTTAATTCACGGTTACGTGCACGAACGGTCAACGTCTCACCTTCACGATCGCCGCGCTTTGCCTCAAGACGCGAACGTTCGGTGGCAGCTTGGGCGATTGTTCGTTCAATGTGAATAAGTACTTCATACGCAGCTTCTGCAATTGATTGTGAAATGATTGCTCCACGAGCACGCGCACCGCGTCGTGAGACAGCACGCTCAGATGCATCACGTTCTGCCTGTGCAGATTCTTCGAGAGCTTGTGCACGTGCTGCTATGGAAGTAACACGCTCTTCTGAAGTACGAACTGCAAGTCGAGCCTCAACCTCTGCTGTACGAAGCGTTGATACCTGGTTTCGTAATTCATTGGCACGAGAGTGATCTGGTTCTGAAATTACTCCACCATGGTGCATCTGATTTGATGCAATGGAAAGTTCGTTTTCATCTCTTGATTTTGCACTGCTCGCTTCAGTAATCGCTGCTGTAAGTCGTTCCACTTCTGCAGTTGCCGACTTAATATTCTGTCCCGAAACTGCAAGCTGTTCGGTGAGCGCTGCAATGCGAGCATCTGATTCATTGAGCTTTCCTAGCGCACCATCAAACTCGGCTTGTTGTGTAGCGACTGCGCTAGCTGCAGTTGAAATCTCAAATTTCAGTCTGTCGCACGTGTGAGAAAGTTCTTCGTAAGTTTTTTGGAGTTGATCTGATAGCGATTGGATTTCAATTAAAGAATAAGCGCTGCTGGTACCGCCACGCGCCCGTGCTGCAGATACTAAGTCACCGGACTGAGTGACAACAGTGACATCTTTATGCGATCGCACGATTTGCGCAGCTTCTTGCGGGCTTGATGCTGTTACGACTTTACCCAACAGGGATTGAAGTAGATTCGGAATCTGGCTAGAGCGTACGTGAGTGAGTACGGAATTCAAACCTGCGGGAGCACCGGTACTTTCTGCGGAGTCTTGATAGATAAGCACATCTGCTTTTCCAAGATTGTTATCTCGCAAAATCTGCAGAGCAGTAACTGCGCTATCAACGTCGCTGACAACAATTGCATCAGCTAGATTTCCGAGCGCAGCTGCAACAGCGCTCTCCCATCCGCGGTCAATATCTATCAATGATGCGACGCTTCCCTTAATTGAGATGCCGCGTGAATCATTGAGGAGCGCGTCTGCTCCACTATGGAGCTGCGCAGTGAGTTTTAAAGTTTCAATTTTTGCTTCGACGGCATTTTTTTCTCGTTCTGCAGCTCGTTCTGCATCGACAAGTTCTGTATGCGTTTTCTTGGCGGCTTCGAGTGAATTCTTTGCACTTTCATACGATGCATCAAGTCCTTTTTCACCTGAATCAGCGTTTGCGATTTCTAATTCAAATTGGGCATAGTCACCTTTTGCGCTATCTAAACGATGTTGCGCTTGCTCGCGAGCAGTCGAGAGTCGCACAATCTCTTCATTGATGGCATCAAGACGTGCCGCAAGAGATTTGATATGACCTTCTTGGCGCGCAGTTCCTTCTCGCTGATCAGCAAGTGCACGTAGCGCTGCCGCGATTGTGTCTTCTTCTACTTGAAGAGCAGATTCAGCTCGCGCAAGTTCGCTGCTGGCATGAGCTAGTTGGCTCTGCGCTTGCGCAACAGAGTCACGTAATTGCGCTTCTTCACGCCGTAGCGCAGCAGCTTCTTCATCGAGCAATTGTGGATCACGGCCAGCAATGCGAGCTTCTTCAGCTTCTTCAGCAAGAAAACGTGAGCGTTCTTGGGCTAGCGATTGAGTCCCACGGAATTTTTCCCGCAATGAATTGAGTGAGTAGAAATTCTCTTGTGCTCTGAGAAGTAGTGGACTTTCAAAGGCTGCTTCTGCGTCTAACTCTTCCTCGCGCTTTCGCACTTTTTCGAGTTCGCTCTCAACTTGTGCGCGCCGTTCGCGTAAAGCATTTTCATCCGCAACTTCAGCATCTAACGTCTTGGTGAGTGCGATGTAATCATCTGCCAAGAGTCGCAATTTTGCATCGCGCAAATCTGCTTGAATTGTCGCAGCTTTCTTTGCAACTTCTGCTTGTTTACCGAGCGGACGAAGTTGGCGACGGAGCTCGACTGTTAAATCATTGACACGTGCCATATTGGTCTGCATCGAATCTAACTTGCGGATCGCTTTCTCTTTACGCTTGCGATGCTTGAGAACTCCCGCTGCTTCCTCGATAAATCCACGTCGTTCTTCGGGAGTTGCCATCAGAATGGCATCAAGCTGCCCTTGTCCAACAATGACGTGCATTTCGCGACCTATACCTGAATCGCTGAGCAACTCTTGAATATCTAATAATCGGGAAGCTTCGCCATTAATTTGATATTCACTCTGCCCGTTGCGAAAGAGGATGCGCGAGATAGTAACTTCGGTGTAATCGATAGGAAGTGCGCCATCGGTGTTATCAATCGTGACCGCAACTTCAGCACGACCAAGCGGGGCACGTCCAGATGTGCCGGCGAAGATGACATCTTCCATCTTTCCACCGCGCAGAGATTTTGCGCCCTGTTCTCCCATGACCCAGGTGAGCGCATCCACGACATTTGATTTGCCAGAACCGTTAGGTCCAACAACGCAGGTGATTCCAGGTTCGAGATGAAGCGTGGTTGCCGATGCAAAGGATTTAAATCCTTTGAGCGTCAGCGACTTCAAATACACGCGCCAAACCTATCGTTTCAAGCCACGATTGGTATAAAAGCGACTCGTATAAAGTTGAACTTGAGGGTTTATTCGCTGCGGTTCTGGAGTATTTCAAATGCTGCACGCGCTGCAGATTGTTCTGCTTCACGCTTACTTTTTCCTGAACCTTCTGCAATCACTTCACCAGCAACAACAGCAGATGCGGTAAAACTTTTATCGTGATCTGGACCAGTTTCTGTTATCTGGTATTCAGGAACTCCCTTGCCGATTGCTGCAACCAATTCTTGAAGCGCTGTCTTGCCATCTAACCCTGCACCCTTAGCCATGGCGCTATCGAGAGTCTCTCTAATCAGCGCACGAATTACCTCAGCAGATTGTGAAAAGCCGCACTCTAAATAGATAGCGCCAATCAGCGCTTCTAGCGCATCTGCCAACAGTGAATTTTTATCACGGCCATTTGTTACCTCTTCACCTTTGCCAAGGCGGATGTATTTTCCTAATTCAAGGGAACGCGCAATATCAGCGAGCGCACGCATATTGACGATGCCTGAACGCAGCGGAGAGAGCCGACTTTCATCAAGATCTGGATATTTAAGATAGAGCTCTTCAGTGACGACAAGGCCGAGAACTGCATCACCGAGAAATTCCAGGCGCTCATTTGTTGTCGTGATGCCCGTTTCATAGGCAAAAGAGCGATGAGTAAAAGCCAACTCAAGCAGTTGCGGAGAAAGTTCAACTCC
>Ga0255269_1000286_pt1 | contig 10588 bp, 12 predicted proteins | sample AtltaT_33_FD_183664 | JGI IMG/M metagenome (GOLD analysis project Ga0255269, IMG submission 183664) | Metatranscriptome of freshwater microbial communities from Altamaha River, Georgia, United States - Atl_Yuk_RepC_8h (Metagenome... | ecosystem: Environmental > Aquatic > Freshwater > River... | reverse complement strand
TTCTCACACCGATATGTCAATCTCTGAACTTTTAGAAGATGGGCCTCAAGATGGCATGGTCACTATCGGTGGTCTCATTACCGGAATTGCTCGCAAAGTTTCTCGACAAGGAGCTTCGTGGGCTGTTGTTAATGTCGAAGATCTTGAAGGAGCAATCGAAGTTCTGTTCTTTTCCAATACCTATAATCAATATGCACTCACTCTGACCGAAGACCGTGTGGTTGTTGTCCGCGGAAGATTTTCGCGTACCGATGAACAAACACGCTTTACCGCTCTTGAAATGAAGTTTCCCGATATCTCTGCTGCTCCCACTGGCCCGCTGCTAATCTCGCTACCGGCACATCAAGTAACTCCACCAGTGGTTGAGCGAATGAAAGAGATATTGCGCACTCATCCAGGCAAACGAGAAGTTCATCTCCAAGTTATCGATAATCAGAAATCAACTACTTTGAAGATTGATGCGCTGGTTACTTCATCTCCAAGTTTGAGCGCTGACTTGAAGGCAATTCTTGGCCCAGACTGCCTCGTTCGGGTCTAAATTCTGATTCGCTGTAATTCAGATTCTTAAAAATGCGCTCCCGCGTAGAATAGGCGGGTGATTCGCGTTGTTGATCTGCGGGGAAGAAACCTCGATAAAGCAGGCTACCAAGAGCTGCTGCCGCGCGCTGCCCTCGATGTCGTATCCGCTATGACAAAAATTGAACCTATTCTCCAAAGAGTGAAAAATGGAGATGAAAAGGATTTGCTCGCGCTCTGCCAAGAATTTGATGGAATCGCGCCGGCATCAATTCGAGTACCACAAAGTGAACTTGATAAAGCCCTTGCTGAGTTAAATCCGAGGATACGCGCCGCCTTAGAAAAGTCTGCCGATCGTATTCGCTTAGTACATATGGACCAACGGCGTAAAGAAAATGTCACACACGTTGTTGATGGTGGAACAGTTACAGAAAAATGGATTCCAGTTGATCGGGTTGGTCTCTATGTGCCCGGAGGTAGAGCGGTTTATCCAAGTAGCGTATTGATGAATGTGATTCCTGCCCAGATTGCAGAAGTTACTAGCATCGCGGTCGCTTCTCCGCCACAGAAAGAATCCGGTGGCTTGCCGCATCCCACAATTTTGGCAACGTGCGCTCTTCTTGGAATCACTGAAGTGTATGCAATCGGCGGCGCTCAAGCGGTTGCGCTCTTTGCTTATGGAATGAAGGGCATCTGCAACAAATGCGACCTCGTGACTGGCCCCGGAAATATTTATGTAGCGGCGGCAAAACGCGCATTACGTGGAGTTATCGGAATCGATTCAGAGGCGGGCCCAACAGAAATTGCAATTTTGGCCGATGAATCTGCCTATGCAGTTGATGTCGCGACCGATTTAATGAGTCAAGCAGAACATGATGTGATTGCTGCGGCTGTACTTGTTACGAATTCGCAAGCCTTAGTAGATCAAGTTCAAGAGCAACTCGAATTCAGGGTTCCACTTACGAAGCATGCCGAACGAATTAAGACAGCACTCACCGGAATCCAATCTGCAATAGTTTTAGTTGATTCAGTGGCACAAGGGATTAATGTTGTTAATGCCTATGCGGCAGAACACTTGGAGATACACACAAAAGATGCTCGAAATGACGCGACGAAAATTCGCAATGCTGGTGCAGTATTTATCGGACGTTTTTCACCAGTTTCATTAGGCGATTACTCTGCAGGTTCAAATCACGTACTTCCCACAGGGGGTTGCGCCTGTCATAGCAGTGGATTATCAGTACAAACTTTTCTTCGCGGGTTGCACTTTATTGAATACGATAAAAAGGCATTCACTGACATCATCGAGACCGTCGTAACACTTGCCCAATCGGAAGATTTACCAGCACATGGTGAAGCTATGACTGCTCGCTTGGAAAATTTATGAACGAGTGGCCAAACTGGTTACCGCTTCGCCAGAACCTTCGTGAACTGTCTCCCTACGGTGCACCACAGCTTCCGGCGGATGCAGTGATGAATACCAATGAAAATCCGTATGCACCATCACTCGAACTAGCTAAGGCGATATCACAGCGGATTGAGGAAGTGGCTATTTCACTCAATAGATATCCAGATCGTGATGCCACAAAACTTCGAAGCAAATTGGCAGAATTCATCAACCATCTTTCAGCAACTCGGTTGTACACCGACAATATTTGGGCTGCAAATGGGAGCAATGAGATTATTCAATCTCTCTTCCTTGCATTTGGAAGCGGGAGCGCAATCGGATTCACGCCTTCATATTCGATGCATCCACTTATCGCCAAGGTGACTGGAGTCGAGTGGATTAATGGGGCGCGAAATGAAGATTTCTCACTAGACATTAACTCTGCAATTAATCAGATTCAGCGCGAAAGACCGGTTCTTACATTTATCACGACACCGAATAATCCAACAGGGTCTGCGATAACAATCAGTGAATTAGAGCAGCTTGCTAAATCAACATCAGGTTTATTAGTAGTAGATGAGGCATATGCAGAATTCTCGGGCGAGGCCTCTGCGGTGACATTGATTGAAAAATATCCTCATGTAGTTGTCATCCGAACCATGAGTAAAGCTTTCGCTTTTGCAGGAGCACGACTTGGCTATCTAGTTGCTCACCCATCAGTTATTCAAGCTATGTTTCTAGTTCGCCTTCCATATCATCTGAGCGCGCTCACACAGGCAGCCGGAGAAGTAGCTCTTGATTACCAGAGCGAACTTCTCGATACCGTTGCAACGTTACGTAAAAACCGCGATGAACTTTCTGTCGCGCTCACTGCAATGGGTTTAACCGTTATCCCAAGTGCGGCAAATTTTCTGCTCTTTACCGGTTTCAGCATGACATCAGCCGAACTCTGGAGAGCGCTCCTTGATCGTGGTGTGCTCATCAGAGATGTGGGATTATTGGGTTACTTGAGAGTGACTATCGGCAATGAAGCTGAGAATAAGAAGTTTCTCGAATCACTAGCAGCATGCTTGGGAGAATCATGAGCAGAACCGCCCGCGTTGAACGTGCCACAAAAGAATCTAGCGTTCTCGTTGAACTTAACTTGGATGGCACTGGAGAAATATCGGTGGAGACCGGTGTGCCCTTCTTTGATCACATGCTCAGCCAACTAGGAAAACATTCAGGTTTTGATTTACGGGTTAAGACAGATGGTGATGTGGATGTCGATTCTCATCACACGGTTGAAGATACTTCGCTCGCTTTTGGACAAGCGCTGCGCGAAGCGCTCGGAGATAAAGCGGGGATCCGGCGATTTGGTGATGCCATGGTTCCGCTGGATGAAGTACTCGTTCAAGCTGCTGTGGATTTATCGGGCAGACCATATTTGGTACATCGCCAACCTGAAATCGTGGAGTTAATTGGCACATTTGATACAACGCTTGGTAAACATATTTGGGAATCCATCGTCGCAGAAGCACGGATAGCGCTGCACATTCGCGTGCTTGAAGGAAGAAATGCTCACCATGTATTTGAAGCGCAATTTAAGGCAGTAGCGCGGGCTCTCCGCGATGCAGTGTCACTTGATGGCCGGGTTTCAGGAATTCCCTCAACAAAGGGAACGCTCTAACTTTGGGCATAGCAATCCTTGATTACGGTTCAGGAAATTTGCGGTCCGCGCAGCGGGCATTTGAAAAAACAGGTGTACCAGTAGAAATAACTGCAGATTTTGATACTGCGCTCAACGCAGATGGTCTGGTTGTTCCCGGAGTTGGAGCATTTTCTGCATGCATGAGTGGTTTATCAAAAATCAAAGGTGATGAAATCGTCCGTATGAGACGTCAGCTTTCGCGTCCTACTCTTGGAATCTGTGTTGGAATGCAAATCTTCTTCTCAGAAGGAGTCGAACACGGCAAACATTCAGGTGTCGGGATTTGGAACGCTACCGTCGAAAAACTAGCTTCACCGATTTTGCCGCATATGGGTTGGAATACCGTTTCGGCTCATAGTGATTCTATTCTTTTTAAAGGCGTCGCAGATCAATCATTCTATTTTGTCCACTCATATGCAGTGAAAGGTGAATTTCCTGTTCTGGCATCGAAATCTTTCTACGGAGAAGAATTTATCTCCGCAGTAGAAGATGAGTCTTTTTCTGCGACTCAATTCCATCCGGAAAAATCTGGGGATGCTGGCCTTGCGCTGATTAGGAATTGGGTGACTTCGCTATGACGCACTTGGAACTTCTTCCTGCAGTCGATGTCAAAGATGCACGAGCTGTGCGCTTGGTTCAAGGAGAGCTTTCGGCTGAGACCGCCTATGGGAATCCGCTAGACGTTGCTCTTGAATTTCAAAGTGCCGGTGCAGAATGGATTCATCTAGTTGATCTTGATGCAGCATTTGGTAGGGGCAGCAATGCTCAATTGCTCGCAGAAGTAGTTGGCAGACTTGATATTAAAGTTGAATTATCAGGTGGGATTCGAGATGACGATTCACTCAGACGTGCATTGGCAAGTGGGTGCACTCGAGTAAATCTAGGAACTGCAGCTCTTGAGAATCCCGAATGGACAGCGCGTGTTATTAATGAATTTGGTGACCGCATCGCCGTTGGTCTCGATGTGCGCGGACATGTTCTCGCTGCGCGTGGTTGGACTCAAGAAGGTGGCGATCTCTTTGAAACTATTGAGCGACTTGAGCGCGATGGATGCGCTCGATATGTCGTCACCGACGTTACAAAAGATGGCACTCTCAAAGGGCCGAATCTTCAACTTCTCAAAGAGGTATGTGCTGCCACGAAAAAACCAGTAGTTGCATCTGGAGGAATTTCTTCGCTTGCAGATATTCAGGCACTGAAGGAATTGCATGCTTTTGGCGTTGAAGGAGCAATAGTTGGTAAAGCGCTGTATGCAGGCGCATTCACACTTCAAGAGGCGTTGGAACTTACCCGCTCATGACACTTTCTGTTCGAATCATTCCTTGCCTTGATGTCACCGACGGACGAGTTGTTAAGGGAATCAACTTTAAAAATTTACAGGATGCAGGCGACCCAGTTGAAATGGCTGCGCTGTACGGAGAAGAAGGTGCTGACGAACTTACTTTTCTCGATATTTCAGCAAGCGCATCAGGGCGAGAAACTACGCTCGATGTAGTTCGTCAAACTGCAGAACAAGTATTTATACCTCTGACTGTTGGCGGTGGAATTCGTGAAGTCAGCGATGTGGATCGACTTTTGCGATCAGGTGCAGATAAAGTTTCGATTAATACGGCAGCGCTTGTTCGGCCTCAACTTATTTCAGAAATTGCAGATCGATTCGGGGCGCAAGTTCTCGTCTTATCTATTGATGCAAGACGTGCTCGTACCGAATCTGGATTTGAAGTCACAACTCATGGCGGCCGTGAGAGTGCAGGAAAAGATGCACTTGCGTGGATTCAAGAAGCTTGTGAATTAGGTGTTGGTGAAATTCTCCTTAACTCCATGGATGCAGATGGCACTCGTGCTGGATATGACATTGGAATGATTTCTGCAGTTCGTGCAGTCACGAAAGTTCCACTGATTGCAAGCGGTGGTGCTGGCGCCCTCGAAGATTTTGCTGCCGCACTCGATGCCGGTGCGGATGCACTCTTGGCGGCAAGCGTTTTTCACTTCGGCACTCATCGAATTTCAGATGTAAAGCGCTATCTTGCTGCAGAGGGTTATTCCGTTCGCATATAAAGAGATTCATAAGGCAGAATTGCCTCGTGAGCAACGAACTTTCCCCAGATATCCGCGCCTTGCTCAAGGATCCAGCAACTCTCATTCCCGCAATCGCTCAAGATGCAACAACCGGTGAAATTCTCATGCTCGCTTATATGAATGCAGAGTCGCTAGCGATAACTCTCGAGACTGGCCGTGCTACCTATTTTTCCAGAAGCCGCAATGAACTCTGGGAAAAGGGAAGTACATCTGGAAATACCCAGATTGTTCATGCCATTTCACTGGATTGCGACGGAGATGCGCTCGTCCTCAAAGTTGAACAAAACGGACCTGCCTGTCATACCGGAAACCGAAGTTGCTTCTTCCGCAATCTTGAGGTTTCGCGATGAAACTCACTGAGTTCCGTGAATACGCAAAAAACCATAACGTTATTCCGGTTTATCGAAAGTTACTTGCAGATGGAGAGACTCCACTAAATATCTATAAAAAACTCGCAAAGAATTTACCTGGCACTTTTCTCTTGGAATCCGCTGAACATGGTGGAGCTTGGTCGCGATATTCATTTATCGGAGTTCACAGTCAGACAACGCTCACGGAAAAGAATGGCAGCGCAACGTGGCTTGGAAAACCGCCTGCAGGAGTACCCACAGGAATGGATCCACTCACAGCATTGCGCACCTCTGTTGCGCATTTGAAATCACCCAAGATTGAGGGTCTACCTACTCTGACAGGCGGACTCGTTGGATATATGGGCTATGACAGTGTTCGACGATTAGAAAAATTGCCAGAGTTAGCAGCAAGAGATATTCAATTGCCTGAGATTGCTTTTATGCTCACGAGCGATTTGGCCGTCATGGATCACGTTGCCGGAACCATTATTTTGATCGCCAATGCCATTAATTGGGACGGTTCTGATGAGCGCGTTGATGAGTCTTATGCAGAATCGGTTGAGCGGTTAGATCGTATGCAAGCCGAACTTCTGACTCCATTAGCGGGTGATGTGAGTGAGATACCTTCCAAAATTACTCCACACTTTAACCGCAATATGACTGAGGCAGAATTTAAATCCAAAGTTGAGATTGCTAAAGAAGAAATACGCGCTGGTGAAGCATTTCAAATCGTTCTCTCACAACGTTTTTCGATGGAATGTAGCGCTGATGCGCTCAATGTTTATCGCATGTTAAGGCTTAATAATCCAAGCCCTTATATGTATCTCTTCAAATTTGAAGATGGGGTTGATGTTGTTGGCTCCAGCCCTGAAGCGCTCGTGAAGGTAACAGGGGATGAAGTCATGGTTCATCCCATCGCAGGAACTCGAAAGCGTTCTTCATCTGTCGAGGAAGATATTCGTTTGGGAGAAGAACTCTTAGCTGATCCAAAAGAGCGCGCCGAACACCTCATGTTGGTGGATTTAGGGCGAAATGATTTAGGCCGAGTATGTGAAGCAGGATCCGTTGAAGTTGTTGATTTCATGCACATTGAACGCTATTCCCACGTGATGCATATCGTCTCCACCGTTGTAGGAAAACTTGCAAAGTCCGCCACCCCCATTGACGCGCTCTTTTCAGTATTTCCGGCAGGCACTCTCTCGGGCGCTCCCAAACCACGTGCGATGGAAATTATTGAAGAACTTGAACCAACTCGACGTGCGCTCTATGGCGGTGCTATTGGTTACTTTGACTTCACCGGAAATATCGATGCATGTATTGCAATTAGAACTGCATTGATTCATGGGGGAGTTGCCTACGTGCAAGCAGGTGCCGGTCTTGTAGCAGATTCAGATCCTGCAAGTGAAAATGAAGAGACTCTTAACAAAGCTGCAGCTGTACTCGGAGCAATCGCTGCTGCACATGAACTGCGTTAATGCCCATGTTTAAATTAACAATATCTCTCATTATTGTGGCTGCCATTGCGATTTCGCTCAGTCGGCACTTCAGACTGTCTGCTCGATATGAAAGAAAACCGCGAACTATTTCACCTTGGAACGCTATGGATAAGGGCATTGATCCCACAGATAAGAATGACACCGGTGATGGCACCGGTGATGGGACTGGTGGAAAAAGTTCATGAGCGTCCTTGATTCGATTATTGCAGGAGTGCGCGAGGATTTAGCGCAACGTCGTCTACCTCTTGCACAGATTCATGAAAGCGTGAGCAGCCAATCAAAACCACTCGATGCATATTCTTTTCTGCGGCGAAATCCTATGAATGTCATCGCAGAGGTGAAGCGAGCTTCACCATCGAAAGGAGATTTAGCTCCCATCACCGATCCAGCAGCGCTTGCTGCTCAATACCAAGAAGCTGGTGCGGCGGCGGTGAGCGTACTCACGGAAAAACGCAGATTTGGTGGCTCGCTTGCTGATTTAGATGCAGTGCGTTCTGCCGTTGATATTCCAGTGTTGCGGAAAGATTTTATGGTTGATGAATATCAATTTTACGAAGCTCGCGCACACGGAGCAGATATTGTCTTGCTAATTGTGGCCGCGTTATCACAGAGTCAGTTAAAGGATTTTTATGATTTAACCCGCGAACTCGGTATGGCTGCGCTCATAGAAGTACATACGCATTCGGAGCTAGAAAGTGCAATGGAAATTGATCCCGTCATGGTCGGAATCAACTCACGCAATCTCAAAACTCTTGAAGTAGATACTCAAGTTTTCACCGAATTACTTCCTCGCATTCCAAGTTCTCTCATTCGCGTTGCTGAATCAGGGATTTCATCACGAGCCGATGTGATCGAAGCCGCTCAAGCAGGTGCTTCAGCGATTTTGGTTGGCGAAGCGCTCGTGAAATCTGGGGATCCAATTTCTGCAATGCGCGAACTACTGGGTCACGGGTAGGCTCGGCACATGACAACCACCGAAAATATTGCTGGCCACTTTGGTCCTTATGGTGGTCGCTTTGTACCGGAAGCGCTCATTGGTGCGCTTGAAGAGTTAGATGCCGCTCGAATCAAGGCGCAATCTGATCCGCTTTTTATCTCTGAATTAACTGAACTTCATCGTACTTACACCGGTCGACCAAGTATTCTGACGGAAGCAAAGCGTTTTGCGGAGCATGCAGGCGGCGCACGAATATTGTTAAAGCGCGAAGACCTCAATCACACCGGTAGCCACAAAATCAATAACGTGTTGGGACAAGCTCTGCTTACAAAGCGTATGGGCAAAAAGCGCATCATCGCCGAAACCGGTGCTGGCCAACATGGCGTTGCTTCGGCAACAGCGGCAGCGTTGATGGGTCTTGAATGCGTTGTCTACATGGGCGAGGAAGACACCAAGCGTCAAGCGCTCAATGTTGCACGTATGAAATTACTTGGAGCAGAAGTTGTTCCTGTGACATCAGGTTCTCGCACTCTGAAAGATGCAATCAATGAAGCAATGCGCGACTGGGTTACCAATGTTGAAACTACACATTACTTATTAGGTACCGTTGCCGGGCCCCACCCATTTCCTTCTATGGTTCGCGATTTTCATAAAATCATTGGCGAAGAAGCGCGCGAACAAGTTCTTGAACTGACCGGCTCATTACCTACCGCAGTCCTTGCATGTGTCGGAGGCGGCTCAAATGCCATCGGAATATTCCACCGTTTTATTTCAGATCCTGAAGTTCGTTTAATTGGATTAGAAGCAGCAGGAGATGGAGTCGAAACTGGACGCCATGCAGCAACTATTACAGGTGGAAGTCCCGGAGTTCTTCACGGCAATCGCACCTATGTTCTGCAAGATGAAAATGGTCAAACCATCGAATCGCATTCAATTTCTGCAGGCCTTGATTATCCAGGTGTTGGTCCTGAACATGCATATCTTCACGATATTGGCCGTGCTGAATATCGAGCAATTACAGATGCAGAAGCGATGCATGCATTTGCACTGCTATCGAAAACTGAAGGAATAATTCCAGCAATCGAAACTGCGCATGCACTTGCTGGCGCTCTTCAAGTAGGAAATGAATTAGGGCCAGACGGAATCATTCTTATTAATCTCTCTGGGCGTGGCGACAAAGATGTTCAGACTGCAGCGCAATATTTTGGAATCCCGCTATAAATGGCAACTCCGCTTGATGAACTTTTCATAAAGGTTCGCGCAGAAAATCGCGCTGCGTTGATTGCTTATATTCCAGCTGGATTTCCTACGATTGTAGGATGCAAAAAAGGCATTGCAGCGCTGATTGCGGGAGGCGTTGATGCAATCGAAATTGGATTTCCTTACAGCGATCCTGTTATGGATGGACCAACGATTCAAGCAGCGGCCGATCAATCTTTATCGCAAGGCACCAAAGCTGCTGATGTTTTTGATGCGCTCTCGACTGCAACACAAGGGGGAGTCCCTGCAGTAGTCATGACGTATTGGAATCCCATTGAAAAATATGGCGTGGAAAAATTTGCTCAATCCATTAAGGAACATGGTGGTTCAGGCGTCATCACGCCAGATCTCACAATCGAAGAATCAGATTCTTGGAAGAGCGCGACGAAGCAGCACGAAATTAATCCAATTTATGTCGTTGCACCCAGTACATCAACTGAACGGTTGCCGTTAGTAACTTCGCAATGTGGAGGATTTATCTATGCCGCAAGTCTCATGGGGGTGACTGGAGCGCGTACTGCTCTTTCAAGTAGCGCCCCTGATTTGGTTGCCCGCATCAGAAAAACAACCGAACTTCCTGTTGCAGTGGGACTTGGTGTTTCAACGCGCGCGCAAGCAAAGGATGTTGCAGGATATGCAGACGGGGTGATTGTCGGTTCGGCCTTTATTAAAGCGCTGCAAGATGCTCCAGATGAAGAAACCGGTATTGAAACTGTGAAAGAGTTAGCCCAACAACTGGCGCAAGGAGTTCGTGAAGGACGATGAAGAAGTATCAACCTTGGATAGGTTTGATTGCTCGCTTGATTTTGGGTGGAACCTTGATTGCTGCAGGATATTTAAAATTTGATGAGCTTGATAAATCGCAAATGGCAG
>Ga0255269_1000277_pt1 | contig 10709 bp, 9 predicted proteins | sample AtltaT_33_FD_183664 | JGI IMG/M metagenome (GOLD analysis project Ga0255269, IMG submission 183664) | Metatranscriptome of freshwater microbial communities from Altamaha River, Georgia, United States - Atl_Yuk_RepC_8h (Metagenome... | ecosystem: Environmental > Aquatic > Freshwater > River... | reverse complement strand
GTTGGTAAGACTGCCATGGCAGAGGGCAATAAGGTTCTATTTGATGGCCAATCGGTCAACTTGGCAGCCAAGCTCTTAAATGACGCAACGTCCGTAACAGCCACCATTAAGGATTCTCAAGGAAATACTGTTGCGGAAACCGATCTAGGTCAAGGTAGCGCCGGGCTATTTAATTTTATCTGGGATGGTTTAGACGGTGAGGGCAATGTCTTGCCTGGTGGATTCTATTCAGTATCCATCGTCGCCAAGACCGCTGAAGGTAATACGGAGTATCCAAAGGTATATACCAGCGCTAGGGTAGCAACCGTTGGTAAAGAAGGTTCAGAAATAGAAGTGACATTGGCGGATGGCCGAACCATTAAGCCAAGTGAAATTGAGCAGTGGGTAGCGTAAACATCAACCAATTCATTTAAATAGATTTCAAAAGGAGCTTGAAACATGAGTAACTACACAATCGGTCTAGCTGGCTTGCAAAACACCTCGTTGGCAATTGATAACACCAGCAATAACATTGCTAATGCCCAAACCGTTGGTTATAAGGCAGGTGAGTACATTTTTGCTGACCAATACTTTAAAGCGATTGATCCATCTGACGTGAATCGCGTTGGTCAAGGATCGCAGCGCTTAGCGGTGCGTCGCCCATTGACCTATGGCACCATCCAGAACTCACAAAACCCATTGGATATGGCCATCGGTGGTGACGGCTGGTTCCGTGTACTCAGCAATCCAGAAGATCCAAGCTCCTTGCATTACACCCGCAACGGCCAGTTTGCGATTGATAAAAATGGCTGGATCGTTAACCAAAACGGCATGTATCTGACTGGCTATCAACCAACCTCAGATGGCACCGCAGTTAGTGATGACGTTCGTGGCTTAGGAACCATCAACGGTAAGCTCCGCATGCCGCCTGATTACGCAAATGGAGTGGGAACTAGTTTATCCAAAATTAGTGCAATTTTAGATAAGCGTGAAAATGCATTTGTTACGGCTGGTAACGTTGCCTTCGATCCAACCCAAAATACATTCAATTCAAAAACTACTCAAACAGTTTTTGATTCAAATGGTACCGGCCATACTCTCGAAGTCTATTACCGACGCGTTTCTGATACAAATTTACAAATAACATCAGAAAGTGATGGATCTGGATTTTCTTATTCACCTGGATTTAATAAGAGCCCAAATACCGCTAATGCAAGTCAGACAGGAAAAGTATTTATTCCAGGAACATCATCTCTTACCGTTCAAACTAAAGAAATCGCTCGGGTAGTTGGCGACGATACTGGATTGACAGGAATTACTGACGGAGATGAAATTACATTTGCAGATGGAGTTGAATTGTCAGCCGATGTTGAAGATGGCGCCAAAATATTTATGAATGGTGTCGATACTGGATTAACTGTTGATGGTGCGTTAACTGCGGGAACGATTGAGGCCATTCTTGTTGCAGGTTCTGCAACCATTGATATCCCCGCAAATGCCTCTTTCACCTTTTACAAAGCTGATTTGATTGTTGATGCAGAACCTACAAACGCCATCGATGTTACAAGAAAAATAATCACTTTGGGATTAGATGAGGCCACTGAAAATATGGAGGGTCGCAGATTATTTATCGATGGTGTGGATACTGGCTTGACTGTTAGTTCTGTTGATCCAGCTGATGACAAGATTTATCTTAGCGGCGCACTAGGGGTTGGTTTTGATGTCGATGACGAATTAACATTTAAACAGACTCTTGATATGAATTTATTGGCTCCAGATGGGACAAAAATTCTTGTTCAAGGTACAACGAATCAAAAAAATTCGGGAACTATTTTAAATGCCATTCAAGAAAATCTTGAAGTCTACGCATCTATCAATGGTGTTTTTTATAACTACGCTGATAATGACACAACAATTTCTGATAGACCTGGCGACCCAGATGTAGAGTCTTCTCTTGGTTATCAGACTGTTGCAAAAATCGGTTTGATTGCCGGTCGCAATATTGATTCTTTGATGGTTGATACTGCTTCTGGTAAGCCTGTATTTAGCACATCAGCAACCTTGTCAACAAGAGTGAGCGCCGGTTCTCAGCAGAGCACCACCATTCCTCTTATTTTTGATTTAGATCTTTCAGACACTCAACTACAGGCATCATCGTTTGTAGTTAATCAGAGCTACCAAAACGGTGAGCCACGTTCTGAGTTATCCAGTGTTTCGATTGACTCGAGTGGAACGATTGTTGGTGTGTACGGTAATGGTCGTAAGATTGTTGCTGGTCAGATTGCACTCGCTCAGTTCGATGCTGATGAGCAGTTGATCCCAGTTGGTAATAACGCTTTCGCACCAAGCTATCGCTCAGGTACTGAGGGTGATAATGGTGTTCGCATCGGTCGTGCTGGTGAAGGTTCATTTGGTGAAATCAAGTCGATGGCTGTTGAAGCTTCAACTGTTGATCTCTCAAACGAGTTGGTTAAATTGATGATCTTGCAGCGCATGTACTCTGCAAACTCACAAAGTATTCGTGCGTTTGACCAGACCTTGCGTGACACCATTCAGATGACTTCTTAATTAAGAAAGTAATCAAGGGATAAGTCATGTTAGATCGGTTTGCATACGTCGCGATGACTGGGGCCAAACATGCCATGGGGCAGTTGGCCACCACCACGCACAATCTCGCGAACACCCAGACTCCTGGGTTTCGGGAGATGTTTACTGCATTCCGATCGGTTCCTGTGGATGGTGAGGGCGCTGATACTCGCGCATTTGTGGTGGATAGCACACCAGGATCGGACTTTACCCAAGGTTCCATTCAAACCACTGGCAACCCCTTTGATGTCGCCATTAAGAATGCGCAAGGCTTTTTTGCAGTCCGCCGTCCCGATGGCTCCGAGGCTTATACCCGCGCTGGACGCTTTAGTGTGGATGAAAACGGTATCCTGCGCTTAGGTAAGAACGAAGTTCTGGGTCAAATTGACCGCATCACCATTCCAGTTGAGGCCAAAAAGATTGAGATCTCCCAAGACGGTACGATCTCGACCCAATTTGTTGGCACTACAGCATTTGATGAAGCAAGCAAAACACCTTTCGAGGAAATTGAAAGACTGCGCCTTGTCAATATTGACCCCAAATTACTAACGCGTGGTGAAGATGGTTTATTTAACTACGCCGGTATTGAGCGTCCGGATACAGACCCGATGTTGCGCGTGCAGCAGGGTGCTGTAGAGCTTAGTAACGTCAATCCCACCACCGCGATGGTGCAAATGATTGAACAAAACAGAATGTTTGACCTCAATATGCGTTTTATCCAGACCGCTGACCAGAATGCGAAGTCAGCGAACTCATTGATGTCATTATCACGCGGCTAATTTTTAAGAGAAAGCGAACACTATCATGATGCGCTCACTTTGGATCTCGAAAACAGGTTTAGATGCCCAGCAGATGAACCTGGACACGATTGCTAATAACTTAGCAAACGCCTCCACGACCGCCTATAAAACCATGCGTCCGATGTTTGAGGATCTCATGTATCAAACATTACGTGAGCCAGGTTCCTACACATTGGGTCAAGCAACCTTGCCCGATGGTTTGCAGGTTGGTGCTGGTGCGCGCTTAGCTACCACCGAGCGTATTAATACCCAAGGCCCATTGCTGTTAACTGGCAATGCCCTAGACGTCGCAATAAAAGGGAATGGATTTTTCCAGATCACCATGCCTGACGGCAGCCTCACATACACTCGTGATGGCGCATTCACTCTTGACCAAAATGGTCTGATCGTGACTCAGGGAGGCTTTACGGTAGGTAATGGAATTTCTATTCCATCGGGTAGTACCAGTATCACGATTAGTGCGGATGGCGTGGTGCAGTACACCATGGATGATCCCACCAAGATATTCACTGCCGGTAATTTGGTCGTAGCCAACTTTATTAACCCCGATGGCTTGATTGCTACCGGTGGTAACTTATTTGTAGAGACGCCTGCTTCTGGCATTCCTGTGATTAACGTTCCTGGAACCAATGGAACGGGTGTGGTTGCTCAGCGTAATTTGGAGCAATCGAACGTCAACATTGCCGAGCAGTTAGTGCAAATGATTGCAGCACAACGTTTGTATGAGATTCAGGCTCGAGCCATTACTGCATCGGATCAGATGCTTCAGCGGATTGGACAAGTATGATGATTAAGAAACTATTTCTTGGCATTGGCGTTCTCGCCACCGTCTATCTAACGGGCTGCGCTTCGGTTGATCGTCAGCCTTTAGTCAGAACACAAACCTCAGCACGCCCACAGCCTCCATCGGAGATGGGTGCAAGTCCGGGCAGCTTGTTCCCGGTCGCACAGTTAGGTATGACCGGTGCATATCGCCCCCTGTTTGAAGATCGCCGTGCTCGTGCGGTTGGTGACACCTTAACGATTCTGCTCAATGAGACCACTAGCGCTAGCAAGAACTCTGGCTCGACCGCAAAACGCAAGAACAATGCTGAAATTGCTGGTAGCCTTTCCAACGTTGGACCTGGCAGCAACAACTACAGTAATAAAGGAACGGTTGGTGTGGGTGGCAACGTCGCGCACGATGGTTCGGGTAGTAGCACAGCATCCAATAACTTCAATGGCTTTATCACGGTTACAGTGATCGAAGTATTGCCAAACGGCAATATGGTGGTTGCTGGAGAGAAGCAATTGGCAGTTGGCTTTGAAGAAGAGTTCATCCGCTTTGGCGGCATTGTGAACCCCAATAATCTAGTTAATAACACGGTTTCTTCCTTACAGGTTGCCGATGCTCGGATTGAGTACCGCGGCAAAGGCGTAACGGATGATGTGCGTGAGCCTGGTTGGTTAACCCGTATTTTGCTCAAAGCAAGCCCATTCTGAGTGAGTCATGATCATGAACATCAAACTTAATTTCAGCAAAGTATTAATCGCGATTGGCTTAGTGGTATTCGGTCATACCGCATTTATTGGTGATGCCAGTGCACAGCGGGTTAAAGAAATTACCGATATCGCTGGCCATCGTCCTAACCAACTCGTTGGCTATGGCTTGGTTGTTGGCTTGGACGGAACCGGTGATCTCACCGCTCAAACCCCATTTACTGTGCAGAGTATTCGTCAGATGTTGTCTGCCTTAGGTGTGACCATTCCAGATACGCCTGCTTATAACAATCAAACCTGGTTGCGTAACATTGCTGCCGTGATGGTGACCGCTGAGTTACCTGCTTATCCAAAGCCAGGTCAGAAGATCGATGTGACGGTCTCTGCCATGGGAAGCTCACGTAGCCTCAAGGGCGGCACCTTATTGATGACCCCATTACGTGCTGCCGATGGCCAAGTGTATGCCCAGGCTCAAGGATCCTTGGTCATTACGGGTTATGGTTACGCAAACTTGAATGCTCGTCAAAATAACCATTTATCGGCCGGCCGTATTCCAGCTGGCGGATTGGTTGAGCGCGAAGTTCCTGTTGAGCAGCCCGCCGAATTTGTTCAGTTGAACCTCAAGAATGGCGACTATTCCTTAATGCAACGGACTGCTGAGGCTATTGTTCGTCGTTTTGGTCAAGGAACTGTATTGCCATTGGATGGTCGCTCGATGAATGTGCGCGTGCCATCGAACCCAGTTGATCGCTTGAGCTTTATGGCTCAGTTGCAAGAGTTAGAAGTAGTTGCCTTGCCCGAGTCTGCCAAAGTCGTGGTGAACTCTAGAACCGGTTCAGTGGTTATGAACCAGTCGGTACGCTTGGGCGCCTTTGCTGCAGCCCATGGCAACCTGTCGGTTCGAGTAGAGACCAAGGTTGACCAATCGCGTGTTGTCTTGCAACCACCCCCATTTTCAGGTCAGCCTACAACGGCTGCCGCAGTGGATAACATCAATATTGAGCGCGGTAGTCAAAATGCCCTCAAGTTCTCTGGCCCCAGCATTTCCTTGGAAGCAGTGGTTAAGGCATTAAATCTGTTGGGTGCAACCCCACAAGATTTGATTGCCATCCTCCAGGCCATGAAAGTATCGGGCGCCTTGAAAGCGGATTTAGAGGTTATCTAATGAACGTTGGCTCTAGCACTGCGGTTGTTGATAAAAAATCCTCCTTGTGGGATTTGGGGACGAATGTTGCCCTAAATTCCGCAAAGACGGATGCCATGAATCAGCGCGAGAAGGTGGCTGAGGCGGCACGTGGTTTTGAGACCACCTTGGTTCGTCAAATGCTGCGTGAAATCCATAACTCACCATTTAATCCTGAAAAGCAAACGAAACGGGATGGCTATTTGGAGATGGTAGACGACCAAATGGCTGCTTTGATTACCAGGGGTGATGGTTTGGGCTTTGCTAAAAAGATGACAGAACAGCTGTTAAACCAGTCCAATATCGCCAAACAAATTAATTCTAAAAACTAATGAAATTAGAAAAATATCCGTATCTAAAGAGGAAGCTATAACTAATTGATTTAGTCACTACTTAATACTGGAAAACTCTGTGAGCATCAATAACATATCAATCATCAATAATGCCTATTCTGCTCTGGAGATAGCCCAGGCTGGAATGACCATTACCTCGCAGAACGTCAGCGGGGCCAATGTCGAAGGATTCTCAAGACGCCGTGCCAATAATGTGATTGGATTGATGGCACCCACATCACGTGATTTTGGGAGTACCGCATTTGCTGTCGAGGGCTTCACACGCTTTATCGACAACTTACTCACGAAGCAAATGTTGGATCAGCGCAGCAAAACCAGCTACACCAATACCTTATTGCAATCGGTTGCAGGTTTGGATTCACTAATGATGGATCCAGCATCATCAATTTCGGCTGCGGTATCGAAATTCTTAAATGCTGCCGGTACTTTGGCAAATGACGATCAAAGCCTTACAAATAAACAGAACTTTGCTGGAGCTGCCGAACTTCTTGCCAATCGAATTAGTAGTTTTAATACTTATTTGGGTGATGTCAAGAAAAGCACACAAATAAATTTTACTGGCATTTTGAATGAAGCAAATAGTCTTGCTCCAGCCTTAAGAAGCATTAATCAAAAAATACTCGCAAGTTCTTCTCCGGGATACTCGACACCATCAGCCGACTTGCTAGATGAACGTGATCGAATTACGATGCGCTTGCAGGATTTGATGGGTGGAACAACCATCATTAATGAAGACGGAACAGCAACCTTTCAGATTGGAGGGGTGTCGTTAGTTGATCGAATGCATGCTAACCAATTTGTAAATACCGATATCGGTGTTTCAGATGGTGCGCTATTTAACGTCTTCATGAAAAATGAACAAACTGGATATTTAGTTGGACCGTTATCGACCAATGTGCGAGATAGCGAGGAGCCATATTTGAGTGTAAAAACAATTTTTACCGCTGGACAGGCTGGTGGAGCATTCGAAATTTTGTCAAACTTTTTACCTAAAGTTCAACGTGAACTAAGTGCGTTTACAGTTGGGTTATTTCGAGATGTTAACTATATCAATTATGATCCCGATACTTATGATCCAGACAATATTGATGAAAGTATCACTCAAGTATTTGGATTTAAGTCATCAGGTGGCACAAGTACCACATTTTTTCCCTCTGAATATGCCGATGCTTTGCTGGAAACCGATGAGAATGGTTTCGTAATGAAAATTGAGGACATTATGGATGCTGCTGATCCAAGTTCTCAAAATTATGACCCTAACATTGCTGCCATCGTTAATAATCGAGTACCAGGCGCCTCATTTGATTTATCTTCGTTTGTTTCGATGCTATCTTACGGTCCAGATATTGTTAATAATTTTCCAATTGAAGCAAGTGCAGCAAACAGAATTGAGCAACTTCGCAGCTCTCTAACAAATCCCCTCAGTCTAATAACAAGCGATGTTGCAACTACGATATCGAGTTGGAAAAGTACTGATAAGGTAAATCAGGTAATTGCTAAGCAATTATCGGATCGGCGTGAGTCAATTTCTGGGGTTAATTTGGATGAGGAAGCTGCAAACCTTGTTAAGTTTCAGCAAATGTATGCAGCAGCAAGTAAGGTCATGCAAACAGCTAACCAAATGTTCAATTTACTCCTCAATATGCTCTCTGAATAAGCAAAGGCCTAGTTCGTTATGAGACTTTCCACTAATCAAATTTATGATGCAAGCCTGACATCAATTCAGCAGCAGGCAGGCGATGTTATGAAATATCAGACTCAAATTTCGTCTGGTCAAAAGTATCAAAATATTTCAGATAATCCTCAAGCAGTTGGTTACGGACTAAAGCTCGACTTTGATAAAGCCCAATATGACATGTTTGTCATTAATCAAAAGAAAATGTATGAGCGTATTAGTAATGTAGATGCACAATTAATTAGTATTAATTCAGCGCTTACACAAATGAAACAAGTTGTTGTGGAGTCTGGCGGGGCATTCGCTCAAGATATTCGCTCTACGACCCTTTATCAAAAAGCTGTTTCTTTGAGAGATTCGGTTCTTAATTATGCTCAAGCAAAAGATTCAAGTGGACAGCCCATCTTAAAACCATTAGAGGAAAATCAATCCCTATCAAGAGTCGCGATTGATATGAATATTGATATCGATGAGACTGTGAGCCTAAAAGAATCTATGGGTATTTATGGAAATGGTGATGTAGGATCGCGAGAGGTTGTGGAGGGGGCAGTTGATGTTCTGAGTCTTCTTGACGATATTGTTTCCAGTCTCGAAAATGGTAACAATCCCGCTATGGAGGAACCTAATTTATCCCTAATGCTTGATCAAGCTGTTCTCCAAGTCCGGGCCGCCCAGGTGAAGGTGGGTCTTATGAATGCCCAGGTGACCAATGCCCAGGATTCGGTTGAGTTGAAAAAGCTGAATGCCGATAATGCTCGTTCTGCGGTCCTTGATACCGATATAGCCGAGTCTTCGGCCAATTTGGCCAAATCCCAAGCCTTACTTCAGGCAGCACAATCAATATTTGCTAAGATACAGTCATCGTCACTCTTTGACAAAATTTGATAGGCAAATTCTATGAACTTAAGTGTCGGATTGCTCTTGGCATTAGGCTGCATCTTTGGCGGATACGTGGGGGTAAGCCTTGGTTCCGATGGTTTTGACATGGATAAGGCAATTAATGCTCTCTATCACTTATGGCAACCCTGGGAGTACGTCATTATTGTTGGCGCTGCTTTTGGTGCCATGGTTGCCTCCAACAAAGGACGCGTTCTAAAAAAGATCGCCGTATCGCTTAAGAAAGTCTTTAAATCCAATAATATTGGCCTCAAGTCTAATCAAGCCCTTTTGTGCTTGATGTTTGAACTGATTCAGCGCATTTCTCGGGGAGGGATGCGTTCGGTCGAAGAGGATATTGAAAATCCCAAGGGCAGCGCCTTATTTATGCGCTATCCAACTGTTTTGGAGAATGAGCGCCTGACTAGCTACATTTGTGAATATATTCGCATGATGTTGGGTGGTTCCATGAACCTCGCTCAGTTTGAAAATCTCATGCAAGAAGAGATTGAAGTGCTGGAAGAAGAGCTGATGGTGCCAGCCGATGCGGTCCACACCGTTGCAGACGGCTTACCCGCTTTCGGAATTGTGGCCGCGATTATGGGTGTGGTGATCGCTTTGCAGTCGATTAATCAGCCTGATATTGGTGAAAAAATTGCTGCTGCGATGGTGGGAACCTTCTTGGGCGTCTTGCTCTCGTACTCGTTAGTGAGCCCGATTGCGAAAGTATTACAGCATGATGCAGAAGTTGAGTTACGTCCGTACTACTCAGTCAAAGCCATCTTGCTCGCCTATTTGAATAAATTTCCTCCATTTGCGGCCGTTGAGTTTGGTCGTAAAGTTTTGTTCTCTGACCAAAGGCCTAGCTACGAAGATTTGGAGAAGGATACGCGCGAGATTATGCGCAGCGTAAGTCGTTAATCAACCCTGGTAGCTATCTTGGCCGAACAAAAACAACAACAGCCTGAAGTACAGTACATCCGACAGTCCCGCGGCCGTCATAAAAAGGACTACGGCGGACAGTGGAAGATTGCCTATGCCGACTTCGTGACGGCGATGATGGTCTTTTTCTTGATTATGTGGATCGTGAGCATGATTCCACAGACTCAAAAGGACAATATTGCTGATTACTTTAAGGGCCGCTCAAACGTTCAATCCAAGGACTCGAAGACCAACAAAGAGGGAGCTGACGCAGCCAAGGTTGACAAAGAGGTCCCACCGGTTGACGTACTTGAGGATGCAAAAAAATACGTTGAGCGTCTCCAAGAATTACGTAAGGAAATTGAATCTTTTATTGCCGAGAATCAGACACTCATGAAGAATAGTAATGAGTTGATCATTGAGGAAACCGCCGAGGGCTTGACGATTACTCTGGCAGAAAATAAGCGGCCCATGTTCGTGTTGGGAGGTTCCACGATTGAGGCAACGACCGCCCAAGTGTTGCAAAAACTAGGTAAGCCACTCTCGCAATCGCGTTTCCAGATCAAGGTTGAGGGCCATACCGATAGCTCAGGCTATCGACCTGGTGCCACTTACAGCAACTGGGAGCTTTCTGCCGACCGTGCCAATGCGGCGCGTCGCGAGTTACTCTCCGGCGGCTTATCCGAAGACAAAATTGCTGAGGTGATCGGCTACGCTGATCGCCGTCCCTTTGTGAAAGATGATCCACGCAATGCGCTCAACCGTCGCATCACGATCACGGCTGTTGTTCCAAAAGATATAAATACCAAAGAAGAAGCACTAAGCCCACAGCAAGTTGCTGCTGAAGAAAAGGCAAG
>Ga0255269_1000276_pt1 | contig 10726 bp, 27 predicted proteins | sample AtltaT_33_FD_183664 | JGI IMG/M metagenome (GOLD analysis project Ga0255269, IMG submission 183664) | Metatranscriptome of freshwater microbial communities from Altamaha River, Georgia, United States - Atl_Yuk_RepC_8h (Metagenome... | ecosystem: Environmental > Aquatic > Freshwater > River... | reverse complement strand
CAGCTCGTTGGCTTGCTTGCTAAAATTTTGTCTTGTATTTTGGAGCTTATTGTATTATAATTGAGTTTCGTGACAAATTTTTGAGAAAAATATGGACATTAATTGGCTTGTACAACGACTAAAGCATGGAGAAGTATACCATGCCCAAAACTCAGAAGGAGAAACTTATCAGGTGACTAGACCCCCTACTTCTACAAGTATCAAGGCTGCTGATATAATTCAACGGCTTTCGGATCAACTTCAACAAAATGCTGAAACAACTCAAAACTTAATGCGTCAGTTACATGATGCAAATACAGAATTAGAATTTTTCTATAAACAACGCGATCAAGAATCTCAAGCTAAAAAAGAAACAGCATAAAGTCAGCAATTTGTTGCAATTTTGGAGATGTAATGATTACATTAAAAATAGCAACACTTATAGCAGCATTACTAATTTCAACAAATGTTGATATGCCCGCTATACCAAAACCAGATATAGTAAAAGCTAAAGCACAAGATATTGAGTGTTTAGCTAAAAATATCTATCACGAGGCTCGTGGAGAGCCATTTCATGGACAAGTAGCCGTCGCATTAGTTACAGTAAATCGTGTAGCTAGCGGACTATTTCAAGATACCATATGTAAAGTAGTCTACGCACACAGACAATTCTCGTGGACACTTGATAAGAATAAAAAGGTTAGAGACTCAAAAGCATGGGCTTCAGCAGTGGAAATAGCTACAGCAGTATTAAGTAGGCAAATTCATCAACCCGACTTTACTGCGGTATACTTTCACACTAAGCAGGTGCTGCCAAAGTGGGCAAAAACCAAAACAATCACTGCTAGAATAGGCAACCACATATTCTACGCTTAAGCAAGGCACAGTAAGCTCTTAAAAACAGGCTTGCTGTGCCTTTTCTTTTGTGTTATAATAATCTATAAATCAGGAAAACACTATGAAAATCAGACTACTATCAGACCTACACACAGAATTCCGCCTACCATACAAAACTGCTGATTTTGCAGAGTATCGTGGCGAAGATGTGCTCGTACTTGCTGGCGACATTGCGTCTGGCTCTACCAACACAATGTCAGTTATCAAGTTCTTTAAAGAGCAGGGATTCCCACACATTGTGTATGTAGCAGGCAATCACGAGTACTATGGCGGTGACTTTGTTCAGTTTAACGAAAAGATGGCTGAAAAGTGCTCAATGATTGACGGCGTTCACTTCCTGAACCCAGGCTCAGTTACTATTGATGGTGTGCTGTTTACAGGCGGCACGCTGTGGACTAACTTTGCTGATAATTTCTTTAGTCAAAGTGCTGCTAAACGCGGTATTAACGATTTTCGTGTTATCAAGAGTTTTGACACTAATAAGTGTGCACAAACTTACTACCAACACGTTGACTTTATCAAGCAGGCCTATGAACAGCGAGGCGATAAGAAAGTTGTAGTTGTTACTCACTTTCTTCCAGCCCGTGAGTGCATTGCGCCCCGTTTCCGTGGACCAGACCTAATCAATGACTACTTTGCTAATAATCTTGGGGAATATATTGCTAATATGTCGAATACTACATGGTTATTTGGACATACACACGACGCTACTGACATTGTCCTTGGCGATACTCGTGTGGTCGCAAACCCTCATGGCTATTACAATGCACTAAATGATGGTGTTGGTTTTGACCCTTTTAAAACTATTGAAGTATGAACGCAAAAGATAAAATCACAGCAAAGATTATTGCTGATTCTGTTAGCCCTGCTGGGCATCGTATGACTACTATGGAAATTGAGTACCCACGATTTATTCTGGCGGAACTCAATACCCATCGTATGCTAAGTAAGAATAGTGCATCAAGTCGTGCTATTCCTGTTAAGACTATGCACGAGCATATGAAACAAAGTCCAGCAGAGCCTGTGTTTTGGGGTAAGAACCAAGCAGGTATGCAAGCCAAAGAAGAGCTATCGGGCACCAACTACACAGATGCTAAATTTATTTGGGATCGTGCACGGCAAGATGCTATGCACTGGGCCTGGGCTTTAGCAGATCGTCTTGGCTTACACAAGCAAGTAGCCAACCGAATCACAGAGCCTTGGATGACTATGAAAACAGTTATTAGTGGCACAGAATGGAAGAACTTCTTTTGGCTACGTGCTCATGCAGACGCACAGCCTGAGATTCATGAATTGGCAATGAAAATGTGGGATGCTTACATTAAGTCTACTCCCATAGACCTATATCCAGGAGAATGGCATGTACCTTATGTTAGTATTGCTCGGGACTCTGATACTGCTGAACTTACTTATAGTGATGGTCTTGGACAGAAACTATCAGCTGACCAAGCTAAAATTATCAGCGCATCGTGTTGTGCTCAAGTGTCGTATCGCAAGAATGATGACTCGTTTGAAAAGGCTGAAAAAATCTACAGGCAACTGATTGAGTCACAGCCTTGTCATGCAAGCCCAGTTGAGCATCAAGCCACCCCCATGAGTGCTCCCAACAGTTTTGTCGATTTAGGGACTACTCATATTGATCGCAGTAATTGTGCTTGGTCAGGTAACTTACGTGGCTGGGTACAGCATCGTAAACTAATTCCAGGAGAAGCACAGTGGTAGGATTTATAACTAAAAAGAAAATGGCTGAAGATAAGTTTACAGCAATTTTAGAAGAAGACGGTGATGATCTTATTCTGCCTCTGCCCGAAGAATTGCTAGACGAACTTGACTGGCACGTTGGTGACACACTGCAGTGGACTGAGCACTCGGAAGGCTCATGGTCTATTAGAAAGAAAACATGAATGTAGTCTTATATACCACAGACCTAGAGCCTATTACTATTCTAGATCTTCCGCTATGGTTGTTGGAACAACTAGAAAAACAAGGGGCTGTAAGAATTGCAGTCTTAAAACCGCCTCGTTTAGTTAACAACGGCGAGGCTGTTACTTTTGATATGCCAGAAACAGTTACTGTTTACTGCGAGCGTTTACGCTGGCGTGACGATACTACTAAATTGATCTTGATTACTCCCGACGACGAACTTGCACTTACCCTAAAACCCGAATGGTTGCCAGGGCAGCGTGCAGCAGTTCAGAGCTATCAGAAAGCTATTCGCCACCTAACTGAGCAACTTATTAAGGCAATGCGAAAAGATTGACTTGATTTCAGAGCCGTTCTTCTGTATAATTATATTATTGATTAGGGGAAAACTATGTATAATTGCGTCAGTTGTGGTAAGGAAGTAGCCAAGGCTCGGTGGGCATTGGGCTTTCACTTTTGCTTAGACTGTGGTGAACTGCGTGCTCGTGCTCACAAGCATTGCATTGTACCCATGGCTAAATCTAATTATCAACCCATCACCGATCTTAACATTCTTAAACAGTTGAACAAATATGCTAGAACTTAATATCAAATGTGAATCTCTTGAAGAGGCTCGTGTGTATCTTAATGCTACTAACTATGTAAGTTTGCTGCAAGATTTGCACACCAATCTTCGTAATGCTTACAAACACGGCACTGATGCAGATGTGCTCAAAGTTGTTGAGAACTTTTATCCAGACATTATTCATGCCATTGACCACTCAGAAGGAGCTTACTAATGGGCAAACAAATTAACCTAGACCGTGAGTTTATCAAGTGGTTTTATGACGAACAATATCCTCAGGCTGGCAGTAATCGTGCTCAAGCTCAAGCTCTTGGTATGCCTGCTGATATTGACGCCCGTGACTACTGGACGCGTCTTGCATACAAAGCAGGTGCTCGTGCAATGGCACAGGATTTGCTAGATACCTTGTGTGACTATGCCTGTGCTTGTGAAGGTCTTGAACCTGAAATGCTAACTCCTAGCGATGTTTATGATCGTGCTCGTGAAAATCTGTTTGTGTATGTTACTCGTGCACTTGAAGAGGCCAGAGCATGAACTACAAGCAAATGCTAGAAAAGTTTCGTGCGATTGAGGATCAGCTTTGGGAAATGTCTGAGCGTATTGCTGAACTAGAAAAGCAACGCGAAATCCCACAAGACGAAACTTGGTTTAAAAAATTAATGGAACAAGGAAACTAAAATGAAAGTTGTAATCGGCCCCTATAAAAATTGGATTGGTCCGTACCAAATTGCCGATAAGATTTTCTTTTGGCAAGACAAATACAATGAGAATTGCAAATGGGCTGATCGTGCTCACAAGTTTGGTACTTGGCTTAGCGAAAACAAAGATGGTTCAGATAGTCGGCTACTGAAGTTTTGTCAGTGGATTGACTCTAAGCGTAATCGTCAAGTGTATGTTCGTATTGACAAGTATGACACTTGGAGCATGGATCATACCCTTGCACTCATGGTTGTGCCTATGCTCAAGCAATTGAAAGCTACCAAGCATGGAGCGCCCCACATTGATGATCTAGATGTTCCAGAACCCTTGAGATCTACAGCACCAGGTGCTCGTGACCGCTGTGAAGAACCACACGACTTGGATGAACACTTCTTTGCACGCTGGGACTATGTTCTAGACGAAATGATCTGGGCATTTGAGCAAAAAACCGATGACAGTGCTGATGACCAGTTTTATGACCACGGCACTAAAATTGCTGGCGAAACTCTAGAAGATTCAATGAATCGCATTAAAATTGATCACGAAGGTTTGAAGGCTTGGCAAAAGCGCAAATCTAATGGTTACAGACTATTTGGAAAATATTACGAGGCACTATGGGACTAATTTCTAACTTCTTTCAGACTATTCGTGAGGCACTTACTAAACCGCCTTATCCTAGTCCATGTACTGGTGACTGCAACCAAGGCCGTAATTGCACTTGTGGGCCCACGCTTGAAGAGCAACGCAAGTTTCAGCTTGAAGATGAGTTTAACAATAGCAATTGGCCGTTCCCTGTGGAGAAAAAGCCTTGACTTATTTAATGAGATCCACAGCAGAAAAGATTCTAGAGGTTATGAATCAACTGCCAGACCATGATGCCTTTTTACTTGAAATCGACAATAGTTCAGGCATTGGGTCAATTGTTACCCTAGCCGTTGACATTGTACACAACAACATTCCAGGAAAATTTGTTGTTGAAGTTGAAGGCCCCGACAATTGGTAAATGTTGTTTTTGTGCAACAATATGCAAGCCCTCAGTGTTTATGCACTTGAGGGCTTTTGCTTTTTTGTGTTATAATATATTTATTAATTGGAGAAATTATGCAAAAATTAACCAAAGAACAAGCACTCGCCGTTACTGGATACACAGGTATTACAGCACTGCCATTTGGTGACTTTCATGGCGATGTAGAACAACGCCTAGGACACCCAGTTTGGACTCACCAATTTGCTGATCCTGAATTTATGGAAAAAGTAAAAGCAGCTTATCGTGAAGATTTTTTAAGGATGGCTTATGCAGACTGAACTTATGTGCTGTGAATGTGACAAACCTGCCCAGTGGGTTAGATCAACGCAATTTGCAGGCGACCACCCATACTGCGAGCACCACGCCAGATTAGAAAAGGATTTTGGTGATCCGCCGGACAGCTATAACTACTGGTACGAGTTGGAGGACAAATGAAGTCAGAATATGAAGCCGTGCCGCTTGAACAAGCCGAAAAGTTTTGGCTAGAACGCAATCGTGTGTTGCGAGCCAGATCAGAAGCACTGGTGGTTGCACTGGTTGGCAAGTTTTGGGCACACAAGTGGTGGACTAGCCCAAATCGTGCGTTTGAGGGTCAGACTCCTAACGAACAATTTGACAAGAACCCAGAACGGGTTTACAGCTATTTAATGCAATCAGCAGAAGGACAGTGGTAATGAAAGATAAAAGTTTACTATTAATTACAATTTTAGCCTTGGCAGTAGCTTTTGCGGCCAACTACTGGTTGTACAAAGAAGAAGTAGCCTGCGATGATGTTGGCGGAGTTTATGTTCGCTCAGTTTGGGGCTATAAATGTGTGGAGTTAAAATGAAAAAATTAATTGAAGCAGCAACCCAAGATTGCATGGGTGTGCAACAAGTAGACCCTGACCTGCTTGTCAAGCAGGTTGTAGGCGAGTGTGTGCTAGCAATCTTGGCTACCGATACCAGATCCTTGGTATACACTACCTGGGATCGTGATATGGTAACTGGAGTTATTCGCCTAGTTGTAGACAATGTACGTAACCACTTTGAGGAACAAAATGCTTAATTGGTTTAACAAAAAACTAGTGCCAGAATATACAGAGCCTACGAAAACTGTGGCTGTTCCACTGCCACCAGCCACAGAACAACCCGCTTATCAAGTTGGAATAACTGAGAGTGGCAAGGTTACTCTCAGACTTGGTGACAGTTATGGTAACTATGGTATGCTTACCATGAATGATGCAGGCGTGCTTAAACTGATTGATATGCTAGAAGCTGCCATGGATGGTGAAAGTGTGGCGGTTGAGGGTCATGATGGGCGAGGTCCAGGATGATTCGCTTACTAGAATTTCTTTGGCATGGGTGCTGGCATACTTGGCAGCTTAATAATATTCGCCAAGTAGAGTATACAGATGCACCTATCCGCTATGCAGAAGCAATCTATAAGTGCAGCAAATGTAACAGATTTAAATCACAGAAAGTATAACATGGGATCAGGAAGTAAATTTAGTATTAGCCTAGTACGAGGCTTTGGCTTGGCTGTGTATGTGGATAAGTTTCCACACGAGCTGAGCGTTAACATTCTGGTAGCGTGCTGGAACATCTACTTGGGTTTTGGTAAAGGCTACGATGAATGACACAGCTAGAATTTGATTTTGACGAACCAAAGCCTGTATTCAAGTGGAACACCGAGGAATATGACTACTCCAAATTCTATCTTAGCTCAACCGCTAACCTAGGCATTGGTGAGATCAAACCCAACTACAATATGTGCTTTCACAAGAATGGTAAAGAAGTGGGCAAACTAGACTGGAATGGCCCTGAAATGGTGTTTTCAGGAGAATTGGCTCCTAGCACCAGAGTTTTCTTTGACTACTTGGCCACGTGCTTTGAGCAACGACTAAAACAAGAATATAACAACGGATACCAGGATGGACAAATTAAAACTAGCCTATGATTATATCACGGCTTGTCAGGCACAAAGTGCATACGAGCACCATATCAATCAAGGATTTCAACTACTAAACCCAGATAACCAAGTGTTTGGCTTAGCTGATCCACTGCACAAAGCATACTTGGAGCTTGTCTTAGAGATCCTTGGTGAAGAAGCGTTTGACTGGATTCAGTACTGGCAGTATGAAGCTGACTATGGCCGGGCAAGCATGGACTTCCAAATCAATGATGTGGAGTACAACACACAAGACATGACACTTTATAAATTCTTAGAGGTAACCTGTGGACTCACTAAGTAATATCCTGGCCAAGCAATCAGGCTTCACAATCGACGAACACGGCAATGTAACACTAGGCGAGACCTGGTGTACGCTAGAGGTTCAGCTCTTAATCCAACTGGTATCAGGCTGGTGTTTGGAAAAGAATCGTAGATTTCTTTTCTCACACCAAGCAACCCGAGAAATCATCAAGGACTTCCAACTAAATGAACCCGACCCTCAACTGGACCAACCCAGTAAACTATAAAGTCAAGTGGCCAGACCCACTGCCACACATGACCAATACTCAAAACCCTGTGAATTTTCCCAAAACCACAGCCACACTAGAATTCCCACCGCTGGAACGTGTTGAACAAACCAAGCAATCAAAGCAGCAGTACTTGCTCGATAAATTGCAGGAGGAGTCGGCTGAGGTAATTCAAGCCATCTCAAAAGTCAGACGATTTGGAGCACACAATCACCACCCAGATCGTCGTGAAACGAATCTCCAAGAGCTGATTGGTGAGCTGGAAGATTGGCTTGCAATTGTAGCGGCCCTAGAGCATACACAGTACTTTGACCTTACTAATAACAAAACCAACATCCAACAAAAAGCGCAAGCTCTGATCCGGTCATAAAAAATACTCTTGCCACCCATTTGCTCGATGTGATATAATTTAGTATAATTTATAAAATTAAAGACTAGACACTTTGAGTGAGTTTCCTCAATCACGCAAATACAGTGTTCAGGGACGATTCCAACGAGGGACCCTGCAAGACACTGTAATTTGGGTAGATTTAGGGTCAACTCACAATCAAAGTAGGCTGGTCTTCAAGCCATTGGCAAACTACGACTTTAAAAACCTATGCTATTAAGAAAACAAAGTATTACTGAATTACCACACAAACAGATTGAATCCATGACTGAAACCGAACTGGATACATTTGCACAAAAAACCTTATCCAATCGCTGTGGTTCGTGGTTGCTGCCCCAACTTGTGGCGGCTTTTGGTAGTTGGAGGTTAGTTCGTGATAGTGCAGGTAGCATAGATGTTGTCCAGACCCTAAGGCAGAACTGCGAAGGTAATAGCCAAAACACTGCGTATTGGAAACTTACCAGAACCTTACGCAGCAACTTAATTCAGCAGCAAACCAAACAACCTGAATATGCTACACTCACTCCACTAATCCTAGCGGGGTTTAAGCGTATGCAAGGAGTGCCGTATGAAAGCTGGCGTGGGTTGCCCAAATTGGAGTATGTCTTAGAGCCACGATTGCTGGAAGCTGTAACCGCTGATGTAGGCGGACTCAATTTAGGGTCAGAACGACTCCTAGAGATAAGAGAACAAGGGTTAATGACCCGGAGTGGTAAAAGTGCGGGCCAACTCAAATCCGCAGAAAGTTCCTGGAGTCTTACTGGTATTAGTGACACTGAGTTAGGCCATCTGCCCAAACTCACTCAAACCATTTTGACACAAATCTGGCTTGCTCATCCTGTACACCGACACAGTTTGATGATTCTAGATCCTACAAATTGGGATCGCATGCCAGAGCCACTTATAGCGAACAACGTACTAAAAACACCAGAGCCTCAAGAGATAGCTCCGCTAGAGAAAAAAGCAGAAAGAACAGATAAAACATTGCTACCATGGATGTAAGATGAAGTACACGAAAGAAATCACTGACCGTATTATAGAGCAGTACAAGGCTAAGGTGCCAGTTAAAGATATAGCTACTCAAATTGACGTGCCTGAGAGGTCAGTTATAGCAAAATTAAGCTCACTTGGAGTTTATGAAAAGAAAACTTATGTAAACAAGCGTGGCGAGCTGCCGGTGAAAAAATCCCAGCATATTGAGAGGATCGCCGAGCTCCTGGATGTAAATTCCGAGACCTTGGAGAGCTTGGAGAAGGTAAACAAGCAGGTACTCAAGTTAATTGAACTTAAATTGAGTGAATCTGACCCTAAACCGGATTAATTGACATAATAACACATTTGCCCACAAATCTTAACGATTGTGGGCTTTTTTGCGTCCGGACACAACTGCTGCGGCTTAGGGTCAGAAACAAGAAAATCCACTTGACAAGAATTGGCACTTGAGGGTAAAATGGCGCAGGCAGGTCTAAAATTTTTGTGGTGGCTTATTTTGGGCAAAACAAAAGCCCACAGAGCGAATCATGTGGGCTTTTGAACTCTGCAGGTTTTTATCTCTGTTCAGGACTTATGCGGAGCCGTTCTCCAGTAGCCTGACCCTAAATTGCACAAGCCTTTCACTGACGTTACCGTGAGTATGCCTGCAACCGGGGAGATCGCCATTTGATTTCCAATCCTTATGGCTATGCTAGGACTTACAACGCAGTTGCGATCTGGACTTACTGCCTAGGCTTGGGTGCACGGTTATTTTGTCTGGCCTGCTACCAGCTACTGATTTACTACGGTTTACTCCGACTGGATATATTATACGCACCCTCCTCAGCTTAGGGTCGTCGTGGGGTATAGGCTTTGCACGTGGCCTTGAACTTTAATAGATACAACCGCCGTTGCATCGTGGTCCAGACCCCAAGGTGTTGCTAGCGGAGGGTAGCTCGCACACTAGCACCGCGATCCTTGGAGTTTCGCCCAACTTGCATGGGCTCATCAGTGGAATAGGGAGGCGACCGCTAGAGACTTCCTCGGTCATTAAGTTGCTATCCCTAAAGCGGGACTCATAACACCAATTTATATAATAATTATACACTAATTGTGTACGATAATCAAGTAAATAAAAACAGTCGTTGCAACTAGACTACCTTACGAAATAGACTTCTGGTTTTTGTCAAGGTGTGAGTAAGTGTTCTTGTGCAAACAGGCAGTTGAAGATTTCAACTATTCATTAAGCCCTTCCCGACTGTTTATAGAATAATTATACAGTAAAAAGGGTCATTGATCAAGTCAAGATTTTCTGACCCTAAACTGCGTCAATTAAGACGGCTTGCCAGGAGCTCAAGGGCTTCGTGGGTGGCTTTTTCAAGCGACTCCAGCACTTCCTCGGGAGCACCAACTTTGGCTGCAATCTGTGCAACCAGCTCGGCCTTCTTAACCCGAGCCTGACCAGTGGCCTTCGACTTGGGCTGGTAGACGCCCTCGCGGCTCAGCTTTGCCACGACGCTGCGCACCGACTTACCCAGCTGAGTGGCCAGTGCTTCCACGGTCTCACCAGCTTGGTAGCCGCTAACAAGAGCTGCGGTTTGCTCGGGGGTGTAATTGGTTTTGGTGGCTTCAGTCATCATATGTCCTTTCAATGGTTTCTGCGCTGTTTAAAGAATAATTATACTGTTAAAATGGAACATCGTCAAATTCAAAAATTTCGCTGTGTGGGCAAGTATCTTCCAAAATTTCTGATACTTCTGCATCCACCCAATCTTGGTACCACTGCTCTTGGCCCAAGCGGAAAAAATCAGTGTCTG
>Ga0255269_1000273_pt1 | contig 10744 bp, 8 predicted proteins | sample AtltaT_33_FD_183664 | JGI IMG/M metagenome (GOLD analysis project Ga0255269, IMG submission 183664) | Metatranscriptome of freshwater microbial communities from Altamaha River, Georgia, United States - Atl_Yuk_RepC_8h (Metagenome... | ecosystem: Environmental > Aquatic > Freshwater > River... | reverse complement strand
CCACTCCACCATTTGGTTTCCATTTGTGCTCCGGCTGTTGCCATGCTTTATCTTTTTAAAGGTTCAATTCAATCAGTGTTATTTCATCCAATTGAAAAATATAAATAAGTATATCCAGAGGATATCTACAAAATGCCAATAGGTTGCTGCAATTTCCAAAGGGATGGTGCTGTAATTTCTGTTGGTTGTGCTCAATGCCCTTATTGCAATAACAACCAAGGCAATCACGCCACCCAATACATGCAGCCCATGTAAACCGGAAATGGCAAGAAGAAAAGAATAAGATGCATTGGAACCAGCCCCAATAAGTCTGATATCCAACTCACCAAATTTCATAAATCCTGCTACTTGCAACACTAAAAAAAGAACTCCCAACACTGCTGTGATCACCAACCATCTTCGGTAAGCAATCATTTCTCTCTGTTTCAATTTTTGCAACGCCAGCTGAACTGTTGCGCTGCTTGCCAATATGGTGAGTGTAGAATACCAAAAGATTACTGGTATTTCCAACATCATCCAACTGGCCTGGTTTCTCTTGACGATATATGCTGAAGTTAACCCTGCAAACATCATCAATATACTTCCTATTGCTACCCACAACGTAAACTTATGTGGGTGAATTTTTTTTCTCTGCTCGTTCATCATTACAATTTATCAGCCAATAACGAAAGCAATACAATCGGTAAATAAAAATAAGACCCGAACATCACGCGTCTTGCAGCTTTTACATTCATCTCTCTAAACAATCTCACACATTGCCAAAACATTGCAAGATTTGCAATGGCGACAATGATCAAGCTTACCATCCCACTCATTCCAAATATAAACGGCATTACGCCTATCGGAATCAGCAACACTGAATAAAGGATTGCTTGAACTGCAGCGTATTTGGTTGGACCGCCAACATCGGGCAACAATTTGAATCCAGCACTGCTGTAATCCTCATGTGCCACCCAGGCGATGGCCCAAAAATGTGGAAACTGCCAAAAAAACTGCAACGCAAACAAAATCCATCCGCCAGCTCCCAACAAAGAGTCACCTGCTGCCCATCCAATCAAACATGGAAGAGCTCCCGGAATGGCACCTACCAACACAGAAATGGAATGAATCTTTTTTAATGGTGTATAGATAAACCCATATAAAAAAAGACTGAAAGCAGCTATTCCAGCTGCCACCCAGTTGAACCAGAGTCCGATGATGAAAATGCCAAAGACTGCAGCAAGCACCGAAAAGGTAGCAGCTTCATCAATATGCATTCTTCCTGAAGCAACAGGTCTTGATGCTGTACGCTTCATTTTTGCATCGGTATCTTTTTCAACAATCTGGTTGATGGCATTTGCTGCTCCTGTTACGAGCATACCACCAGCAAAAAGTAAAAGAACTGAAAGGATGTCAAACGTAGTGTCAGGAACCATCAGATAAGAAACAACTGAAGAGAAAACAACTGTGAAGCTCAAGGTGAACTTCATTAGCTGCTGATAATCTTTCAGCTTTGCTTTCAAGATGGATGCCGCCCCGCTCTTCACTTCATTGGTTTGCATCACAATATTTTTTAATCAGTTGTTGTGCAACTGATTGAATAATCAAATTATCAATGAGCTGATTCATTCGCACCAACAGGTTCTGTCTGTGGGATGAATTCTCTTCCGTCTTTCCCATAATCGTATGCCCATCTGTGTACCTCAGGGATGTCGCCAGGCCAGTTACCATGACCAGGATTGATTGGAGTTGTCCACTCCAATGTGTTTGCACCCCATGGATTTTGAGATTTTACTTTTCTGCCTTTGAATATGGAATAGAAGAAGTTGAAAACGAACAACAGCTGAACAGCAAATACAACCATCGCAACAGTACTGATAAATCTGTTCATATCAGCAAACTGATTGAAAGATTGCCAGTTGCTGAAATCAGTATACCTGCGTGGCATACCAGCTAAACCTTGATAGTGCATTGGCCAGAAAATCAAATATGCACCAACAAAAGTTACCCAGAAATGGATATATGCCATGGTATTATTCAAATACCTGCCATACATTTTAGGGAACCAATGATATACACCTGCAAACATTCCAAAGAATGATGCAACACCCATTACAATATGGAAGTGTGCTACAACAAAATATGTATCATGCAAATGAATATCCAATGTTGAGTTACCCAAGAAAATACCTGTCAATCCACCAGAAATAAACAAGCTCACAAATCCAATTGCAAACAACATACCTGGTGTGAATCTGATATTACCTCTCCAAATGGTAGTTAACCAGTTAAACACCTTGATTGCTGAAGGAACCGCAATCAACAATGTCAACAATACGAAGAATGCACCAAGGAATGGATTCAATCCTGTTACAAACATATGGTGTGCCCATACCAGGAACGCAAGAATACAAATTGCAAAAAGCGATCCAACCATGGCGAGATAACCGAATATTGGTTTACGGGAATTCACAGAAAGAATTTCAGATACCATACCCATTGCAGGCAATAAGATAATGTACACTTCAGGGTGACCCAAGAACCAGAACAAGTGCTGGAACAAAATTGCAGATCCACCTTCATTAGGAAGAATCTCTCCTTTTACTACAATTTCAGAAAGATAAAAACTTGTTCCCAAGTTGCGGTCAAACAACAAAAGCACAGCTCCTGAAAGCAATACAGGGAAAGATAATACACCGAGAACAGCAGTGAAGAAAATTGCCCACATGGTCAGCGGCATTCTTGTCATGCTCATCCCTTTCGTACGTAAGTTTAATATAGTTGAGATATAGTTCAATCCACCCAACAAAGAAGATACTATGAACAATGCCATTGATATCAACCAGAAATCCATTCCAAGTTTTGAACCTTCACTTGCTTGTCCCAATGCACTGAGTGGAGGATAGATTGTCCAACCACCCGCTGCAGGTCCTGTTTGAATAAAGAGTGATGCAAACATTACCACACTTGCAAGGAAAAAGAACCAGTAACTCAACATGTTCAAAAATCCTGATGCCATATCACGTGCGCCAATCTGAAGAGGAATCAAAATATTTGCAAAGGTTCCACTTAAACCTGCAGTCAATACAAAGAATACAAGGATGGTTCCGTGCATGGTTACCAATGCATAATAAAATTCATTGGTGATGCGTCCGCCTGCTGCCCATTTACCAAAGAGGTCTTCCAAAATTGGAAAACTCATTTCAGGATACCCCAATTGTAAACGGAAAAGCACAGAGAACAATCCGCCAATAATGGCCCAGATCATACCTGTAATCAAAAACTGCTTACCAATCATTTTATGATCGGTACTGAAAATGTACTTGGTAAGAAACGACTCTTCGTGATGATGATCATGTCCGTGTTCATCATGTGCATGTGCAGTTGCTTGTACTGCTTGTCCGTGTGTAATTGTTTCGCTACTCATTGTAATTTTTTTTCTTTACCTCTTTAATTCAATTGTGCAAGTGGTTTTGAAGTTGCGGTGCTATCAGCAGCAGGTGCTGGAGCAGCAGCTTCTTTTACAGTAACATATTGTGGTTTCTTCGAAGCCATCCATGCATCAAACTCTTCTTGTGTTTCCACAACAATCACGCCACGCATAGAATAGTGCCCGCTTCCACACATTTGATCACAAGAAATTTCATAAACGAAATCCTTGTTTCCTGTAATTTCTTTCATTTGAGCAGTGGTGTACTTTGGTGTAAACCACATGGTGGTTGGAATACCAGGTACAGCATCCATTTTCATTCTGAAGTGAACCAATCCAACATCATGAATGACATCCTGAGCACCAATCACCAATTTCACAGGCTTGCCTACAACAAGATGTACTTCAGTTGCTTCAACATCATCATGACTCGCTGCATCTTCCCAATCAACACCCAAAGCATTGCCATTGGATGCATCGGTGAGTCTATAATTTTTTCTTCCAAAAACATTGTCTTTACCTGGATATCTTACCATCCAGTTAAACTGCTTTCCGGTAATCTCCACCAATTGAGAATCTTTTGGAGCATCACCCGTCATCTTAAACCAATAGAACATGCCCAATCCAACCAACACAGTCAAGAAAATCGCAGGTACCACTGTCCAGATCAACTCTAACTTGTTGTTGTGCGGGAAATAAAATGCCTGACGTTTTTCTCTGTATTGATATTTGAAGGCAAACCAGAAAAGCAAAATTTGTGTAATTAAAAACACCAACCCAGTTACAGCAAACGTCAGCATCAACATGAAATCAACTTTTTCTCCATGATCAGATGCTGATGGTTGTGCCATCAATGTTTTCTTATAATACTCTTCATTGCACCACCATGCTGCGGCTAATCCCAACACTAAGAATGCAATGAATAGAAAAGCATTGATGCGGTTGTTCTGCCTGAATGCTTTCTCTTCGCCTTTCAACACAGAAACATATTCACTTGCTTTCGCGATCTGAAAAGTGACCACAAAGGCGAGCGTCAAGATTGCTAAGATGAAATAACCCGACATGATCGTACGTATGTTTAGTTAATGAATTGAATTTTCGTTTAAGTATGGTGAATCAAACTTTCTTTTACAAAAGGATGATGTGCTGCCAACAAAGGTTTCTTGCTCAGGCCTCTTCCTACAAAATACATGATAAGTCCTGCATAGAAAATCAACATGCCGAACTCAAACCAACCAAGACTGTAATGTTCATGCATTGTTCCAGGCATTACCATTTGATAGAAATCTACCCAATGTCCAAGAATGATCAACACTGCTACAAAAGTCATGGATGTATAATTTCTTTTTGAACCTCTTTTCATCAACAACAAGAAAGGCAATACGAAATTTATGATAAGATTCAAGAAGAAGATTCCTCTATATGCACCTTGTAAACGTGGCTTGAAATAAATAGTCTCTTCCGGAATGTTTGCATACCAAATCAACATAAACTGTGAATACCACAGATATGTCCAGAATACTGAAAACGCAAACATGAATTTTCCTAAATCATGCAAGTGCTCTTCAGTTACATATTCCAAATAATCTTGGTTCTTCAAATACACTACAAACAATGCTACCAATGACATACCTGCAACAAACGTACTTGCAAATGTATACCAGCTGTACATGGTTGAATACCAGTGAGCATCAATACTCATCAGCCACAACCAAGGAATGGTAGAAGCAACTGTCAATGCAAAGAATACAATGAAAACTGCTGCCCATACTGTATTATTCCAAATGAATTTTTTGGATGTTTCCTGATCCATGCTTTCATCTGCCTGAGAAGAAAGTTTTCTCATCTTGGCTCCAACAAAAGACCAGAGTGAAAGTGTGATAACAGTCCACACCATAAAAAAAGTTGGATTCAAAAAAGCAGTCTTGCCTTTGAGAATAGGATCATGAGCAACATGCTCCTTATCCAACCAATGATATATATCGTGTCTGTTCCCAAAGATGAGTCCAACAAATACCAACAATGCAAGTACAGAAAATACTGGCACTACACTTGAAATGGCTTCAGGTACCCTGCGAAACGCCATTTGCCATCCACCCATTGCAAGCGTTGTTACGCCAATGAAGAACATGCTGGCATTCACAACCAAAAGGAAGAACGTACTGTTTTGCAACAATACCGACCAGAACCTTGTTTGTGCCAATTCGTCTTTGCTCATGCCGAGAAATACAACTCCCAACACAAACGCCAATCCACCAACACCTAATAATATGTTGGTCCACTTCTTGTACCCCGCTGAAATCTCAAATTGTTGCTTGATCATCCCTGATTATTTAATACGTTGTTGATATTATTTTGCGGCAACCGCAGTGCTATCATTAGCAGCAACTGCAGCAGCTTTGATTTTACCTTGTTTCACTTTAATATAATGAATCACCTGCCAGCGTTGCTTTGCTGAAAGTTGTGATGCATAACTTCCCATCAGATTCTTTCCAAATGTTATTGAATAGAACATCTGCCCCTCTGGCATTGATTCATATTTCGAATCTCCAACCAATGTTGCAGGTTTAGAAGGATAAGGACCATCACCGTTGTTCCACAAAGGACCATTGCCATCGAGTTTAGGGCCGTGACAAATTCCACAGTTGATCAGATACAAACGCTCAGTTTCTTTTAGTTCTGCTTCAGTCAATGATGTAATTGGATTCGGCATCTGACGTGATGCAAAATAATGTGCAGTATCACCCACTGCATCCTGCTGGATGTGTACTGGATAATCATCCCCGCGCTTTACAGTTCCGGCAACAGGACCTTGACTTGTTCTTCCGTCTGCAAATACTGGATTTGTAGAATACGTTTCATATGCACGGCTGTATGCCATGTCCGGCATATATACCTTACCCGGTTTTCTTTTTACATCGCTGCAACTTACAGCCATCACCACCAGTGCAATCATTCCCAAAAAAACAAGTGTTGATCTTTTCATCGCTTTGTCGTTTTATGATCTCTTCTATCCCTTCTCTTCTTTAATTATGCAATATTTGTTTCCTTATACAATTCCTGCTCCTTGTCATATCTTCCAATCCACCAACCTTCTTCAGCAACTTGTGTATTTACTTCAGTTGCACCTGTGCTGCTCAAAAAAGAACTGAGTTCTTTTTCATTTGTCTTATCACCACACTCAATGACCATTACAAACAAATCGTCTGTTGCACGTGCATGAAAATGATGTCTTTTTACAAACGGAGCGAGCTGACATATATATAAGAATGAAAGCACCATGCCAACCGCTGCACAAAGAACTGTCATTTCAAATGTGATGGGAATCCAGGCCGGCAAAGCAAAATTTGGTTTACCGCCAATGTTTACTGGCCAATCTTTTGTGAAGACCCAAGTCATGAAAGTAACCGCAGTAGTTGTACCGATCAATCCAAACAAAAATCCTGCAGTATGCAAACTGGTATCTCTCAATCCCATTGCCTTGTCCAATCCATGTACAGGAAATGGAGTATATACGTCGTGGATTTTATATCCAGCCTTTCTTACTTTGGCAACAGCAGGAAAGAGAACTTTTTCATCCTCAAAACATCCTACCACAAATTTTTTCAACGCCATTGTATAATTTTTACTTTTTAATTAGTGATGTGCCACTTTAACATTACCCTCTTCATGATGATCATGGTGCATTTCTTCATAGAAGCTGTCAGCATCTTTTTGTTCTAATGTACTCATATCATCTTTAAAGCTTTCACCTGTTGTTTTCAACACATGCTTGATTTCAGCAATAGCGATTACAGGGAAATATTTAGAGAAAAGGAAATAACAAGTGAAGAACAATCCAAATGTTCCGAGATAGAAACCAACTTCCCAAATAGATGGCCTGTAATAAACTGACCAAGAAGATGGAAGATAATCACGGTACAAAGAAGATACAATGATCACAAAACGCTCAAACCACATACCGATGTTCACCACAATACTCATGATGAAAGTGAATGTTACATTTCTTCTCAACTTTCTGAACCAGAACAACTGAGGAGAAATCACGTTACATGTCATCATTAACCAATAGCTCCATCCATAAGGACCAGCGATTCTGTATTTGAAAAATATATCCTGTTCAAAAGGCACCATGCTGTACCATGCCATGAACAATTCTGTTAAGTATGCACAACCTACAATTGATCCTGTTAATACAATTACCTTGTTCATCGCTTCAATGTGTCCAAGTGTAATGTAATCTTGCAGATTCATCACTTTTCTTGTGATCAACATCAACGTTTGCACCATCGCAAATCCAGAGAAGATCGCACCCGCAACGAAGTAAGGTGGGAAGATGGTAGTATGCCAACCTGGAACAACTGAAGTTGCGAAGTCGAACGATACGATGGTATGTACAGACAATACAAGCGGTGTTGAAAGTCCTGCTAATACAAGCGATAAACTTTCATGACGCTGCCAGTGTTTTGTACTTCCGCTCCATCCAAAAGAAGCGAGTCCATATAAATGTTTGCGCAATTTTGTTTTTGCTCTGTCTCTCACAGTTGCCAAGTCAGGCAACAAACCAGAATACCAGAATAAAAGTGAAACGGTGAAATAAGTTGAAATCGCAAATACGTCCCACAACAAAGGTGAATTAAAGTTAGGCCACAATGGTCCGCGTGTATTTGGATAAGGCAATGTGAAGAAAGCCATCCAAACCCTTCCCATATGGAAGATAGGAAACTGACCGGCACACATTACCGCGAAAATGGTCATCGCCTCTGCTGCTCTGTTCACACCTGTTCTCCAACCTTGGCGGAACAACAACAAAATCGCTGAGATCAAAGTACCAGCGTGACCGATACCAACCCACCACACGAAGTTGGTGATATCCCAACCCCATCCAATGGTTCTGTTTACATTCCACTGGCCGATACCATAGGTTACCTCACGATAAACAGAATAAACCCCAAACAACAAAAATGCGACAGATACATAGAATCCTATGTACCACAAACGAGTGGGCTTCACTTCAATGGTGTGCACAATGTCATTTGTAACCTGACCATAGGTTTTGTTACCATTTACCAATGGTTCTCTTAACTGTGATTCGTACTTTGTTAGACTCATGCTTGGTCGTTTATGAGATAATACTCTCTAATTATATTAATGTGCCGCAGCTTCTTTTTTCTCTTCCTTGTGTTCTGCATGTTCTGCAGTTGCAGCATGCTCCTCTTCTACAATGCCTACCTGGCGATCAGTATTTCTGATCTTCGCGAGGTAGCTAACACTCGGCAACACGTGAAGTTGCTCCAATGAATAGAACAATCTGTTTGTCTGCTCTTCGTTGCGGATTTTGCTAACAGGACTGTTCTTATCATTTACATTACCGAATACGATGGCGTTGGTAGGACAAGCCTGCTGACAAGCAGTTTTGATATCCCACTTACCATCTGCACCGGTTTCAAGCGGCCTGTTTTCTTTTTTCGCTTTTAATTTTCCTTCCTGCAAACGTTGAACACAGAAAGAACATTTTTCAATCACACCACGGGATCTTACAGTAACATCTGGATTCAATACCATTCTCGTAAGATCATCGTTCATCATCATCACTGAATCATCCAAGATTCCACGCTGATTGTCACCGAAGCTATCTGCTCCATAGTAATCAGCCCAGTTAAAGCGACGAACTTTATAAGGACAGTTGTTGGCACAATAACGTGTACCAATGCAACGGTTGTAAGTCATTTGATTCAAACCTTCGCTGCTGTGGTTGGTTGCATTTACAGGACAAACGTTTTCACATGGCGCATTGTCGCAATGCTGACAAAGCATTGGCATGAACACCACGTTCAAATCATCCAGGTTATCATTTCCAGATTCATCTCTGTAAGTAGCATAATAGCGATCAATTCTCAACCAATGCATTTCATGAGAACGCAATACTTCAGATTTACCTACAACTGCTACGTTGTTTTCTGAAGTACAAGCAACTGTACAAGCACCACACCCAATACATGAGTTAAGGTCAATGCTCATACCCCATTTAGCACCTGGATAAGGATGGTTTGGATAAAGCGTTCCCTCTGCACGGTAGTCGCCTGTTTCCTTTGCAAATGTTTCTACCAACTCATCACGCTTGTCTTTAAGGATGGTTGGATTTTTCTTGAATTCTCCTAAAGCAAACTCACGAATCACTTCATCACGACCTTCGTACTGATTATGTGTTTGTGTATAAGCAAGTTTGAAAGTCTCTTTTGTTTTTTCAACTGCAGCATTTGCAACTGTGTAACTGAATGTATTGTTGAAACCAACCAAGTTGAAAACATTTTTTCCAACATTGGCAGCAGCCTTACCTGATTTCTCAGACCTTCCATAACCAACTGCAATTGCAATTACGTCTTTGTGCATACCAGGTACAACCAACACAGGAAGTGAAATTTCATTTTTCCCAACTGTTATTTTTACAACTGGCTTTTTAATTTCAACCTCATAATTATCATCAACTGCAATACCTAACTCTTTTGCAGTTCCAAAAGAAATCACAGCATAGTTATCCCAAGTTGCTTTTGTAATTGGATCAGGCATTTCCTGTAACCATGGGTTGTTGGCTTCTTTACCAGCACCCAATGCAACTTTTGAATAGAGAACTATTTCTTTTCCGCTATTCTTTCCAGCAGTTACTGATGATGCAGCGCTTGCAAAAGCTGATCCACTGTAAGATCCTGCACTCGTTGCAGCTGGTGTTTCAACAACACCATCACGCAAAGCTTTATCCCATGCATCCTGTGAGCCAAACTTGCTGCTCCAGTATTGCTTAAAGTAATCACCATATGAAGTATCGTTTCCACTCCACTTCAACAAGGATGTTTGATATGCTCTTGTTTTAAACAATGGAGCAATGGTAGGTTGAATGAAACTCAAATAGCCTGATTTCATTTCTGCATCACCCCAGCTTTCGAGGAAGTGATGATCAGCAATTTGATATTTACACAATACACTTGTTTCGTCTTCTCTATCATTGAATGAAACAGATACAGCAACTTTAGCCAATCCGCTTTCGAATTTCTTGGCATCAAAATAATCGTATACAGGATTTACTCCATGAATCAACAATGCACCAACTGCACCATCATTCATGTCTTTTACCAACTGCACCATGGCAGCATCATCCCCCTGACGGGTATTCAATGTTGTTCCCCAATCAATGGTATTGCCATAAGCACCCAATTGCTGGTTAATTGCATTTACAATCAATTGTACTGTAACATCATTGCTTCCACTAACAACCAAAGAAGCAGATCCTGATGCTTTCAAAGCATCGGCTGCCAACTTGATTCCTTTTTTCAATCT
>Ga0255269_1000272_pt1 | contig 10776 bp, 10 predicted proteins | sample AtltaT_33_FD_183664 | JGI IMG/M metagenome (GOLD analysis project Ga0255269, IMG submission 183664) | Metatranscriptome of freshwater microbial communities from Altamaha River, Georgia, United States - Atl_Yuk_RepC_8h (Metagenome... | ecosystem: Environmental > Aquatic > Freshwater > River... | reverse complement strand
GACTGACCGTGCAATGAAAATCCGAGATCGGGATGATGCGTGCGTCTGGGTCTTCATCGACATCGGCTTCGATCTCGACATCGCTTTGCAACGTGGCGCAGCAGGCAAGGGCTTTACCTTCATCGCGCTCAAAATCCATGAGCGCGAACGGATTAGCCAAACCATGATCCACTTCGCCGTCCATCACGGTGATCTTGCACGTACCGCACAGACCATGACCGCAGGCATGCGGAATATAGATACCTTGACGCAGCGCTGCGTCGAGAATAGTTTGGCCATCCTCGACATCGATGGTGGCGCCAAGCGGTTCAATGGTCAGTTGCTGTGACATGATCGTATGCGGTCCGGGCTCAGGTTGAGGTAGGGCTTAGCTAGGTATCGTCGTTAGGAGGTGGTCATCAAAAACCCGTACCACCAGCGGCGGCAGTGGCACGAATACCCTCCAGCGCTGGCGTGCGGAAGCGAATCAGACTTTTATGACCGATACCATGATGTTCGAGCGACTTGCCGATATCAGGAATGAAGCGTTTGTTCGAGTTGAACCACTGCACGCTCTTCCAATCGATATCTTCAAACTCGGGGTGCTCGCCATACAGCTCTGGTAGCACTTCCATGATCACCGCACCAAACGGCAGGGTGCGCGGCACCGGAATGCAGAAGGGTGCCGCGAACATCGGATGGTTCTCCCAGTGCAGATACAGCAGGTGCTTACCATGGAACTTGTCCTCGGTATCTTGCTGCATCATCGGGTAATCACCCACGTGACGCATGATGTCGTTAACTGCCATGGTTTATTCCTCCATGCCTTGTGGCTTCATACGACCACTCCACGCGCGGAAGTGCTTGCGGTCTTTGCTGTTCGTGAAATCGCCGTTGTCTTCACCGGCGTGAACATCGTAGTAGCGCATCACTTCTCGTACCGGGCTATCGCCAGGAGAGGCTGGGTTGATATCGTCTGGGTAGCAAGTGCCCTGATAAATCTGATGTACCGGCAACCATGACTGCGCGTATTTCTTCGGCTCGTGCTCGAAAATTTCTTTGCAATGGTCGCTGCAGAAGTGGTACTTCATGCCGTGGTAATCCGTCTCGCGCATGCTGTTCTGCGTCGGATCACCTTGCTCGGTGAAGAAGGTAGGTACTTGGCACACCTGGCAGAGCATCGGCAGGACCTGGTTGTACCAGCGGCCTTCCTTGCCCTTGGCTTGTTGGTCCCAATGTTCCAGACGCGGACGGTAGTAGCGATCGAAGCTGTCCGGATATTTGGATGACAGCCAATCCATCTCATCCTTGCTGGGCACCCAGGTATGGAACGCAGTGGCGTGACCATACTGGTAGAAGGTGGCCCACGCCTGATGGCTGATATGATCCTTGCCTTCGCACGCCATCTCCCAGCCTTTGGGTTTACGAATACCGTAGCGTGCAAGATCAGCAAACAATGCGCCGCCGTTCTCTTCTGCGTACATTTCCCAGGCTTCTTTCCAGCTCATCACGCGCTTGGGTAGCATGTAATCCTGCATCATTGCCACTAGAGTCAGAAGGCGATAACCGCGCCAGAACCACTTGTCCATCCAGCGCTGCACGATAGGCACGTTTTTCGGATCTTGCTCGAGCATGAACTTGATGCACTCGATACCCAGCGTCATGTGACGCGACTCATCTGATTGCGCGGAGAAGCCGAAGGTAACGGTCGACAAGTCGCCGTTATGTGCAGCACCTGACATGAAGGGGACGAACAGCAGGTTGGTCAGCACATACTCGAACGAGAAGCTGACTGCAGTCAGGAACTCGAACGGACCGCCGGTATAAGCATCTTCGAAGAAGCTCTTCGGCACCGATAGGTACCAGACATTGTCGAACCAGTGCGGGGCATTGTGCATGCCGTTGTAGTACTTGTTGTAGTGCGAGATAGCATGCGTCTCGGTCTGGCAGTGACGCAGTTCATCCACCGCTTGCATCTGTGCAGCCACGCGTGCACCAGCACCGGTGAACTGACGACCGGCGTGTGCAAAGCCACGGTGCGCGTAGTACTCGAGCGGTGTGACGCCTTGAATGAACAGCTTCAAGGCATTGATGTAGCGCGCATCGGTGACACCGAGTTCGCCGTGGTTCTGTGCGAAGGTCTCGATGACGGCATACAGCTTGCGCTCTTTTTCACCCTGATACTTCCAGTAGGCCTCCATCGTGAGGCGGAACGGGTCTTCCCACTTGTCCCAGTCATGCACCACGATGCCTTCATACTTATCGTACGGGAAGACTTTGTCCATCGGCTGATAAGTAGTATCCCAGTGCAGATCGCGGGTCATTGCCGCGTAGCGCTCTTTGAGGCCAAGTTTCTTTTTGGTGACACGTGTGTCCATGCAGAGTCTCCGGTGGGTGAGGGTGTATGAAAATTTATAGTTTTAAAGGCCAACAGCTTCTGCATCCGAAACCGGGAAATAGGCTCGGTGCAAGATCTCGGGGTCGTCACGCAGCTTGCCCGGCTCGCCGTCATATGAGACACGGCCACGCGACATGACATACACATGGTGCGATAGCGCGAGTGCGAGCTGAGTGAACTGCTCAATGAGGAGTACGCCAATACCACTGTCGGCAATCTTGCGAATAATCGGTACCAGGCGCGCAACAATGGTCGGCGCCAGGCCAAACGACAATTCATCAATCACCAGAAAACGTGGCTCGACCATCAGCGCTTGCGCGATGGCGACCATCTGCTGCTGACCGCCGGACAAGTCGCCTGCGGCTTGCGGCATTTTTTCTTTAAGCTCAGGGAAGAGCGCTAGCACACGCTCAATCGACGCATTGGTATCACCGCGCGACATACCGCCACTGGCAACCAATAAGTTGTCGCGCACGGTCAGTTCACGCAGTACCTGATGCCCTTCGGGGACAGTGCCGATACCCGCGCGGCGGATTTCATCCGGCTCCATACCAACCAGATCACGACCATCCAGCCAGATCTCACCAAACACCGGTTCGACCACACCCGAAATACCAAGCACCGTACTAGTTTTACCGGCACCATTGGCGCCGGCGAGTGCAGTGATCTTGCCGGGTGCGATACGCAGTTCAATACCTTCAACAGCTTTTTTAGTGCCGCGGACCATGACCAGATCGCGAACCTCGAGCCAACCCGGACGTAAATTATCAGGTGCGATTTTGGCGCTCATGCAGCCACCTCCAGATCATCGAAGTTACCCAGATACGCTTTCTGTACATCAGGATTCTTCAGCACTTCCAGTGTTGGGCCGAGTGCGAGTAGCTTGCCGAAGTCCAGTACCATGGTCTCGTGGCAGCAGGCTGCGATCAATTCGACATCGTGGTCAATCAGAAACACCTGTGCCTTGCAGTAGCCCGGGATACCCTTGATCACTTTCTGCAAGTGCTCGGACTCGGATTCAGTCATACCCGCACCGGGCTCATCCAGCATCACCAGCTTGGGGTTGCCGATCAGTGCTTTGGCGATTTCAGCGAGATGACGTTCTTCGGTCGACAGCGCATCACCTTTACGATTCAAGCGATGCGATAGGCCGACGAAATCAATCGCGCCGTAGACCGCTTTTTTCTCTGCATCGCGGCTATCGAATTTCGCGTGGTCGGCAATCGCTTGCACGTTTTCCAGCAGTGTGAGGTCGTCAGCGATCTGATCCGTTTGAAAGGTACGGCGCAGGCCGAAGGTGGCGCGCTCATGCGCCGGTACACCGGTGATCATTTCACCATTGACTTTCACCCAACCGCGTCTTGGCTCGACGAAACCAGACAGCACATTCAGCAGTGTGGTCTTACCGGCACCGTTCGGGCCGATCAAGCCGACGATAGGGCGATTTAACGTGACGGTCAGGCCATCGATGGGTTTGACGCCACCGAACTGCACGCAAAGGTCGTTAATCTCGATCATGGCATTCCCCTCAGCGATACGCTGCGAAAGGTTTCGGATACTTGGCGTCGATCTTCTGACGCAGCGGCAGAATCGCAGGGTGCATGAGGAGCTGAATCAGGAAGCGAATCGCGATCGAGCTCCAGATAATGGTGAGCGCCACGGTGTAGTCCACATCGAACACGCCGTTCACTACCCAGCCTACGAAATAACCAATGAACAGCACATTCAGCGCGCGCTTCAGGATGCGATGGTCTGGCATCAGGCCAAGCGCACTCATTAGATTCGCCAGTCGCAATGAGAACCAAGCCTCCACATCTTCTGCTGTGTCTTGTACGCGTTTACCGAAAAAGCCCAGCAGTAACCAGCACACGCCCGGAATCGCTTGACGGAACAGGAGTGCAATCAATGACAGGAACAAGGCACCGGCAAAGCCCATCGCCTGGTAATGAACAGCGGCGAGTGCGAGACCAATCGAGATAGCGCCCCAGATGATCGATCCTTCAACGATTCGGCTGACACGAACAAACTTGTAGAAATCTGCGAGCTGACCTGCAAGACCTTTACGACCTTGAATCAGCGAGATGAGTAGTGCGAAGCCGTAAAACGCGTTCGACAAATTGCCATCGACGCCATGATCATTCAGTAGCGCAGGCAGCGCACGGATCAAGAGGCCCGCAAATACGGCACCCATCCAGTGATACGCACCACCGACAATCGTGAGGGCGTATAGCAAGATCGATTGCGCGACCGGGAAACCAGTATTGTCGAGTTGACCGTTCAGTCCAGCCAGTAAACCACCTGCTAAACCAGCCAGTGCGCCGGCCATCGCAAACGCCAGCGCCTTGTATTTAACGACCGAGACGCCCGCAGCAATCGCGGCAGCTTCGGATTTACGAATCAAGCCCCAGGCGCGGCCGGGCAGGGTGGCGCGCGCCCATTCAATCAAGCCCATGCCCAGCGCCAGCCAGAACATGGTGTAGCGGAAGTAGTCAGTGTCGGATGGAGCGATCAGTGGGCGCGCAATCATCATGCGCTGTCCATTCACAACCTTACCGGTCCAACCTGGGCCGCCATCGGGAAAGCCGACCACATTAATTACGACCTGAACTGCGGCTGCGATCATCAGCGTTAACAGCGCAAGATAGAGGCCGCGCATACGCAGTGCTGGCAGGCCAAGAATTAATCCAAACAAACCAGCGATCAGCGCACCGAGTACCAGTGCTAATTCGAACGGCATGCCGGTGCCATGTACCAGGCGCAGACAGAACCAACCACCGACACCGGCCAACGCAAACTGCGCCAGCGACACCATACCGAGTTGTCCGTACAGCAGGGCGACAGTGCCCGAGGCCAGCACCAGACAAGCAACGGTGGAGAAGGTATTTAACCAATAAGATGAGAACACCCAGGGGCCAATCAATGCGACCACGAAGAAGGTGATCAACATCGGGCGCACACGCTGGAACGGCGTGCCCGGAGGGATATCGGGTTTGTCCTTATTGCGTGCCATGGTGCTTTACTCCAGATGACTGTTGTCGCGCGACAGGCCGATGCCATGTCGCTGCTGCCACAGCACCACACTGATCGCGACCACAAACGCAGTGGCTGATCCGTAGCGCTGCACCTCAGGAACCAGATTCAGCAAAGACTCGATCACGCCGATCACGAGCCCGCCGACAACGGTTGCTGTTAAAGAATTCATACGCCCCACCATGGCCGCAGCCATTGCGGGAATGACGAGGAAGGTCAGCACGGTAGGATTGAGTCGCACCATGTTGCCCATGAACAGGCCGCTGATGCCCGCCAACAGTCCGGCGAGTGTCCAGGCCCAGGTATCAATGCGTTTGACGCGTACGCCGACCAGACCGGCTAGTACGCGGTTGCTCTGTAATGCGCGCATGCGCAAGCCAAGCGGTGTTTTTGCAAGTAACCACAACATGCCGATGGTGGCGCCCGCTGCGAATAGCAGCGCGACGACACGGGTGTGACTGATTAAACGACGGCCATCAAACTCGACACCTGAGGAATCTGTCGGCAGTACCAGGCGACGAGGATCGTCGCCCCAGTACCACTGCGCGATACCCATCACCATCAACGCGAAACCGAGTGTCGCCATGGCGCGTACAACTCTGTCCTGATGCGTGAGCGAGGGCGCGATAAAGCGCCCATACGCCCACGACAGCAGAGTGGCAGCACCTATACCAGCGACCCAGCCCATCCAGTCGTCATACTCGAGGTCAATCACTTGCCAGCACACCATGGCGGCGAGGCCACCGAGTGCACCGAACGCAAAGTTGACCACGCCACTGGCGCGATACAGCACGACCAAGCCGACGCCCGACAGTGCATACACCGCGCCGACGCTGATGCCGACCACGATAAAGGGGAGCAGAGTTTCCATGTTCAGCCCGTTTCGCGTTGATTGAGTGCGTCAGATCAGTTGACTAGACCGCCCTTGGCTTCCAACTTCAGCACGTCGGCCAAATCGGAATCCTTCGACTGATAGCAATCGGTGAGGGTCTTGAACCCACCCTTTTGCAGCAGCGCTGCGCGGCCTTTGTGGTTAGGCTGATGACGCTCGCCTGGACCGAAGTACCATGGTGCGCACATCATGTCGCTCTTCCAGTTTTTGGTGCCGACGATGGCCTGATAGGCTGACTTACGATCGACATTGCCCTTGATGCCAAGTAGTGCCTCAGTGGTGACCTTGGCGGACAGGAAACCGGCTTGTGAGAAGGTGTCACGTGGGTCTTTCTTGTCACCGAACTTGTCCATGATGGCTTTCCAGTTGGTGTTATCCGGACCGGTGCCATCCATCGGCTCGAGCTCCATGTGAACGTACAACTTGTCGTGCCAGTATTTGCCCACGGCTTTTGGCATATCGACGTGATAGGCAGAAGTTGGCAGACCCCACTTCATGCTCTTGCCCAGATCTTGTTGTTCAGCAGCCGTCAGGATCGGTAGCATCATCCCGCGTGGCATGCCGAGCACGACGCCTTCGCTCTTGGCAGCAGCGACCTGCAGCGCAATCGCATTGCCGTCCAGCTGGCCCGGATCGAAGATCACAGTCTTGACAGCGACATTGTTAGTCTTGCCGTAAGACTCGACACCACCGCATACCCAGTCACCAAAGCCAGGAATGCCTGGAGCGACGCATGTCAAGCTCTTCAGCTTGAAGGTCTCAGTGATGTACTGTGCTGCACCCAATGTCGATTGACGCGGACCTTGGTTGAACGAGATGTAGTTCTTGCCGTAGAAGCAGGCACGTGGCACACCGACACCCGATACCGAGGCTAGGCCTTCTTTAGCGTACAAATCATTGTTTGCGCCGCATTCCACGAATGATGACGAGCCAGCCATTGCGACAACCTTAGTGTCTTTCACCAGTTTGTTCGCTGCTTGCGAAGCGACTTCCGGGTTCCAGGTGTCGTCCTGTACGGTGTACTGAATTGGACGGCCATTGATACCGCCGTTAGCATTCACACAGTTGAAATAGGCTTGCGCTGCGCGCGCGGAGGAGGAGAAATCCTCAGGGCCGGTTTTGCCGACGATGGCACCGATTTGAATCGGCTCACCGGTCGCCTTCTTCCCGTTCCCCATGCCGCACTTATCCTGTGCCATCGCGCCCGAAGCGGCGAGACCCAGTGTCAGCGCAACTGCCCCGCCGAGAATAGTGGTCTTTTTCATGTCTTGCTATCTCCGTTATGTCTTTTTTACTGACGACGGTCCCGATTCACTTCACGTATCGCCACCGGGTCCGCGGAGGTGGCAACGCGTTACATCGCTACTGCGAGGAGGAGTTACCCGCAGGAGCCACGTAATCCTTCCAATCCCGGTGTACGAAAACGCAGCACCGACTTGTGTCCAAAGCCATGCTCGGCCAATGTGCCCTTAGGTTTTGGCGTGAACATTCTGTCGCCGCAGAACCACTGCACCTGTGACCATTGAATACGCTCGAATTCTGGATGTGCTCCGTACAGCTTTGGTAGCACTTTCGATTGCACATCCGCCATGATGGTGTGCATAGAAAGTGGTACTACTGCCGGTGCTGCGAAGATCATGTGCTCGTCCCAAGCCACATACAGCAGCGGTGCCGTAAAACGATCCGCAGTGTCATGAGGCTCATGCGTGTAAGCGCCGATAGCGGTGACACTCATAGCTGCGCCTCCTTCATGTCTTGACCACCACCCCATAGCGTGAAGTTGGTGTCGTCTTCCGAACCATGAAACTCTCCGTTATCGCGTCCAATCACAACGCCCAGGTCGGCGATGGAAGCTTGCAAGGCGTTTTCGGTAGTCTCACTGCCGCTCGTCTGCAAAATCGCATGCGAAGCTAATTGCGCTTGCACGTACTTATCCGGCTCATTGGCAAAGATGGTCTGGCACTGATCACTGCAGAAGTGGAAGCTTTCATCCTCGTGCTGGGTCTCGCGATACGCGATCCAGCGGCCATCACCCGGCTCGGTAAATATCATCGGTTGTTGGCACACCTGACACTGCATCGGCAGCGCGTGGTTATGGAAGCGCTTACCGGCTGCCTCGCATTGCGCGTAGTAACTCAAGCGTGGGCGATACCAACGGTCAAAGCTGTTGGGGTACTTGCGGTCGAGCCACTCAAGCTCATCATTGCCAGGTACCCAGGTGTGGAAGGCCAGCGCATGGCCATAGCCATAAAAGGCATTCCATGCTTGATGGCTGAGATGATCTTTTGCTGCACAGGCCGCTTGCCAACCGGCAGGTTTTTTCAAGCCGTAAGCGGCGAGCTCTGCGAACAGTGCTTCGACCGGTGCTTCGACGTAGGTATCCCAAGATTCTTTCCAACTACCGACACGCTTTGGCACCATGTAGTCTTGCAACATGGCGACCATTGGCATCAGTCGGAAGCTGCGCCAGAACCATTTGTCGACCCAACGCTGCACGGTGGAGATGTTTAGTGAGTCTTGTTGCAGCAGGAATTTCACCAAAGTGATACCCGCTTGCTTGTGACGCGTGGTGTCCGACTGGCTGGAGAATCCTGCCGGTACCATCGACAGATCACCGTTATGCGCAGCTGCGCTCATGAAGGGTACGAACAGCGTGTCCGACAGCAGGGTCTCGAAGCCAAAGCTAATCGCGACCATCAACTCAAACGGTCCAGCGGAAGCAAGGTCGTCGGCAAAACTCTTGACCGGAGCGAGGTACCACGCTTGCTCATACCAGCGCGGCACTTCATGCATGCCATTGAAGTATTTGTTGTAGACCGATGCGGCATGCACTGTTTGCTGTGCGTGGCGCAGTTGCTCGCTTGCCTGAATCTGCGTCGCAATACGTAAGGCGTCGCCGGGCAGGTTGCGAGCACTGTGCGCCAATGCACGATGCAGTGCGTACTTCAGTGGCGAGAAAACCTGCAGCATTAGCTTCACCGCATTCACATAGCGTGCATCGGATACGCCGATCTGTCCGTTGTTTTGTGCGAATGCATCCAGCACAGCGTATAAGCGGCGCTCTTTGTCGCTCTGTTGACGCCACCAGACGTCCAACGTCATCTTGAATGGGTCTTGCCACTGCGACCAGTCATGAACACGTATCCCCTCGTAACGGGCATACGGGAATACCTTTTCCATTGGCTGGTAGCTGGTATTCCACTGCAGATCTTGGGTCAGCGCTTGGTAGCGGCTGCCCAGGTCTAATTTCTTTTTTTCGACTCGCTTGTCCATATCAGGCTCGCGTGAGTGTGAGTGGGCTTAGTGCTTCCAGCTCAGTACAAACTCGTCGTCATCCTCATCGAGGTTGCCGGACAAGGTGACCAGGTTGATCTGAAGCTCTTGCAGATCGTATTTACGGCCGATGATCTCTTCGATGGTTTCGCGCTTGACGACTAGGCGGTTGGGGGCATCGATTTTTACCAAGCCCGGTGAGTAAACGACTTGTGCTTCCGGGTTGTCTGCGACGATCGCATCGACCAGCGGGCGTGATTCTTCGTTGGCCTGAAATGCGATAAATACGTTGGACATATCTCCCCCAATGAGTTGTTGTGCTTGATAGCGAATTCGCTTACAGCGTGATCCCGATTTTTGCGATACGTGCGTTAAATGTGGTGCGTACTTCAGCCAACGCCTCCTGCCCATGTTCGCCCAGCGCAATCTCTGCGACGGGCGCTAACGCGGCCTGCGCACGATCAGCCCAAGCCTGAATCCAGGTCGTCATGAGCTGTTTGTTTTCATCTGATTCAGCTGCGCAGGCTTTAACCACCGCATCAACCCAGCGCGCACACTCGTCGTGCCACTCGGGCATGAACGAGGTCAGCATGGCGACTGCGGTACCGCCCTTCAAGGTGAGGTGCTCATCAACGAACGAGCCGTAGATCAGCGGATAGAGCAGGCCATCAAGCGCAAGGTTTTGCGCGACGAACATCTCCATCGGATCTTTCATTACCAGCGTGTCTTCTACCAAGCGACGCAACACCTGCCAGCGTGGGTCGTTCAGCCAATCATTCTTGCCAGCATCGAGTACGCCGGGATCATCGACCGCTAAACCAAAGCGCGTCAGATATTGCGCAATGCCGAGGTGATCCATCGCGTGAAAATTACAAGGCGCTGTGATCGCGGTGCCGTAGCCATACGCGCAGATATAGGTGTTATTCATGTTGCCGGCCCAGGCCACATGACGTAGTGGCATCAGTACCTTGCAAGCACTCTCGCGGACTTCATCGGTCATGCGTGAGAGCAGGCCACGCGAATCCACGAAGCTGTAGTTGGCTTCGACGGCTTCATGCTGGCGTGCACGTGTGATGGTCCAGTTGGCGTAGTAGTACTGCCGCGGATCTTTCAGCACATACCAGTCGGCCAGCTTGATCGCTGAGCGCGAGGCATCGAAGATCTCGTGCGCTGGATCCCAAGTAGGGCGGTAATGAAAATTCTG
>Ga0255269_1000262_pt1 | contig 10956 bp, 7 predicted proteins | sample AtltaT_33_FD_183664 | JGI IMG/M metagenome (GOLD analysis project Ga0255269, IMG submission 183664) | Metatranscriptome of freshwater microbial communities from Altamaha River, Georgia, United States - Atl_Yuk_RepC_8h (Metagenome... | ecosystem: Environmental > Aquatic > Freshwater > River... | reverse complement strand
GGTATGTGCCTGTGTTATCGTGAACCGATGGGTGAATTTCACATGCCAAGGTTGAGCGAATCGAAGCGGGTGCCGCAGAGCAATGCCACAACGCTCGGTCACGTCTGTTTTGCGCCCTTCGGCATGTCGAGGGCATTTGTTTTGCTTTCAGGCGCGGGTGGCCTGCTACGACTGCGCCGCGCGCGCTGACTAAACCACCGACTTTGCGCCAAGCTTGGCGCTCAGGCTGATCCCAGCCTCCATGCTCAACAAAGACCCAACACTAGCTATTTTCAGAGAGATTCCCATGAGTGATCGTTTAATTATTTTTGATACCACCTTGCGCGATGGTGAGCAAAGTCCTGGCGCATCCATGACGCGCGACGAGAAACTTCGTATCGCCAAGCAGCTTGAGCGTCTGAAGGTCGATGTGATTGAGGCTGGGTTTGCTGCTTCATCCAATGGCGATTTTGATGCCGTGAAGGCCATTGCTCAACATGTGAAAGATTCGGTGGTTTGTTCACTTGCTAGGGCAAACGATCGAGATATTGCAAGGGCTGCGGAAGCACTCGAGCCAGCACGCGCCAAGCGCATCCACACCTTCATTGCAACCAGTGCCCTCCACATGGAAAAGAAGCTGCGCTTGAGCCCTGATCAGGTGTACGAGCAGGCTCGCTTGGCTGTACGTTTTGCCCGAAAGTTTACCGATGATGTTGAGTTTTCCCCCGAAGATGGCAGCCGGTCTGACCCTGATTTTCTCTGTCGTGTGCTTGAGGCCGTCATCGATGAGGGCGCTCGGACCATCAATATTCCCGATACGGTGGGATATGCGGTACCCGAGCTCTTTGCCCAGATGATTATCGATTTGCGTCGTCGAGTGCCGAATTCAGACAAGGCTATTTGGTCGGTGCATTGTCACAATGATTTGGGTATGGCTGTCGCCAATTCCTTAGCGGCTGTCAGGCAGGCTGGTGCTCGCCAAATCGAATGCACGATCAACGGGCTTGGCGAACGCGCCGGTAATACCTCGCTTGAAGAGGTGGTGATGGCGGTCAAGACGCGTCGTGATTACTTTGATCTGACGCTCGGTATTGACACCAGCCAAATCGTACCCGCGAGTAAGCTTGTCTCGGGTATTACTGGTTTTCCGGTCCAGCCCAATAAGGCAGTGGTTGGCGCAAATGCATTCGCGCATGCCTCAGGTATTCACCAAGACGGTGTGCTCAAAGCGCGTGACACTTATGAAATCATGCGAGCCGAAGATGTGGGCTGGACAACCAACCGGATCGTGCTTGGTAAATTATCAGGCCGAACGGCATTCAAACAGCGGCTGCAAGAGTTGGGTATCGCGATGGAGAGCGATCAGGATGTCAATGCCGCCTTTTTGCGTTTCAAAGAACTTGCTGATCGCAAAGCGGAGATTCTTGATGAGGATATCCAGGCATTGGTCTCCGATCAGGCGATGCAAATGGCCTCCGACGATAGCTACCGGTTACTGTCACTAGCCCAGTCGTCAAAGATGGGTGGGCGTCCCCATGGGGAGGTGGTGATGACCGTTGAAGGCCGAGAAGTTCGCAGCGAGGCAGACGGCAATGGTCCTGTTGACGCGGTCTTTAAGGCGATCGAGTCAGAGATTGGGTCCGGAGCCGAGCTTTTGCTTTATTCGGTCAATGCTATTACGACGGGTACCGAGTCTCAGGGCGAGGTCACAGTGAGGCTCTCGCGAGGTGGGCGGATTGTGAATGGCGTTGGTGCCGATCCCGATATCGTCGTTGCCTCTGCTAAGGCCTACATCGGTGCGCTCAACAAACTTCAGGCCAAGCAAGAGCGGGTCAACCCTCAGGCATAAGCGGCCTGGGTTATACTCGCGGGTTACGCACGTCTTAGCAGTCCCAGCTAAGGCGCAAGTTCAATCAAGGGCATCCGAGGCGCGTAGGCGTCTCGGTGCACATATATAAGGGGAATTCGTATGTCCGTTGCATCGATCGACAAACAGAAAATCATGGGCGACTACCAGCGCAAAGCTGGTGATACCGGGTCGCCTGAAGTACAAGTTGCGCTACTGACAGCACGCATCGTCGAGCTGACGGAGCACTTTAAGCAGCACAAGAAAGACTTCCACTCCAGAAGAGGCCTGTTGAAAATGGTGAGCAGGAGGAGAAAACTCCTGGATTACCTGAAGCGAACCAATTTGGCGAGCTACCGAGCACTGATCGAACGATTGGGCTTGCGTAACTAAGCCAAAGCAAAACCCGCAAGCCAACTTGCGGGTTTTTTGTTGTGTGGCGAACCGCGCCGCCTGAGGATTCGCGCGGGCACTTATGAGGATGTTAAAACGTGTTTGAAATTGCAAAGAAAACATTTCAGTACGGTTCAAATACCGTAACGATTGAAACCGGCGAAATCGCTCGCCAAGCTGGCGGTGCCGTGATCGTCAATGTTGACGATACCGTGGTTTTGGCAACCGTCGTAGGCGCCAAAAATGCAAAACCAGGGCAGGATTTTTTCCCGCTGACTGTTGACTATGTCGAGAAGTTCTATGCAGCAGGCCGTATTCCGGGCGGGTTCTTTAAACGAGAAGGGCGTCCTTCAGAACGCGAAACCCTGATTTCCCGCTTGATTGATCGGCCGATTCGGCCTTTGTTTCCTGACGGATTTTATAACGAAGTGCAAGTGGTCATTACGCTCATGTCAAGCAATCCTGAAGTGGATTCAGACATTCCGGCGATGATCGGCGCCTCGGCAGCACTGGCTATTTCAGGAATCCCCTTTCATGGCCCGTTAGGTGCAGCACGTGTTGGTTATATCGATGGTCAGTTCGTGCTAAATCCTGCGGTCTCGAAGATGCCCTCCTCGAAGCTCGACTTGGTGGTGGCTGGCACTGAGGCTGCTGTGCTTATGGTTGAATCGGAGGCGCATGAGCTTTCCGAAGAAGTGATGCTCGGTGCGGTGGTCTTTGGACACGATCAAATGCAAACCGTGATCAATGCGATTCACGAGTTAGTTGAGGCCGGTGGCAAAGCGGAATGGGAATGGCAGGCTGCACCGCGCAATGAGGCTTTGATAGAAAAGATTAATCAACTGGCTGAAGCCGACATGCGCGCGGCTTATCGTGTTCGCGACAAACAAGCGCGTACGGCGCAAGTATCGGCTGTCGAGAAGTCGGTGGCGAAGACACTTGCCGACGATGCAGCTAGCAAGGGTGAGTCAGCGCCCGACAGCACCGAAGTCGGCAATCTACTCTTTGAACTGCAATCGCGAATTGTTCGTTCACAAATCCTGTCGGGCGAGCCTCGCATTGACGGTCGCGATACGCGAACAGTCCGCCCGATTGCGATCCGAACCGGCGTATTGCCGCGTGCGCACGGATCGGCACTGTTTACTCGAGGCGAAACCCAGGCACTTGTGGTGGCAACGCTTGGCACCAATCGCGATGAGCAGGTGATCGATGCGATCAATGGTGAATATCGAGAACGTTTTATGCTTCACTACAATATGCCGCCTTATGCGACGGGTGAGACCGGACGCGTCGGTAGCCCCAAGCGACGCGAAATTGGTCATGGCCGTCTGGCTAAACGGGCGCTTGTGCCCCTGCTGCCTGATGTGGCGAGTTTTGGCTATTCCATTCGCGTTGTCTCGGAGATTACCGAATCTAACGGGTCATCGTCGATGGCTTCGGTTTGTGGCGGATGTCTTGCGATGATGGATGCTGGCGTACCGATTAAGGCACACGTGGCCGGCATCGCCATGGGTTTAATCAAGGAAGGTGCGCGATTTGCAGTCCTCTCCGACATTCTCGGTGATGAGGACCATCTTGGTGATATGGATTTCAAAGTGGCCGGTACCGAGCAAGGTGTCACTGCGCTACAAATGGACATCAAGATCCAGGGCATTACCAAGGAAATCATGCAGGTTGCGCTTGCGCAAGCAAAAGAAGGCCGCTTGCACATCCTGAGCAAAATGCGCGATGCGGTTTCGGGCGCAAAGACCGAGCTTTCTGATTTTGCACCGCGTATGTACAACATGAAGATTAATCCCGAACGTATTCGCGATGTGATTGGCAAGGGCGGTGCAACGATTCGCCAGATCACCGAGGAAACCGGTACCCAGGTCGATATTCAAGATGATGGTTCGATCACGATTGCAGCCGTCGACGCTCAAGCGGCACGGCGGGCACAGCAAATGATCGAAAATCTGACTGCCGAAGTTGAGGTTGGAAAAATTTACGAGGGGCCGGTTCTTCGCATTCTAGATTTCGGTGCAATCGTGCAAGTCATGCCTGGGCGTGATGGCCTTTTGCATGTTTCACAAATTGCACAGGAGCGCGTCAATAACGTTGGCGACTATGTGAAGGAAGGACAAATCGTTCGGGTAAAGGTCATCGAAGCGGACGATAAGGGACGGCTTCGCTTATCGATGAAAGCTGCTGCCGCTGACGATGCTGCACAGAGCGCGCCGCCAAGCGACGTAACGCCCGCCTAAGTCAGGATCGCTTCGTGGCTGCCGCCCTATTGCTGCGTGAAGTTGGCCCGATTGCATGGATGACGTTCTCGAATGTGGAGCGTCATAATGCAGTCAGTTATGAAATGTGGTGCGAAGTTCCTCAAGCCATCGCTCGGTTCGATGCCAACCCCGAGATTCGAGCCATCGTCTTGACGGGTGATGGCGAAAAGGCCTTTGTGTCAGGTGCTGACATTTCAGAGTTTGAGAAGAAGCGTGGGAGCTTGGATGCTTCAACGATTTATAACGAAGCGGTCGATGCTGCCTATGCTGCGGTGCTCGCTGCAAAAAAGCCAACGCTTGCAAGGATTCGAGGGATTTGCATGGGAGGCGGACTTTACCTGGCCGCCTCCTGCGATTTGCGAATTTGTAACGATAAGGCGCGTTTTGCAATGCCCGCGGCGAAGCTAGGTCTGGGCATTCGCTATGAAAGCGTTCGCAGACTGATGGAAGTGCTGCCGTCGGCACATGCAGCCGATATTGTTTTTACCGGTCGAAGCTTTGATGGTCACGAGGCGCTACGCCTTGGATTTGTCAATCGATCAGTCCCTGAGGATGAACTCGACCAGGCAGTGAGTCAATATTTAGAATGGTTGGGCCAGGCTGCACCGCTCACCGTCAAGGCAGCAAAGGCTGCAATGCGAGTATGGTCAGCGGGTGAGTCCTTCGATGATATTGCCGCCGTTCGAGCTATGACCGATGCCTGTTTTGCCAGTGCCGACTACCAGGAAGGACGCAAGGCTTTTGCTGAGAAGCGAAAGCCGCAATTTCGAGGAGCATAATGAATGAAAGCATGGATGCTTGATCCGGTTGCGCAGATCTTGAGTTTGGCCGAGCGAGCGATGCCAGAGCCAGGCCCGCAGCAAGTCCTGATCAGGGTAAAGGCGGCATCATTAAATCGAGGCGAATTTCTTGTCGGCATGGGTATTGGTGGCGCAGGTAGCGCGTCAAAGCCGTCGGGTATGGAAGCCGCAGGTGAGGTGGTGGCCATCGGCGAACAAGTAGCGCAACACGCAAGCTGCCCTATCGCCATCGGCGATCGCATCATGGGGCGTGCGCCCGGTGGTTTTGCTGAGTATGCCCTGCTTGATGCGCAAGACATCTTAGCGATTCCTTCATCGATGGACTGGATCGACGCAGCCTGTGTGCCTATTGCTTATCTGGTCGCCTATGACATGGTAGTTGCCGGCGGGGAACTACAAAAAGGGCAGAGCTGCCTCATTACCGGAGCAAGTTCGGGTGTTGGTGTGGCCTCGATGCAAATTGCCCAGGTGATTGGTGCACGAGTCATCGGGACATCAAGCTCGCAGCACAAATTAGATCGATTAACGAGCCTTGGTCTTGATGAAGCTTTGCTGAGTCGCGGACCCGACTTTGTTCAGGCGGTACTTGAACTTAGCGGACATAAAGGTGTTGAACTCGCTATCAATAATGTGGGTGGGTCGGTTTTCGAGGCGTGTTTGCAGGCACTCGCCTATCAGGGGCGACTCGCTTTGGTAGGTTTTGTTGATGGCGTTAAACAATCGTCGATTGACTTGGACAGGGTTCATGCCCAGCGCCTGAAGATTTTTGGGGTGAGCAATAAGTTTCGGCGTGCGGATCAGCGGGCGCAAACGGTGAGTGGTTTCGCTAAAGACATGTTGCCCCATTTCCATTCGGGCAAACTCAAACCCGTTATTGAACAGATTTTCGATTTTGAAGATTTACCCAAGGCTCAAAGCGCCATGCAGTCCAATAGCCATCTCGGAAAACTTGTTCTCAAGGTCGCATGCTGAGGTCTATTTGCTCATCGTCGTCGCACGAGCGATGGCAACCCGAGCAGCCTAAATGGTCTCGAGTGACCAAGCTTTTCCATCGGTGAATACCTTGCCGTCTTGTTTTAGCTTGAGCAAATGCGCAAACAGTGAGCGTGCAGCTAACCCATGCAGACTCGTAGCAACATCTTGGTAAGCACCGGGTACGATATCTTCAACCGTAAAGCCGCTTTCACTGGCTTGGTCGGGGTGATCAGTGCAAAGCCGTTTCAGTGATTCAAGAACCTTGCTTTCGCGCAAAAGCCTATGCCTGATGAGTTTGCGAATTTCTTGGGCTGGCTTACCCAAAACATAACCGTGAGCGGGAAGCACGTAATTTAAATGCATATGTTCTAAGCGCTCGAGCGATGCGATGTATGCAAACATGTCGCCATCGGGCGGATTGATAACCACGGTTGAACCATTCATGACATGATCGCCGGATAGCAGGATGCCATCTTCCTCGAGCAAAAAACACAAGTGGTTCGATGCATGACCTGGTGTGTGAATTGCTCGAAGATGTACGTCGTCGCAAATCCTCAAGCGATCACCATCTTCAAGCGTTTGATCCGGAATGAAAGCCTGATCAGCCTCGATCGAAGGCCCGGAGGCTCTGCCTAAGATCGGTACGCGAACGCCAAGCGCCTTCTCAATAGCCGACTGTAAGGCGAATGCTGCAGGTGAGTGATCCAAGTGGGAATGCGTACAAAGTATGCGAGTAATCTTGTCCTTGGTAAAGGACCGCAGGCGATCGACATGTTCGGCGATGGCCGGACCTGGGTCGACCACGGTCCAATCGCCTTCTCGTCCCAGAATATAAGTATTGGTGCCAGGACCTGTCATTCGACCTGGATTGGGCGCTGTATAACGATACAAATAACGCAGCAATCCAACAGGATTCTCGTGCTGCCAATCGAGCTTATGTACCAGTTGACCATCTGGACTTACGAGTTCGAGTTCAGCAAACTGCATATCATCTTCGGTAAAACGCTCGTCTTTGCCCAACACGAAGCCGCCTCGTGGGCAACTTCTCCAAAGCTTTCCCTGCTTGAATAAACGATCCGATTCCGACAACACATCGTCAACGTACTTAAAATGGCTTAATTGTTGTAGCGTACGGATGGTTGGAAAGATCATATAAAAAAGCCCCTTGCTGTGGCGCTCGAGCGCTTCGCGGGGCTGTACCCAACAAGGTTCAAATTGTTCGCCCTCATCGGCCACTGGCATTTGACCCATCGGTGCCCGCGCAACAAGGAAGCGGACGTCAAAACGCTTGGGCAAATCGCGGTCGGTTGTCCAGTGGGAGAAACTGCGAACCTCATCAATCGCGGCCACTAAGCCTCTCGCACCAAGGGCTTGAGCGAAGCCCTCCGGTGGATGCCTTCCAAGGCCTTCTTTCAGCGAGGCAAGAGCATGCTGATCAAGCTCGTGCGCTTCACGCTTGGGGCGCACGAGCAATAAGTGGACCTCCTCATACGATTCCCGCAATGCAGCCTGCGCGTAAATCCGATGGAGCTGCTCTTGCTCATCAGGCGAGAAATTTTGCCAATTGGCGAGTCGGTTCGGGCTAAGTAGGGCTGGATCCAAATCGAGTGCTAGAGCGTCTGCTTGGTCAACCACACCTCCGGGAAACACAAAAGCCCCTGGCGCAAAGCTAGCCTTGGTCGATCGCCGCGTCATGAGGACTTCAAGCCCCGCTTCACCATCGCGCAAAAGCAATACGGTTGCTGCTGGCTTTGGCGCAACGGGTTCACGCCAGGGCAGTAAATGCTGTGCAGGTCGAACGCCTAAGCGCTTGTTATCGCCATGTTCCATCGACGTATCCCTTTTCTTTGACTTGCCGCGATCACGAGGTTTGATTCTTGGCGAGTTGGTGCAATAGCGCGGGTGGGCTGAAGCGCTCACCATAGCGCGATTGAAGCTCGAGCGAACGATCCAAGAAGGCTTGCGGCCCAAAATGGTGTATAAATTGTAACGTACCGCCTGTGTAAGCCGGGAATCCCCAGCCCATGATCGATCCAATATTTGCATCGTGATCATGCTCTAAGACCTGTTCTTGAAGGCATCGTAGCGTCTCAATCGACTGAATCATGCTGAGGCGATCCCGGATATCCTCATCGCTTACTGGTTTTGCGCCTCTCATGAAGACTGATAAACCTTCCCAAAGCCGCTTGGGCTCTCCCTCGGGGTATTCGTAAAAGCCCGCACCAGCAGCGCGGCCAAGGCGCTTAAAGCCATGGGCCATTTTTTCCAGTACGTATACCGCTGATTCGGCCATTCGCTTTGACTTGACCTTATGCGGGTGATGATGCTTATGCTGATGACCGTGATCATGCTGATGGTCGTGGTCGTGGTCGTGGTCGTGGTCGTGGTCGTGGCTGTGGCTGTGGCTGTGGCTGTGGCTGTGGCTGTGGCTGTGGCTGTGGTCATGCCCATGGTCATGTTGATGGGCATGCGCGAGTGCATCTAATTCTTGGTGTAGGACATCATCTGCGAGCTTGAGCGAAACTTCATCGAGTACCGCGAGAGGGCCGACGGGCATACCGAATTGCATCGCTATATTTTCGATTCTTGCGGCACTGACACCTTCGCCAAGTAGGGCCATACCTTCATTCACATAGGTGCTAAAAACCCTGGAGGTGTAAAAGCCGCGCGCATCATTGACAACAATCGGTGTTTTCCCAATTTGTTTGACAAAATCATAAGCTTTAGCAAGTGTTGCATCGTTCGTTTTTTTACCGCGAATAATTTCTATCAAAGGCATTTTCTCTACGGGCGAGAAAAAGTGAACGCCAATAAATTGCTCGGGTCGAGCGCTCGCCTTGGCCAGCTCGGTAATTGGAATCGTTGAGGTGTTTGAGGCGAACACAGTGGCCTCGCCAAGCACGTCAAGAGCCTCTCGAATGAGCTTTGCTTTGAGGGCCTGGTCTTCGTAAACCGCTTCAATGACCATATCGCAGGCGCTGAGGTCCTGCATGGCATCAGTTGCCTGGATACGCTGTAATACGGACTGCGCTTTGTCGGGCGACATCCTGCCGGACTCAACCCGCTTGGCGAGTAAACGAGCGCTATAGGCCTTTCCTTGTTCTGCTTTTTCGCGCGACACATCCTTTAGGACGACCGACATGCCTCGCGATGCCGCAGCCCAGGCGATTCCCGAACCCATCATGCCGGCACCCAAGATACCAAGTTTCATCGTCATGCGTGCTGCTTCGCCTTGGGGCCTGCTCCGATCAGCTTTGATTTCGTTAAGGTGAAAGAAAAAACTTTGAATCATATTCTTGGCAACCTGCCCGGTAGCGAGCCGAGTGAGCCAGCGTGATTCAATGCGAAGTGCCGTTTCGAAGTCGACTTGAGCACCTTCGACGGCGACAGCGAGAATGGCTTCTTGCGCGGGGAAATTACCGCGGGTTTTCTCCACAAGCATAGCGGGCGCAACGCTTAGCATCGAGGCAATCGAGGCTTGGCTTGGGCCACCCCCAGGGATGCGGTGCTTGGGATCATCCCAAACCTGCCGGCAAGCGCCGCTGCGCAAAGCAGCCAAGGCTGCCGGCATTAGCGCGTCTTCGCTGGCAACCACCTGGGTGATCCAGCCCATATCGAGAGCCTCTTGAACGCTCAGTCGTTTTGACTCGCTAATGACTTGTACGGCGGCTTGCAGGCCTTTGAGCCTCACGGTTTTCACAAGGCCCCCGGCGCCTGGGAGCAAGCCGAGACTCGCCTCGGGAAAGCCAATTTCTATGCCGGCTTTGTTGACCGCAATTCGATGATGGCAGGCGAGTGCAAGTTCAAGTCCGCCACCGAGTGCAGATCCCTGAATCAATGCGACAACGGGTTTGCCAAGTTTTTCAAGCGTCCTAAGGTCAGCTTTGAGGCTTTGCACCTGCTCAAAAAAACTTGCCGCCTGGGAGGGGCCAATCGTGAGCATGGCCTTCAAATCGGCCCCTGCGAAAAAGCTTGATTTAGCCGAATTGATAATCACACCGAGTAGCTCGGGCCGATCCTTCAAGTCAGCTTGAACACGCTTCACTGCCTCGTGTAAATCATGACGAAAGCTCTCGCTCATCAGATTTACCGGCGATCTCGGCGCATCAAGCGTTAGAACGATGACTGCGTCCGGATTAATTTCATAACGAATCGATGACATGCTTTACACCCGTTCAATAATCGTTGCGATGCCCATGCCGCCGCCAACACATAAAGTGGCTAAGCCACGCTTGAGCTTGCGTCGCTCGAGCTCATCAAGTAGGGTCCCTAAGATGATGCAACCGGTTGCACCCAGGGGGTGTCCCATGGCTATTGAGCCACCGTTTACATTGACTTTCTCGTCAGGCACATTCAACTCGCGCATAAATCGCATCACCACTGCCGCGAAAGCCTCATTGACTTCAAATAGATCGATGTCGTCTGCGGTTAAGCCCGCTTTTGCAAGCGCCTTGCGGGCAGCCGGTGCCGGACCTGTCAACATAATCGTTGGATCGGTTCCTGTTAAGGCCGTGGCAAGTACACGGGCGCGTGGCTTTAGGCCAATCTGATTACCCAGCGTTTCATTGCCTAGCAACATCAGTGCAGCGCCATCAACAATGCCCGAGCTATTACCCGCATGATGAACATGGTGGATGCGCTCAACCTGGGGATACTTGCGTAATGCCATCGCATCAAATCCCATAGCGCCGAGTTTTTC
>Ga0255269_1000260_pt1 | contig 10967 bp, 12 predicted proteins | sample AtltaT_33_FD_183664 | JGI IMG/M metagenome (GOLD analysis project Ga0255269, IMG submission 183664) | Metatranscriptome of freshwater microbial communities from Altamaha River, Georgia, United States - Atl_Yuk_RepC_8h (Metagenome... | ecosystem: Environmental > Aquatic > Freshwater > River... | reverse complement strand
CGCTCGTCCACGCTGGCCGAAGGGGTGTTGGGGCTGCGCTTGGGAGCCACAGGTTCTGCGGCTGCAGGCGCTGCCTCGATGACAGGAGGCGCTGCCGAAGGCTCAAATGAAGCCGCTGCAGGTGCAGCGGCCACTTCCTTGGCGTCGCCGTCTTGGGGTTTGGTATCACTCATGATTCACTTCCTTTCCCAGGCAGGGTGTCGGCCAGACGCTGAATTTGAGCCGTCAGTTGGCTGTTTTTGAACTTCAGGGCAGACAGTCTTTGAACAATGTGGCTTTCGGTCTCCCACACCTCTTCAGGCGAGACGGCCTCACCCGCAGCCAGATCGGTCACCGGACCCACTTGGGCAGGGGTTGACTTGATGCTGAGTTTGGAAGCCGCCATTTTGGGCGTGGGGCGAGGTTTGGGCAGGACCACCTTGGCCCGAGTGTCCCCTTCAGCAGCCCCCTTGATACGGGCCTTCCCAGCGGACTCTTCGCTCAGGTCTTTGGCGTTGGCTCGAACCCTTTTGCTCTGCGCCACAGGGTCATTGCCCTGCAGCTGCACAGAGTGCTCGTGTTCGCCTCGAACGACTGTGGTCTTGGCCATGATGTCAGTGGGCGTCCATGCGCAAAGCCACCGGCCGCAAGCCAGACGCATTGCCCGGGGTGACCGCCCGTGTGGATTTGGTAGAAGCCGAGGTGGCCGACTTGAAGGACTCTGGTTGCATCCAGAACGTCAGGACCGTGCTCAGGGCCATCAAGGCCAAGCCGACCACCAATGCGCCCTGCATCCGGTCAGAGGGCTTGCGCCACTTGATTTTGGACCAGGGCTTGCTCTTGCTCTTCACGGCAGCCCAGTTAGGCAAAGATTTAGGCAGAGACTTGGGCAAAAACTTGGTCAACACCTTGGGCAAGGAGCCCGACCGCGAAGCAGGGGGCAGCGCAGGATCCTCAGACACAAGATCGTCAGCCAAGAGCGGTTCGCGGCTGACGCTGGCTGTTGGGGAGGCCACGGTCTGATGGGCCAACAATCCAGAGACGGACAGGAGTTGGCGCACAGCGCGTTCACGGCCCTCGAAACGGGCGTTTTCCAGTGCGGCGTCCACTTGCCCAGGGGTGGGCGACTCAATGTCCCAGCGCAGCAAGCGACGGCCAAAGACACTCAAGCTCTCTTGGGTTCCTCGCTCGGTGGACAACAACAGCGCGCGCACCTTGGCACCCGGAAAGTTGTGAATCAATCGCGCCAGCAATTGCAGCTCTTGGGCCGGAACTTGAGGGGCGTCGTGAATCACCCAGATGCGAACTGGCGTGTCCACAGACCCTGGCTTGAGGGCTTCTTGCACGGTGCTGCGAGACAGAATGTCATTGAATCGGGCCATCAGCGACTCGGTACTTTCAGGAAAGTAGGCCTCCACCAAACAGTCGGCGGCTACCTTCTTGACCTCTTGCAAGGTCATCTCGACGTAATGGTCGAGAAGCGCCTCGCGGTCACATGCCATGACCACGCTGAGTCCCTCGCGAGTCAAGGCGTTGGCACATCCTTCGGCGCGCAATCGATCGGCCGACCGGAAGTACAGGTCATGGCGCTCATGTTGGGTGGATCGCTGCAATGTCATGCGAGTGCTCCTTCTTTGACTTTGCTTCCGTCAGGGTTGAACCACATAGACGGGGGTACCTTGACGTGGGGGCGTTTCATGCGGGTGCCCTGAGGGCCCGGTGCCTCCAGACTGAAAACGTAAGCAATGACCTGAGCCACCGCCTGGTAAAGCTCCTCGGGCACTTGCTGCTCGGCCTCGGTGGTGTAGTACAACGCTCGGGCCAAGGGAGGCGCTTCGAAAACGTGAATGCCGTGCACATCGGCTTCTTCACGAATGCGCTGAGCCATGTGGTCGACCCCTTTGGCCACCAAGATGGGCGCGCCATCGCTGGTGGGGTCATATTCCAAGGCCACGGCAAAGTGCTGCGGGTTGGTGATGACCACATCGGCATCTTTGACGCGCTTGATCATGCGCGCATTGGCGATCTCGCGCTGACGACGACGGATTTGGGCCTTGACCTCGGGTCGGCCTTCCATTTCCTTGAACTCGTCTTTGACCTCTTGCTTGGTCATGCGCATGCGCTTCATGAAGTCGTAGCGTTGGTATGGCACATCGGCCAAGGCGATGAGCGCCAACGAAAGCGACACCCACAAAATGGACTCGGCAATCACCTTGCCCGACAGCGCCAAGGCCGGCTCCAGCCCCATACGCCCCACGTTCATCAGACTGCTCATGTTGTGGGCGATGACCCACCACAGCACCGCGCCGACCACAAGAAACTTGACAATGGCTTTGCCCAGCTCAACCCAAGCCCGGGGGCCAAACATGCGCTTCAAGCCAGACATGGGGTTGAGCTTGGCGGCACTGGGTGCCACAGATTTCAGAGAAAACAAAAAACCGCCATTCACGCTGGATACCAAGATGGCCAAGACCACGGTCAGCCCCACCACCGGGGCCACCGCCATGAAGGCATCGACGAGTTGGCCCGCAAAGGTCTGCGGCAAAAGCAAAGGTTTGTCCAACGTCTTGCGATCAAACACAAAACCGTTGGCAAAGACCGAAGACAGCCGGTTCATGATGCAGCCACTGGAATGAACAGCATGAACAAGGCCCCGATGACGATGGTCGCCGCAGGCAACTCCTGCGAGCGCGCCACTTGCCCGTCTTCTCGGGCTTTGCGCAGTCTTCGCGCTGTGGGTTGTTCGGTGCGGTCTTCGGCGTCAGCCATGAGGGACCCCCACCACATCTCGCAAGTGACTGAAGCCTTGCATCCACAGCCACTCAATACGCCCGCCCACGCTTTCCATGGAGATGAGCAAAATCAGCAGACCTGCCAAGATGAGAGCAGGAAAGCCCACCGCAAAAATGTTCAAGCTGGGTGCGGCACGGGTGACCACGCCTAGGCCCATGTTGATGAACAACAGCGTGATCATGATGGGCAGTGCCATGAGCACGGCCCCAAGAAACATCATGGAGCTCCAGCGCAACACTTGGCCGAAAGCATTTTGGCTGAGCAAGGCTTGGCCTATGGGCAAGGAGTTAAAAGACTCCGAGACGATGCCGATGAGAATGGCGTGGCCGCCAAAGCCCACAAAGATCAAGATGCCGATGACGATGAGGAATTGAGCGATGACCGGCACGTTGCCCAAATTGGGGTCCATCAGGTTGGCCATGGACAGACCCATTGACGCTGAAATAGCTTGACCCCCCACCACCAGCGCAGCCACCACCACCTGCAACATCAACCCCATGAGGGCGCCCGTCAGGATTTGATTGAAGGCTTCAGCCAAACCTTGCGCGGATGTGGGATCCAGCATGGGCCAGCTGTGAAGCGGGTAGATCAGCCAGGTCAAGGCCAAGGCCAGCAGAATGCGCGACCGGCGATTGAAAGCGTTATTGGCCAACACAGGGGCGGTCAGCATCATGGCCGAAATGCGCAGCATGGGCCACAAGAACAAGTAGAACTTCTCGATGATGTCCGCTGCCAGGACGTTCATGACATTTGCCGTCACCGGTCCTCAAGTGAACAGCGTCGGAATGCGCTGAAAGATGTTGCGGGTGAAGTCCACCAGCTGCGTGAGCTGCCAACTTCCAAAGGCCAGCAGCGCCAGGGCCAAGGCCACCAGCTTCGGGATGAAACTCAGGGTCATTTCATTGATGGACGTGGCCGCCTGAATGACACCGATGATCAAGCCGACCACCAGAGCCACCGCCAGCAAAGGGGCGCACACCAAGGCGATCATCCAGATCGATTGGCGTCCGAGGTCGATGACGGTGGCAGTGTCCATGGTGCAATTTCTTTCTGGGTCAGGGCATGGCAAAGCTGGAGGCCAGGGAGCCCATGATCAGACTCCATCCGTCCACCAACACAAACAACATCAGCTTGAAGGGCATGGAAATCATCATGGGCGATAACATCATCATTCCCATGGACATGAGCACACTGGCCACGATGATGTCGATCACGACAAACGGGATATAGATGAGAAAACCGATCGTGAAAGCGCTCTTGAGCTCAGACGTCAAAAACGCCGGCATCAAGGTGGTGAAAGGCACGTCTTTGGCGTCAGCCACCGGCTTGTTGCGCGCAATTTCCATGAACATGGCGATGTCGTCTTCGCGTGTTTGGGCCAACATGAATGCGCGGATGGGCTTTTCAGCCAAAGCCAAGGCTTGATCAAACGGCATGTTCTTGTTCATGTAGGGCACGAGCGCGTTTTGATACACGTCGCCCAGCACCGGTGACATCACGAACAAGGTCAAGAAGATCGCCAGCCCCGTGAGCACCATATTGGGAGGGGTCTGACCCGTGCCCATGGCTTGCCGAAGGATGGACATGACGATGATGATGCGCACAAACGAGGTCATCATCAGCACCATGGACGGCAGCAAGGTCAGCACCGTCATCAGTGCCAACAGCTGCAAGGTCAAGCTGTATTCAGTGCCTCTGGGCGTACTGCGAGACGTGATGAGGGGCACATCGGGCGCTGCCACAGCCGGCAGCGGAAAGGCCATCAAGACACACAACGCCACCAAAGCCAACAGGGCCACGGACGCTGTGATCCACCCTTTGTCGCTGACCTGACGGTGCGTGAGGACCGGGCAAGCGAGCCTCATGATTGAAGCTCCCGGCTGACGGCTGGAAAGCTGTCAATGCCCGAGACTTGCTGGGGCGTGACCCCGATGAGCACTTCTCGGTTGTCCACGCGGACCAATGCAATCTTTTGGCGCGGCCCAATGGCCACCGATTCCAACACCTGCAGGCGACCTTGATGTCGGCGCCCCAGCCCGTTGCCCACTTGAAGCTTCTTAAGGCCCCAAAGCAATGCCAACATCAGGCCGATCACCAAGGCAAAGCTCAGCAGATACTGCAGCCAGTCGAAGGTGGCGTTGCCGGTGGTCATGGGTGGGGGTCCGGTGTGGGATCAAGTGATGAAACCTTGTGGGGCAGGTTTCAGAGGTTTTCCAGGCGCTCGGCCGCAGAGACCACACGCGTCAAGCGGATGCCATAGCGCTCATTGATGAGCACCACTTCGCCTTGAGCCACCACGGTGTTGTTGACCAGCAGGTCCAGGGGCTCTCCCGCGATGCGGTCGAGTTCGACGACGCTGCCTTGCGTCAGGCGCATCAAGTCACGGATTTTGATGACGGCGCGGCCCACCTCGATGGACAGAGTGACGGGGATGTTCTGCAAAACATCCACATTGATTTGCCCCTTGTCAGCGCCTTCGGCGGACAGGTCTTTGTTGTCGGTGACTTCACTCATGGAGGGCTCCTGGATGAACCGCAGGTTTCGGGTTTAAAGCGGGGTGGTGTCGACGCTGACGGCGTCCACTATGCGCACGGCCACTTGGCCTGCCGAGGTTCCTACCTCGACATCGAAGGTGGGGATGTCGCGGATGATTGCCCGCGCGTAAGGTGTTTTCTTAAAGGGCAGCACGTCGCCGGGCTTGAGTTCACGCAACTGGCTCAGCGAGATTTGGGCTTTGCCCAGCAAAATTCGAGCTTCGACGCTGGCGTCATGCACCGCATCGGCCAACTGGATGCGCCAGACCTTGTCGGACTCGTCATTGCCGTCGCCGCTTTGAACACGGCTGCGCAAGAGATCGCGCACCGGCTTGAGCGCGACATAGGGCGTGACAATGTCGATGAAGCCAGACCCTTGGGCCGCAGACTCGGCTTCGAAACGCGTGAGCACCACCAAATCGTGTTCGTCGGCAATTTGTGCAAATTGAGGGTTGATCTCGGAGCTGACGTGCTCCATGTCCACGGCCGTGACAGGGGCCCAAGCCTCGGTCATTGAACGGAAGAAGACCTGCAACAAGATCTTGATGATGCGAGTTTCGGTGGGTGTAAAGAGCCGACCGGGGGGCAATTGACCCACACCGCGACCAAATCCACCAAAGAAACTGTCCAGCGAGCTGAAGACCACGGTGGGGTCAATGACGATCATCGAGTAGCCGCGCAGCGGCGACATGCGGATGATGTTGACTGACAAAGGCGGCTTGAGGTCTTTGAGGTAATCGCCAAATCTCAAAATTCGTGCATGCGTAGGGTTGATGCGCGGGCTGATGCGCAAGGACTCCAACATGCCCAAACGGAACAAGCGAATGAAGCGCTCGTTGATCATGTCCAACGAGCCGACGTTCACCCCCAGGCTGCTGTCCTCAGAAGCCAGGTCGTGCTTGCGCACCTCGGCCTCGATATTGAAGCCGGTGTCTGTGGGGATCTCTCCGGAGCTCACCCCGCTGCTCAAGGCAGCGAGTTCGGCTTCAGACAGAAGGGGTTGAGATTCAGCCATGGATCACTGGATGAGGAAGGTCGTGAAATACACCTCTTCAATGCCTCCGAAGTCTTCGTACTTCATGAGGACGGCGTTCATCTCGTCACGGATCTTGGCCGCCACATCTTTGCGGAAGTCCGGCTTGGTGAGCATGTCTTCGGTGACCTGGCGCAACACATCCAAAGAGGCGGCCCGCAAGGCGAACTCGTGCTTCTTGACGTTCTTGAAGACGCGATCGTCGTAATAGGTCATGAGTGCCACCTGAGCAGAAATGGCCTTGCGCGAGTTGGCCATATTGACCAACAAGGGCTTTTCCAACTCCATGTAGGTGCTCTCAAACCGCTGGATCTCGGGGGATTTCTTGGCCGACCTCACAGGCGCCGAGGCGGCACTCGCGGCCGCGTTGGCTGCATGAGCTTCAAGCTCATGCAACTTCTCTTCTGCCGCCTTGTGATCCTTTTTGTCAAAGAACCCCACTGCAAAGAGGGTACCCACAACGGCACCCGCGAGCAAAATGAGTCCCACCACCGCAAAGATGATGATCTTGACCATCGGGGATTTCTTTGCGCCTTCTTCTTCAACGACTTCGTCAGCCATGGGTCACCTCAATCAGATTTAGCAATCAAACCAGCATGTCCCAGCCACTGCCTGAAAGCAGAGCAGAGCGTTGGGATGGGTTTTTAGCATCTGTCTCCTGGTTATTGGACGTGGCCTCCGGAGCCCGGACACCCTGCGACTGGCGGGGTGTCGAATCTCCGCCACGTTGCTGGGATCGGCCCCCATTGACGTTCATTTGAGCAACATTCATGCCCATTTGTGCCAGCATGTCTTTCAGACGGTTGATGCCGTCAGCAAGCAAGTCTCTGGTCAGCGCCTGGTGGGCAGTGAATTGGGCATTAAGCTGGCCTGCATGCATGCGCATTTCTATTTCAATGGAGCCCAGGGACTCGGGACGCAACTTGAGATTGAGGTGCCAATTGCCTTTCTCAAGTTCGGTCAACATCCGCTGCCCCACGGCCTCGCCAAGGCGGTCAGCCAGCCGCTGAGCGCGGTCTTGGGCGTTGGCCAGGGTGCCCTCCAAGCCTGCCGAGGCCATTTTTGCCGTGGCTTGGCCGGTCCCCAAATGACCCGAGGGCACAAAAGAGGTCGAGGAGGCTGCTGCAGAGGACTCTGCGCCCGCAGCCGTCGCGGGACTGGGCGGTGCAGCGGGATCGGCCTTGGCCCATTGCGCCAAGATGCGGGCGGCCCCTCCTTCAAAGCTGGCCAATGCAGCGGATGCGGCAGATGCTTTTTGGCGGCCCGCAGCCCCTGAGGTTGCGGCGGCACCCGCGCGCACTTCCAGCCATTCCACCCATTCAGGATCCAGGGAGGCCGTGAGATCCAAGGTGCCGTTCATGGGGCGCGAGGCGGAGGTGGCCGGTCGTGAGTTCGGCCCAGATGTGGAGTTCACACGAGAACTATTTGAGAGTAAGGACTTGCTTACTTGTAAAGCTGCCGCAATCACTTCTTGGGAATTGAGGCCTGCCTCGCGAGCGACCGGAGTCGTCCCAGAACCCGGAGGACCCCACAGAGAAGAAGATGTTTGGGCGGACGCATCGCGCAACCAATTGAGGGTCAGGGCCGCCTGCTGGGCCTCGGCCGAGGCGGCACTGGCGGCAGCCGCCGCAGTGAGAGCCGGGTTGCCGCCAGTCAGGCTGGCTGCCGCTTGGAAGCCTGGGCTGCCTTGGGGGGCACTTGCCGAGAGGGACGCAGCACTTGCGGCCGCTTGGCTTGTTGCCTGGGCCGTTGCTTGGGCGACCGCTTGCAGCTCAGCCCCAGAGAGCGAGCCGGCGGCATCTTGAGCAACGGCCGCGCTCGACAAGGACGCGACCTGCGCCTGAAGTTGTGTTTGGACCTGAAGGGAAGTCTGTGTCTGCAGCGGCACGCCGGGCTGGCCCGGAAGGGTTGTCCCACCCTCTAAAACTTCCGCCAAACCCGCCGCCGTGGCGGTCGAGCGTACGGTGGCCTGTGAACCCTGTGAGCCAAACAACCACTGGACTGCCCGATCGTCCAAGCCTTGAGCACGAGCGAACGCGACCAAGCTTTGGCCATCGAGTTCGCTTTGTGCCGGCTGAATCACGTTCAACCCGGGGCTGACGGCCACGGTGGTCAATCCGGCTGCCCAAGAAGGCGTGGCTGAGGCGGCTGAAGCGGCTGAAGTGGCCGCAGCGGCTGCAGCAGCAGCCTGCGCAGCCCAAGCGCTGGCATCTAGGCCAGTCAAAAGTGGGTCGGTGGGGTCGGTCGGGCCGATCTGCCCGACTAGCGCCGTATCCGAGAGGACCCGCTGCGCGCCGTCGGTCCCGCCTTCGGCCGACCCATCAGTATTTTCAAGGCCTGCCAACTTGGCCAGCCGGCTGTCACGGGCGCTCAAGGCGTCTGACTCAGCGGCAACTTCTTGCCGCCGAGCGGCGTCATCTGCACTTTGAGCAGTATCTCTGTCTTGTGCTCGCCGTTGGGCCGCCAGGTCAGCCAGTTTTTGAGCGAAAGCCTGGGCAAAGGCCGACGATGCTGCCGAAGATTCGCCAGCGGTCCCCTCGGGAGGACCTGAACTGGACCCTGAAAGTACGTCTGCGCTGAACGAAGGGCCAGAGGCAGAAAAGTCGGAGATCGACGTCGACATGGGGCGGTCTCTTGGTTGGGTTCAAGGTGATCAATGCCTTGAATCTGCAAGAACCGTGACCGGACACCTGTTGCCGCCCAAAGGCCCCAAAGCCTCGGGATGGCACAAGGATTGCAGTTCTTGCGCCATGACCACGCTCAGCCTGTCAACGATCCGACAGAACTTGGCCCGTATTGATACGACCGGGCTCGGTATTCCGTTGCTCGTCTTGCTCATCATGGCGATGCTGGTCCTGCCCCTGCCACCGCTGGTGCTGGACATTTTGTTCACGTTCAACATCGTGATCGGTCTGGTGGTGATCATGGTGGCCATTGGCACCCGCAAGCCACTGGAGTTCTCGTCATTTCCCTCAGTCTTGCTGCTGGCCACCATGTTGCGGCTGGCGTTGAACGTGGCCTCCACGCGCGTGATCTTGGTTCACGGACACACTGGGCCTGAGGCGGCCGGCAAGGTGATAGCGTCGTTTGGCGAATTTTTGATCGCCGGGAATTACTTGGTGGGCTTCGTGATCTTCATCATCTTGATGATCATCAACTTCATCGTGGTGACCAAAGGTGCAGGTCGTGTCTCTGAGGTCAATGCGCGCTTCACCTTGGACGCCATGCCTGGCAAACAAATGTCGATCGATGCCGACCTCAATGCCGGCGTGATCGACCACGACACCGCCAAAAAACGGCGCGAGGAATTGGCCCAGGAGGCCGACTTCTTTGGCTCCATGGACGGTGCGTCGAAATTCGTCAGCGGCGACGCCGTTGCCGGGTTGTTGATTCTGCTGATCAATATTGTGGGCGGCCTGATCGTGGGCATCGGGCAACACGGCCTGAGCGCCGGCGAAGCCGGTCGGCTGTACACCCTGCTGACCATTGGCGACGGCCTGGTGGCACAGATCCCGGGCCTGTTCTTGTCATTGGCCACGGCCATCATTGTCACGCGCGTGACCACCTCGGAGTCCATGACCGAACAGGCGCGCTCGCAAATGGCCAACCCATCGGCGCTGTTCATTGCGGCGTCGATCTTGGCGATCTTGGGCATCGTGCCGGGAATGCCGCACTTGGTCTTCTTGTTGCTGGCCGGTGCAACCGCTGGCATTGGTTGGATGTCACTGCAAAAGCAGGCCCAGCCCGCCACGGCAGCCGACCTTCCCGCCGCCGCCACCGACGCGCCCAAAGAATTGGACTGGGACGATGTCGAACAAGTGGATCTGATCGGATTGGAACTGGGCTACGGATTGATTCCTCTGATCAACCCAGACTCTGGTGGGCGACTGCTGGCCCGGGTGAAGGGCGTCAGAAAGAAACTGTCCGCCGAGCTCGGCTTTTTGGTGCAACCGGTGCGCATCCGTGACGCGCTCAACCTCGAACCCGACACCTATCACATCATTCTCAATGGTGTGGTGCGCGGTCGCGGTGAGGTGAAGGTGGGCAAAGAATTGGCCATCAACCCGGGCAAGGTCTACGGCAAGGTCGAGGGCCAAAAAACCCGCGAACCGGCCTTTGGTTTGGAAGCCGTCTGGATCGATCCTGTGCAGCGCGAGCAAGCCCGGGCGCTGGGCTACACCGTGGTGGATCCTGCCACCGCCATTGCCACGCACCTGAACAAAGTGCTGCGAGACAACGCGGCAGAGCTGCTCAGCCATGACGAGACACAAAAGCTGTTGGACAAGCTGGCCGCCAAGTCTCCCAAATTGGTGGAGGAGTTGGTGCCGGGCAAGTTGTCTTTGGGCGTGGTGACGCGCACCCTGCAAAACTTGTTGACCGAGTCCGTGCCCATTCGCGACATGCGCAGTGTGGTCGAAGCCCTCACGGAGGCTTCCGGACGCACACAAGACCCCGAACATCTGACCGCCTTGGTGCGCCCCAAGTTGGGCCGCATGATCGTGCAAGGCTTGCTGGAGACCCGCGATTCATTGTCGGTCATGACGCTGGACCCGCAGCTCGAACAATTGCTCCACAACGTCATTCAACAAAGCGGCAACAGTGCGTCGGTGGTGTTGGAGCCGGGCTTG
>Ga0255269_1000253_pt1 | contig 11109 bp, 9 predicted proteins | sample AtltaT_33_FD_183664 | JGI IMG/M metagenome (GOLD analysis project Ga0255269, IMG submission 183664) | Metatranscriptome of freshwater microbial communities from Altamaha River, Georgia, United States - Atl_Yuk_RepC_8h (Metagenome... | ecosystem: Environmental > Aquatic > Freshwater > River... | reverse complement strand
GCGGCCTTGTTGGTAAGCTGGGTGGGTTTGGCACAGCCCCCACTGGCGGCTCTATGTATAGCCTTGCTTCTGGGTATCCCTCTAGCAACCTCGGTTTCAGGTTCTGACAATGGAAAACAACAACCCCTACGGTGTCCTTTTTGGACCCTCTGCCTTTGCAGGCAGGCGCTATCTTTCCCCTGAGGAACTTGCCCGTCTTCGTCGCGCTGGCTATGCCACCGAAGATGCCGTTAGAATGTCCGCAGGCTCTAGTTATGACCCTGGACTTGCCGCTGGTGGTGGCCGTGGTTTCGTAAACCCTGCACGGGTTGACCCTACAGCCCCGGCACCTACTGTCAGTACGGCAGGCGCTGGTCGGGGTGTGGTTAATCCTGCTCCCGTCAACCCTGAACTGCCTCCTCCGGTGTTCGTGCCTAACCTTCCTGTCCCTCAGGGTCCTATGGATGGTAACGCTGCCCCTGCTGCCGCCCCTGCAAGCCCTCTGGCTACTGCAATGGGCGACACTGCGGCTCTGGCCCCCGGCATCCTTAACCAACCTCCTGTTGACCCCCGTGCTGCTCTCTATGACGGCATGATTCAAGCTGGCGCTGGTATCCTTGCCAACACTGATAACCCTGCCAAGGCGTTCTCTGCTGGCCTGACCGGCTTTAACAAGGGATACGATGATCGGGTGGCTTCGGAGAAAGCCAAGCAGGCAGTGAAGGTGACTCCTCTGGCTAATGGCGCTGCTGCCCTGGTGCAGTACGGTGATGGCCGTGTTGAGGTAAAACCCATCAAAGAGGTTCAGGACTTCATGCTGGCTAAGGAGCGTTTGGATCAGCAACCGCAGATGCAGAAACTTGCTGATGAAAAGGCTCAGAAAGCTCGCGCACTCACTCAGAACTACCGTGGCATCATCGACAGCACCAATGGTCTGACTCGGGCGCTTACGGAAGCCAAAGGCCAGATTGGTACGTTTAGTGCCGGTCCTATTGGTCAGGCTACTTCTTGGATTGGCGGCACCCCGGCTGCTGCTCTTGAGTCTACGCTGAAGACCATCAAAGCTAACCTCGGTTTCAACCAACTCCAGCAGATGCGCGACTCTTCTCCGACTGGTGGCGCACTTGGACAAGTTGCTGTGCAGGAGCTTGAGTTCTTGCAGTCTGTCGAAGCCAATCTCGATCAGAAGAACGGCCCCACTGAGCTTGCTAAGAATATCCAAGAAGTTCAGAACCGACTGGCTAGCCGCACTCAACGTCTTCGCCAAGCCTATCAGGAAGATGTCCGCCGTGGTCTCATCCCGGCAGGCGCTATCCCTGAACTGGAAGGTGTGGGCGCTGCTCCTGCTTCTCCTGGCGCAGGCTCTTCGCTGGTGCCCCAGCAGTTCCAACAGTACATGCGTTAAAGGTATTTAATGGACTTCAGACAATATCTTCGTGACAGGGCTACGGCCCTTGGGTTGGACCCCAACATTGCCGAAGCAACCATGATGCAAGAGTCTGGGGGCCGTGTGAATGCCGTATCTCCGAAGGGTGCCTACGGTCTCATGCAAGTCATGGATGGTGCCGTTAAGGACGTAGGCGGGGGTTTCGATCCCAAAGTCCCTCAGGATAACATCGAAATTGGACTTCGCTATCTCAAGCAGATGAAGGACCGCTTCGGTAATTACGAGGGCGCTCTTGCAGCCTACAACGGTGGTCCTAGTCGTTTCGACAAGGTTGGCAGGGACATCTCTGCCATGCCTCAAGAGACTCGTAACTACGTCCCATCTATTATGGCTCGGGCGCAGCGGTCTTCTCAGGCTGCTTCTCCGGTAGGACAGCCTCAACCTGAACAGCCTGCTCCAGAGCAGCAGCCAGTTTCTCAACAGCAGTACACTGCAAGCGATGGTCCTAGTTTTGACGATTTTATTCGCGGCATGGAGAATGCAAAGGCGGCGGGTGATGAGTCGGCGGTTGACTACTTTAAGGGGCAACTAAAACCTAAAGTTGAGACGGCGCTGATGAAGGCCCGTAGCGCAGGGGATACACAAGCGTCTGAGTTCTTTAGAAAACAGCGCGAGACCCTTGGTGTTGGTCCTTCTCTCTCTGACATCGGAGCCAAACTCTACAAGCAACTTAGCGGTGGTAAGGAGTTCAAAGGAACCCCTGAGCAGGCCGCAGAGTACGCCAAGAACTTCCAAGCTAATCAGAATAATAGTGTTGCCCTTGGCTCCACTGTCGCTGAACTTCTTGGTGGCAAGTGGAGTGACGAGGCTGCTGTTGCTTATCTTGACCTTCAAGACCTCTATCCTCAGAAAGTTGACCTCAGCGAACGTTTCCTCAGAGCAATTGTCCCGACTATCGTAGACCCCATCAACGTCCTCCCAGGTTTGGGTAAGGTTGGTCAGGGCGCGGTCAAGATGGGAACTAAGGAAATCATCGAAAAGGCTGTTTCGCAAAACGTTCTGAAGCGTGTGGCTACTGGTACTGTTGCTAAAGGTGCTGGCGCAGGCGCTGCTTATTCTGGAGGCTTTAATGTCGCTGAACAAGCTGCCCGTATTGGGGCCGGTGGTCAGGACAGTATTGACCCTGTGGAAGCTGCTACAGCTACTGGCATTGGTGCTACCGTTGGTGGTGCTCTTGGCAAGGTTGTTAAGAACGTCTCTGGCGAGAATGCTCTTGAGAAATTCGCACTTCGCTCTGGCTCTGTCGATGGCGCAAAAATCGACGCAGAGTTGGTTCAGGAGATTGCCAAAGCGGCTGACAACCCGAACTTCCGTGGTCAACCGTTCCGCACAGAACAGCTTAACACGCTGACCCGTGGTTACATCCAAGAAGCTGAAAACTCTATCAAGCAGATCGGCGCGAAATCCCTGACAGAAATGGGAGAAAACGCGAAGGTTCTGCGGGATGCCCTTCAAAAGTGGAAGACTGCCGATCCGGCTGCTCTTCGTGGCACCCAGGTTGGAGATGCTGTTGCTGATGCCATTACCAAGGCACAGCGGATGCGTAGCCTTACGGCTGAAATGGAAGCCTCTGGAGGTCTCGCTAAACTGGCCCGTGGTGCCCTTGAGGTTGCCCCGATATCTAACCCGATCCGTCTGGCTGGCCGTGCTGTTCTTGGCGGCTCTCAGAGTCGCAAGCAAGTTACGCAAGACCTCCTCGGCAAAGGAAATGTCAAAGCTGCTAATCGCATCGTAAATGACCTTGGCCCTTCTGGGTTGGGAGACTCCGCTGCTAATCTGTCCAGACTTGCTGATGAGGCTCTTGCTCGCCAGCAGGCCGCAAAGTCCACGGCTGCTCCACGATCACGCGCTGCGGCTTCTCCTGCTGCTGCCCCTGCCAACCCGATGGATAAACTCCTCGGTAAGGTGCGTGATGAGAACCAGCAGTTTGCTGATGATGCCTTGGCGCAGTCCTTGGCTCCTCCTGAGGACCTTCTGGCTCTTGCGGCCCGTAAGGAAGCCCCGGCACAGCGTAACGTGGTGGGCGATAGTTCTCCCATCATGAAGACTATCGACAAGAACGCCAAGGATGTGGAATCGGCGCTGACTCAGGCCCGAGATTTCCAGCAGTTTGGTCCTGCCCCAGGCAATGTGGCCGAAGGTGCTGCCCAAGCTCCTCAGGCTCTTGATTCGCTGCCTATCATGGACCTTATCCGTAAGGCCGCGAGCGAAGATGCTGCAATGGGTATTCCCGATGGGAAAACCTTTGTTGGCAACGAGATCAAGAACATCCTTGCTGGTGGTAAGCGTACTGCGGCTGAAAACAAGGCGGCTATTGCTGCTGAGAAGAAGGCGCAGAAGGTTACTGCAAAAGAGGCTGAGACTGCCCGTAAGCAACAGGTCATTGATGATTTTATTGCTGGCAAGATTGGTGAGGATATGCGCGTTAACGACCGCAAATTCCAAGTCTTGATGCAATACGTTGATGCCACTCCTGAGCAGGCCGTCTCTTATTTGCAACGGTACGCGCAGCAGAACCCTAAACGGGCTAGCGATGTTATTGATCTGTTCACTCCCGGCAAGAGGGTGAACCGGCAACAATATGCAACGATCCAGACAGACTTGCAGACAGCCTTTGGTCGAAAAGAGCCCCCTGCTGGCGAAGCTGGTGCCCGCTCTTCATCGCCTGGCCTTGATGCCAAGGGCAACGAGATCAAATCCCGTGCTGCCTATGACAACAAAGCTGCTGCTACCCAAAAGCAGTACGCCCGCGCTATTACCAAGGTCAAAGAGATGGATGGACTCTCCGGCAAGAGCAAAGATGTCGTCATTGATGTCATCGAAGACCTTGCAGTGAGTTCCCCTCGTCAGGCCGACTTTGTTATTCCAGTCGTGCGTGAGAAGCTCGCTAACGTTCCAGCTAACGAAATCGACAAGGTGCAGAAGGTTGTTGAGCCTCTGATTGAACGGTTCATCAAGAACAAACCTGAATGAAGCCATACGATATTTATAACCTCTGGGTCCTCTTTGATAAAGCAACGAGTGACCCAGCCTTTTCACCTGAGCAGAAGATTGCTCTCGGGACGGACATGCTTGCTGCACTACCTCCCGAGATGCTTTGTTCCTCATCCAAACCATCCCTTACCGTTGTCCGTGAGGCAATGGAGGGCCGTTTAAATGTACTTAACACCAGTGTTCGATCCGGTGAGACCGGACTACGTGCCCGAGCATCTGCCGTGGCCTCCTCCGATGGAGAAGACCAAAGCGCAGTGGCGGGAGATGGGCTATCCCTGGAAGGTCTGGGCACCAGCCATAAGACCTCGCGGAAAGCGAAAGCAAAGGGACAGGTCTGAACACGTAGGACCTAAAAGTTACTTCTGGCGTCTCCAGCAGACCGAAGAAGGCCGTGCCCTCTGGAAGATGTGGACCGACAAGCGTTTTGCTGAAGGTGTGCGTCTTGGTAAGCCCAAAGGGGCTACAGAGGGTGTTCTCAAAAATCAAAGGGACAAGCTTAAAGCAGTGGCGAAAGCCGAAGCGAAAGTGATTGTCGAATACATGGAAAACACAAAAGGCTACGAAGTTCCTAAGCAGGAATTTGCTAAAGAAGCCATCGTAACCGCTGTGGAAATCATGAGGCGTGATGACATTCACCCGAAAGATAAGCTCACTGCGGCCAAGACGGTCTTGGAGTGGACTATGGCGAAACCCGCCACTGAGTCCAATGTCAATGTTAAAACTGCTGAGTCTTTCCTTGAGGAAATCGCTCAGGAAATGAAATCTGAAAAGAAGTAATGAGTGATGCTATCCGTGAGGTACGGAAGCGTCTCCTTGAGGACTTTGAATTTTACGCTGCGAAAGCACTAAAGATTCGTACCAAAGAGGGGACTGTTGTTCCCCTTGTCCTCAATGAAGCACAGAAGCGATTCTGTGAGGTTGTCATTAGGCAACTCCAGACGACAGGGAAGGTTCGTGTTGTGGTCCTCAAAGGGCGACAGCAGGGACTTTCCACTGTCATCGGGGGTTTGCTCTTTTGGTGGACAACCCAACATAAGGCCGTCAAGGCAATCGTGATGACGCACCAAGCAGAGTCTACCAAGGCACTGTTTGACATGACGAGGCGGTACTATGAGCATTGCCCCGAGATTCTAAAGCCGAAGACGAAATATTCCTCCCGTAAGGAACTCGCCTTCGACGCTCTTGACAGTTCCTACATGGTGGCTACCGCTGGTGGCGAAGGTGTGGGCCGTGGTGAAACCATTCAGTTGGCGCACCTGTCCGAAGCTGCCTTCTATCCCCCGGCAACCGCCAAAGAGAACGTCAACGGCCTCATGCAGGCCATCCCTAACGCTGCTGGCACCATGGTCTTCGTTGAATCTACGGCCAACGGTATCGGCAACCCATTCCATGAAATCTGGAAGTCCTCTGTAGAGGGCCGTTCAGAGTACGAGGCTGTATTCATTCCCTGGTTCATCCAGAGTGAATACCGTGAGCCTGTCCCTGCGAAGTTCCAAAGGACTCCTAAGGAAGACGAACTTGTAGAACGGTTCGGCCTGGACGATGAACAACTCATGTTCCGTCGCAAGAAGATTGCGGTGAACGGTGAAGAGATGTTCATGCAGGAATACCCCTGCACTGCTGACGAAGCGTTCCTGACATCTGGTCGCCCTGTCTTCAACACCCAGCAACTGTCTGAGCGTGTGGAAAAGACCCCAGACATCATCCAGCGTCTTGCCTTCACTGGTGACGATTGGGAAGAACATCCCCGTGGTGAGCTTCTGATGTACAAACACCATGACCCAGGCGAGACCTATTACATAGGCGCTGACGTTGCCATGGGTATCCGTGGTGGCGACTGGTCTGTAGCCCAAATCTTGAACTCCAAGAAGGAGCAAGTGGGTATCTACAGGGCACAGATTCACCCCGACTACTTCGCTGATGTCTTGAATGCCATGGGGCATTTCTTCAATACAGCAAGGCTTGGTGTGGAAAACAACAACCACGGTATTTTGACCGTAACAAGGCTGGGCAAGGATTTTGCCTATCCCAACCTGTATTTTGAAACTGCCGTAGATAAGCAGACTGAGAATGAGACGGTGACGTTTGGCTTTCGCACTACTGTGAAGACCAAACCCCTCATCATTGACAAACTCAGGGCTGCTTTACGGGAAGATGACATCACATTGAATGACAAGACAACCATCCGAGAACTCTTAACCTACGTGGTTACTGAGGAAGGGAAAATGGAAGCCGAAAAGGGCTGTCATGACGACTGCGTGATGTCGCTAGCGATTGCTAATTTTATTCACGAAGGACGCTTCACTCCGGTTGAAGTGACTGATGATTTTTACATTGAGGCTATTTAAAGTATGGCTGAATCTAGATTTAGGCCGGTAAAGAAAAGCGAACTCGCGGCTCTTGTAGATCGGGCCATCCACTCCTCGGTCGGCTTCTACGACTCTAAACTGAGCCGTGAGCGTGAAGATGTCCTAGACTACTACAACGGCAAGCTCCCGAAACCTTCTCATGCAGGCAACTCCAAGTATGTCAGCATGGATGTGTTCGACGCAGTTGAGAGCCTAAAGGCTGTCCTGCTGGAGACCTTTGCTGCTGGCAACAAGATTGTCTCGTTTGATCCAATTGATGAGAACGATGTTGAGTCGGCCCGTGTCGCTACTGAGTATTGCGACTACGTAATCCACCGACAGAACGACTCCTTCCAAATCTTCTCTGACACCATCCAAGACGGTCTTATGGCCCGTGTGGGTGTGGTGAAGGTGTACTGGGACGAGTGCGAAGAGGAAGAGGTTGAGGAGTTCTCCAACCTGACCCTTGACGAAGTGGAGATGCTTGCTGCGTCCCCTGACATCGAGGAAATCAAGGTTGAGCTGGATGACGATACTGGCCTCTTTGATGGTGAACTTACCCGCAAGCGGGATGAGTCCAAGGTTCAGCTTGATGTGATTCCTCCTGAGGAGTTCCTGATTACTCCCCAGGCTCGTTCCATCAAAGACGCTCCCTTCGTTGCCCATCGTACTCGCAAGACCTTCTCTCAGCTTATTGAGATGGGTTTTGACCGTAAGAAGGTTGAGGAGATTGCTGCTGAGGACGATGCAGAACTGACCATGGACCCTGAGTTCTTGGCCCGTCACGATGGAGTCGGCGCAGACCGTCTCAATCTGGATGCTGAGGTTCAAGAGCAGTCCAAATACGTGATGGTGTACGAGTGCTATCTGTATCTGGACATGGAAGGTACTGGCGAAAGCAAACTCTACAAGATCATCAAAAGTGGCGGCGTTATCCTTGATGTGGAAGAGGCCGACTGCAAGCCTTTCATCGCCTTCACTCCCCTGCCGGTTCCCCATGCCTTCTATGGCACGAACTACGCCCACAAGGTCATCCCGACTCAGAACGCACGTACTGTCCTGATGCGCGGTATTCTGGACCATACGGTCATCACGAATAACCCCCGCTACATGGTGGTCAAGGGTGCTGTTACGAACCCCAAGGAACTCATTGAGAACCGCTTTGGTGGTGTTGTGAACGTGACCCGTCCTGATGGCATCCTTCCGATGCAGCAGGCCAGCCTTAACCCCTTCGTGTTCCAGACCCTGCAATTGCTGGATGAGGATAAGGAAGAGGTTACTGGTGTTAGCCGTCTGTCTCAGGGCCTGAACAAGGACGCAGTGTCTAAGCAGAACTCTCAGGCCATGGTCAATGACCTAGTGAGCCTGAGCCAGCAGCGTGAGAAGATCATTGCTCGTAACTTTGCTTGCTTCGTCAAGGAACTGTACCTTCGGGTGTATGAACTTGTCCTGGCAAACGAGAAGAAAGAGAAGATCATTCAGGTTGCCGGGGCCTTCCAGCGTATTTCCCCTGAAGAGTGGGAAGAGCGTAAGGACTGCTCTGTTGAACTGAAGCTGGGTTATGGTGAGCAAGAGCGTGAGGCTCAGAAGTTCATGATGATCCATCAGATGCTGTCTGCTGATCCTACGACTGCTCCGATGTATCAGCCTCAGAACAAGTTTGCCATGCTGAAGACCATCATGGAGAAGGCTGGCATCAAGAACGTGTCTGAGTTCCTGTCTATTCCGCAGCCTCCGCAGCCTGACCCGATGATGCTCAAGCAAGTCGAACTTGAAGAGCGTAAGGTTGCTGCTCAGGAGATTGTGTCTCAGGCTTCTGCCCAGAAAGTTCAGTTTAACGCTGAACTGGAGCAGATGCGTATCGAGATGGATCGTATGCGCCTTGAAATGGAGCGTATGGTCAAAGAGCGCGAACAGGATCGCAAGGAATTTGAAGTTACCTCGCGTGTGGCTGTGGCCGTGGAAGAACTCCAGATGGCTAAAGAACAACAAGCACAGGACCCTGCACAGGCCCGTGCAATTATCAGCCCGAACTAAACATTTATCGGAGAGCTTTTGAACAACGAATATCTGATTGAGCGTGGCAACGCTGCTGACAATCTCCTGAAACAGGAAGCCTTGATTGCAGCTACCAACGAACTCATCAATATGTATCTGGCTGGTCTCTTGCAGACCACTGCCGAACAAACCAAAGAACGGGAAATGGCCTATGCCGGTGCCCGTGCTGTGCAAGACATCCTTGGTGTGCTGAATCAATGGGTCGCTATCCGTGACCAGATCATTGAGAACCTTGCCACCGAAGAAAACGAATAAACTGATTTATGAACACCAAAGCTACTACCCCCATGGGCGTGGCTGCTCAAGACATTGAAGCGGCTCCGCAACTTAATGAAGATGACGCCGCCGCGTCATTTCTTTCCAAGTGGAGTGAAGAGGACCCTGAAAAGGCATCCGAAGCCCCTGAGGAAGATGAACAGTCCGAAGAAACTCCTGCGGAGGAGCCTGAGGACGAGGCTGAAGAAGCTGTAGAAGAAGCTGAAGAGTCCGACGAAGACCATCAGGAAGGTTCTGAAGAAGAAACCGAAGAAGATGACGAAGAAGAGTCCAAGGATGAACCCAAGAAGGTTCTTGAGGACGAAGCCGTTGTCAAAATCAAGGTTGGCGATGAAGAACTTGATGTATCTGTCAAGGAACTGAAGCGACTGTACGGCCAGGAAGCGGCCTTAACCCGGAAAAGCCAAGAAGTCGCAGCCAAGCGCAAGGAAGCAGAAGCATCCGCACTGAAGGCTCAAGCAACTTTGGAGAAGATGTACCAGAAGGCTCAGGCCAAATGGGAACCCTACAGCAAGATTGATTATCTTGTTGCCTCCAAACAGCTTGATGCTGACCAGTTCGCTGCTCTCCGCGCCGAAGCGCAAGCTGCCTACGAGGATTTCCGTTTCATTTCTGAAGAGGCTGATGCGTTTGTTAAACAGACGCAAGCCCAGCAACAGCAGATGCTTCAGGAGGCAGCCAAAGAGGCTGTTAAGACCCTAAAAGAAGCAATCCCTAACTGGTCTGCAACTGTGTATGACCAGATTCGTGAGTATGCAATTTCAACTGGCATGGACGCAGAGGTTGTAAATAACCTTGTCGATCCTGTCGCAATTCAGTTGATTCATAAAGCCCGTCTCTATGACGAGAGCAAGAAGATTGTCACCAAGAAGAAAGTGGTGACTCCCAAGAAGGTTGTCAAATCCACCGTTGCTGCTGGCTCGATGAAGAGCGATGGCGCGGTCAAAGCAAAGAAGACCCTTCAGACTTCTGGCACCGTCGATGACGCTGCGAATCTGTTTCTGAGCCGTTGGGCCAACGAAGATTAAACACATTTCACTTTAAGGAAGAAAACAAATGGCTACCCATTTTAAGACCTACGATCAGGTCGGCAAGAAAGAAGACATCAGCGATGTTATCAGCAACATCGCTCCTACCGCTACCCCCTTCCAGAGCCTCATCGGCCAGGAATCGGTGAGCAACACCGTGTACCAGTGGCAGGAAGACGATCTGGCTGCTGTGGCTGCTAACGCAGTGGTTGAAGGCGCAGACGGCACCGATGCTGACCTGACCGCTACCACGATGCGTTCCAACTACACGCAGATCATGGCTAAGACCATCAAGGCCTCTGCCACGGCTGACGCTGTGTCCACCTATGGCCGCGCCAAGGAAACCGCTTACCAGTTGAGCAAGAAGTCTGCTGAACTGAAGCGTGAATTTGAATACGCCCTGGTTGGCTCGGCTCGTAACGCCGCTGCTGGCACCTCGTCTGTTGCCCGTCAGTTCGGCAACGTGTGGGGCAATGACGCTGGTGGCAATGCCATCATCAATAGCGCAGTTGTCACCAACAACGGCACCCCTGCCGCTCTGACCGAAGCCATGGTGCTGGCTACCAACCAGAAGCTGTATGAAGCTGGTGGTGAGGCCTCCTACCTGATGATTAAGCCTGCTGACTCGCTCATCGTGGCTGGTTTCGCTGCTGCCTCTGGCCGTATGCGTGACTTCTCGGAAGGCACCAAGCTGGTGAACGTGGTTGACATCTATGTATCGCCCTTCGGCACCCAGAAGGTTGTCCTGAATCGCTTCATGAAGGCTGATGCCGCTCTGCTGTTCGATCCGGCCAACTGGAAGAAGGCTGTGCTGCGTCCGTTCAGCCGTACCCTGCTGGCTAAGACCGGCGACGCTGACCGCCACTTCATCGTGGGCGAGTTCGGCCTGAAGCATGTGAACTACAAGGCTTCGGGTGCCATCACCGGCCTGACCGGCTCCAACCCGATGCTGCCCTAATCTCTTAGGGTAAGTTTTGTC
>Ga0255269_1000247_pt1 | contig 11171 bp, 13 predicted proteins | sample AtltaT_33_FD_183664 | JGI IMG/M metagenome (GOLD analysis project Ga0255269, IMG submission 183664) | Metatranscriptome of freshwater microbial communities from Altamaha River, Georgia, United States - Atl_Yuk_RepC_8h (Metagenome... | ecosystem: Environmental > Aquatic > Freshwater > River... | reverse complement strand
GGGGGCGCTTTATTTCTTGGGCTACATCGGCGGTGGGGCCGAGAAGCCTCCTGCGGCCTCACCCGAGCAGGCCCTGCAAAAGGTCGCTCAGCAGGCAGCAGAGGCTCCACCTGCCCCTGGTGGCCCACCGCCCATGGTCAAAGTCACGCGCCAATCGCCCGAACTCACGCGCTTTGAGCAGTCCTATATCGAGCTGGAGAGGGACTTTGTTGTCAATCTCACCAATTCGCGCAAGGTCATGCAGGTCAAGATTGCACTGATGACGCACTACGACAAGCGGGTGCTGGATAACGTGAAAAAGCATGAATATGCCCTGCGTTCGGTGACCCTGGACGCGATGCGCCAGGCCACCGATGCCGACCTGGCCGGGGCCAATTTCCGCACTGAGATGGCCGAGAAGATCCGTACTGAAATCAACATCGTGCTCGAAAAGTACGAAGACTTCGGCGGTATCGAGGCGGTTTACTTCACCCACTTTGTCGTTCAGTGAACGGTCTGAATCACCATGACTGACGCACCCTTGCTGACACCCGAGGAGCTCTCCGCCCTGACGGATGGGGTCAATTCGGGCAAGATCGAGGTGGACACGGGCTACAACCTCGATGTCGATATCAAAAAACACGATCTGGCTTCGGAGGACTCCAGCCTGGGGGTCAATCTGACCTCGCTGGATATGATCAACGAACGTTTCATCAGGTTGTTTCGACTAGGCATGCTAGAGGTGCTGCGAACCAGTCCGCGCATTAACCCAACCCGGGTTGAGATCATGCGCTTTGGCGATTATTTGCAGGGCCTGCGTGCGCCGCTGTCGGTGAACATTCTGCGCATGAACCCGTTGCGCGGTTACTCAATGGTGGTGATTGAGCCCACGATGGTGCTGAGCTCTCTCGACAGCTTTTTTGGCGGTTTTGGCAGGGGCGTAGGTCCTTTGCCGGCAGGCCGCTTGTTTACGCCAACCGAGACCCGAATCATCAAGTTGATCTTGCAGGTGTTCTTTCGCAGCATGCGAGAGGCTTGGGCCCCGATCACAGCGATTGAGCTTGAGCATGTCAGCTCTGAAATCAATCCGCAATTTGCGCAGATTTCAGACGAAAACGACCAGGTGGTGGTCAGCCGCTTTGAGGCCGATGTCTCTGCCAACGCCGGACAAGGTTTCATTGACATGGTGGTTCCCTATGTGGCCCTCAAGCCGGTGCGCGATCTGCTGCGCAGCCGCGTGCAGACTGGCGATGGCAATGAAGAATCCGACAAGGCTTGGCGCAGCCAGCTCGCTGCTGCGGTAGACGATGCCAGCCTTGACTTACGGGTCGTTCTTGGCAAGGCCAACTTGTCGCTGCAGCAGTTGCAAACATTCAAGGAAGGCGAGATTTTGTATTTCAAGAAATTCGACCTTGCCCGCATTGTGATTGAAGAGACGCCGGCTTTCGAGGTGGAAGTCGGCTCACAGGCAGGCCAGCTGGCCGCCAAGGTGGTCCATTCCATCCAACCTGTGGCCCCAAGCCATTGAAGGGAAACTTATGAGCGATACCCAGGCAGACAATGACGTCATCGAGCGTGGAGATGCAGGTCAGATCCATCAGGACGTTCTGCAGAACATTCCCGTCACTCTCTCCATTGAAGTTGGCCGTGCCACGATCAAGATCCGTGATCTTTTGCGCTTGACGCAAGGCAGCGTGGTCGAGCTTGACCGCATCGCCGGTGAACCCCTGGATCTCCTGGTAAACAATACGGTGGTAGCCCAGGGCGAGGTAGTGCTGGTCAATGACCGTTACGGCATCCGCTTGACCCGCGTGGTGCCCGCTTCGGAACGCATGGAAAACCTTTGAGGCCTGACCGACCATGACTGCAGCTGCTTCCCCCGGGTTTTGGGAGATCGTTCAGTACCTGGCGAGCTTCACGCTGGTCATTCTGCTCCTGCTCTCTTTGCTGTTTTCGCTCAAACGTCTTCAGAGCGGCAGTATGTTCAAGGCTCACGGGCAGCGCCTGCATGTGGTCGAAAGTCTGTCTATGGGCACACGCCAGCGGTTGGTACTGGTTCGGCTTGACCAGCAAGAGCTGTTGCTGGGCGTGGGGGCTAACGAAGTGCACACATTGCTGGTGCAGCCGGCGCTGACGGGGTCGGCTGAGGACACAGAAGCAAAGGTGGCGGTAGCGGCCGGTCCGCTTGATTTGATCCAGCGCTGGAGTAAGCGGTGACACAGACGGGTTTTTTGATTGACAGATTCGCGCTGCGGCCCGATTGGCGGTGTGAACTCTTTCGCCTGGGCTGGCGCCTTGCCTTGGCACTGCTGGCCGTGGTTTTGATGTTGATGCCTTGGGCTGCTGAAGCGCAAGGCTTGCCTGGCGTGACGGTGAGCAACACCGGGCGAGGCACCCAATACAGCTTGACCCTGCAGGCCCTGGCACTCATGACGGTGCTGAGCCTGTTGCCTCGATCTTGCTGATGATGACTTCCTTTGTGCGCATCATCATCGTCATGTCGATCCTGCGCCAAGCCATGGGCACGGCCCAAACGCCCCCCAACATGGTCTTGGTGGGCTTGTCGCTGTTTTTGACGCTGTTCATCATGTCCCCGGTTCTGACCGATGTGTACCAGCACGCTTTGCTGCCCTACATGGACAAGGGCATGGCTTTTGACACCGCCCTGGCCAAGGCGCAGGTGCCGATCAAAGCCTTCATGCTGGCCCAGACCCGTGAAGACGACATTGCCCTATTCATGGAAATTGCCCGCAATGCCCCGGTGGCATCCCCCAAAGACGTGCCGTTCACGACCCTGATCCCGGCTTTTCTGAGCTCTGAGCTCAAAAGCGCATTCACTATTGGCTTCTTGATTTACATCCCCTTTGTGGTGATCGATCTGGTGGTGGCCAGTGTCCTGATGTCGATGGGCATGATGATGCTTTCGCCCATGATGATCTCGATGCCCTTCAAGCTCATGCTGTTTGTGCTGGTGGACGGGTGGGGGCTGATCATGGGCTCCTTGGCTTCCAGCTTTGTCATGCCCTAGGAGAGAACAGCATGGACGTTTCTACCGTAGTGGATCTGGGGCGGCAGGCCCTGTGGATTTCGGTGCTGATCAGTGCGCCTTTGTTGGGCGTGGCCCTCGCGGTCGGTTTGGTGATCGGGGTGCTGCAAGCGGCCACCTCGATCAACGAAATGACCTTGAGCTTCATTCCGAAGCTGATGGCGCTGGCGCTGGCTCTAGCCATTTTCGGTGGCTGGCAGTTGGCGACCTTGGTCGATTTCACGCGCAGCATTTTCCAGCGCATCCCGACCCTTTTCACCTGAGCCCGCCCGGCGGCATGCGCCCATGACGTTCCTTGTCAGCGACATCATTGAGCGCTTTTACATGTTCCTGTGGCCGATGCTGCGCATCTCTGCCCTCTTGCTTACGGCACCTCCGTTTTCAAGCAGCGTCTTCACCCTCCGAGTGAGGACCACCGTCGCCCTAGCCTTGGCTTGGCTGATTTACCCCCTTTACAAATGGCCGGTCATTGACCCGCTCTCCGCTGTCGGGCTGGTCGAGGTGTTCAATCAGGTGGTGATCGGTGCCAGCATGGGCTTGGTGCTGCAGGTGGTGGTGGCGGCGCTGGTTTTGGCCGGTCACGCGATTTCGGCCGCCATGGGTCTGACCATGTCCAGCATGATCGACCCCAGTGTCGGCAACGTGCCCATCCTCTCTCAGTTCCTGATCGTACTGTCGACCCTGATTTTTGTGGGCACAGGTGGCCACGCGATGGTGTTGGGCTTGGTGCTGGAGAGCTTTCGGTGGTTACCCATCGGCCAGAGCTTGCTCAACCAAGATGTGTATGGCCTGGTGGTGCGCTGGAGTTCGATGATTTTCTTGGGCGGATTGTTGCTGGCCTTGCCGGTGATGGTGTCACTGCTGTTCATCAACATCGGCTTGGGAGTGGTCACGCGTGCAGCCCCCAGTCTGAACATTTTTGCCCTCGGGTTCCCCGCCATGATCATTGGGGGCCTGCTCATCTTGCTGCTGTCGATGGACAGCATCGGCGCACGCATCAGTTGGCTCTGGATTCAGGGTTTTTCGACTCTGCGCACACTTTTGGGGGCGCCCGATGGCTGAGAACCATTCAGACCAAGACCGGACAGAAGCCCCCACCGCGCGAAAACTGCGCAAAGCCCGGGAGGAGGGGCAGGTCGCCCGCTCGATCGAACTGCCGGCCGCAGCCATTGTGATTGGCAGCTTTTTGCTGATCCTCACGATGGGGGGCTGGTTGATGACCCGCCTGGCCAATCTGTTTGTCACGGCCTTCATGTTCAACACCAAGACCTTGTCCAAGCCGGCCCTGTTGCCGATGGCTTTTGGGGACAGCCTGCAACAGGCTTTCACGCTGTTCATCCCCTTGATTTTGTTGACCATCTTGCTGGCCCTGGTGGCGTCTGGCCTGACTGGTGGCTATTTCTTTTCTTTCAAGGCCATCACCCCCAAAGTGTCCAAGCTGGATCCCATCCAAGGCTTGAAACGCATCTTTGGTTTGCATGCGCTGGTGGAGCTGGGCAAGGCCTTGCTCAAGTTTGTACTGGTGACGGGTGTTTTGTGGGCTTCGATTGCGGCCAACACCGACACGCTGGTGGTCATCGGCCGAATGTCGCTGGAGCCAGCCCTTTGGGCTGCTGGCCTGATGATCGCCAAATCCGCCGTCTGGGTGGCCCTGAGTTTGGCGCTGATCGCCATGATTGATGTGCCCTATCAGAAGTATGTGTTTTTTAAACGCATGCGTATGACCAAGCAAGAGGTCAAGGATGAGATGAAAGACATCGAGGGTCGGCCTGAGGTCAAGGCCCAGATCCGACGTCGCCAGAGGGAAATGTCCAATGCCCGCATGATGCAGCGCGTCAAAGATGCGGATGTGGTCATCACCAACCCTGAACACTTTGCAGTGGCACTCGAATACAACCCGGAAGGCGATGGGGCCCCGGTGCTGGTGGCCAAGGGCTCGGACTTCATGGCGCAGAATATCCGTGAGGAAGCTGGCCGCCATGGGGTTCAGGTCTTCCAGGCGCCTGCGCTGGCCCGCGCCCTGTACTTCACTACCGAGCTGGAGCAACCCGTGCCCGAGCCTCTTTATCACGCGGTGGCACAGGTGATCGCCTATGTGTATGGACTGGAAGCCGCACAACCCGGCCGTGGCCAGATCCAAAAACCGCAACCGCAGGTTCCACCAGGCATGCAATTCGATGCCAATGGCAGAAAGGCTGACCGCTGAGCGCGATGAAGAAATCCAATGTCATTTCTGGAGCAGGACAGCACCAGGTTTCCTTGAGTTCGGACGAACGTCTGGCGGGAAGCAAACGCAGTCAGCCCGCATCTAACGCCCTAACATCCCCCTTGCCGCCACGTCGTAAACCATCAGCACCGGTCGCAGAGCTAAAGAATTCTCCGCTCGAACCGATTTCAGAACAGACAGGTGTTGTGAAGGGCCCCGATCTGGAGGCGCGCATCAAGCAACTCGCTCAGACCAACGAGCACCTGCGTGCTGATCTTGAAATATTGGCCAAGTCATCCGGTGGCAGAGGGTGATGGGTCTGGCCCCTGAACATGGACCATCGCATGAAGAAAAAACTGATTCCGAAAAGGCAAAACGAGGATGAGCGCGTGGAGCCTGATTTGAAAACTGTTCCACAGGATGTCCCCGCTGTGGCTGCTGCGACTGTCGAGACGGTGTCGGTGCCGCCTGCGGGCGCTGATGCCAAAGCGTCGCAAAAACCGACCGCTCAAGTCGATTGGGCGCAAATGCAAGGACAGTTCTCCAGGCTGTCAGAGGCAGTGCTCGATGCCGCCGATATGGCCAACCGCTCTGCCGAAGTGGCCAATCGGGTTAGCGCTAATTTCGAAAGCCAGATGGCCCAACTCAGCGCCACAGCCTTCACCACCCGAAAAATCAATACCATCCTGGTGGGTGTGACGGCTGGATTAATGCTGATTTCTCTAGTGATTTTTGCGGTGTACAGCAATCGACTGAGTAATCGAGTCAATGAACTCGACGAAATGCTCTTGGCTGTGGGCAAACGCACGGTGGAGCTCAATGCTGGCATTGCGGCCCTCGAGTCGCTCAGTGCTAACACCAAAGACCTGTCGGCCAAGCAGGTCGCTATGGCAGACATCCAGGCGCAGGTGGAGAACAAAATCAACGATGCACTCAAAAAGTCTGAAACCCTAATGCAAACCATGCCCAATCGGGCTGCCCAGCAAATCACACAGGCCAGCGCCAGCCTGACACGCGAAGTGCAATCGATCAACGGCAAGCTGCAACAGCAGGCCAAGGCTGTTCAGACCTTGGGTGATGAGGTCAAAGGGTTGAAGTCCGACATGAGCAACGTCGGCGCCCTCAAGCGAGATGTCAACGCCCTCGTCGTCTTGCAAAAAGAGCGCGTGATTGAGCAGTTGCAAAAGTCACAAGCATCGGTACAAGTCGCCAAACCGAAAGATCTGCCTTTGCAGTATCCGCGACCGAAACCGGCGGAGTGACAGCAGATCATCGCATCATCACGGCCCATACGGCGTTCAGCTTTTGGGCTGTTTTTTTGCAGCGGCACTTGCGGTATCGGCTACAACTCTAGATATAAAAATCAATATTTGGACTACAAAGCCTGCAATCTGATATAAATAACAAATATTGGGCTTACCTGCGAATCATGGGCCAATTGCCATCGGCCTGGTTTGTCCCTCGGGTTCTGTCGTTGCTTAAGGAGTTAGCGTTTTGCCTTTCCCCAACATGATTGGCCAAAGTGCAGCGCTTGAACTCGTGCGGGGCATGATTGGGACCTTGGCAAACTCATCCTCAACGGTCCTGATCACTGGCGAGAGCGGAACAGGCAAGGAATTGGCAGCGCAAGCCCTGCACATTCAGGGTCAGCGCAAGACCTCGCAGTTTGTGCCCATCAATTGTGGTGCTATACCCAAGGACCTGATTGAAAGCGAGCTTTTCGGTCACATCAAAGGTGCTTACACGGGGGCCCTGACCGATCGCAGAGGCCGCTTTGAAATGGCTGATGGCGGCACTCTTTTCCTCGACGAAGTGGGCGAGTTGCCGCTGGATATGCAGGTCAAGCTGTTGCGCTGCCTTCAGGAGCGTTCAGTAGTGCCCCTGGGTTCCAATCGGTCCATCCCTTTCGACGTACGCATTGTGGCTGCCACCAACCGAGATCTGGACGAAGAGGTGGCCGCAGGACGCTTCCGCGAGGACCTCTACTACCGGCTCAATGTTCTGCCATTAAAGCTGTCCCCTTTGCGCGAGCGTCGTGATGACATCCCGTCCTTGCTGGCGCACTTCAGTGGTAAGTTTGCCCAGGAGGGCGCTGCCCCGGTCGAGTTCGCACCCGACCTGCTCGATGCACTGCAGCATTACGACTGGCCTGGCAATATCCGTGAGCTTTCCAACTTGGTAGATCGCTTTTCGACATTGTTTGCAGGTCAAAAGCTTAGCCTGCGCTCTATCCCTACCTGGTTGTTGCCCAAGGGCTTGGTCAAGGGAAATTCGGATGTCGTTTGGTCCCCCAAGCCTGCGCGGGCGATGGAGTCCGAGCCTGACATTTTGTCGATGGTCCAGGCAATCAGTGGCGATGGCGAGGCAGGTGACCCTCTTCAAGACAAAGGGCGGTTGGATTGGCCGGCGGCCTCTGAACCCACACCAAGGTTTGACGCACCAGCAGGCCGGCCTGTGTTGCCTTCCGATGGCATCTCACTCAAAGACTATTTGATGGACATCGAGCGCGACTTCATCCAGCAAGCCCTGGAGCGTAGCCAGGGCAACGTCTCCAAGGCGTCTCGCCTTTTGGGCTTGCAACGCACCACCCTGATCGAAAAGATCAACAAGCTCGGCTTGAAAAGCCCAGCCGAAACGGATCAGGTTGTCTAGCGTCTGTAGAGCGTCGGTAGAGAGCGACCGCGAGAGATGCAGCCAGCTGGGGCCGAATAATCTCGTATGATGGTTTGTGATGTTACTTTGGACTGAAAACCATGAAAAGCTTTTGGTTGGGTTTGGGCGTAGGCGTCGCCGTTGTCGCCGGTATCTGGGGGATTGTCCAGCTCACTGCAGACGATCCTAAAAGCCCCCGGGCGGCCGAACGTGTGCTAGTGTCTAAAAAAGATGTCGGCGCGATTGACTTGATCTGCGAACTGAGTCTGAATGTGGAGGGCCAAGTCGCTTTGGGCCTCAAGGACGAAGTTCCCTCCAGAATGACCCTGGCCCAAGTGGATTTCGAGAAAAAATCCGGGTGGTTCCAGGGCAAGATCGCCATTTCTGAAAGCCGTGCGGGAACTTTGACCGTTTTGGGCAACAAACTCCAAGTCGCACGTCCTGCGATGTTCGAGCGCTTTGGCGTAATGATAACTCGTGAGGAGTTTGTGATCGATCGACAAACGGGCCGCTTCGAGCAAACCATCACCACACGCGACGGTCGCATCATCCCCTTGATTGGCGGGACCTGCGCTCAGGTCATCAAAGCGCCGTTTTAGTCGGCGCTTGTCTTTGGCCTCACTGGTTGAGCAAAGTGATGCTGACGCGGCGGTTGCGAGGATCCGCAGGGTTGAGTCGGACAAACGGCTCTGAGTCGGCGACACCTTCGATCTTTGCAAAACGCCCGCTAGAGATGCCCACAGACTGAATTAGTTTACGGGTAGCATCAGCACGCTCTGCAGACAAAGTCCAGTTGCTACCGCCAGTGCCTTGCGCAAAGCCTAGGCTGTCGGTGTGGCCCCTGATGGCGATCTTGTTGGGTACTTCGCTGATCGATTTGCCAATTTCGCGCAGCAACTGGGCAGCCCTTGGCGTGGGTTCCGAAGTGCCCAACTGGAACATCGAAAAATCCGCTTTGTCCAGCACATCGATCCTCAGGCCGTCCTTGTCCCGTGTGAAGGAAACTTGGTCCTTGATGCTTTCAAATTGCGGGATGCTCTCCAGTTTTTTCTGGACGGATTTTTGAATTTCTTCAAAATTCTGCTTGTCCTGCTGCTGGCGGTCTGATTTTTTGGCACCTTCGCCAGATTCTCCGGCCTCACCTTGCGCAGCACCATCATCGTTGGCCGAGGGGCCGCCTTGAGCCTGGGGTGTCAATCTTTCCAGCAGGGCGGTCTGTTTGGCTGTGAAGGGAAAGCCATCGGTGTCGATGATGGATTTGCCGCCAAACAGCCCGTTGGATCCGGCCAGTTCTCCAAAAACGATTTGGCTGTGAGATGCCGGCCTAAAGTAATCGGCGACACTTTTTCTTTTTTCTTCATTGGTGGCTCCCAGCAACCACATCAAAAGAAAGAAAGCCATCATCGCAGTCATCATGTCGGCCAGGGCAATTTTCCATGCGCCGCCATGATGGCCCGCATGCCCTTCCTCAACGATGATTTTTTTGACGATGATGGGCTGCAGCGGGGCTGCTTCTGGCACTGGCACCGGTGCAGCAGCAGGAGCCGGTGCAGCGGCTTCGGCAGCTTCAGCAGCGGGCTTAGCCGGCTGCTCTTTGGGTTTGCTGGCCATCAGTTGCCCCTCAGGCTGTCAAAGACTTCCGAGAAGCTGGGTTGATTGTGGTGTCCAATGCAGGCCCTTGCAGCCTCAATCATCACCGGCTGGGCTGCGCCCCGCAAATCGGCCACGATCATCTGCTGGATGACCCGGTAGATCTGCGAGTCATCATCAATGATCTGGGTCAGGCGTTGCGAGAAAGGTTCAAAGAAACCATAAGCCAAAAACACACCTAGCAAGGTGCCGACCAGCGCGGCGCCGATCAGCCCGCCGAGGATGGCCGGTGGCTGATCGATGGCACCCATGGTTTTCACCACACCCAGTACACAAGCCACAATACCCAAGGCGGGCAAGCCGCCCGCAATGGCGGCCAATGCCCCTGGGGCTCTGAGGGCTTCATGGTGATGGACTTTGATGGCCGTGTTCATCATGGCCTCCACAGCGTCTGGATCCACGTTACCTTGAGAAATCACCGTCAAGCGCAGAGGATCACAAATCATCTGGACGATGCTGTGGTCCTTAGCGAGTTGCGGGAACTCCGCAAAAATAGGGCTCGAATCAGGATTTTCGACGTGCGCCTCCAAGGCGACGGCGCCTTCGCGTTTCATGATTTTCAGCAGTTTTCCAACTAATACCATGACGCCAAGGTAGTCGGCCTGCTTCCACTGGGGGCCTTTGGTGCATTTCACGATACCGCCCATGGCCTGCTTGAAGACCTCGAAGCTGTTGGCCACCAGGGAGGCGCCAATCGCAGCGCCCGCGATGATGATCATTTCAAACGGTGCAGCCTTGATGATCGGCGCCATTTTGCCGCCGGCCAAAATGTAGCCACCAAACACGGCTCCGAAAACGACAGCGATTCCAACAAAGAAGAACATGGTTTTGATTCAAGAAAAAATACACCAAATGCCTACACACCAACCAGTGAGGGTCTGTGCCAAAAAATCCATCAGAAACCCCAACACCATGGCTGGCAGGCCAAGGTAAACGAGGATCCAGAACCACCCCCATCCTGTCAGCCGAGCAGGACCGCTGTTCAATTTAGGTGCTGCGGTGTTTCCTTTAAGGGAACTCATGCAACACCTGAAGACATGAATTGAATCGGCATCGGAATGATAAACTTTATGGAAAGGACTTTAGGGCTATTATCTACGGATGAACCTTGTCTGGAATCCTTCTGACCCTCAGGAATGGGACGACTTTCATCGCAGACACTACGGTGCGCTTCAACAATCCTGGGCTTACGGCGAAGCATTGAATACATTGGGCGTACATGTTCACCGTGTGCTTTTGCGTTCAGAAGGTCGCTTGATGGGCATTGCCCAACTGGGTGCCAGACGCTGGTTGGGTTACTTGTACCTGGTGTCCTGCACCCGCGGCCCAGTGTGGAGCGATGCCGCCAGTGGAGCGATGCGGCGTCATTTTTACCGCCAGATCAAGCGCACTTTGCCGGCGAATCCTTGGAAAGTGGTACTGTTCTCGCCCGACAGCACGGCCATGGAAATGGCCCAACCTGAAGCTGCCGGCATGTCCCGCGTGATGACTGGTTACGCGACCGCATCGCTGGATCTGCGGCAGTCCTTGCCCGAACTGCGCGCGCAAATGGCGTCCAAATGGCGCAACCGTCTGCAGAAATCGGAGTCTGATCCCAGCCTGCACGTGTTGGTGCAACCCAGCATCCGCCAGTGTGAG
>Ga0255269_1000241_pt1 | contig 11289 bp, 9 predicted proteins | sample AtltaT_33_FD_183664 | JGI IMG/M metagenome (GOLD analysis project Ga0255269, IMG submission 183664) | Metatranscriptome of freshwater microbial communities from Altamaha River, Georgia, United States - Atl_Yuk_RepC_8h (Metagenome... | ecosystem: Environmental > Aquatic > Freshwater > River... | reverse complement strand
TAGGCAAGTCGCACAAGGCGGTCATCATGATCTACATGGTGGGTGCCCCTCCGCATCAGGATATGTACGACCTGAAGATGGAATCGCCTTCCGATATCCGCGGCGAGTTCAAACCCATTAATACCAATGTGCCCGGTATTCAGGTATGCGAGCATCTGCCAAGAATTGCCAGCATCATGGACAAGCTGGTGCCCTTGCGTTCGGTGTATGGCTCCCCCAGTGGCGACCATGACTCCTTCATTTGTTACACCGGCCGCACGGTGAAGAATCAGCCTCCCGGCGGTTGGCCTTCGATTGGCTCGACCATTTCCCGCGTGCTTGGCCCGGTGAATCCGTCGATGCCGCCGTTTTTTGGCCTGGCACCGAATGCCGGGCATCCGCCATATGGGTCACCGGGGCATCCGGGTTATCTGGGTGTGGCGCATGCGGCGTTCCGGCCATCGGGTCCGGTAAAGGATAATCTTCAGTTGGATAGCGTGAAAACTTTGCAGTTTAAGGATCGCAAATCCCTGCTGGCCAGCTTTGATGCCATGCGCCGCGACACAGACCTTACTGGTTCCATGACTGCCATGGATGCGATCAACGCGCAGGCGATGGACATACTTACCTCCAGCAAGTTGATGGATGCGCTGGACATTTCCAAGGAACCGCTGCCTTTGCGCGAAAAGTATGGCAAGGGCGATCCCAAAAACTATGGAGATGGCGCACCCAGGAACCTTGAGCATTTTCTGATGGCCCGCAGGCTGGTGGAGGCAGGGGCCCGTGTGGTGACATTGAATTTCGGTCGTTGGGACTTTCACAGTAATAACTTCAGTGAATGCAAGAACACGCACTTCCCCTGGTTCGATCAGGGCATACACGCGCTGGTTACCGACCTACACGACCGTGGCATGGACAAGGATGTTGCGGTGGTGGCGTGGGGCGAATTTGGCCGTACCCCGCGCATCAACAAGGATGCCGGGCGAGACCACTGGCCGCAGGTGGGTGGTGCATTAATCGCCGGTGGCGGATTCCGCACCGGGCAGGTTGTGGGTGCGACCGATCGCGATGGCGCTGCCATTGCCAAGCGTCCCATTCATTTTGGCGAGGTGCATTCCACGTTGTACCATCACTTTGGCATCAACCCCCATGCATTAACATTGAATGATTACGCCGGACGCCCGCACTATTTGGTGGATGACTGGAAACCGATGCCAGAGCTGGTGTAATCAGCTTCGCTAATACCCTTGATATTCGAGGTTGCCCTTGGCCAGCAATAACAAAGGTCCCGTGAAAGTGGGGCTTGTTGGTTCTCAATTTATTTCCAGCATCCATGTGGAATCCCTGCAAAGGTGCAAGAATGCCCAGGTGGTTGCGGTGGCTTCCCCCACGCCGGGCAATGCCGCATCGTTTGCCAAGCGCCATGGCATTCCCCACCACTTCACCGATTATCGCCAGATGCTTGGGATGAGCGACCTCGACATGATTGTGATAGGCGCCCCGACCCATCTTCATTGCCAGATTACGCTGGATGCCGCTGCACAAGGGAAGCATGTGGTTTGCGAAAAGCCCCTTAGCATGAATCTGGATCAGGCAGACCGTATGATTGGCGCCTGCAAAAAAGCGGGCGTGTGGTTGATGTATGCCGAGGAATTGTGCTTTGCTCCAAAGTATGTGCGGCTGAAGCAGTTACTCGATGAAGGTGCCTTGGGTAAGCCAGTGCTTCTGAAACAATCGGAAAAGCACGATGGCCCCCATGCTGCGCATTTTTGGGATGTAAACCTTGCCGGCGGTGGAGTGACCATGGATATGGGTTGCCATGCGATCGAGTTTTTCCGCTGGATGCTGGGCCGGCCTGCGATCAAGTCGGTATTTGCCCAGATGAGCACCAGTGTGCATTCCGCCAAAACCCAGGGCGATGACAACAGCGTTATCCTGGTTGAATTTGAGAATGGCGTGGTAGGCCTTGCGGAAGAAAGCTGGACAAAACTGGGTGGCATGGATGATCGCGCCGAAGTGCATGGTTCCGGTGGGGTGGCCTATGCTGATTTGTTGCATGGCAATTCCATAGAAACCTATAGTGCGACGGGCTATGGCTACGCCGTGGAAAAGGCCGGGTCCACCAAGGGATGGTCCTTTGCGATCTATGAGGAAGCCTGGAACTATGGTTTCCCTCAGGAATTCGCGCACTTTGTGGATTGTGTGCAGAATGGCACCACCCCGCTGGTGACGGGCGAGGATGGCCGTGTGGTGCTGGAGGCGATATTTGCGGCTTATGAATCTGCGAGAACAGGCTGCAAGGTAAGCCTTCCTTTTCATACCAAGGCTTCCAAGCCCCATGACCTTTGGAAAAAAGCCTGATCGTTTCGATATCATAACTTCTGGTATTTGTTGTTACATTTCCACGAATTCCGGGGTGAATCATGCTGAAAGCATGCGTGATGTTGATGGTGCTTGCCGGGGTTGATCCCGCAATTGTTCTCAAGCCTGATCTTGTTTTTGATGGCAACTCAACCATGCATGAAGGCTGGGTGGTGATGGTGCAGGGCGAAAAGATCGCCTATGCGGGGCCGGCCGCTGATTTGAAACAACCTTCCGATGCGAAGGTGATTGATCTGAAGGGTTGCACACTTACCCCGGGTCTGATCGATGCGCATTCCCATCTTTTGCTGCACCCATATGACGAAGCCAAATGGGAAGACCAAGTTTCCAAGGAACCAATGGCAGAGAGAATCAGCCGGGCCACGGTGCATGCCCGAGCCAATCTGCTAAGCGGATTCACCATGATGCGTGACCTTGGAACCGAAGGCGCCCAACTTGCCGATGTTGGAATTAAATCTGCCATAGAAAAGGGAATTATACCCGGACCGAGAATGATAGTTACCACGCGTGCCATCGTGGCAACGGGAAGTTACGCGCCCAGGAACTTCGCGCCGGAATGGCGAATTCCACAGGGTGCCGATGAGGCCGATGGCGAAAAGTTGAGAACATTGGTGCGCAGGCAATTGCGTGAAGGTGCTGATTGGATCAAGATTTATGCCGATACGCCTCATGGGGTTGGGCCGGATCCCAAGCCGGCTTTTTCGATCGAGGAGTTGAAGCTGGTGGTGTCCACCGCTGCCGATGCGGGGGCCCGGGTGGTTGCACATGCACAATCGAAAGAGGGAATGCGCCGCGCTGCGCTTGCTGGTGTGGCCAGCATTGAACATGGCGATGAGGGCGATATCGAGGTCTTTCGCCTGATGGCTAAGAAAAATATTGGTTACTGCCCTACTTTGGCCACTGCTGAGGCCTACGCAAGGTATGATGGTTGGAAACCAAACACTCCCGCGCCTAAATCCCTGATTACTAAGAAGGAAAGCTTCAAGGCTGCGTTGGAGTCTGGCGTGATGATTGTCAACGGAAGTGACATAGGTGTTTTTCCCCATGGGCAAGGCTATCAGGAATTGGAAATGCTGGTGAAGTATGGCATGAATCCTTCGCAGGCTCTGCGTGCTGCCACCCGGGATGCCGCAAAGCTGCTGGGTTGGGAGGATCGGTTGGGAACCATTGCCACGGGAAAGTTAGCTGACTTGGCCGCGTTTGAGGGAAATCCAGGCAAGGATATTTCATCCATCCGCAAGGTTCAATTTGTGATGAAGTCTGGTACTATCTACAGGCAACCCTGATCCTTGGTAAGGAATGTTTCATGAGTCGGCTTGCGATTGTTTTTCTCGGGCTTGTTTGCATTACCGCGCGGGCAGATCAAAAGATCATCATCGCCCATCGGGGTGCCAGTGGTTATGTGCCAGAGCATACGCTCGAAGCTGTCGCCATGGCCCATGCCATGGGTGCTGATTACATTGAACCGGATGTGGTGATCAGCAAGGATGGTGTACCGGTTGTGTTGCATGACATCCATCTGGAAAGCGTGACGGATGTTGCAGCCCGTTTCCCGGATCGAAAACGATCGGATGGGAAGTATTACGCGCTTGATTTCACCCTGAAAGAGTTGAAGGAACTCCGGGTTCTGGAAAGGTTTGATCCGAAAACACAAAAGCCGGTGTATCCCAAAAGGTTTCCATTGGGCAAAGCCTCGTTTCAGATTCCCACCCTGCAAGAGGAAATTGAACTGGTGCAGGGGTTGAACCATAGCACAGGCAGAAAAGCTGGCATCTACCCGGAAATAAAGGCGCCAGCCTGGCATCGCAAACAGGGGGTCGATACCAGCAAGATTATTCTCGCGGTTCTGCATCAATACGGTTACAAGACCAGGCAAGACCCGTGCTTTCTGCAGTGTTTTGAATTCGAGGAAGTAAAACGATTGCGCACCGAGCTGGGCTGGAAAGGAAATCTGGTGCAACTTACCGGAGCCAACGACGAACTGCTAAAGCCCGAGGGCCTCAAGGAAGTTGCAAAATACGCTGATGGAATTGGTCCACCACTTGGAGTGATTGTTTCTGGCAAAACCGTTGAAGATCGCAAGGTAACCGATTTTGTCAAACAAGCCCATGCAGCAGGCCTTAAAGTTCACCCTTATACCATTCGGACAGATGTACTTCCCAAATATGCCCGGGATGGTAAAGATATGTTCCAAATCTTCCTCAGGGAAGCGAATGTGGATGGTGTGTTTACCGATTTTCCGGACGAAGGCGCCAATTATTTGAAATCCCGCTAATTAAAAACGGAGTGTGCAAATGTCCTTATCCGTGATGCTTTCTGTTTTGTTGGGTATATCGCTTTCAGGAGTCCACCAGGAATCCAGTATTCCTGAAGGCAAGAAAAGTAGCTGGAATGGTTTGGATCGTTACGATTTTATGGTGGATGGTAAGGATTCCATTCTGGTGGTGCCTGCGAAGCCGCTGCCGGGCAAACCCTGGGTTTGGCGAGGCGAGTTTTTTGGTGCCTTTGCGGATGCCGATGTCATGCTTGCCAAGAATGGCTGGCATATCGCCTATACCAAGGTTCCGGATTTGTTTGGTTCCCCCAAGGCGATGGCTCATTGGGAGAAGTTTCATGAACACATGGTCAAGAAACAGGGCCTTCACCCCAAGCCGGGGTTGATTGGCCTAAGCAGGGGCGGCTTGTACTGCATGAGTTGGGCGGCGCTTCACCCGGAAAAAACACTGGGAGTTTACCTGGATAATGCGGTGTGTGATTTCAAAAGCTGGCCCGGTGGAAAGCTGAAAAACCTTGGCACTGGCAATGGTTCTGCTGCCGAGTGGGCCAAGGTGCTAAAGGCCTTTGATTTTGCGGATGACGCACAAGCGATTGCCTACAAGCGCAACCCTGTGGACCATCTGGAACCTTTGTTTAAAGGTAAAGTGCCCATTCTTTTGGTGTATGGCGACAGTGACAAGGTTGTGCCCCATGCCGAGAATTCTGAAAAAGTATATGACCGCTACAAAGCCATGGGTGGAAATGTGAAGCAAATTGTGAAGCCTGGGCAGGATCATCACCCCCATGGATTGAAAGACCCAACTCCCGTACTGGAATTCTTCACCCAAGCATTAAAAACTAATCCATAACAATCAGCAAAGAGGATAGATAATCATGACAGCTTCCATGGTTTTGTTGGCGGCGCTGACCCTTGGTGCACCACCGAACATTGTTTTGGTAATGACGGATGACCAGGGTTACGGCGATATTGGTTCCCATGGAAATCCTGTGCTGAAAACCCCGAATCTGGACAAACTGCGTTCCCAGAGTGTGCGCTTTACGGATTTTCATGTCAGCCCGACCTGTGCGCCAACACGTTCAGCATTAATGACAGGCCGTCATGAATTCAAGAATGGAATCACCCATACCATCTTCGAAAGGGAAAGGATGACATTAAAAGCGGTCACCCTCCCGCAAATTTTGAAGCAGGTGGGTTACACCTCGGGAATTTTTGGAAAGTGGCACCTGGGAGACGAATCTGAATATCTTCCCAACCGCCGGGGTTTTGATGAAATGTTCATCCATGGTGGCGGTGGTATTGGCCAGACTTACCCCGGTAGCTGTGGCGATGCGCCGAATAATTCCTATTTCAATCCCGCGATATTGCACAACGACAAATTTGTAAAAACGAATGGTTACTGCACCGATGTCTTCTTTAAACAAGCCATCGAATGGATGGATGGTAGAAGGAAGACTGGCAAACCGTTCTTTGCCTATATCACTCCGAATGCCCCGCATGCGCCGCTGGATTGTCCACCAGAATATGAAAACAAGTACAAGGGCAAGGTTCCCCCGGACAGTGCGAAATTTTTTGGCATGGTGGAAAACATCGATGACAACATGGGCCGGCTGATGGCTGCGCTGGATGCCTGGGGTATTGCCAGCGATACTCTGCTTATCTTTATGACCGATAATGGTGGTACTGCCGGGGTGAAGGTATTTAATGCCGGCATGCGGGCGCAAAAGGGTACCCCTTACATGGGGGGAACGCGGGTTCCAGCTTTTTGGCGCTGGCCCAATGGCATTAACGGGGCCAGGGATGTGAACAGCCTTACCGCCCACATCGATATTCTTCCAACATTGGCCGAAATAACCGGAGCAAAAATTCCGGAAGCGGCGCAAATGCAGGTGGAAGGCCGAAGCATGGTTCCTTTGCTAAAAGATCCCCAGGCCCCTTGGGCAGACAGGGTTTTAATCACCCATGTGGGACGCTGGCCCCATGGAAAGGCAGCAGAATCCAAGTATGCCCAGGTTTCCGCGCGCAATTCGCAGTACCATTTGGTGAATAATACGCGACAGGGGGAAAAGTGGGAGTTATTTGATGTCAGGGAGGATCCCGGCGAAAAAAACAATCTCGCAGAAACCAAACCCGAGGTTGTCAAACATTTGAAGGTGGAGATCGACCAATGGTGGGTTCAGGTGCTTCCCATGCTGGTGAATGAACAGGCAAAAGGCCCCAAGATTAATCCCCTAAAAGAAATGTATTGGAAGCAGTTTGGAGGGGAACCCGATGCCAAATTGCTGCAACAGATGAACCCCGATAAAAAGTTCAAAAACGAGTTGAAATAGGCCTAATCAGGCAGGCAGATAGGGTGCGAAGAGTTGTTTCAGGCGCGATTCCGAAAATAGCACAAAGGCAAACTCCCGTCCCTGGATTAGTTGCTCTGCCTCGAATTGAAGTTGAATTTTGCCCGCATGCTCCTGCAACGGTCTGGTGGTGGTATCCACAAGCTTTTGCATGGCCTCAAGGTTATGCCTTAATTTTTGATAGCGGAGTTTTCTTTCGGTTCGGGTGTTTTGCGGGAGTGCCAGCATTTCCGACTTTTGGCGGATCAGGTGGTTCCAGGAATCATCGGCAGGTGCGGGAAGGTGCCTTTGCGGGTTCCAGAGCGAATCGCGCCAAAGGTAATGCGCCCGCCTTACTTCATCGATCGAGATTTGATTTTGCAGCAGATCCAGCCGCAGGGTGGCGCTGGCAACCAGGTATCGTGGTGGAGTAATGCCAAAGAATGATTGGCAGAGTTGATCGGTGACTTCGTCATATTTGCCTCCACCGATTCCATGCAGGAAAAGATCTGCCAGGAATAATCGGGCAAACAGCGTCGTTGCAATGGCCCGTGGCCTGATGCGGAATCCCTTTTCGGAAATGGAACGCAGGGCATCCAGCAGGTCGGTCTTTCCCAGTGGTACGCGAATTCCATTTGGACCTGGAGTGCCCAGTCGTATTTCCCCATCGGCTTCCAACTTCACTCCCAGTCGCTGCCTGCGGGGAGAGTCCGGCACCATCAGCCAGAAGGGAGTTTCCATCCATCCTTTGCCATGGGCCAGTTCCGCAAATGGATGGTTCTTGCTGCGCAGGCCATGCTTTTGGCGGTAGCTTAGAACGGCCTCGTTGTGCTTTCCCAAAAATAATTCGGCATTCTGAAGCATATGTAGCACAAAAACCTGAAACGCCTCGGATTCACAAAGGATGCTGATGGGAAGTTCCAGGTTGGTGACACCCCATCTGCGTTCAAAGGTTCTCCGGGTTTTGGCAAACGCAACCCCCGGTCGAGCATCTTCTTCCAGTTGTTTTTGTGACTCATTCCAAAATTCAAAGAGCAAGGGATGTTCTTTCCATTCCCCCACCAGTTGTTTCGCATGATGTGGCAAATGGTGGAATAGCTCGCGGTCGTGCAAAACCCAATCTTCGTAGGGTGCTTCAGATGTATGATGATCGAATGGCAGTTTTATCAGGGAATGCAGTGCATCTTTTTGGTCGGGTTTCGGAATCCCAAGCATGGCGGATTTGGGCACATCATTATCGACCACCAAATTCAAGGGCAGAAGATTGAGCCTTCGCCCCAGGTGATTCATGACGAAGTTCTTGATCCATACCCCGGGGTGGAATAACTCTGGCTGGTGACCACCCACGATCAGGCCGTTGCCCGTTGGCAGGGAGGCGGGTTCCGTTTCCAGACGCATATAAGCCCTGGTAAGTTGGGTCACTTCCTGGATTGCCAGCGATCTGCATTCGGAAAACGGGGTTCCAAGAATTTCTGCTTTGCATTCTTCAAAGGAAAGACGATTCACCCGAAGGTATTCCGCCACGCAATGTTCACCTGGCCAAAGCAGAACCCCGCCTTGTTGAAAGGGAGCCTTCAGATCGTGAGCGGAATTCACCGGGAAACTTCCGCGGTAAGTAGATGATCGAAAGAAAATGGTGCCTGTGGATCCAAGCCATGCCAGCCAAGGTCCTGCTCGGCGTTGACCAAGACCTTGCGGTAGTAGGCAAGCCTGCGGGCCGCATCATCCAGCACACCACCAAAGGCCCTGTTGGGATCCAAGTACAATCTGGGTACCGCCACTTCCTCGATACGCAATCCAAGATGGGCCGCCTGTACCCAAAGCTCCAAAGGCATGCCCCAGCTTGTCTCATGGATATTCAGTTTGCGCAAAGCATGGGTTCGATATGCCTTAAAACCACAGAAAGCATCGGTAATGTTCAAGCCATAACGTTTGTTCAATTCCATGGTGATGATACTATTGATGCGCTTGCGATCTTCAGGGGCGCTATTGTCCTGGCGAAAATCTCTTAGGTAACGGCTGCCTGAAACAATATCCGCCCTGTCAATGGCTTCCAGCAACACAGGGATGCGGGCCGGTTCATGCTGGCCATCGCAATCCATGGTGATCAACACTTCCACATCCTGGCTTATTGCATATTCAAATGCGGAGATGAGCGCGGCCCCGTAACCACGGTTTACAGGGTGGGTAACCCTTTCCAGCGATTTATCTTCATCAAGAATTCGCGAGGTGCCGTCAGATGAGCCATCATCAATGACAACAATGTTATCCGCATAACGGCGAACCTCATCCAAGACCCGGCGGACATGGCGTTCTTCATTGAATACTGGTATGGCGACAACAAAACTCATGATTAACTCCCTCGCTTGCAAACCATCTTGGGTTTGAGGGTTGTATTCCCAGCACTTCCATGTGAAGCCTGGCCCAATAAATCCTTCATGAGCCTTATCCCAAATCTCATCACATTCTATGCGGTGGCCTACCCCCAAGTCAAAAGGCAAGCCTCGTGAAATGGGGGTAAAAACCCATTCGGACCGCTAGAACTGTCGAAATCGGACCAATCTATGAAGCCTGATAATCGGAAAAATGGTTCTATAATGTGCCGTAGGAGCATTTTTCATGAACAGCCCCGAGCCAAGACTTTTTCCGTGGTTTGATCCGCTGGCCCCGGCAGGCAGGCTTCGACCCATGGTCTGGGGGATACTTTGCCTGTTGGTTCTTTTCCTGCAGGCACCCAGATTCATTTCCACTTTGCCAGGCAACCTGCAAGAAGGGGGAGACTTTTTCCAAGACTGGGCTTCCGCCAGAGATTGGCTGGAGGGGAGGTCACCTTATGAAAAACTTTCCGACTCATTGGAAAGGTTGATGGGCATCCCTGTTGCAAGCGAAGGCAAACCCGGTGCCAACATGGACATCACCGTGAATGCCCACCCCCCGTTTTCCCTTTTGGTGATATTGCCATTCGCCTTGTTACCCTATCAAAATGCGCTGCTTGCCTGGAATCTGGTCATGCTGACATTATTCTTTTGCTCGCTATGGGTTTGCTGGCGGTTGCTGGAACTACCTTGGTATGCATGGTCGGTCTTTCCCGCGGTAACACTATTTCTTTTGTGTGGCCCGGTGCAAAGCCAGATTATTCAGGGGCAGTGGAACTTTCTGCTCCTGGCTTTTCTTGTGGGCACTTGGTGGGCCATCCGCAAGGAACAAGAACTACTTGCCGGTTGCCTGATAGGGTTGGCTACAGTTATCAAGTTTACCCCGGCGTTTTTTCTTCTCTATTTTCTTTTGCAAAGGCAATGGAAAGCCCTGATATGGGCTTTGATTACATTCGCACTTTCGATGGTGTTGATGCTTGCTGTTCTGGGACCGCAAACATTGGTGGACTATTTCCAAAGGGTGCTGCCTATTGTGAAAGGGTTTGAAGGTTCCTGGGTGAACATTTCATTGCACGGTTTCTTTGGAAAACTATTCTTCCCCGAATACCCGGGGCTTTTACCCCCATTCAGCGATTCTGTTTTTCTTGGTAAGTTGCTTTCGCTGGTTACAAGGGTCGGGTTGCTGGCCATGTATGTTCTGCTATGCCTGATTCGCTGGCCGGCATCACGCGAACGAATGTTCCACTTCGGCTTGGTGGTCATGTTGCTGGTTGCACCAATTAGCTGGGATCATTACCTTTTGCAGGCGATTCCAGCGCTGTTACTTTGCTGGAAAGACCTAAGACAACACCCGATGCTGAAGATTTTCTTTTTAATCGAGGTGGTTTTATTCTGCGTATATATGGGAGATTTGCAGTACAAGATCAAGCATGGCTGGAATCTGACATCTGTCACCGGGCCGCTTTATTCCATTACGGTGCTAAGTATTCCAACCTATGCCTTGTTATTGATGCTTGCCTTGCTGGCACATCCGATCTTTCGGGCCCCAGAGGTACCTTCCCTTGCCGATTCCAAAAGATCCCTGCCAATGATTTGATCAAGCCAACAATTGCGCCATACCCTGTAACAGGTGTATGATCGGTGTTCATTCCATTGCAGGGAGTATCACAGATGAATGGTTTTTGCGCGATCTTTATCATGGCAGCGGGTGGCATTTTAGCCCAGAACACTAATCAGGAAATCATCGCCTACCACGGGGCCACTATTTACACCGCCATGGGAGAACCCATAACCAACGGTGTTCTGGTAATTCAAGGTAACAAGATTCTCGGCGTGGGCAGGGATATTCCCGCAAATGCCAAAAAGGTGGATCTATCCGGCATGGTTATCATCCCCGGGTTGGTGGACACCCATTCGCACCTGGGTTTGTTCGGAAGACCACAGGTCCCCG
>Ga0255269_1000225_pt1 | contig 11483 bp, 9 predicted proteins | sample AtltaT_33_FD_183664 | JGI IMG/M metagenome (GOLD analysis project Ga0255269, IMG submission 183664) | Metatranscriptome of freshwater microbial communities from Altamaha River, Georgia, United States - Atl_Yuk_RepC_8h (Metagenome... | ecosystem: Environmental > Aquatic > Freshwater > River... | reverse complement strand
TTGAAACGGATGCAGTTCGAGCGCGAGCCAGCGCATGGTTGCGTTCAGAAGGGAAAAAATAAAGCCTGCGAGCGCAGTCCAAATCATCCCCCTCACAGTGGGGTCAAGCCTGCGAAGGCGCCGGCTTGTGCGCCTAACCCTCAAACGCACAGATCTCCACCCTGAATCAATGGGCGGAGGATCGTTTGATGAAGACATGGTAGTAATTGGCGTCCCGTAGGGGATTCGAACCCCTGTACTCACCGTGAAAGGGTGATGTCCTAGGCCTCTAGACGAACGGGACCATGTTCTTGGTGGAGGTAAGCGGGATCGAACCGCTGACCTCTTGCATGCCATGCAAGCGCTCTCCCAGCTGAGCTATACCCCCAACGAAGCTCGCTATTATAACGCGAAGAGCACAAAGCACCAATTGCAAGTCACAACCCGTATATTACCCTAAGCTAAAGAGAGATCCCATGACACATGCATCGATCATCACAGGTCAGGCTATTGCTGCAGAGCTGCGTGCTTCAATCCGGCAAGAAGTCGATCGCTGGCCAGCTGATCTCCCACGGCCTTGTCTTGTCGTCATTCAAGTCGGCGATGATCCAGCATCCTCTGTGTACGTCAAAAACAAAGTAAAGGCTTGCGAAGAAGCTGGGATTATCTCGGAACATAGACGCCTGCCAGCTGACAGTACTGAGCAAAACTTGGTCGATCACATCGATAGGCTCAACCAGGACTCACAAGTCCATGGAATCTTGGTGCAACTACCGCTACCAAAGCATCTGAGTGCATCCAAACTCATCGACCGCATTGACCCAAACAAAGATGTTGATGGTTTTCATCCGATAAACAGCGGAGCACTCTTTTCGGGACAGCCTCGGCTAGTGCCATGCACGCCTGCCGGGGTTATGGTCTTACTTGAACACACCGGATTCAATTTACGCGGTGCTGAAGCCGTCGTCGTAGGTGCAAGCAATATTGTGGGCAAACCGCAAGCCATGTTGCTACTGGCAGCAGGCGCGACCGTCACGCTTTGTAACAGTAAAACCAAAGACTTGCACGCACACTGCCAGCGCGCCGATGTGCTGATTGCTGCTGTTGGAAGAGCAGGCTTCATCAAGGGCTCGATGATCAAGCCCGGCGCTGTCGTGATCGATGTGGGCATTAATCGACTCGACTCAGGTCGTCTTTGCGGTGATGTTGATTTTGAATCGGCAAGCAAGAAAGCGTCTTGGATTACGCCCGTGCCAGGAGGCGTTGGACCCATGACAATTGCGATGTTGCTATCAAACACCCTAAAGGCCGCCCGAAGAACGTTCTAGTATGTAATGCTATGCAATTTGATGGAGTTAAATTCTTTTAAAACGTTATAGACATCTAGTTTACTCAACCATATTGATTCTTCGCCTTCTAGCCTTCGACCATGAATAATCCACTGCTCAACCCTGCCCCACATGTTGATTACCCGCTGATTAAAGCTGAACACATCGAGCCCGCCATTAGTGCATTACTGGCTCGCGCGAGAGCCGAGCTTCAAGCCATTTCGCAAAAAGATATTGCGTTAGGATGGGACGCAATTGTTGCGCCATTTGACGATGCGTTAGATGCACTATCTCGGAGTTGGGGAGTGGTTGGGCACCTCAATGCGGTCATGGATCAAGCCGAGTGGCGCAAAGCATTCAATCTTATGCTGCCGCAGGTGACCGACTTCTACACAGCGCTCGAGCAAGACCAAGGGCTTCTTGATTGCTTTAAGCGACTAAGACAATCGATGTCATCAGACTGTGGATCAACAGTCGACTTGCAACGACAGCGAAGTCTTGACTTAGCAATCCAGGACTTCAGACTGTCTGGCGCTGAATTGCCACCTGAGCAGCGCGCTGAACTTGCCCTGCTCATCAAATCGTTAAGTGAACACGGACAAAAATTTTCTGAGAACGTTCTAGATGCTATCAATGAAGCGTCTTGTATGGTTGAAGAACCATCGGGCCTTGATGGTCTACCTGAAGATGTTATTGAAGCTGCACGCCAACACGCAAAAGAGCACGGTCAAGATGGGTGGCGGTTTACGCCTCATATGCCATCGTATCTTCCAGTCATGCAATATGCTCACGACAGGAAGTTACGCGAGAAAATGTATCGCATCTACAGCACCCTTGCTTCAGACCAAGGTGATCCAACATTTGACAATGGGCCACTGATGGAGAAGATTCTAGCCCTTCGTCAGGCAAGTGCGAAGTTGCTCGGCTTTGATCATTTTGTTGCGATGTCTTTGCAACCGAAGATGGCGAGTTCAAGTAGTGCGGTTAAGTCCTTTTTGCTGGATTTACACGCACGAGTAAAACCTCAAGCCCAACAAGAGATCACGCAACTTGCAGACTTTGCTAGCAGGCAACTTGGCATTGAGAAACTAGAGGCTTGGGATATTCCTTATGTTTCTCAACAACTGAAGCAACGTTTGTTCGATTTCTCGGATCAGGAAGTAAAGGCGTATTTTCAGCTCGACAAAGTGCTTGACGGTCTTTTTCAATTGATACAAAAGCTATTTGCATATCGCTTTGAGCTGGTGAACCTTCCTGTATGGCACAAGGATGTAAGGTGTTATGCAATATATGGCAACACCGATGAGACTGCTAGGGCCTATGTTTATCTTGACCTCTACTCACGCCCAGGGAAAAGAAGTGGGGCATGGATGAATGTAGCTGCCAATCGTCGGCGTATAGGCCACAGCATTGCTGCGCCCATGGCATGGTTAACCTGCAATTTCCAAGCGCCTGTTGGTTCACGTCCTGCAACGCTAACCCATGACGAGGTAACCACACTTTTTCATGAATTCGGACATGGCCTGCACCATGTTCTTACCGATATGCATGAGCCTAGAGTGTCTGGCCTCAATGGTGTGGAGTGGGATGCCGTTGAGTTGCCAAGCCAGTTTCTTGAAAACTTTGCTTGGGAATGGGATCAGATTCAACAAATGACCGAGCATGTTGAAAGTGGCGCTAGCCTTCCGGCACCGCTATACCAACGCATGCTCAAAGCTAAACACTTCATGATGGGTATGTATTTAATTAGGCAACTTGAGTTTGGTCTATTTGATTTAGCACTTCACGAGCGACTCGCTCCGGCCAAACCCAACGAGATTATGGCTTTGCTGAATGACGTGAGAAGGCAGGTCGCTGTCGTGCCCTACCCCGAATGGAATCGCTTTCCGCACGCTTTTTCACATATTTTTGCTGGCGGCTATGCAGCGGGTTATTACAGTTATTTGTGGGCTGAAGTCCTTTCGGCTGACTGCTATTTAGCGTTTACAGAGACTATTGATGGGGAAATTAGATCGATTAAGCATGAGAAGCGTTCGAAGCTTGGGCAACGATTCTTGCAGGAAATCCTTGCCCTTGGAAGCGTGCGACCAGCTATCGAACACTTCAAGGCCTTCATGAATCGTGAACCAAGGCTTGATGCTTTGCTTACGCTCTATGGATTAAGCGGTACTGAGCACATTGGAGCAAGTCATGCTGCCTGATGCTGATCTGAGCATTTGCAGTTGGAATGTGAATTCGCTTAAAGTGCGCTTTGAGCAACTCAAGACGCTGCTACAGACCCAACGCTGGGATGTCATCTGCCTTCAAGAAACCAAGATGACAGATGATCGCTTCCCCTACGAAGCCTTACGCGAATTAGGCTATCACGCCTTTCATATAGGGCAGCCAACCTACAATGGCGTCGCGATCCTGGCCCGTCTTGATCGATTTCAGGACATGAAGCTCATCCAAAGTCAGCTTCCTGAGTTGGATGACCCGCAACAACGATTCATCCTTGCGCAAATAGACGATTTAGTGATTGCTTGCGCTTACGTGCCAAACGGGCAGGCTGTAGATTCTGACAAATTTAAGTACAAATTGAATTGGCTTGATAAGCTTTATGGTTTTTTAAGCAATAGTGATTTGTGTCGCCACCCATTCGCTCTACTTGGCGATTTCAATATTGCGCCCCAAGACATTGATGTTCACGATGCGGAGTTGTGGCGAAATCAAGTGCTTTGTACATCCGAAGAAAGAATCCGATTTCAAGGACTTCTCGATCTCGGATTAACCGACTGTTTTCGTCATCTAGAGCCACTGAGCCGAGTTTATAGTTGGTGGGACTATCGACAACTTGCATTTCAAAAAAATAAAGGCCTTCGCATTGATCACATTCTCATCAGCCAACCACTAGTGCCTTTGTTAACGTCATGTGAAATTGTTCGGCAGGTTCGGAAAGCAGAAAAGGCTTCAGATCATGCGCCGGTGTTGGCAAGACTCGGTCGTCGCATCACCAATGATCATCCTCTAACTTAAGCTCCTGTATCTTTCTTGTAATCGTATTGCGGCCGATGCCAAGCCGTGACGCAGCATCGATACGCCGCCCTCTTGTGTGCCTAAGAGCTGTCCGAATGACGATTGATTCAAACCGGCGCGTCAAGTGATCCATTAAGACTGAATTATCGGGTATGCCTGTTTGACTCGCTAACGAACGCTGTACCTCTTGGATCAATCCCTGCTCCCATGCACTATCCATCCCATCATGCGCTTGTTTTGCGCCACTAAGCCCTGGCTCGGGCATCTGTAAGGTATGCGCACTTAGGAGATGATCGGACACGGGCACGAGTTGCCTTTGATGTAGATCTGCAGATATCGCAGGACCTGAGTTTTGACCATTGGAAGCCAGCCCGTGTGGGCCAGAGGTGCCGTTGGTCAGCGCAAGGCCTCGGGGTGTTAGCTGTTTGAATTCTGATGGCAAATCCTTGCCCTCAACAACTTGCGCAGGGGCCATGACGCTTATCCAGTGACAGGTATTTTCCAGTTGACGCACGTTGCCGGGCCAAGAGAACTTACATAAGGCGTTCTGAGCATCATCAGACAAGCGCTTGACCTCAACGCCGAGTTCTTTAGCACTTCGCTGCAAGAAATGCCGACTCAGCAGCGGGATGTCTTCAACCCGTTCGCGTAGCGCCGGCAACCGAAGACGAATGACGTTAAGCCGATGAAATAAATCTTCGCGAAACTGGCCTTGGTGAACTCGTTGTTCTAGATCCTGATGAGTCGCAGCAATGACTCTGACATTTGCTTGCAGGGCCTGCTGACCACCAACGCGGTAGAACTGGCCATCAGCAAGAACCCGGAGCAGCCTGGTTTGAAGCTCAGCCGGCATATCGCCAATTTCGTCAAGAAAAAGCGTACCACCCTCTGCCTGTTCGAATCGGCCGCGACGCTGCTGCTGGGCACCGGTAAACGAGCCACGCTCATGCCCGAAGAGCTCAGACTCTAGTAAATCCTTTGGAATCGCCGCGGTGTTGAGGGCAACAAAAGGGCCTTTAGCTCGGATACTGTGGCGATGTAAAGCTCTTGCTACAAGCTCTTTGCCAGTTCCTGATTCGCCCGTTATTAACACAGTAACACTTGAGGAAGCGAGCCTCCCGATCGCTCTAAATACCTCTTGCATGGCAGGCGCTTGTCCGAGCATGTCGGTAGCAACCAACTCTTGTTGCGCTTCTACCGATTCGCGTCCAGACTCTTGGACAGCACGCCTTATTAACTCCATGGCGTGTGATAAGTCAAATGGCTTGGGTAGGTACTCAAAGGCACCTCCCCTGAATGCAGATACCGCGCTGTCAAGATCAGAGTAGGCCGTGGTGATGATTACAGGAAGCGCAGGCCTTTGACGACGGACACGCTCAAGCAACTCCAAACCATTTGTGCCAGGCATTCTAATATCTGATACAAGTACTTGCGGTGCCTCTTGCTCTAGCGCCAATAGGCACTCCTGAGCATTGTCAAAGCAGCGAACCGCCAATCCTTCTCGTTGAACTGCCCGCTCAAGCACCCAACGGATCGACTGGTCATCATCTACGATCCAGATTCCCTTCATCGCTTCTTGCCGCCTATCAATGGGAGCCTTACCTTAAAGTCGGTTTCCCCGGGTTTGCTGTCAAACTCAATGATCCCGCCATGTTGCTGGACTAACGATTGAGCCATTGATAATCCCAGACCGCTGCCACCAGCCCGGCCGGTCACCAAGGGATAAAAGATCGATTCTCGCAAATCAAGTGGCACCCCTGGCCCGTTGTCAATAACATGCAAATCCAATGCCAAACGATGTCGTACTCGACCAATCGTCACTTGGCGAGCTATGCGGGTTTTAAATGTAATTGTGCCCTGGCCCAGCATCGCTTGCGCGGCATTGCGAGCAAGATTCAAGACCGCTTGGATGATTTGTTCAAGGTCGCCCTCAACCTCGGGAAGGCTAGCGTCATAGTCACGACAAAGGTTGATGCCTTTGGGATACTCGACCGTGATTAAGGAGCCAACACGATCGCATACCTGATGAATATTGAATAGTTCTATTTTTGGTAAATGTTTCTGAGGAGCGAGTAATCGGTCGACCAGCTTTTGCAATCGATCGGCTTCGCTGATAATGACCTGTGTATATTCTCGAAAATGTGCACCAGGAAGATCGATTTCAAGCAGTTGAGCTGCGCCGCGAATACCGCCCAGTGGATTCTTCACTTCATGGGCAAGATTTCTAAGTAGTTCGTGGTTTGCCTTCGCGGAGTCATAAATTCGATTTTCACGATCAACGCGTCGCCTTTGCTCAAGTGCTTGAAATTCCAGTACGAGCCCCAAATCAGCGCCCTCGGGCACAACCGCGGTGCATGCACAATGAAGAGGCTCTCTACCAGGTCTAGTCAAACTAAGTTCAAAACGCTTGGCACCGTACATCAGGCGCTTCCCGTCCCAGAACAAATGTTCGATCGGTGCGCCATCAACGAAGGAACGCCAAAAAGCCTGTCCCTGCAAGGAACGAGAGGTGCACTCAAATAGTTGCTCTGCGGCTAAATTCATGAATACAACATTGCCCGCGTGGTCGAGCAATACGATTGCTGAAGCAGCAAGATTTAGCGCCATAAAACTCGCATGCTCGATGGACTTCATTTAGGCCTTACGCACGATGAATGAGAGCGGTATAAATCGCGTTAGTTTTGACTAAATCCTAATCATCAGTACAAAAAAAGGGGCGACTCAACGCGCCCCTTTTCTCGGTCCTACCTCAATGACTCATTAAAGCGAGTAGTACATATCAAACTCAATAGGATGGGTTGTCATACGGAACCGTGTGACTTCCTCCATCTTCAATGCGATAAATGCATCGATCATTTCATCACTGAAGACACCTCCACGCGTTAGGAATTCGCGATCTTTATCGAGTTGCTCAAGTGCTTGGTCGAGGCTCGAGCAAACTGTAGGAATCTTTGCATCCTCTTCGGGTGGCAGGTCGTAAAGATTCTTGTCAGCCGCTTCACCGGGGTGAATCTTGTTTTGAACACCGTCAAGACCAGCCATCAACATCGCTGCGAAGGCAAGATATGGGTTGGCGGTGGGATCGGGGAAACGCACTTCGATCCGACGTCCCTTCGGATTGCTCACATAAGGTATACGAATTGAAGCGGAGCGATTACGGGCTGAATAGGCAAGCTTGACCGGTGCTTCAAAGCCAGGCACAAGACGTTTATAAGAATTTGTACCAGGGTTTGTGATTGCATTGAGTGCACGTGCATGTTTGATAATGCCGCCAATGTAGTAAAGCGCAAAGTCAGATAGGCCTGCGTATTTATCGCCAGCGAAAAGATTGTGTCCATCTTTCCACACAGACTGGTGGCAGTGCATCCCTGATCCGTTGTCGCCAACGACTGGCTTTGGCATAAAGGTGGCAGTTTTGCCGTAGCTTGCTGCAACGTTATGAACGACATACTTAAGCACTTGTGTCCAGTCAGCGCGTTGAACAAGTGTCGAAAACCTGGTTCCGATTTCACATTGACCTGCGCCTGCGACTTCATGGTGATGAACTTCGACAGGCACACCCATTTGCTCGAGTATCAAGCACATTTCAGAACGCATATCCTGAAAGGAGTCGACCGGAGGTACTGGGAAGTAGCCCCCCTTTACCGCGGGGCGATGAGCCAGATTGCCTCCTTCGATATCTTTGCCACTACTCCATGAGGCCTCCTCGGAATGGATCTTCACCGAGCTTCCTGACATGTCGGACCACCAGGTGACCGAATCAAAAATGAAGAACTCAGGCTCTGGACCAAAGTAAGCCGTATCGCCGATGCCCGATGCCTTCAGGTAAGCCTCGGCCCGCTTTGCGATGGACCGAGGATCGCGAGAATAGCCCTTGCCGTCAGATGGCTCGACCACATCACAACTCAAGATGAGTGTGGATTCTTCACGGAAAGGATCCATGTTTGCCGTTGTAGGATCGGGCATCAGCAGCATATCGGAGGCTTCGATGCCCTTCCAACCTGCAATCGACGAGCCGTCAAATGCATGGCCCGCACTGAACTTTTCTTCATCAAACGCGGATACGGGTACGCTTACGTGCTGCTCTTTACCGCGGGTGTCAGTGAACCGAAAATCGACAAACTTTACGTCGTTGTCTTTCACCATTTTTAGGACGTCTTGTACAGACTTCGACATCATTTAATCTCCATGAGTTGAAGGGCAAAAATTAGTATGGGTTGCGAGCGCGTCCCGATAAGGCCTGAGAATTCTATTCGTTCGAACCACGAAGATGGGCTCAGCACGACCAACAAGATAATTGCAGCATAAAGTGTGCCAGGCAAAGGGCCGTATTCTTCAGGCACTCACGCACTTACATTTGGCTTGATAAGCCTCTGCTTGCCCGACTATGGTGCAAGCAATCGCATAATGCACGTCGCTGGTGCATTATGCGCCATTATGGTGTATCGCGCAAAAAAGAAGCTTGCAAGTCATTAAGGAAACGCCAGCCCAAATCGCTTGCTCGCCAGTGCGACGGATTTTGATCAAGTAGACCCTTGCTGACTGCTTGATTGGCCATCTGAGCAAGAACAGTTGCTGGTAAACCGGTACGCTCCTGCCACCAGTGACTTGGCACCCCATCCTTCAGTCGTAGAACGTTGAGCATAAACTCAAAGGGTAAGTCACTCGGAGCCAGCCATCGCTCCGTGTAGTGCTGTTTGCCTGATTCGGGCATTAAAGAGTCCATGTAAAGCTCTGGATTTCGTCGCCGCACGGTACGTCTTATGCCCTGATGATCACTGATTTTCCCGTGTGCACCCGCGCCGATCCCTAAGTAGTCGCCGAACTGCCAGTAGTTAAGATTGTGTCGACAACGCTGCCCAGTTTGGGCCCAAGCCGATACTTCGTACTGCTCAAAGCCAGCATGCGCCAGGTTCGACTCAATCAGCCATTGCATCGACTCGAGCAGATCCTCGTCAGGCATGCACGCTGGAGCGTGCTTAGCGAAGACGGTATTCGGCTCGATGGTGAATTGATAAAGCGATAAATGGCTTAATCCTTTATCGACGTAATGAAGAGCTGCTGCCAAGTCACTCCCTAAGCTTGCGAGATCTTGCCCTGGCTGGCCGTACATCAAATCAATATTGACCCGTGGAAAGATTCGAATCGCAGCGTCAAGCGCGAAATGTGATTGCGAGCCATCGTGAATGCGACCGATGCGCCTTAGGCAATCATCTGAAAAGCTTTGTACACCCAGGCTAAGTCGATTCACGCCAGTCGCTGCAAAAGCTTCAAAACGCTCGCGCTCAAAACTGCCTGGGTTTGCCTCCATGGTGATCTCCGCGTCTGCAGAGAGCCTCAGCAGACTTCGAACCGCATCGAGTAGTTTCGCCATGAGCGGCGGTGGGCACAGGCTGGGCGTACCGCCGCCAATGAAGACGGTTTGTACGTTGCGGCCCCAGACTGACGCAAGCGAACCCTCAAGATCACAGATCAAGGCATCGATGTAGGGTGCAAAGAGCGAATCGGTGTTTTGGAGATTAACCCTCCCATTGGTCGTTGAGAGATTTGCGGCCTCGTGTGAATTGAAGTCGCAATAAGGACACTTCCTTACGCACCATGGCATATGAATATAAAGGCCAAGGGGCGGCGGAAACGGCAGGCGTATCTCGTCATGACGAACAAGGCTGATCTCAGTGATTGCCTTTAGGCTTTCAGCCATGACCTAGTTGCCCGCAGATCCGCGGTTGACTATCAAACCCAAATCGAGCATTTGCTTGATCAGTCGATTGATCGCCAATGCTCGATGGCTCATGCTGTTTTTCTGAGCTATAGGCATCTCGGCAGCGGTCAGTAACTGACCATCAGGAAGAAAGTGGGGATCGTAGCCAAACCCAGCTTCACCCCTCGCCTCACGCAGCCACCGTCCATGCCATCGACCCTCGGCAATGAGGGGTACTGGGTCCTCGGGCCATCGCAACAGCACTAAAACGCAAACAAAATATGCTGCGGAGATTTGACCATTAAGTTGTTGATTTACAAGCTTATTGTTTGCATCGTCATGATGAGGTCCGCCGTGCAATTCCGCCCATCGGGCTGAAAGCACGCCAGGTTGGTCCTTGAGTAAAGCAATGCAAATCCCCGAGTCGTCTGCAAGTGCGGCACGGCCCGTACGACGTGAGGCGGCTCTCGCCTTGGTCAAGGCGTTTTCAAGAAAGCTGGCATGAGGTTCAGCAGGCGCTTCGATACCAAGTTCTCGCTGCGACCTGAGTCTAAGTCCATAAGGGGCAAGTAGACTTTGAAACTCAAGAAGCTTTCCTTCGTTTGAACTAGCGAGAACTAAATCGTCGATCAAAGTCACACCTGCCTGGGATTTCGCCCGAACCATTCACGAAAGCCAGCAGGCTTGCTGTGACTTAAGGAGCTGCTTGATGCCCTTATCGGCTAAATCGAGCATCATCGTGGCCTGCTCGCGGCTAAATGGCTCGCCTTCTGCCGTACCTTGAACCTCGATAAGGCCTCCACTTGATGTCATCACGACATTCATGTCGGTGTCGCACCGCGAGTCTTCGTCGTAGTCCAAGTCAAGGAGTACCTCGCCATCGCGCATTCCCACGCTCACAGCGGCGACCCAAGCCTTTAAAGCCATTTCGCTTGCCTTTCCATGCTTTTGCATCCAATGCAAAGCATCCGCAATTGCAAGGCAGGCACCCGTGATCGACGCGCATCGTGTACCACCGTCAGCTTGCAAGACGTCACAGTCAACAGTAATCGTGTGCTCTCCAATCGCTCGTAAATCGACTACGGCACGAAGACTTCTTCCGATGAGGCGTTGGATTTCCTGGGTACGGCCGCTTTGTTTACCTCTCGCCGCTTCCCGATCACCCCTTGTATGCGTCGCCCTTGGCAGCATGCCGTACTCGGCAGTGACCCAGCCCTGTCCACGCCCTCTCAGGAAACCAGGAACTTTGGCTTCAACCGAAGCGGTGCAAAGTACTTTGGTGTGTCCAATCTCGATGAGCACGGCGCCTTCAGCATATCGAGTCGCCTGGCGTGTAAGCCTCACAACCCGCAGTTCATCGTGGCTTCGACCGCTTGGTCGAAACGAAGGGCTCGATTGCGCCAAATCGTCGCCCAAGGGTTCCGAGTTGTTTTGCGAGAGCATCATTTGGCCTCCTTTTG
>Ga0255269_1000211_pt1 | contig 11899 bp, 10 predicted proteins | sample AtltaT_33_FD_183664 | JGI IMG/M metagenome (GOLD analysis project Ga0255269, IMG submission 183664) | Metatranscriptome of freshwater microbial communities from Altamaha River, Georgia, United States - Atl_Yuk_RepC_8h (Metagenome... | ecosystem: Environmental > Aquatic > Freshwater > River... | reverse complement strand
GTGATGCTGACGGGCCTGGGCCTGTTTGAGCTGGCGCGCCGCCAGTACGTGCTCGAGTGGGGCGAGATCCAGGTCGAGATTGAAAAAGAAATCAAGCGTCGGGAGACGGCAGTATGAGCGCCTACGCCCTTGAACTCAAAGACCTGCGCAAGAGTTTCGGCAAGACCGAAATCATCCGCGGCGTCAACCTGGCGGTGCAAGCCGGTGAACGTGTGGCCGTGATCGGCCCCAACGGTGCCGGCAAGTCCACCCTGTTCAACCTGATCAGTGGCCGCTTTGGCCCCAGCAGCGGCGAGATCTTGCTGCGCGGTCAACGCATCGACCACAAAAAGCCCTACGAGATCAACCGCATGGGGCTCTCGCGCAGCTTTCAGATCACCAACATCTTTCCCAAGCTCAGCGTGTTCGAGAACCTGCGCTGCAGCGTGCTCTGGAGCCTGGGCTACAAATACACTTTTCTAAAGTTCCTCTCTGGCCTCAAGGACGCCAATGAGCGCGCCGAGGAGCTGCTGGAAATGATTGGCCTGGAAAAGCGCCGCGACGCGCTGGCCATGAACCTGACCTACGCCGAGCAGCGCGCGCTGGAGATCGGCATCACGATTGCCGGCGGCGCCGAGGTCATCTTGCTCGACGAGCCCACGGCGGGCATGAGCAAGAGCGAGACGGCACGCTTCATCTCGCTCATCCGCAAAGTCACCGAAGGCCGCACGCTGCTGACCGTCGAGCACGACATGGGCGTGGTGTTTGGTCTGGCCGACAAGATCGCGGTGGTGGTCTACGGTGAAGTGCTGGCTTTTGACACGCCTGAGGCGGTGCGTGCCAATGCGCGCGTGCAAGAGGCATACCTCGGCTCCTCGGTGGCCGAGTCGCAGGCGGGAGGGCATTGAGATGTTGCATGTGGACAACCTGCACGCCTACTACGGCAAAAGTCATGTGCTCCATGGTGTGAGTTTCGATGTGCAGCCCGGAGAAATCGTGGCGCTGCTCGGTCGCAACGGCTCGGGCCGCTCGACCACGGCCAAGGCCATCATGGGTTTGGTGGACGCGCAAGGCACGATCGACTGGAAGGGGCATCGCATTCAAGGCAAGAAAGCCTATGAGATCGCCCACCTGGGTTTGGGCTATGTGCCCGAAAACCGAGAGATTTTTCCCAAGCTCACCGTGCACCAGAACCTGCTTTTGGGCCAAAAAGGCTCGGGCAAGGGCTCGCGCTGGTCGTTTGACGACATGTACGCCCTGTTCCCGCGCCTCAAGGAGCGAGAGCACACCGAGGCGGGTGTGCTCTCGGGTGGCGAGCAGCAAATGCTCACCCTGTGCCGCACCCTCATGGGCGACCCCGACCTGATCATCATCGACGAGCCCACCGAGGGCCTGGCGCCCAAGATCGTGGAGCTGGTGGGCGAATACCTCAAGGCGCTCAAGGCGCGCGGCATCTCGGTGTTGCTGATCGAGCAAAAGCTGACCATCGCCATGAACATTTCCGACCGCGCCCTGGTCATGGGGCATGGCAGCATTGTTTTCGACGGCACGCCCGAGGAACTGCGCGCCAACAGCTACATCCGCAAGGAGTGGCTGGAGGTGTGAGCCCGTCGCCTGCGGGACCCGCCAGGGTTTCCCAGGCCTTGCCACGAACAGGGTTTGTGGTAAAAACGAACGGTCGTTCTATTTTCTTCTCTCGCTCTCTTCTCGCAAAGGTTCAGCATGACAGCAGAATACAAAGTCCACGGCGATGTGGCGGTCATCACCCTGATGAATCCGCCCGTCAACGGCCTGGGTCTGGCCACCCGCATCGGCATCACCCAGGGCCTGGAGCAGGCCAACCAGGATTCGGCCGTCAAGGCCATCGTCATCACCGGTGCGGGCAAAGCCTTCTCGGGTGGGGCGGACATCAAGGAGTTCGGTTCGCCCAAAGCCATCCAGGAGCCGAACCTGCTGTCGGTCATCCGTGCTTGCGAGAACTCACGCAAGCCGGTGGTCGCCGCGGTGCACAGCGTGGCCATGGGTGGCGGCCTGGAGCTGGCCCTGGGTTGCCACTACCGCATCGCCGCACCGGGGGCCAACATTGCGCTGCCCGAGGTCAAGCTCGGCCTGATCCCGGGCGCCGGTGGCACCCAGCGCCTGCCGCGCGCCATCGGCGTGGAGGCCGCGTTGAACATGATCGTCAGCGGTGAGGCCGTCAAATCCGAGATGCTGGCCATGCTGCCAGGTCAGAAATTGTGGGACGCCATGGCCCAGTCGCCCGAGAGCCTGATGGACGAGGCACAGGCGCTGGCCCGCAAGGTGGCCGCCGCGCATGCCGATGGCACGCCGCTGCCGCTGGTGCGCAACCTGCCGTGCAAGCACCCGCAAGGCCCGGCTTACTTCCAGTTCACGCGCAACATGGTCAAGGCCACCGCCAAGAACCTGCCGGCCCCGCTCAAGTGCGTGGACGCGGTCGAGTTCGCCACCACCAAAAAGTTCGAAGAGGGCCTCACGCTCGAGCGCGAGATCTTCATCAACCTGATGTGGACGCCCGAGTGCCGCTCGCTGCGCCACATCTTCATGGCCGACCGTGCGGCCTCCAAGATTCCGGATGTGCCTGAAGACACACCCAAGCGCGAGATCAAGAGCGTGGCCGTGATTGGCGCCGGCACCATGGGTGGCGGCATCTCGATGAACTTCCTCAACGCCGGTATCCCGGTCAAGATCCTCGAGACCAAACAGGAAGCCCTGGACCGTGGCGTGGCCACCATCCGCAAGAACTACGAAGCCCAGGTCAAGAAGGGCAAGCTCAAGCAGGACAAGTACGATCAGCGCATGGCCTTGCTGAGCACCACACTGTCTTACGACGACATTGCCCAGGCCGACCTGGTGATCGAGGCGGTGTTCGAAGAGATGGGCGTGAAAGAGGCGGTCTTCAAACAGCTCGACAAGGTCATGAAGCCCGGCGCGATCCTCGCCTCCAACACCTCGACGCTGGACGTCAACAAGATCGCCTCCTTCACGGCGCGCCCGCAGGACGTGGTGGGCATGCACTTCTTCAGCCCAGCCAACGTGATGAAGCTGCTCGAGGTGGTGCGTGGCGAGAAGACCGGCAAGGACGTGCTGGCCACCGTGATGGCGGTGGGCAAGAAAATCAAGAAGACCGCCGTGGTCTCGGGCGTGTGCGATGGCTTCATCGGCAACCGCATGATCGAGCAATACAGCCGCCAGGCCGGCTTCCTCATTGAAGAGGGCTGCACCCCCGCCCAGGTCGACAAGGCGGTTGAGAAATTTGGCTTTGCCATGGGGCCCTTCCGCATGGGCGACCTGGCCGGCAACGACATCGGCTGGGCGATCCGCAAGCGCCGCTACGTCGAGAAGCCGAACCTCAAGTACAGCAAGACCGCCGACCTGCTGTGCGAAATGGGCCGCTATGGCCAGAAGACCGGGGCCGGCTGGTACGACTACCAGGCGGGCAAGCGCGACGCCATCCCCAGCCAGGTGGTGGTCGACATGATTGAGAAACACCGCAAGGACCTGGGCATCACCCCGCGCAAGATCTCCGACGAGGAAATCGTGCAGCGCCTGGTCTACGCGCTGGTCAACGAGGCCTGCCACATCCTCGAAGAGGGCATCGCCAGCAAGGCCAGCGACATCGACATGGTCTACATCACCGGCTACGGCTTCCCCTTCTGGCGCGGTGGCCCCATGCTCTACGCCGACACGGTGGGCCTGTTCAATGTGGCCGAGGCCATGAAACGCTTTGCCCGCAATCCGCACGACGACGCCACATTCTGGCAACCCGCGCCGCTGCTGCAGCGCCTGGTGGCCGAGGGCAAAACGTTCAACTGAAGAGACACACCATGACCAACGCTGTTATTGTTTCCACCGCCCGCACCCCCCTGGCCAAGAGCTGGAAGGGCGCCTTCAACATGACCCACGGCGCCACCCTGGGTGGCCATGCGGTGCAGCATGCTGTGGCCCGTGCCGGCATCGAGGCTGCCGAAGTCGAAGACGTCATCATGGGTTGCGCCAACCCCGAGGGCGCCACGGGCGCCAACATCGCGCGTCAAATTGCCCTCAAGGCCGGCTTGCCGATTTCGGTCTCGGGTCTGACGGTCAACCGTTTTTGCTCTTCGGGTCTGCAAACCATCGCCCTGGCGGCGCAACGCATCATCGCCGGTGAAGGCCAGGTGTACGTGGCCGGTGGTGTGGAGAGCATCTCCTGTGTGCAACAAGAGATGAACCTGCACATGCTCAAGGACCCGAGCCTGGAGAAAATCAAGCCCGAGATTTACTGGAACATGCTGCAGACTGCCGAGCAGGTGGCCAAGCGCTACAAAATCGGCCGCGACCGCATGGACGAGTACGGCGCAGCCAGCCAGCAAAAGGCCTGCGCCGCTGCGGCCGCCGGCAAGTTCGACGACGAGATTGCCCCCATCACCGTGACCGCTGGCGTGTACGACAAAACCCTGGGCCTGATCAGCAAACAGGTCACGGTCAGCCGCGACGAGGGCTTGCGTGAGGGCACCACGGTGGAGTCCATCAGCGGCATCAAGCCCGCCATCCCCGGCGGCGTGATTTCTGCCGGCAATGCCAGCCAGTTCTCCGACGGTGCCGGTGCCTGCGTGATCATGGATGAAAGCCTGGCCGAGAAAAAAGGCCTCCAGCCCCTGGGCCGTTTCCTGGGCTTTGCGGTGGCCGGTTGCGAGCCTGACGAGATGGGCATCGGTCCGGTGTTTGCGGTGCCCAAGGCGCTCGCGCGCCTGGGACTCACGGTCAACGACATTGACCTGTGGGAACTCAACGAAGCCTTTGCCGTGCAGGTGCTGTACTGCCGCGACAAGCTGGGCATCCCGGCCGAGCGCCTGAACGTCAACGGGGGCGCCATCGCCGTGGGTCACCCCTATGGTGTGAGCGGCCAGCGCCTGACCGGCCACGCCCTGATCGAGGGCAAGCGCCGCGGCGCCAAGCGCGTGGCGGTGACCATGTGCATTGGCGGCGGCATGGGCGCCTGCGGCATTTTCGAAGTGCTGTGAGTCCCGCACGCATCGGCTGTCGCCTGGATGGCTGATCCACAGGAGGGCAGGGGGCATGATGCTTCCTGCCCTTTGTTTTTGGTTTGAGAGAAAGACCTGCGATGTCCCTGCGTCCCACCGTCGATTTCCTGCTCTACGACTGGCTGCAGGTGCCCGAGCTGCAGCAGCGCGAGCGCTTTGCCGACCACTCGCGCGAGACCTTTGACGCGGTGCTCGACACCTGCGAGCGGATTGCACGCGAGAAATACGCGCCTTTCAACCGCTTGGTGGACACCGAGGAGCCTCGATTTGACGGCGAGAAGGTCATCTTGCCGCAAGCCACGCACGAGGCCTGCAAAGCCTATGCAGAGTCGGGCATGCTGAGTGCCGCGCAGGACTACGACATTGGGGGCATGCAGCTGCCCTACACGGTCGAGGCCGCGGCCAACGCCTTTTTCGCCATGGCCTCGGTCAGCATCGGTTCGGGCATGCTGACCACCGGCAACGCCAATTTGTTGATGGCGCACGGCAGCGCGCTGCAAAAGCAGGTGTTCGCGCTCAATGAGTTCAACGGTCGCTTCTCGGGGACCATGTGCTTGTCGGAGCCACAGGCGGGCTCCAGCCTGAGCGATGTGGCCACACGCGCCGTGCCCGATGGCCCCGACCACGCCAGCGACCCGCTGGGTCCGCGCTACCGCCTGCGTGGCAACAAGATGTGGATTTCTGCGGGCGAGCACGAGCTGACCGAGAACATCGTCCACCTGGTGCTGGCCAAAATTCCCGACGCCAACGGCCAGCTGGTGCCCGGCGTCAAAGGCATCTCACTCTTCATCGTGCCCAAGAAGCTGGTCGACACCGAGGGCCAGCTCACCGGGGAGCGCAACGATGTGGCGCTGGCCGGCCTCAACCACAAATGCGGCTGGCGCGGCACCACCAACACCTTGCTCAATTTCGGCGAGGGCAAGTACCCGGTGCGCGGTGGCAGCGGTGCCATTGGCTACCTGGTGGGCCAGCCGGGCGCGGGCCTCCAATGCATGTTCCACATGATGAACGAGGCGCGCATCGGCGTGGGCATGGCCGCCACCATGCTGGGCCTGGCCGGCTACCACGCCAGCCTCGACTACGCCCGCCAGCGCCCGCAAGGCCGCCCCATGACAGCGGCTGGCAAGAACCCGGCTTCGCCACAGGTGCCGATCATCGAGCACGCCGACATCAAACGCATGCTGCTGGCGCAAAAAAGCTATTGCGAAGGCGCCTTGGCCCTGGCGCTGTACTGTGCGCGTCTGGTTGACGAGCAGCACACCGGCGACCCAGCCTCGGCCGACGAGGCGCGGCTGCTGCTGGAAGTGCTCACGCCCATCGTCAAGAGCTTTCCCAGCGAATGGTGCCTGGAGGCCAACAGCCTGGCGATCCAGATCCATGGGGGCTACGGCTACACCCGCGACTTCCCGGTCGAGCAGTACTGGCGCGACAACCGCCTGAACATGATCCACGAGGGCACGCACGGCATCCAGGCCATGGATCTGCTGGGCCGCAAGGTGCTGATGGAAGACGGCCGTGGTCTGCAGCTGCTGGCCAAGCGCATGCAAGCGACCATCGCCCGCGCCAGCGCCCACAGCGAGTGGCAGGCCGAGGCGCAGCAGTTGGGCCAGGCGCTGGCCCAGGTGGGGGCGGCCACGCAAGCGGCCTGGCAGGGGGCAGCGCCCGCGCAGGCGCTGGCCAATGCGGTGCCCTACCTGCAGGCCTTTGGCCACACCGTGATCGCCTGGATCTGGCTGGATGTGGCGCAAAGCGCCCGCAGCACCCAGGCCGCCGACGTGGGCCGCCGTGCCGCTGCGCGGTATTTTTTCCGTTACGAATTGCCCAAGATCGGCGCCTGGCTGCAGGTGGTCGCCCAGCGCGAGCCCATCTGCGCCGAGGTGCCGGCCGAGGCCTTCTGAATGTTTTTGAGGACTTGCCATGGCACGCACCATCCAACAACTGTTTGACCTGACGGGCCAGGTGGCCCTGGTGACCGGCGGCTCGCGCGGGCTGGGTCTGCAAATGGCCCACGCGCTGGGCGAAGCGGGCGCGCGCATCATGCTCAGCTCGCGCAAGGCGGGCGATCTGGAGCAGGCCGCTGCCGAACTGCAGGCCGCCGGCATCGACGCGCGCTGGATCGCCGCCGACTGCGGCAACCCGCAAGACATCGCCCGCCTGGCCGCCGAAACCCGCGAGCGCATGGGCCCGATCGACATCCTGGTCAACAACGCCGGAGCCACCTGGGGGGCGCCGGCCGAGGACCACCCGCTCGAGGCCTGGGACAAGGTCATGAACCTCAATGTGCGCGGCTACTTTTTGCTCTCGCAGGCGGTGGCCAAAAGCTGCATGATTCCGCGCGGTCGCGGCCGCATTCTCAATGTCGCGTCGATTGCCGGTCTGGCGGGCAACCCGGCCGAGATGCAGACGATTGCCTACAACACCTCCAAAGGCGCGGTGGTCAATTTCACCCGTGCGCTGGCGGGCGAGTGGGGCCGCCACGGGATCACTGTCAACGCGATCTGCCCGGGCTTTTTCCCCAGCAAGATGACCTACGGCACGCTCGAAAAGCTGGGCGTGGACCGCCTGACGGCCCACTCACCCTTGCGCCGTTTGGGCGATGACGAGGACCTCAAAGGCCTGACGCTGCTGTACGCGAGCGAGGCGGGCAAGCACATCACCGGCCAGTGGCTGGCGGTCGACGGCGGCGTGAGCGCCATTGTGGCGGGGTGAGCAGGTCATGAGCCTTCCTTTTGGCGCGGCCATTCCCTTTGTCCACCACCTGGGCTTCACGCTCGAGCAATTCGAGGGTGGCCGCTCCGAGCTGCGCTTTGCCCCACGACCCGAGCATCTGAACTCGTTTGAGGTGACCCACGGTGGCGCGGTGATGACGCTGCTCGATGTCGCCATGGCCACCGCGGCGCGCAGCGTCGAGCCCGGTTTGGGCGTGGTCACGATCGAAATGAAAACCAGCTTCATGCGTCCGGCCAAAGTGCCGCCCGGCAGTGCGCTGGTGGCGCGCGGGCTGTTGCAGCACCGTTCGCGCAGCATGGCCTTCACCGAAGGCCGTGTCTATGACACCGAAGGCCAGCTGTGCGCCATGGCCACGGGCACCTTCAAATACGTGGTCCGCCGTGACAAGGCTGGACCGTCCACCGATTGACGGTTGGCGCCCTGCGCCAGCTTCCACACCCCACACACAAGGAGACCTTCATGCCGACCAACCACCAGATCGTGCTCGACAACCGCCCCCAAGGCGAGGCCACCACTGGCAACTTCAAATTGGTGAAAGCCGACACGCCTGCCTTGCAGGACGGCCAGGTGCTGGTGCGCCACCACTACCTCAGCCTGGACCCGTACATGCGCGGGCGCATGAACGAAAGCAAGAGCTACGCGCAGCCGCAGCCGCTGGGCGAGGTGATGATCGGCGGCACCGTGGGTGAGGTCGTCGAATCCCGCCACCCCAAATTCAAGACGGGCGACAAGGTCGTCGGCATGGGCGGCTGGCAGGAGTACAGCGTGGCCGACGGCAACGCCCCTGGCATGCTGCGCAAGGTGGACACCACCCACGTGCCGCTGTCGCACTACCTGGGCGCCGTCGGCATGCCCGGCGTGACCGCCTGGTACGGCCTGGTCAAGATCATTGCGCCCAAAGCCGGTGAAACCGTCACCGTCAGCGCGGCCAGCGGCGCCGTCGGCAGTGCTTATGGTGCCCTGGCCAAGGCGCGTGGCTGCCGGGTGGTGGGCATTGCCGGTGGCCAGGACAAGTGCGATTACGTGGTCAATGAGCTCGGATTCGACGCCTGCATTGACTACAAGCAGCACAAGGATTATCTGAGTCTGTCCAAGGCGCTGCGCGAGGCTTGCCCGCAAGGCATCGACGGCCATTTCGAGAACGTGGGCGGTATGGTGCTCGACGCGGTGATGCTGCGCACCAACGCCTTTGCGCGCATTGCCGTGTGCGGCATGATCGCCGGCTACGATGGCGCGCCGCTGCCCATGAGCAACCCGGCGCTGATCCTGGTCAACCGCATGAAAGTCGAGGGCTTCATCGTCAGCGAGCACATGGAAGTCTGGCCCGAGGCCTTGCAGGAACTCGGCACCCTGGTGGGCAGCGGCAAGCTGCGTCCGCGCGAGACGGTGGCGCAAGGTTTGGCCGCTGCGCCCGAGGCCTTCCTGGGCCTGCTCAAAGGCAAGAACTTTGGCAAGCAGCTGGTCAAGCTGATCTGAGGACGCCCGCATGTCCGAGCTGGTCCTGCACCACTACCCCAACTCGCCTTTTGCCGAGAAGATCCGACTGATCCTGGGCCACAAGGGGTTGGCCTGGAAAAGCGTGTTCATCCCCATGATCATGCCCAAGCCGGATTTGACCGCGCTCACGGGTGGCTACCGCAAGACCCCGGTGTTGCAGATCGGTGCCGACCTCTACTGCGACACCGCCCTGATCTGTGATGTGCTCGAGCAGCTGCAACCGTCGCCCACGCTGTACCCCGGGGCCGTTGAAGGCGTGGCCCGCATCCTTGCGCAATGGGCCGATGGCCCGCTGTTCACCGCTGCCATGGCCTACAACTTCCAGCCCGCTGGCGTGGCGCAGGTCTTTGCCGGGGCCTCGCCCGAGGCGGTGCAGGCCTTTGTGGCCGACCGCGCGGCCATGCGCGGTGGCGCCCCCCGCATGGCCGCCAGCGATGCGACAGCCACCTACACCAGCTACCTCGGCCGCCTGGCCCACATGCTTCAAGGGCAGGACCATCTGTTGGGGGCCCAGGCCTGCCTGGCCGACTTTGCGGCTTACCACCCGCTGTGGTTCACCCTGGAGCGCACGCCCGCGCTGGCGGGCATCCTTGAGGCCACGCCCGAGGTCAAGGCCTGGATGGCCCGCATGAAAGCCATTGGCCACGGCAGCAGCAGCCCGTGCACGGCCCAAGACGCTCTGACGCTGGCCAAGTCGAGCACGCCGGCGAGCGTGCCCTCCGACGTGTTCCAGGACGACCACGGCATTGCCCTGGGCAGCCAGGTGCAGGTGGCCGCCGACAACTTTGGTCAGGAACCCACCCAGGGCGAGTTGATCGCCGCCACCCCCACCCGCTACACCCTGCGACGCACCGATGCGCGCGCCGGCACGGTGCATGTCCATTTCCCGCGCTTGGGATTCACTTTGAAAAAGGCCACCGCATGATTGACAACTTCCAAGGCAAAACCGCCGTGCTCACTGGCGCCGGCTCGGGCTTCGGCCTCGAATGCGCGCGCATCGGTGCGCGCCTGGGCATGAATCTGGTGCTGGTCGATGTGCAGCAGGACGCGCTCGACACAGCCGCTGCCGAACTGCAGGCGCTGGGGGTGCAGGTCATGGCGCACAAGGTCGATGTGGGCAACGCCGCGGCCATGGAGGTGCTGGCCTCGCAGGTCAAGGCCCGCTTTGGCGCGCCGCACCTGGTGTTCAACAACGCGGGTGTCGCCGCCGGTGGCCTGCTGTGGGAAAACACGGTGGCCGACTGGAACTGGGTGATGGGTGTGAACCTCTGGGGCGTGGTGCACGGCGTGCGCCTGTTCACCCCGATGATGCTGGAAGCTGCACGCTCAGACCCCAGCTACCAGGGCCACATCGTCAACACCGCCAGCATGGCCGGCTTGCTCACGCCGCCCAATATGGGCGTCTACAACGTCACCAAACACGCCGTGGTGGCCCTGAGCGAGACGCTCTACCAGGATCTGGCCCTGGTCACCGAGCAGGTGGGGGCCAGCGTGCTGTGCCCCTACTTTGTGCCCACCGGCATCAGCCAGAGCCACCGCAATCGCCCTGCCGATATGGCGGCGGCCAAACCCACCAAGAGCCAATTGATCGGCCAGGCCATGAGCGACAAGGCGGTGGGCAGCGGCAAGGTCAGCGCGGCCGAGGTGGCGCAAAAGGTGTTCGACGCGGTGCAGGCCGGCCACTTCTACATCTACAGCCACCCACAGGCCCTGGGCAATGTGCAGCAGCGCATGGAGGCGATCGTGATGGGCCACAACCCGCCCGATCCGTTTGCCGCCAAGCCCGAGGTCGGTGTGCAGCTGCGGGCGGCCCTGCGCGAGGTCTGAGCCCCCGGCGCTGTGGCCCCGCTAGCCACCACAAGGCCCTGCGGGGCCTTGTTTTGCTTGTGGCACACTCGGCCGCTTTGCCCCTTCTTCTCGCCTTGCCATGAACGCTTTGCTGGCCCAGCTGGCCACTGAAATCCAGATCCGCCCCGAACAGGCCAAAGCCGCCGTTGAGCTGCTCGACGGTGGTGCCACCGTGCCCTTCATCGCGCGTTACCGCAAGGAGGCCACCGGCGGACTCGACGATGTGCAGCTGCGTGAGCTCGAATACCGGCTGGGTTACCTGCGGGAACTCGAGGATCGGCGCGAGAGCGTCATCCACAGCATCCAGGAGCAGGGCAAGCTCACGCCCGAACTTTTGGCTGCGCTGCAGGCCGCCGCCACCAAGCAGGAACTCGAAGACCTGTACTTGCCCTACAAGCCCAAGCGCCGCACCAAGGGCATGATCGCCCGCGAAGCGGGGCTCGAGCCGCTGGCCGACAAGCTGTTCGCCGACCCGTCGCTCAACCCGGCCACCGAGGCCGAGGCCTTTGTGCTGCCGGCCGGGCAGATCGAGGGTGCCGACTTTTCCACCGTGCCCGCTGTGCTCGACGGCGTGCGGGACCTGCTGTCCGAGCGCTGGGCCGAAGACGCCGCGCTGGTGCAGGCGCTGCGCGAGTGGCTCTGGAGCGAAGGCCTGCTGCGCGCCAAGCTGGCCGAGGGCAAGGACGAAAACCACCCCGATGTGGCCAAGTTCCGCGACTACTTCGATTACGACGAGCCGATTGGCCGCGTGCCCAGCCACCGCGCGCTGGCTGTCTTCCGTGGCCGCGCGCTCGACATCCTGG
>Ga0255269_1000203_pt1 | contig 12146 bp, 7 predicted proteins | sample AtltaT_33_FD_183664 | JGI IMG/M metagenome (GOLD analysis project Ga0255269, IMG submission 183664) | Metatranscriptome of freshwater microbial communities from Altamaha River, Georgia, United States - Atl_Yuk_RepC_8h (Metagenome... | ecosystem: Environmental > Aquatic > Freshwater > River... | reverse complement strand
TCGCAGATGCGAGCGAACAGGTCGGTCTGGTCTGCCGTGTAGACCAGCACCTGCAGACCCTCGGCCTGGGGCGAGAGCCGCGCGCGCACGATGGTCGGATGCGCTGCGCCCGGTGCGAGCTGGGCCAGCGGGCGCGACAGCATGCGCGTGTGCCAGGCGATCTCGTCGCCGCGGTGACGCATGAAGTAGCTGACGTCAAGCTGCTCCCACAGCGCCTTGTGCGCCATGTAGGGCAGTGCGTGCAGCGCCAGCAGCGTGAGCGCCTCGAACTTGCGCGCCTCGACCACCGCGCCCTGGTCCGGCGCCCTGCCGCCGAGCATGCGCAGCGTGGCGCGGTAGAGGTCTTCCAGCAGCCGGCCCTTCCAGCCGTTCCAGACCTTGGGACTGGTGCCGCGGATGTCGGCCACCGTCAGCAGGTAGAGCGCGGTCAGGTGGCGCTCGTCACCGCCGCGGCGCGCAAAGGCCTCGATCACGTCCGGGTCGCTCAGATCCTGCTTCTGCGCCACATTGCTCATCGTCAGGTGTTCGGCGACCAGGAACGAGATCAGCTCGGCGTCCTCGCCCTTGATGCCATGCTGGCGGCAGAAGCGCTGTGCCTCGACGGCACCGATCTGCGAATGGTCGCCGCCACGTCCCTTGCCGATGTCGTGGAATAGCGTGGCCGCGTACAGCAGCCAGGGCTTGTCCCAGCCCGCCGCGAGCTGGGAGCAGAAGGGGTATTCGTGCGAATGCTCGGGCACGAAGAAGCGGCGCATGTTGCGCAGCACCATCAGGATATGCTGGTCGACCGTGTAGACATGGAACAGGTCGTGCTGCATCTGTCCCACGATGCCGCGGAAGGCCCACAGGTAGCGCCCCAGCACCGAGGTCTGGTTCATCAGGCGCAGCGCGTGCATCACGCCGTCGGGCTGCTGCAGGATCTGCAGGAAGGTCGCGTGGTTGCGCGGGTCGCGCCGGAATGTCGCGTTCATCACCGGGCGCGCGTTGTAGAGCGCACGCAGCGTGCGCGCCGACAGGCCCTGGATGCCCGGCTGGCGCTGGTAGAGCAGGAAAGTCTCGAGTATGGCCTCGGGTTGCTCGCGATAGAGCTCGTCGTGGGCGACTTCCAGCTGGCCGTCGCGATCGAAGAAGCGCTCGCTGAGCGGGAGCAGCGCGGGTTCGGCCTTGCCGCAGCGCTGGTTGATGCGCTCCTCGATGTTGAGCAGCAGGATCTGGTTGAGCTGCGTGACTGCCTTGGCTGCCCAGTAGTAGCGCTTCATGAGCTGCTCGCTGGCGCGCCGCGCGCCTCGAGTGCCACTCTGACCGGATCCAGGCAGGACGGCGTGGTAGCCGAATGACTCCGCTAGCGAGGCCTGCAGGTCGAACACCAGCCTGTCCTCGCGCCGGCGCGCCAGCAGATGGAGCCGGGCCCGGATCAGGCTCAGCAGCGACTCGTTGGCCTTGATCTGCCGCACCTCGAGCGCGGTCGCCAGTCCCATGCGGCCGAGCTCGTCCCAGCTGCTGCCGAGGCCGGCAGCCCTGGCAGTCCAGAGCAGGACCTGCAGGTCGCGCAGGCCGCCCGGTGACTCCTTGCAGTTGGGTTCGAGCGCGTAGGGGGTGTTCTCGTACTTGAGGTGGCGCTGCTGCAGTTCGAGCAGCTTGGCGGTGTAGAAGGCGGCTGGGTCCATCGCCCGCATCAGAGCGTCAGAAAGCTCCTGCCAGGCGCTGCGCGAACCCGTCACCAGACGGTTCTCGAGCAGCGAGGTCTGCACCGTGATGTCCTGCGCCGCCTCTGCCAGGCATTCATCCCGGGTCCGCACGCTCGAGCCGATCTCGAGTCCGGTGTCCCAGCAGGAACCGATGAAGCCCTCGATCCGGTTGCGCAGCGCTTCGTCAGCCTCGAGGCTGGCGCCGTCGTGCAGCAGCACCAGCACGTCGACGTCGGAATAGGGGAACAGCTCGCCGCGGCCATAGCCGCCGACCGCGACCAGAGCCATGCCCTCGTCGAGTCCGGCGCCCTGCCAGAGCTGACGCAGCAGATCGTCGGTGCAGCGACTCAGGCGGCGCAGCAGCCCGCTGATGGCTCGCGAACCGGGGCCGAGTGCGGCGATCTCGGCCAGCACGGCGGCCTTGCCTTCCCGGTATTGCTGTTTGAGGGCTGGCAGGTCGATGTGCGCGGCGGTCATGTCGATGGGCTGGGCGTCAGCAGCTGATGCCGTTCTTGACGAAGGCGGGGACCGGTGGCATGCCGGCTGAGATCGTGAGCACCTCGTAGCCGGTCTCGGTCACCACGATGGTGTGTTCCCACTGGGCCGAGAGCGAGCGGTCCTTGGTCACGATGGTCCAGCCGTCGTTCATTTCCTTGAGCTCGCGCCGGCCCTGGTTGATCATGGGCTCGATCGTGAAGATCATGCCAGCCTTGAGCTCGAGCCCGGTGCCCGGCTTGCCGTAGTGCAGCACCTGCGGGTCCTCGTGGAACTTCTCGCCGATGCCGTGGCCACAGAACTCGCGCACGACCGAGTAGCCCGCGCCCTCGGCGAAGGTCTGGATCGCGTGGCCGATGTCGCCCAGTCTGGCGCCGGGACGCACGACCTCGATCCCCTTCCACATCGCATCGTGGGTGATCTGACACAGTCGCCTGGCGGCCGGCGAGGCGTCGCCGACGATGAACATGCGGCTGGTGTCGCCGTGCCAGCCGTTCTTGATCGTCGTGATGTCCACGTTGACGATGTCGCCCTTCTTGAGCGCCTTGTCGTTCGGGATGCCATGACAGATCACATGGTTGACCGAGGTGCAGATGCTCTTGGGGTAGGGCGTTCCGCCATGCGGCGCGTAGTTGAGAGGCGCCGGGATGCAGCCCTGCACGTCGACCATGTAGTCGTGCGCCAGCTTGTCGATCTCGTTGGTGGTGACGCCGGGCTTGATGAAGGGCTCGAGATAGTCGAGCACCTCTGCCGCGAGACGGCAGGCCAGGCGCATGGCCTCGATGCCGGCGGCGTCCTTGATAGTGATGGTCATGGTGCCATCCTTGCCGTAGTTCTGGCCTGCCTGGAGAGACTCGAACTCCCGACCTGCTGCTTAGAAGGCAGCTGCTCTATCCAGTTGAGCTACAGGCAGTGCGGTTGATAGAAGAAAGGCCCAGCAAGTGGGCCTTTTGGGATGGGTGGTCGGAGCGGCGGGATTCGAACTCGCGACCCTCTGCTCCCAAAGCAGATGCGCTACCAGGCTGCGCTACGCTCCGACTGAGCCTCGATTCTAGCGGCTTCTGGATGGCTTTCCAGCCGGAGTCGTCAAATTTTTGCCCTCTTCGTCGAGTAGCGCTTGAGGGTTCCGGCTCTGGTAATTCTGGTGGCGGGATGATAGAATGCGGTTTTCACGACCAGATGGGCGGGTTAATCACCGGCCCTTTTTTTTTGGCTGTCCCTTTTCGGGACTTCTTTGACAGGCGCTTGATATCGATGACTTGGCAGCAAACCGTGGAGCAGACCGTGACGGGTCTGGGTTATGACTTGGTGGACCTGGAGCGGTCCGCGGGTGGTTTGTTGCGCGTGACGATAGACATGCCCTGGGATCCGGCCCAGTCCGAGGAAATCTTCGTCACGGTCGAGGATTGCGAGAAGGTCACTCGCCAGCTCCAGTTCCTGCTCGAGGTCGAGAACGTCGACTACAAGCGACTCGAGGTCGGCTCGCCCGGCATCGATCGCCCCCTGCGCAATGAGAACGATTTCATCCGTTTTCTCGGTCACGAAGTCGACATCACGCTCAAGGCACCGATCGGCACGACCGGTACCGCGATCGCGGCCAACCGCAAGAAGTTCCGTGGCACCCTCGAGCGCCCTGAGAGCGGCGAGGGCTGGCAGATCGTCTGGAGCGATGCGCCCGAGCGCAAGCCCGGAGCGCGCATCAGCAAGAAGGCCAAGCCGCTGCCGGTGCAGGTGCTGGGTTTCACGCTCGACGAGATCCGCGAAGCCAGGCTGGCACCGGTCGTGAACTTCAAGGGCCGCTCAGCCAGGACGGTCGACACAGATTTGAACCCTACAGCAGCAGAAAACGGAAAGGCAGGCGAGTGAAATGAATCGCGAAATGTTGATGTTGATCGATGCGATCTCGCGCGAGAAGAATGTTGAGCGCGACGTGGTGCTCGGCGCCGTCGAGACCGCGTTGGCGTCGGCCACCAAGAAGCTGTTCAAGGGCGAGGTCGACATCCGCGTCGCCATCGACCCCGACAGCGGCGCCTACGACACCTTCCGTCGCTGGCTGGTCGTGCCCGACGAGGCCGGCCTGCAGAACCCGGACGCCGAGGAGATGATCTCCGACGTCATCGACGAGAACCCTGGCATCCAGGAGGGCGACTTCATCGAGCGCCAGATCGAGAGCGTGCCGATCGGCCGCATCGGCGCCATGGCTGCCAAGCAGGTCATCCTGCAGCGCATCCGCGATGCCGAACGCGAGATGCTGCTCAACGACTTCATGAGCCGTGGCGACAAGATCTTCGTCGGCACCGTCAAGCGCCTGGACAAGGGCGACGTGATCGTCGAGAGCGGTCGCGTCGAGGGCCGTCTCAAGCGCAGCGAGATGATCCCGAAGGAGAACTTCCGCTCGGGCGACCGCGTGCGCGCCATGATCATGGAAGTGGATCTCACCCTGCGTGGTGCCCCGATCCTGCTGTCGCGTTCGGCGCCCGAGTTCATGATCGAACTGTTCCGCCAGGAAGTGCCCGAGATCGAGCAGGGCCTGCTCGACATCAAGAAGTGCGCCCGCGATCCGGGCAGCCGTGCCAAGATCGCCGTGCAGTCGCATGACAAGCGCATCGACCCGATCGGCACCTGCGTCGGCGTGCGGGGTTCGCGCGTCAACGCCGTGACCAACGAACTCTCGGGCGAGCGCGTCGACATCGTGCTTTGGAGCGAGGATCCGGCCCAGTTCGTGATCGGCGCGCTGGCACCGGCCAACGTGCAGTCTATCGTCGTCGACGAGGAGCGCGGCGCCATGGACGTCGTGGTCGATGAGGAAAACCTCGCGATCGCGATCGGCCGCGGCGGCCAGAACGTGCGCCTGGCGTCCGATCTGACCGGCTGGAAGATCAACATCATGACCGCCGACGAGTCGGCGCAGAAGCAGGCCGCCGAGTCGGAGTCGATCCGTTCGCTGTTCATGGCCAAGCTCGACGTCGACCAGGAGATCGCCGACATCCTGATCGAGGAAGGCTTCGGCAGCCTGGAGGAAGTGGCCTACGTGCCGCTGCAGGAAATGCTCGAGATCGAGGCCTTCGACGAGGAAACCGTCAACGAGCTGCGCTCGCGTGCCAAGGCGGCCTTGCTGACGATGGAGATCGCCAAGGAAGAGCGCGTCGACGACGCCTCGCAGGATCTGCGTGAACTCGATGGCCTGACGATCGACCTGATCGACAAGCTGGGCAACGCGGGTGTCCACACCCGCGACGACCTGGCCGACCTGGCCACTGACGAATTGAGCGAGATCACCGGCCAGACCGCCGAAGAGGCCACGGCGCTCATCATGAAGGCTCGCGAACACTGGTTCTCGGGTGACGCGGCCTCGAGCCAGTCCTGATCGCGGAGGCCTTACGGAGAATATAGTTATGTCCAGCAATACCGTCGCAGAATTCGCAGCCGAACTTGGTAAACCCACTTCCGTGCTGCTCGAGCAGTTGTCCAACGCCGGCGTCAACAAGCGTGCCGGCAACGACATGCTGACCGAAACCGACAAGCAAAAGCTCCTGGGCTATCTCCAGGCCTCGCACGGCACTGCCACCGGCGAGCGCAAGAAGATCACCCTGACCAAGAAATCGACCAGCGAGATCAAGCAGGCCGACGCCACCGGCCGCGCCCGTACCATCCAGGTCGAGGTGCGCAAGAAGCGCACCTTCATCAAGCGCGAGGACGAGCCGTCCGAAGTCGCCGCGACTGCCGCCCAGGCCGCGCAGGACGAGGCGCTGGTGCGCCGCGAGGAAGAGGCACGCCGCCAGGCCGAATCGATCGAGCGTCAGGAAGCCGAGCTGGCGCAGCAGCGCGAGGAGCGCGCCCAGGCCGAGGCACGCGCCGCTGCCGAGCGCGAAGCCGATGAAGTCGCCCTGCGCAAGCGTGAAGCCGAGGAAGCTGCCGCCCGCCGTGAGGCCGAGTACCTGCAGCAGGTCGCGGCCCGCAGCGCTGCCGAGAAGGAGGCTCAGGCCAAGCTCGCAGCCGAGCGTGCCGAACATGCCGCCCAGCTCGCCGCCACCAAGGCCAAGGCGGAGGCCGAGGCCAAGTCCCAGGCTGACGCCGCCCGCAAGGCCGAGGCCGATCGCGCCAAGGACCTCGAGGATCGCCGCCGCAAGGCGCTGGCCGAGGCCGAGGCCATCCGCGCCATGATGTCCGCGCCCAAGAAGGTGCTGGTCGCCAAGAAGCCCGAGGAGCCCAAGCCGGCGGCCGCTGCACCGGCTGTCGCGGCCAAGGGCCAGCAGCACAAGCCTGCAGCAGCCAAGGCTGGCCAGGGCGCGCCTGCCGGTGGCAATGGCAAGAAGGAGGTCAAGTCCGAGAACCTGTCCTCGACCTGGAAGGACGAGGCCGGCAAGAAGAAGGAACTCAAGACCCGTGGCGATACTGGCGCTGGTCGCGGGGGCAGCAACTGGCGTTCCGGCCCCAAGGGCGGCGGTCGCCGTGGCGGTCGCGACGACCGCAACCAGGGTGCCTCGTTCTCGGCCCAGGTCGAAGCCAAGGTGATCGAAGTGCATGTGCCGGAAACCATCACGGTGGCCGAGCTCGCGCACAAGATGAGTCTGAAGTCGACCGAGGTCATCAAGCAGCTCATGAAGCTGGGCCAGATGGCGACCATCAACCAGCCGCTCGATCAGGACACCGCGATGATCCTGGTCGAGGAACTCGGCCACAAGGCCGTGGTCGCCGCGCTCGACGATCCGGAAGCCTTCGCCGACGAGGAAGTCTCGAGCCAGGCCGAAGCCCTGCCGCGCGCTCCGGTCGTGACCGTCATGGGCCACGTCGACCACGGCAAGACCTCGCTGCTCGACTACATCCGACGCACCAAGGTGGCGTCCGGCGAAGCCGGCGGCATCACCCAGCATATCGGCGCCTACCATGTCGACACCCCGCGCGGCATGGTGACCTTCCTCGACACCCCGGGTCACGAGGCCTTCACGGCCATGCGTGCCCGCGGTGCCCAGGCGACCGACATCGTGATCCTGGTCTGTGCCGCAGACGACGGCGTCATGCCGCAGACCAAGGAGGCGGTCAAGCACGCCAAGGCGGCCGGTGTCCCGATCGTTGTCGCCATGACCAAGGCCGACAAGCCCGATGCCAACATCGAGCGCGTCAAGTCCGAACTGGTCGGCGAGGAGGTCGTGCCGGAGGAGTTCGGTGGTGATGCTCCGTTTGTCGCCGTGTCGTCGAAGACCGGCATGGGCGTCGACGAACTGCTCGAGCAGGTGCTGCTGCAGGCCGAGGTGCTCGAGCTCACCGCTCCGGTCGAAGCCAACGCCAAGGGCCTGGTGATCGAGGCGCGACTCGACAAGGGCAAGGGCGCCGTGGCCACCGTGCTGGTGCAGTCCGGTACGCTCAAGGTGGGCGACGTGGTGCTGGCCGGCCAGACCTCAGGTCGTGTGCGAGCCATGCTCGACGAGAACGGACGTGCATCCAAGGAAGCCGGCCCCTCGATTCCGGTCGAGATCCAGGGCCTGGCCGAAGTGCCGCAGGCTGGCGACGACTTCGTCGTGCTCGCCGACGAGCGCCGGGCGCGCGAGATCGCGACCTACCGTGCCGGCAAGTTCCGCAACACCAAGCTGGCCAAGCTGCAGGCCGCCAAGCTCGAGAACATCTTCTCCGACATGTCGGCGGGCGAGGTCAAGACCCTGCCCATCATCATCAAGGCCGACGTGCAGGGTTCGCAAGAGGCGCTGGCCGCCTCGCTGCTCAAGCTCTCGACCGAGGAAGTGCGCGTGCAGCTGGTCTACGCCGGCGTCGGTGGCATCAGCGAGTCGGACATCAATCTGGCGATCGCCTCCAAGGCGATCGTGATCGGCTTCAACGTGCGTGCCGACGTCGGTGCGCGCAAGCTGGCCGAGGGCAACGATGTCGACATCCACTACTACAACATCATCTACGACGCAGTCGATGAGTTGAAGGCCGCGATGTCGGGCATGCTGGCGCCGGAGAAGCGCGAGGAAGTCATCGGTACCGCCGAGATCCGCAACGTGATCATCGCGACCAAGATCGGCACCGTCGCCGGCTGTATGGTCACGCACGGCCATGTCACCCGCAGTTCGCATTTCCGCCTGCTGCGCGACAACGTCGTGGTCTACACCGGCGAGCTCGAGTCCCTGAAGCGCATGAAGGACGACGTCAAGGAAGTCAAGGAAGGCTTCGAGTGCGGTATCAAGCTCAAGAACTACAACGACATCAAGGAAGGCGACATCCTCGAGATCTTCGAGATCAAGGAAATCGCACGGACGCTGTAAGAGATGGCTGCCCGCAAAAGCCCTTCCAACCGCGCCTTCAAGGTCTCGGACCAGATCCAGCGCGATCTGACCGAGCTGATCCGCGAGCTCAAGGATCCGCGCCTCGGCATGATCACGCTGCAAGGCGTCGAGATCACGCCCGACTACGCGCACGCCAAGGTCTGGTTCAGCCTGCTGACCGGTGACCCGGGCGAGAACGAGGAGGCGCTGAACCAGGCCGCAGGCTTCCTGCGCAACGGCCTGTTCAAGCGCCTGCATATCCACACCGTGCCGACGCTGCACTTCCATTTCGACCGCACCAGCGAGCGTGCGGCCGACATGAATGCGCTGATCGCCAAGGCAGTCGCCTCGCGCGCCAAGGACGAGGACTGACGTGACATCCGCACCTCGTGTACGGGTGCAGCGTCGCCCCGTGCATGGGGTGGTGCTGCTCGACAAGCCGATCGGGCTCTCCAGCAACCAGGCCTTGCAGAAGGTCAAGTGGCTGCTGCGCGCCGAGAAGGCCGGTCATACCGGAACGCTCGACCCGCTCGCCACCGGCGTGCTGCCGCTGTGCTTCGGCGCCGCGACCAAGTTCAGCCAGCAGCATCTCGAGGCCGACAAGGTCTACGAGACGACGCTGCGGCTTGGCGTGCGCACCAGCACGGCCGATGCCGAAGGCGAGGTCGTCAGCGTACGTCCGGTCGCCTGCAGCATCGGCCAGGTGGTCGAGGTACTCGATCGCTTCACCGGCCCGATCAGCCAGCTCCCGCCGATGCACAGCGCGCTGAAGAAGGACGGCAAGGCCCTCTACGAATACGCGCGCGCCGGCGTCGAGGTCGAGCGCGAGCCGCGCCAGGTCACGATCCACGAGCTCGAACTGCTCGACATTGACCTGGGCTGCGAGGAACCATGGTTGCGCCTGCGCGTCTCGTGCAGCAAGGGCACCTACATCCGCACCCTCGGCGAGGACATCGGCGAGGCGCTCGGCTGTGGCGCGCACCTGTCCGAGCTGCGCCGCGTAATGACCGGCGGCTTTCAACTTTCGCGCTGCGTCACGCTCGAAGCCCTCGAGGCGATGCCGGAAGCTGAAAGGCTGAACGCCTTGCTGCCGGTCGACATACTGCTGGCCGGTCATGAACGCGTCACGCTGTCCGAGCAGGATGCGGGGCGCTTCCTGAGCGGCATGCGCCGGCGCGGGTCATGGCCCGACGCCACACAGGTCGCCGTTTACGCCGACCATCCTGCCGCGCTGCTGGGCAGCGCCAGCGTCAAGGCCGGAGAACTGATACCGGGGCGCCTGTTGAGCCCCATCGAAATTCAACAGATCCTGGAAAGCCAAGCATGAGCACTCCCATTCGTAACATAGCAATCATCGCGCACGTCGACCACGGCAAGACCACCATGGTCGACCAGCTGCTGCGCCAGTCCGGCACCTTCGCCGAGCACGAGAAGGTCGTCGACACCGTGATGGACAACAACGCCATCGAGCGCGAGCGTGGCATCACCATCCTGGCCAAGAACTGCGCCGTCAGTTGGGAAGGCACGCACATCAACATCGTCGACACCCCCGGCCACGCCGACTTCGGCGGCGAGGTCGAGCGCGCCCTGTCGATGGTCGACGGCGTCGTGCTGCTGATCGACGCCCAGGAAGGCCCGATGCCGCAGACCCGCTTCGTGACCAAGAAGGCGCTCGCGCTGGGCCTCAAGCCCATCGTCGTCGTCAACAAGGTCGACAAGCCGGGCGCCAACCCCGACAAGGTCATCAACGCCGCCTTCGACCTGTTCGACAAGCTCGGCGCCACCGACGAGCAGCTCGACTTCCCCGTCGTCTACGCCTCGGGCATCAACGGCTGGACCTCGCTGGAAGAGGGCGCTCCGGGCGAGCAGTGGGGCCCCGCCATGTCGGCCCTGTTCAACACCATTCTGAAGCACGTGCCGGCCCAGAAGGGCGACCCGGCCGCACCGCTGCAGCTGCAGATCTCGGCGCTCGACTTCTCGACCTTCGTCGGTCGCATCGGCGTCGGCCGCATCAGCCAGGGCACCATCAAGCCCGGCATGGACGTGCTGGTCTGTGAAGGTCCGGACGGCAAGCGCATCAAGGGCCGCATCAACCAGGTGCTGACTTTCCAGGGCCTGGACCGCATGCAGACCGCCGAGGCCGGCCCAGGCAACATCGTGCTGATCAACGGCATCGAGGACATCAACATCGGCGTGACCGTGACCGACCCGGCCAGCCCGGCTCCGCTGCCGATGCTCAAGGTCGACGAGCCGACGCTGACGATGAACTTCTGCGTCAACAACAGCCCGCTGGCCGGGCGCGAAGGCAAGTTCGTCACCAGCCGCCAGATCTGGGACCGCCTGCAGAAGGAACTGCAGCACAACGTTGCGCTGCGCGTGTCGGAAACCGACGAGGACGGCATCTTCGAGGTCTGTGGCCGTGGCGAACTGCACCTGACCATCCTGCTCGAGAACATGCGTCGCGAAGGCTACGAGCTGGCTGTCTCCAAGCCGCGCGTCGTGTTCCAGGACATCGACGGCGTCAAGTGCGAGCCGATGGAGCTCGTGACGGCCGACGTCGAGGAAGAACACCAGGGCGGCGTGATGCAGGCGCTGGGCCTGCGCAAGGGCGAGATGGTCAACATGGAGCCGGACGGCCGTGGCCGCGTGCGTCTCGAGTACCGCATTCCGGCGCGCGGCCTGATCGGCTTCAGCAACGAGTTCCTCAACCTGACCCGCGGTTCCGGCCTGATCGCGTCGATCTTCGACGGCTACGAGCCGCACAAGGGCGACATCGGCGGCCGCAAGAACGGCGTGCTGATCTCGATGGACGACGGCGAGATCTTCACCTACGCGCTAGGCAAGCTCGACGACCGCGGCCGCATGTTCGTCAAGGCCGGCGACCCGGTCTACGAAGGCATGATCATCGGCATCCACAGCCGTGACAACGACCTGATCGTCAACGCGACCCGCACCAAGCAGCTGACCAACTTCCGCGTCTCGGGCAAGGAAGACGCGGTCAAGATCACGCCGCCGATCGACCTGACGCTCGAATACGGCGTCGACTTCATCGACGACGACGAACTGGTCGAGATCACCCCGAAGTCGATCCGGGTGCGCAAGCGCCACCTGAAGGAGCACGACCGCAAGCGTGCTTCGCGCGAAAGCGCCTAAGTCTGGTTGGGGAAGCTGCTGCGGCAGCTTCCAGCCGGGGTCTTGCAGAGCAGCGCGTTCAACGCGCTGTTCCTGTTTTCAGCGGTTGCGGTTCTTCATCGCGCGCTCGACCTCGCGCTTGCCTTCGCGCTCCTTGATCGTGTCGCGCTTGTCATGTTCGGCCTTGCCCTTGGCCAGCGCGATCTCGCATTTGACGCGCCCGTTCTTCCAGTGCAGGTTCAGCGGCACCAGCGTGAAGCCCTTTTGCTCGACCTTGCCGATCAGGCGCTGGATCTCCTCCTTGTGCAGCAGCAGCTTCTTGATGCGGGCGCTGTCGGCGCGCACATGGGTCGATGCGGTCCGCAGCGGATTCACCTGGCAGCCGATCAGGAACAGTTCCCCCTCCCGGATCAGCACGTAGCCATCGGTCAGCTGCACCTTGCCCTCGCGCAGCGCCTTGACCTCCCAGCCTTCCAGCACCATGCCGCACTCGTAGCGCTCCTCGATGTGGTAGTTGAAGAGCGCCTTCTTGTTGTCGGCGATGCGCGGGTCGCGCTGGGCGGATGAT
>Ga0255269_1000200_pt1 | contig 12182 bp, 21 predicted proteins | sample AtltaT_33_FD_183664 | JGI IMG/M metagenome (GOLD analysis project Ga0255269, IMG submission 183664) | Metatranscriptome of freshwater microbial communities from Altamaha River, Georgia, United States - Atl_Yuk_RepC_8h (Metagenome... | ecosystem: Environmental > Aquatic > Freshwater > River... | reverse complement strand
TCATAATGCGCGGAGAATGCCGCATCTTTTGTCCTTACTGTCCATCCATCCGCATCATAGATGACATCTTTAGTACCCAGGTTAATCATGGGTTCAATGGCGATCACCATGTTATCCTTTAGTTTTGGACCAGAACCTTTTTTCCCATAATTGGGAACCTGCGGATCTTCATGCAGTTGCTTGCCCAAGCCATGACCCACTAATTCCCTTACAACACCAAATTTGTATTTTCTTTCTGCAAAATCCTGAATGGCAAAGGAAATATCACCTACCCTGTTTCCGGATACCGCTTTTTCTATTCCCAGTAAAAGCGACTCTCTGGTCACCTTCATCAATAATTGATGTAATTCAGCAACAGGAGAAAGTCCGAATGTATATGCACTGTCGCCGTGAAAACCATTTTTGTATACACCTACATCAATGGAAATAAGGTCACCTTCCTTAAGTTCTTTATTGTTTGGGAAGCCATGGACTACAGCATCATTGACTGAGATACAGGTAGCAAATGGATAACCACGATAGTTTTTGAAAGAGGGTACTGCTTTGTTGTCGTTAATAAACTCCTCAGCTCTTCTGTCCAGCATGGATGTGGTAACCCCAGGCTTCAGCAGGGATGCCAATTCAGCAAGTGTTGCGCTGACGAGTAATGCGCTTTCGCGGATCAACTCAACCTCAGCGTTGGATTTGATCCTGATCATTTAAAGTTCTGCTGTTGTTGCGGTCTGTCTTCCCTGTATTCTTCCACCACTCATTAAACCATCATACTGTCGCATCAACAAATGTGTCTCAATTTGCTGAAGGGTATCCAATATTACCCCTACCATGATCAACAATGATGTACCTCCAAAGAATGAAGCGAAAGATTGAGTAACACCCAATTGCTGGGCTATCCCAGGAAGAATACCAATTGCTGCCAGAAAAATGGCACCAGGGAGTGTTATTCTGTCCATCACCTGCCCGATATAATCAGCAGTTGGTTGTCCGGGTTTAACACCTGGGATGAAACCATTGTTCTGCTTGAGGCTGTCAGCCATCTGCTTGGGGTTGAATATCAAAGCAGTATAAAGGAAAGTAAATGCAATAACCATTACAACATAAATAACCATGTACCACACATTACTCGGGTCATTGAAAATCCTTGCCAGACCTTTACCTGACTCTAGATTTGTAAATGAAGCGAGTGTAGGCAGGAACATAATAGCCTGAGCGAAGATGATTGGCATGACACCCGAAGCATTTACTTTGAGTGGTAGGAATTGTCTCGCTCCGGTCATTGACCTGCTTCCCACCAATTGCTTGGCGTAGCTGATTGGCACTTTGCGTACCCCTTGTACAAGCAATATGAGTCCCAGGATAATGGCAATCAGGAATGCTATCTCAACCAGGAACACGAGGAGTCCACCGCCACCGCCAACTTGCTTGGCAGCAAATTCACCGATGAAAGATTGTGGGAGACGGGCGAGGATACCGACCATGATAATGATGGAAGTACCATTACCCAATCCCTTGTCCTGAATTTTCTCGCCCAGCCACATTACAAACAATGTGCCTGCAGTCAAAACAATCACTGTAGAAAGCCAGAAGTAAGGTTGATAAGCCTCAATCATGGCGTCTCTACTGACATTCTTTAAATAAGCCACATATGCTGCAGCCTGAAATACAGTTACGAGTGCAGTGAGGTAGCGTGTCCACTGGTTAATTTTTTTCCTTCCGCTGTCTCCTTCTTTCTGTATTTTCTGCATCTGAGGAACCAGGATGGTCATCAGCTGCATGAAAATTGAAGCAGAAATGTATGGCATGATACCCAATGCAAAAATTGATGCATTGGAAAAAGAACCACCTGCGAAAGTATCAAAAAGGCCAAGGAGACCTTTTTTGGCACTTTCAAGATCCAGTTTGTTGGGATCTATGCCCGGAAGGGAAACATGTGAACCAAAGCGATAGATGAGTATCAAGAGAAGCGTAACCGTAATTTTGCTTCTTAGTTCGTCTATGCTCCAGATATTTTTAATTGTTTGGATGAACTTCTTCACTGGAATTTATTTTTATCCGAATACAATTTAATAGTTAGACCTACTAAATATCGGAAATTATTTGATTATTTCAACAGTTCCACCTGCTGCTTCAATGATGGCCTTTGCTTTTTCACTAACAGCATTCACCTTGAAACTGAGTTTTGTAGTGATGGCACCATTACCCAGGATTTTAACTTTATCAGTGCGGTTGATTAACCTGTTAACGAACAGGGTTTCCATGGTAAAGTCGGTCAATTCGTATTTTTCAACGAGGGTTTCAACCTGCCCAAGGTTAAATACTTTGTATTCTACTCTTGAAGCATTTTTGAATCCAACCTTAGGAATACGACGCTGAATTGGCATCTGTCCACCCTCATGGCTCTTTTTGCTCTTGTAACCAGCACGGCTTTGTCCACCCTTGTTACCTTTTGTGGATGTACCACCATGACCGGAAGCTTCACCGCGACCAATTCTCTTCGATTTCTTTGTTGCGCCTTTGGCAGGCTTTAAATTGTGTAGTTTCATTGTTTGTTTTTTTACTCAACGCAGTCCCCTGAGACCACTCGTATTGTTACATGTACTAAGCCAGACAGGGATGGCTTAAATCTCCTCTACCTTTACCAGGTGATTGACTTTTCTGACCATTCCAAGTATTTGTGGAGTGGCTTCGAGCTCAACTGTTGCATGAAGCTTCCTCAAACCGAGTGCCTCCATGGTTCTTTTTTGACGCTCAGGACGGTCAATAACACTTTTTACTTTTGTAATTTTCAGCTTTTTCATATTGAAACCCCTGGGGATTTAATGTTTGATAATAAGCAATGTACGACTAACCGTTGAACACTTTTTTAAGTGCTATGGTACGGGTTTTTGACACATTGATCGGCTCACGAAGCATTGCCAGTGCCTTGAAGGTGGCTTTTACCACGTTGTGGGGATTGGCAGAACCCAAAGACTTAGCCAGTACGTCTGTTATACCAACACTTTCAAGTACTGCGCGCATGCTACCACCCGCGATAACACCTGTACCATGGGCAGCAGGCTTGATCAATACTTTAGCAGCACCTTCCTTGCAAAACTGATCATGAGGAATAGTTCCCTTCATGACAGGAACCTTTATCAGGTTCTTTTTTGCGTCCTCAATACCTTTAGTAATGGCCTGTTGCACTTCTTTGGCTTTACCCAGTCCATGACCTACAACACCCTGCTCGTTTCCTACAACTACAAGAGCAGAGAAGCTGAAGGCACGGCCACCTTTGGTTGTCTTTACAACACGGTTGATGGCTACAACTTTCTCCTTCAACTCAAGGTCTCCGGCTTTGACTCTGGTGTAATTTACTTTTGACATCTATTGAAAATTGATAAATGAATAAAATGGTAATTAGAACTGGAGACCTCCTTCACGGGCACCATCAGCAACAGCCTTGACACGACCGTGGTAAAGGAAACCACCCCTGTCAAATACACAGGTTGTCAAACCAAGAGCAATGGCCTTTTGAGCTACAGCGAGTCCAACAAGCTTACTCTTTTCAGTCTTGGTTACCTTCTGAGCTACGATATCTTTTTCACGAGATGAAGCAGATGCAAGGGTAACACCATTTACATCATCAATCATCTGTGCATATATCTCAGTATTGCTCCTGAAAACACTCAGCCTTGGCTTTTGTGCAGTTCCGGAAACTTTTTTACGGATCGTGTATTTGATCCTCTGTTTTCTCAATGCTTTTACGTTCATCTTATATTGTTTTTCCTGATGCTGCCAGGATAGTTAACGATTATTATTTACCAGCTGATTTACCTGCTTTACGACGGATGTACTCACCTTTGTACTTCACACCCTTACCTTTGTATGGTTCAGGTTTCCTTAATCCCCTGATTTTTGCAGCTACCTGTCCGAGCAACTGCTTATCAGCACCCTCAAGAAAAATTCTTGGGTTATCACCTTTCTCCTGCGTTGTTCTTACTGAAAGTTCTGCAGGTATTTCAAAAATGATGTTATGAGAATAACCGAGAGACAAATCAAGTGTGTTGCCCTGATTTGCTGCCTTGTAACCTACACCTACTAATTCAAGTTCTTTCTTAAAACCGGTTGTCACACCCACCACCAGGTTGCTGATCAAAGCCCTGTATAATCCATGCAATGCACGATGCCTGATTTGGTCAGTTGGTCTCTTTACTTCAACAATATTGTCATTGATTTCAATGATAATATCCCTGTCGACCTGCTGTCTGAGTTCGCCTTTCGGACCTTTTACAGTAACTGTATTATCAGATCCCACTGTTAGAGAAACACCCTGAGGGAGTTCTATGAGCTTTTTACCTATACGAGACATATTGTTTGATTTTAGATCTTTTTGGCTTAATGCTGATGGTTTCAGTTCCGTATAGAAAACTTAGTGCGCAATCAGTATAAATACCAAAAAGGTTATTTAATTAATAGATGTAACAAAGAACCTCACCACCTACATTCTGTGCCTTTGCGTCCTTGTCTGTAAGAACACCCTTTGATGTGGAAAGGATGGCTACACCAAGCCCGTTTTTAACACGTTTGAATTCAGCAGGACTGGCATATTGCCTAAGACCTGGGCGTGATACACGTTCCATGGTTTTGATGGCTGGCTCCTTTGTGGTAGGATCATACTTCAATGCAATCTTGATTACACCCTGCTTTGAATCATCTTCAAATTTATATTTCAGGATATAACCCTGATTGTATAAGATTTCAGTGATACGCTTTTTCAGGTTTGAAGCGGGAATTTCCACGATTCTGTGTCCTGCCATCTGTGCATTCCTGATTCTGGTCAGGAAGTCTGCAATTGGATCTGTCGTCATATTTATTTCCTCCTTAGTTCTGCCTTAGCAGAATTATTTAGGCTTTTATTGGTTTAATTACTTAGTTGCTGAGTGCTGATTACCAGCTGGCCTTTTTGACTCCGGGTATTTTTCCAGCCAATGCCATATCCCTGAAGGTAACCCTGGATAAACCGAAAAACCGCATGTATCCTTTTGGACGACCTGTGAGCTGACACCTGTTTTTCAGGCGAACCTTGGATGAATTCTTGGGAAGTTGATCCAATGCCTGCCACTCACCGGCAGCCTTTAAAGCAGCACGCTTTTCTGCAAACTGGGCAACCAATTTTTCCCTTTTTCTTTGCCTGGCCTTTACTGATTCTTTTGCCATATTTTCTTAGTTGTTTGAACCCGGGCAAATATGCCCAAATTATTGCTTTTAATCCCTTTTGATATTTTTGAAAGGCATACCCAACTCCTTGAGCAATTCATATGCTTCCTCATTGTTCCTGGCAGTGGTAACAAAAGTGATATCCATTCCGGTTATCTTGTTGACCTTATCAATGTCAATTTCAGGAAAAATGATCTGCTCAGTTACACCAAGTGTGTAGTTACCTCTTCCGTCGAAAGCTTTTTCACTTACACCTTTGAAGTCCCTTACACGTGGAAGAGAAGCAGCAATGAGCCTGTCGAGGAATTCAAACATACGAACACCACGGAGGGTTACACGTGCACCAATCGGCATGTTTTTACGAAGTTTGAAATTCGAAATGTCTTTTTTAGAGCGGGTGGCAACAGCTTTCTGGCCTGTGATAGTCGTAAGCTCATCAACTGCTATGTCAATAAGCTTCTTATCAGCCACAGCTCCATTCACGCCTCTGTTCAAACAGATTTTGGTGAGTTTAGGAACTTGCATTACTGATGAGTACGCGAATTTTTTCATGAGTGCAGGTACCACTTCTTTCTGGTACTTGGACTGTAACCTGGGTGTATAAGTTGCTGTGCTCATTATTTGATAACCTCCCCTGACTTTTTAGAAATTCTGATTAATTTACCATTGTCCCTGGTACGTTTTACCTTGGTGGCTTCACCTTTGGCAGCATCCCAAAGCATAACATTACTGATATGCAAAGAAGCTTCCTTCTTTACCAGTCCACCTTTTGTGTTCTGTGCAGAAGGCTTGGTGTGACGCGTAACTATATTGGCACCCTCAACCAGTACCCTTGCCTTATCAGGATAAACCTCGAGGACCTTGCGTGGTTTCTTGGGGTCCTTGTCGTCACCCGCGATAATCACAACGGTATCGCCTTTTTTAATGTTGAATTTGGGTTTGAATCTGTTGCTCATCTTCTTTATTTTAAAGCGTTGTTCACGCAGTTTATACGCAATTAAAGTACCTCCGGGGCAAGTGAAATAATCTTCATGTAACCCTTATCCCTCAGTTCGCGGGCAACCGGACCAAAAATACGGGTACCTCTTGGCTCGTCGGCAGCATTCAACAATACAACTGCATTGTCGTCGAAACGGATATATGAACCATCTTTTCTGCGAAGCTTATTTTTTGTGCGGACAATCACCGCCTTGGCAACTGTTCCTTTTTTTATGCCACCTGCAGGTATGGCATCCTTTACTGTAACAACAATCTTATCACCAATTTTGGCATAATCCTGTCCACTGTTACCCAGTACACGGATACAGAGAACCTCTTTGGCTCCACTGTTGTCTGCTACATTCAATCTGGATTCTTGCTGAATCATTTTATTATATTTTATCCGGCTATCGCCGTCTGGTTAAACGATTTGTGTCTGACACTTTCGTGAATCCTACTTAGCCTTCTCAATTATCTCAACAAGTCTCCAACGCTTGGTCTTACTCAAAGGCCTTGTTTCCATGATGCGTACCACATCACCAGGCTTCGCCTCATTCTTTTCATCATGAGCATGGAATTTGGTCGTTTTCTTTACGAACTTTCCATAGATGGGGTGCTTTACCTTTCTTTCAACAGCAACAGTGATGGTTTTTTCCATCTTATCACTACTGACTACCCCTGTTTTGGTCTTGCGAAGTTTTCTATCAACCATTTCTTTCTATTTTATACCCGGATTCACCCGGATTGATTTTTAAATTGGACCCACCGATCAGGCAGTAACCCTTTTCTTTAATTCGGTTTTGAGTCGCGCTATATCCTTTCTGAGTGATCTGATACTCATTGGGTTCTCTAGTGGTGTAATGGCATGGGCAAACTGCAGCTTTTTTAAACGCAGCTCATCCTCACTGATTTTTGCCTTGATGTCTGAATCACTCAGGCTGGAAAGGCTTTTTAAAAAATCGATTTTCTTTGACATGGTTCTGTTGTTTATCTTTCAATTACCTTATGCTGCAAAATCCCTGCGCACAATAAATTTGGTTTTGATGGGGAGCTTGGCTGCAGCAAGGTGCATAGCTTCCTGTGCAACTTCCATTGTTACACCTTCCACTTCAAACAAAATTCTTCCTGGCTCAACTACAGCAGCCCAAAATTCGGGGTTACCCTTACCTTTACCCATCCTTACCTCAAGCGGCTTTCTGGTGATTGGCTTATCTGGAAAAATTCTGATCCATACATTACCTTCCCTTTTCATGGCACGCGTCATTGCCTGACGGGCAGCTTCAATCTGACGATTGGTCATCCACACCGGCTCAAGTGCCTTCAGGCCGAATGAACCGAAAGCAAGGGATGTACCACGCTTTGCAACTTCCCTTATTCTTCCTTTCTGCGCCTTTCTGTGTTTTGTTCTTTTTGGTTGTAACATGTTGAAGTATTTTAATGAATACCCGTTATTAAATTAATTAACCCCTGCGGTCCCTTGATCCACCACCTCTTCTGTCGTCACGGCCACCTCCGCGTCTGTCATCACGACCACCACCACGGGATTCCCTGCGCTCACTACCTTCAGATTTGGCACCGATGATATTTGGATTGAGGTCACGCTTAGCCAACACCTCTCCCTTACAAATCCATACTTTTATACCAATTTTACCGTAGACTGTCTGGGCGAAAACAGAAGCATAATCAATATCCATTCTGAATGTGTGCAAAGGAACCCTGCCATCTTTCATTTCTTCAGAACGGGCAATCTCTGCACCACCTATACGGCCACTGGCTTTGATTTTGATACCTTCAGCACCCAACCTCATGGTGGAAGCTATGGCCATCTTTATCGCACGCTTATAGTTGATCCTGTTTTCAATCTGCTTGGCAATGGTCTCACCAACGATATTGGCATCCAATTCAGGCCTTCTGATTTCCAGGATGTTGATTTGAACATCATCTTTACCAGTGAGCTTTTTCAGCTCTTCCTTGATCCTGTCAACTTCTCCACCACCTTTACCAATGATGATACCTGGCTTTGAAGTATGAATAGTGATGATCAGTTTATTCAGTGTACGCTCAATGACTATCTTGGCAATACCTCCCTTATTGATACGGGCATTCAGATAACCACGGATCTTATCGTCTTCGATAAGCTTGTGCGCATAGTCCTTTTTGCTGCCATACCAGTTGCTGTCCCATCCGCGGATGATACCTAACCTGTTGCCAATTGGATTCGTTTTTTGACCCATTATGATTCAGTTTGTAAAGTTCTTAATTGTGTGCGTCAACAATAACAGTTACATGATTGCTGCGCTTGCGCATGCGGTAAGCACGTCCCTGTGGTGCAGGAAGCATCCTCTTGATGCTGCGGGCTCCGTCTACAAAGATGGTCTTCACCACCAATGATTCAACATTACCACCTTCATTCTTCTGCTTCCAGTTGCTTACAGCAGAAAGAACCAACTTGCGCAAAGGCGTTGCACTGTGCTGAGGATGATGTTCCAGAATCGCGACAGCTTTCTCAACTTTTAATCCGCGGATATGATCAGCCAAGAGCCGCATTTTCCTGGGTGAAGTGGGATAATTTCTCAATTTTGCTACTGCTTCCATATTTTTATTTTACTGCCCTGTAAACAGGACTTATTCATTATGCTTTCTTGCTGGAGTGTCCTTTAAAATTCCTGGTTGGAGAAAACTCACCCAGCTTGTGGCCAACCATAAATTCTGTAACATAAACAGGGATGAACTTATTCCCGTTGTGCACAGCAAATGTATGACCTACGAAATCAGGTGTAATGGTGCTCCTGCGGCTCCAGGTCTTGATGACAGCCCTTTTTGATTTGCCGTCATTCATCGCTTCAACCTTCTTTTCTAATTTTGCCGCAACGTAAGGGCCTTTTCTAATTGAACGAGCCATATGCTTTATTTCTTGTTATGAGTTCTTTTCTGGTTGCTTATTTGGCAAGCTTTTTGCCATTCTTTCTTTGGATAATCAGTTTATCGCTGCCCTTACCAAGTGTCCTGGTCTTCTCTCCCTTAGCATACTTACCAGTACGGCTGCGTGGATGTCCGCCTGAAGAACGACCTTCACCACCACCCATCGGATGGTCTACAGGGTTCATGGCAACACCCCTGTTGCGTGGGCGAATACCTTTCCAACGGTTACGGCCTGCCTTACCCATACTTTCCAGGCTATGGTCAGAATTAGAGAGCACACCAACAGTTGCATAGCAATTGATCAGTACCTTTCTCAATTCGCCTGAAGGCATTTTCAATACAGCGTATTTTTCTTCCTTATTGGTGAGCTGAGCAGATGCACCGGCACTGCGGGCAATCTTTCCACCCTGACCAGGCTGCATTTCAATGTTGTGAAGATTGGTACCCAAAGGCATGTTCTTCATCATGAGGGTGTTGCCAACCTCAGGTGCTACAGCCGGACCACTTACCACAGTCATGCCCACCTCAAGTCCCTGTGGAGCAAGAATATAACGCTTTTCACCATCTGCATAGTTAAGGAGTGCAATGAAAGAGGTCCTGTTCGGATCATATTCAATGGTTGCTACCTTGGCAGGAATTTCATGCTTGTCTCTGCGGAAATCAATGACGCGGTACATTTTTTTATTACCACCACCGATATAGCGCATGGAACGACGACCCTGTGCATTTCGGCCACCTGTCTTCTTCACTGTTTCGAGAAGAGATTTCTCAGGAGTGGAAGTGGTTACCTCCGCATAAGCGTTGCCTATCCTCCACCTGGTTCCCGCTGTAATGGGTTTGTACTTCTTTAATGCCATGTTCTTATTTTTTTGCCCTAAGGGCTTCTTTTTTCAATTAAATATTTGCGTACAGGTCTATGGAATCCCCTTCACCAACTGTTACAAAAGCCTTTTTGTAAGATGGCTTGCGGCCACTGATTACACCAGCCTTTGTCATTCGGCTTTTGCTTTTTGCAGGAGCAACAGCAGTGCGCACATCTTCCACAGTAACACCATAGAAATCCTCAACCGCTTTCTTTATTTCAAGCTTATTGGCAAATCTTGCGACCCTGAAAGAATAAACACGGCTTTTTTCAGAAAGCTGGTTTGCCTTCTCAGACAAGATCGGCTTTACCAAAACATCAGCAAGTTTCATATCTCTTGTTTAAATGATTATTAAAATTAAGCTTCAGCAACTTCCACCTGCTCAGAAAAAACTTTTGCTGCAGATTCAGTCAGTACGAGCACATCTGCATTCATCACATCGTATGTATTGATGTCCAAAAGAACTGTGGTCAATACTGAAGGAATGTTGCGTGCACTTACAAATACCTGCTCATTCAATTCGGGTGTAACGTACAGCGCTTTCTTATTGCTGATGTTGAGCCCCTTGAGCATACCGGCAAATGTGCTGGTTTTGGGTGTTTCAAGCTGGAGGTCTTCCACCACAAGAATGGCATTGGACTTACCCTTGTGACTCAATGCTCCAATCCTGGCCAAATCCTTAACCTGACGGTTCAATTTGATGTCATACTTGTGTGGTTTTGGACCGAAAATGGTACCACCACCCTTGTACAATGGGTTACGGATGTTACCCTTACGAGCACCACCGGTACCTTTTTGCTTGTGGAGCTTTCTGCTCGCACCCTTAACCTCAGCGCGGGTCTTTACCTTGTGTGTACCCTGGCGCTGTGCAGCGAGATACTGCTTAACAGCCAGATAAATCACATGATTGTTTGGTTCCGCACCAAAAATATTGTCAGGCAGATCTATACTCCTGCCAGTCTTACTTCCTGTTATTGATAATACGTCTACTTGCATGATAGATGCGTTGAATTAATTCTGAATGTAAACAATTGAACCATTGTGGCCCGGTACAGATCCGCTGATCAGGATGTAATTCTTTTCAGCAAAAATTTTCACCACTTTCAGGCCTTTCACCTTTACACGATCACCACCCATACGGCCGGCCATGCGCATACCTTTAAATACCCTGGATGCATCAGAAGAGTTACCGATAGAACCCGGAGCACGCTGACGATCATGCTGACCATGTGACTGCTCACCAACACCGGAAAAACCATGGCGCTTTACAACACCCTGGAAACCCTTACCCTTGGTAGTGCCTACAACGTCAACTTTTTCGCCTTCAGCGAAAATATCACAGGTAACAGTTTCACCTACGTTCTTTTCTAAACTGTAGTCCCTGAATTCCTTTACAAAACTTTTTGGAGTAGAAGAAGCCTTTGCAAAATGGCCTTTCTCAGATGCATTTGCCCTGTTTTCAGATTTCTCGCCGAAAGCAAGCTGGAGGGCAGTGTAGCCGTCGCTGTCTTTTGTTTTTACCTGAGTAACAACACATGGACCAGCTTCGATGACGGTGCAGGAGGTCTGCTTCCCGTCGGGACCGAAGATGCTGGTCATCCCGATTTTTTTACCGATAATTCCTTTCATGGTTCAATTTTTATGCCCTTTTCGGTTAAATGGACAATGAGGCATGACCTCACTTCAATCCCAGTTTGCCATCGACCTTTTCCGTTCTCCTGAATCGCCAGGATGGAAGTACCGACAGTAAACAAACCTCGAAGGGCTTGTTTATATTTAAACTCTCCTAAGAGAGAAAAAATTTAAGTTCAGCGCTCCTTTTTCTCATGCCAACGGCAATCAATTGGGAGATGAAAACTAAAGAACTACACTCCGCAAATGCGGAGCAATATCACAAAACCGTCAGGCCTTGATCTCAACATCCACACCACTTGGCAGATCGAGCTTACTCAATGCATCTACCGTGCGGGAAGAAGAAGTATAAATGTCCAGCAAACGCTTGTGCGTCGACAACTGGAACTGCTCACGGCTCTTCTTGTTAACGTGTGGCGACTTCAATACAGTGAAAATGCGCTTCTGTGTAGGAAGAGGAATTGGTCCTGTAATCACTGCACCTGTACTGCGTACGGTCTTTACAATCTTCTCAGCAGATTTGTCAACCAGATTATGGTCGTATGACTGCAATTTTATCCTGATTCTTTGTGACATAATTAGTTTCCCATTTTT
>Ga0255269_1000195_pt1 | contig 12258 bp, 23 predicted proteins | sample AtltaT_33_FD_183664 | JGI IMG/M metagenome (GOLD analysis project Ga0255269, IMG submission 183664) | Metatranscriptome of freshwater microbial communities from Altamaha River, Georgia, United States - Atl_Yuk_RepC_8h (Metagenome... | ecosystem: Environmental > Aquatic > Freshwater > River... | reverse complement strand
TTTTTTGTCTGGGTTTCTTGCTTATTGAGTTTTGGTAGTGCTGGCGACACCGTCTTCATATTTGTCCAAGTATGCTTTAGCCATTAACAAGCTGAAAGCTGTTTTAAAATGTTTTGATGGACCAGCCCACATTGTAAGACCAGGTGTTAATCCACCATCCAACCTTCCAGACAACGCAACGTTGATTACTGGAATTGTGGTAGGAATCATATCCTTCTTCGTAAAGAACTTAGAATTAGCAAGGATAGAAGTATCCTTAATTGTTGAGTTCTTCTTTAGTTTCTCTAACATGCTCATAATAAACTCCTTAAATTATCTACCACGTAAAAATTGTTCAAAGTCACGCTCGCTTAAAAAACCAACATGTCTGCGGACTTCAACGTTATCATCTGACATAATTACCAATGTTGGTACACCTCTAACGTTCAACGCTTTCGCAGAATTCATATCTTGATCGATGTCAATATTAGAATATGTCCAGTCTTCTGGGATTTGATCTTTTTTGGCTTCAACAACTTTCTCTAGCATTTTACATGGTTCGCACCAAGTTGCGTAAAATTTAATTAGTTTCATATATTTTCCTTTGTGTTAAGTAGTCATATTTATCCGAAGAAGTCTTCAAGCGAGGATACTTCCTCAGCTTTCCAATTCAACGGTTCGATAATAGTTTTTAATGGTTCTACAAATGTCTTGTCAAATTGTGTGTCGTAGTCAATGAACGATTCTAGATTGAACTCCTTTGGAAGTTCTGTAATGAACGCAATGACGTTTTCGTGATATGGGTTTGGTGTTCGAAGATAAACAAATTTAATCTTGTCACCTTCCCTAATAAGTTGGTACTTCTTGTCAATACCTAATTTCTTCACATAATGATTATATAGAAGAGCAGCACGAACGTGGATCGGTGTACCTTTCTGATAGATCGGTGAACCAGCATACTGCTTCAATCCAGAAACACCACGTGGAAATGCAATAGCTTCTACAGGAAACTTTTGGAAGTCATCCCTATAACCAGAAATATACTTCTGCATAACCTTCTCATCACCCTCAAGAATAACCCTTACGGACTTCTTGAGTTCTTCGCGAATAACTGATGGAGTCGAAGAACGAACCATAGCCAAACCAAGAACCTTTAGTTTTGGAGTTGCGTATTGAACACCTTCAGAGTTATGCACGTTAAGAACATAGTTCTTCTTAGCAATCCAAATACCTTTGTCAGCCAACACTTCACGCTTCATAATCATCTTCTGACTATAAGCATTCATATACTCTGCCAACTTTTGATAAGTGTTATCAATGAACGGTTGGAAGATATCTTCACAAACCTTATCCATGTACTTAATCTTACCAGCTTCATCTTTATCAGCAGCAAAGTGTTCAACCAACTCTTCCATTGTTAGATAGATTGAATCAGTATCAATTGCGATAACAAAGTCTTTACCTTCGGTCTTCAAGATCTTGTTCATGAAACGATTAAACTCATTAGCCATCCATTGAATAGACAACTGACCAGAAGTTGTAATACCCTCAGCCATACGAATATCGAAATAGCGGAAGTATGCATTACCCATAGCACCATAAGCTGAGTTCAAAGCAATCTTCATAGCCATCTGTAGGTTATTTAGACGACTGATTTCTTTTCGAAGTTCATTGTTACCTTTGTCATGTTCATATAGTTGTTGAACTTTCAACATCTGCTTCTTGAACTTGGAACGATTACCATACATCTGTTCCATCAACTCAGGCATGAACCCCTCGACATCTCGGCGATAGCACCAACCATTAGCAGTCATAGAAAGGTCACGTTGTTTCAAATAAGTGGTATCAACTTCTTGAGCAAGTAACTTATCAACCGTGCATGAAATCTTTTCGTGTGTGAGTGTTTCTGGTGAAATGTTATACTGCATAATCAAATGAGGATACAATGAGTTCAAGTCAAACGAGGCAACCCACTTGTGTTGGCCAACTTGAACATCTTTAACGAACGCACCCTCAAACTGTTCGGTCTTTGAACCGCCAGTCTTCATTGGAATAACAATACCTTTCTTACGCAGGTGATTGTAAATGATAGCATCCCACATACGAACCTGCGAGTAAACATCTTCGTAATTAATCTTCGCTTGATAAGCCATAGTAAGATGCAATTCGATTAGACGCATCTTATCTTCCAGCTTGTCAACCAACTCTACGTCATGAATGTTATACTCAACAAACTGTTGCCAGTGGTAAGTATAAAACTCACGGAAAGTATCTCCAGGATTCTCTTTCTTCTTATCACCTAGTTCCTGCTCTGCAATGTAGTCCAGTTTGTAGGACTCTTGTTTGGAGTAAGTATACTTTTTGTACAACTCAAGATAGTCAAGTTGAGCAATACCAGAAACATCATAATGGATTTCTTCATTACCTTTGATGAACGTCTTACGTTCAGTAATCATACCCCATGGTGAAAACTTCTTGGCTAGGGTTTCGCCAAGTTCACGAGTAATACGTTTAATCAAATATGGCACGTCAAAGAAGTCGGTATTCCAACCAGTGATGATATCTGGATAGTTTTGTTGCCACCAAATGATAAACTCTTTGAGTAAGTGTTGTTCATCTTTACAGTTAATGTAAACTAGATCGTCACGGTTATGAACGAAAGCACCAACACCAAACGTGATAATACGTTTAGAAGAAAAGTCCTTGACTGTAATCAAAAGAACTTCTTCGTTGGCAGTTATGAGGTTAGGGAAACCTTCTTCGGTCTTCGTTTCAATGTCGATTGTAAAGATTTTAATCTGTTCAATATCCCAATTGATATCATAGTCATATTGATCACTGAGGTATTGAATACCATAATTCGTTTGCCCGAAAACACTGAATCCCTGAACACCATCATAGCGTTTCAGGAAATCACGTGTTTCTCGGATTGATCCAGGTTGTACTTCATCAACGTACATACCATCAAGAGTTTGCCAGTTGCTTTTACCCTTTGAGTTTACATAAAGGGTCGGCAAATAATCTATGCGTCGTTGGTAAGGTTTACCATTTTCATAACCACGCAACAGGATTTTATCACCAGCAACTTGAACATTAGTATAAAATTCCATTAAACTTGTTTTCCATACATTAGCATCATTGCATCCAAAGCGCAATCGTGAACAGGGTGGTGTTTAATACACGCTGCACGTTCAAAGTTTGGATACTCGATTTCACAATAACCATTAGTTGTACCATAGAGAATATCAACTGCCGTTCTTACATCTCTCCACCTATTATAGTCGGTTAAAGGTTGCAAGTCAAATTTCTTTGCTAGGCTGTCAATAACTAATTGGTCAAGCGAACCACGTGCCCACATAGTGTGTTTTTGAGGGGTTGTAAACTTATTAAGCCAATTGTGCATCTTTGTAAATGCTTGCTCAACTGTTAGGTCATCTCCACTAGGATCTAAAGCGCAACCACGTACATAATGATGTTGATTCTTCCACCATTCTAAAGTGCCAAGGTCAATAGTTCGCTTGGCTTCAGTTTGTTCTTTCGCTTTGAACTTGACGTAACATGCCCCATCAAGTAGGTCTTGATAGTTTTGATTCTTTCCTGGCTCAAAGTAAACAAGAGCAGCAGAAAGAACTACGGAGTTGGATTCAACCCCAAGAGTTTCAACGTCAAACATAAACATTATAGTTCTACCTTTTCTCCATCCTTGGTAAAGAATGCACGCATCTTTTGTTCATCATTCCAAGATTTAGTATAGTCATTATCTTTATCACAAATTTCAAATGCTTCTTCTTCAGAAACCACTCGATGACTTACGATAGTTTCACCCATATCATATTGAGAGAATTCTTTAGCTTCCTTCATTACAACAGTATCCATTGCCCACTCAGGATTGGTTGCTGGTACTTGAACCATATAACGCATACGGAATTGTTGAACTGCTTCAACCAATACCCAAGCCATTTCTGGTTGCTTCTTTCGGAGTTCCCAAGAACCATCTTTACGATCAATCCATTCAACCTCATCACCGATTTTAAAACCAGATTCCTCTAGAATCTCATCATTGAGTTGAATAAAGTATTCACCATCAGGTGCCTGTTCAACTTCAACAGTCCACGATTTATTAGACATAATTTAACTCCATAAAATTAGTTGTACCTTCATCCATCACACTTAGCTTGATATCTAAATTAGCTTTTTCAATATCATCATAAAATTTATTAAGAATACTAGAAGTCATTCCAGAAAGTTTATAGTTATTTTTGTGACACTCATAAACACTTCCACTATAACCATGGAACTTGTACCAGTCGCCATCTTGTTCAACATGAGTTACACCGCTGTTTAGTTTCCATGAATCACCATTCAGATAACCACCATACCAACCAGCAAGAATTTTATAGACAACAGTTTTACTGTTATCAAACTTTAACATAACCCAAACGTCAGGAGTATATTCACTCATCATTTTCTCCTTTAATAGCGAGTGCTTTGTGTAGCGATTTCTGCGCATGACGCAGACCAAATTCCATTTCAGTTCTTTGTTGTTTCAGAGTTTGTAATTCACGATAACATTTTTGATTATTATCGTATAGTTCTTCAGTATTTTTCTGAAGTTTGTCAAGGTAGTTAGTCATTTTAACAACAGTGACCCATGAACCATCTGCTAATTTAGTATGACCATCACGAATACGAAACTCATCAGTCCAGCGTTCGTTTAGTTTATACTCAGGCATTGGTATAAAGATAAACAATTCTTGTTGTGATAGTTTATCTTTAACTAAGGCAAATTGTTCTTGAATAGATTCTTTACCATAAAACATTATTCATCTCCTTCGTCAGCATATTCTTCTGAGCGACCTTCCATCTCTGCATGGATATCGCATAGGGTTTTATGCCAACCATCAGTCCATCGTTTTCCTGGAGCACCGCAAACTTCGCAAGTATGATAACTCATTGACTCTGCGAAACTGATATAGTGATAGTGCTCATCGATAGCACCTTGTACATAAAAACGTAGACCACCAAACTTTTCTTTGACTTGAGCAGCAACTGGAACATGACCACGTTCATGTTCCATTTTTTCTTTGGCTTCATCAAGCATTTCTTGGGTCACTACCTTAGTTCCATAAAGAGTATTCCCAACGCCAACTTCTAACAGATGTTGATAACGATTGTTCGCTTGACTGTAATGAGCATATAGTTTGCTACATAAAACGTCAATTAAATTATACCAACCATCACCACATTCAAACCCCCAGCACATTGCAGTAGTTCTCATATCCGCATTACGATCTTGAAAAATCAGAGGATACTTTGAGCATAGTGCTTCATCAAGTTCTTTTCTCATAATTTACTCCGCATACCAAATTTCATGGAAACCTTCTTCAAGGGTAGGTTCTTCCCAGTTATCAACCATATTAGAGATAACATCTTTTGGAATTTCTTTTCCAGGACGACTATTCAATCGCTTAATCAATTCTTCTTCATCAGGTGTTCTAAACACGACTGCAATTTTATGATACTCTGGTAACATATTGAACTTACGTTCACGTGATTTTATAGTAGTTGATGTTTGATCCCATATAATATCTTTACCCGCATCACGTGCACGAACAACTTTATCAGCCATCAACTTAACAGCAGTTGGCATATAATCACTAAAAACTTCTGAATAGGTTTGACCGCATTCTTTCGCATAGTCTTCTACAAACTCATCAGTAGAAACAATAACGCAATTGTCAGTCCACTTTTGATTTTTAATCCATGTGGACTTACCAGAGCCAGGAACTCCAACTAAAACATACAACTTATTTAATTTCTTGGCCATATTCTTTTTTCCACTTTCAAAAACTTATGGATTAACTTATCTTTAATCATATCTGGAATAGTCAAGTATGGATATTCCAAAGCAAATGGACAACCGTCATGACCCCAAGTGCCTCTCTCCAAAAAGTTTCTGTACATCTCAATATCTTTTTTAGATGCAACACTAAAATATCTTTTTGGTTTTACGATTGTCTCTAAGATGCTCATTTGATGTCCTTAGAAGCATCCGCGATATCTTTGTCTTCACGGACTTCGACAAATATGGGGAGAAACAAACTTTCGTCACCAGATTTGTTTTTAATACGAGCATTGTACTTGACAGCGACAATCTTGCCCAGAAGATCCTTCTCTTTAAGCGTCTTACGATGTTCATCATTGAATCCACTCCCAACATTAACTTTAACAATGCCGTCTGCAGATTCGCAAACAATAGCACCTAACAATCCTTCATACTTACCTGTTCCTTGTTCAACGGCAACAATCTTAAGGTCACATTCAAGTTCACCTTTGAATTTGATTTGATGTTTGGCACGTTTGTCTTCCCAGATACCACTCTTATCTTTCAGAATGATACCTTCTTGACCTTCAGCAAGCAATCCTTCAAAGAGAGTTTTCGCTTCTTCGTAAGTATCAACTTCCCAAGAGTCAACCAGTTTAACCTTTGCAGGTTTATGTTTATCAATAAGAATGTTCAACGAATCCATACGTTTACCATATGGTGTTGGACATTCACCATCTATAAAATACAAATAAGGAATAACATCCCAGATAGTAGCACGAACCATCGATGCCTCAGTAGCTGAAATTGTACCCTTGTTTGCTTTATTCAATATCCCATTACCAGTTTGGCGATCGAGGACGCCACTTTCGTTGACAACCAATAACTCGCCATCAAATACGCAGTTAACATCGCCAGCCATTTTAATAAAGTCAGCATCAAGATTTCCTAGTAGTTGAATCTCTTTGCCATTGCGTGAACGATATTCTACCTTGCCATCCTGAACAATTGCGTTGAATCGCATTCCATCCATTTTGGTTTGAACGAGTGCTGGGAACTTTACCTTGTCCACCAGTTTCTGCTCGAACTGACTGCACAACATTACTGGATATTCGTGAACCAAGCCAGTCCACACTGCGTTTGCGGTTGATACCTGAACCCCACATTTTAAATCTTTCTGAATAATACGTTCGATAACTTTAGCGTCATCGGCTGACAAAACTTCTAGCATACCCTTCAAGTGAGCAATACCAGCATTTCCTGTAACTTGTCGTGAGGACAAATCATACAAAGAATCAAGAGCAAACTTCAACGTCACGTTGGTTGGCTCAGTGCGTGGTTCGTACTTGGGAATCTTACGAATGTAAAATTGAGTGAAGGGATCGAGAGCCAAGCGAACAACCTCACGCAACACTTCGTTATTGCGATGTAAAGTTAGTTGCTCAATTTTGAAGTTGCGAGATGCATTGCTCGCTAGGCTCTCAAAAAAGTCATTTAGATTTGTCATAATATAATTATACCTCAAACAGCTTTAAAAGTCAAATTTGTTTTGATAACTTTGAACGTGCGATACCGAGTATCGATAGTCATTGGCTTCTTCAACATCTCAAAATCTTGAGGGTTATGCCACTTGAAGTAACCATAGATCTTGCGTTTGTTCTCATCTGCAAGATAGGTATGGTTCGGTTGACGTGTAACGTCTTTCCAAACAGTGGTTTCTTTCATGAGAATCATGATTACCACCAGCTGTCGTAATAAACATCTTTGCCGTCAGCGATTGCCTCACGAGCATTCTTGATGAATGTGAGGGTTTCCTCAATGTCTTCTGGGTAGATTTGTTGGGCACCAAAGAAGAATCCTTCACGTGGTCGCAACATGCCAGCTGCAACTGTACCCTGAAGACTATCAAGGTCTTCTTCGGTTAGATGAACGGGAATACAATTGAATGATTCTGCGGCACCACCTTTGTTGCGATAGAGATCTTCCATCCAACCGTGGAGTGCATTAAACTTGCGCCAGTAAGCCAATTCAGTGGTTTGAACACCCTCACCAAGTTGTTGACCTTTAGCGACGGTGAATGCATACATATCGAGACCCATAATATATAACTCCTTTTCAATTTTCTATAACTATATTATACCATATTCTTGAATTAAAGTAAAGTGTTTTCTTGAAAAAAAGCCCCTGTATCTACAGGGGTTTTAGGGGTTATTTTAGTCCCGCAAGGACACTGGCTGGGGCTATCTCGATTCCCGAGCCGAAAATCCTGTTGTATTCGTCTATCATTCTTTGTTCTGGGATACCCTCTGCTGCAACAGCATTTTTGCGTAAGGATACATTTTCTCCAGCATAAGGCATATATGGGGCAATACCAACTCCCATTTGTCCACCAGCTGTTGGTTGTAACATAATTGTTGCTGGGTTTTTCAAACCATATGTTTCAGCGTTTTCTACAACAACTTCGGAGATAATCTCTTCACCGTTGATCATTTTAAATACTTTGACATTTGTCATTCTATTCCTCACTTATTAGAGTTTCAATAAATTGTGCTGCTTCATCATGATGATTAAATTGTTTAATAATTATTTGATCATTTGCAAAGTAATTTTGAGCAACTAATAAAACATGTTTATTTTTAAACACTGAAATTTTCATGATCCAATCCCCACGTCGTATCGTAACAAAAGAAATTAGATTAGGGGATATTTTTGCTTTCATCATAACAAGTATTTAGGGGAACCGAAGTCCCCCTAACTGTTATGACTGATTATAAAGTTTCATATTCGTCTTTACCGACACCACATTCAGGGCATTCAAAGTCAGCTGGAAGATCTTCCCACTTACCTTCGGTTGCTTCGTCATGTATATGTCCGCAGACTACGCATACGTGATCTTGATTCATAATGCCTCCATTACCTTCTTATAAGCATTAGCATGACGTTCTTCTACTTTCTTCAAAGCATTGAAACGCTTTTCTGCTTTTGCTAGAATTGCTTGAAACTGTTCAGCGTGTTCTTTAGATTCAGAGATCTGTTCAGCGAATTCTTTTTTCGCTAGAGGATTCTGTTCTAATTGTGCTTCAGTTTCAAACTTAGGATACATCTCTGTAAACTCGTATGTTTCACCATCAATTGCTTTCTGTAGACATTCCTTTGTGGATGGCTTACCGATTAACAATTCAAGATGACCCCATGCGTGTTTAATCTCTTGATCAGCAGTGTGTTCGAAGTGCTTAGCAACATCTTCAAAACCTTCTTCACGAGCGATCTTAGCGAAATAGCGATATTTGATATGAGCCATTGATTCGCCAGCCAATGCACTCTCAAGATTTTTTAGTGTTGTCATAGTACTCTCACTTTGTTTTATTATTTGGATTTGGTGGAACTTTACCATTCACCCAATCCCAGTCATCGTCTGTCATTGGGATCCAGTTATTCATTTTACCTTACCTCTTTTGTAAGTTCTGAATGCCTGAAGACCTTCTGAAAGACCAACAATAATGTGCTTAAAGTTTTTCAGCAGCTTTGTCATATGCGTCCTCTGTTAAAAGTTGTTTACCCTTACCAGATTTCACAGCGATTTTCTTTGGCTTCTTTGACTCAGGAATGATACGCTCAAGAGCGATCTTCAACATGCCATTGAATAGTTCTGCATTATTAACTTCAACTTGATCATTCAATGCGAATGTACGAGTGAACGCACGAGTAGCGATACCTTTGAATAGGTAGTCTTGCGCAGTTTCGTTTTCAGCATTGACATTACCTTTAACAACTAGACGACCACCATCGATTTCGATTTCAATTTCTGATTCAGCGAAACCAGCAACAGCCATTTCGATAACATAGTGAGTGTCATCTACTTTACGAATGTTGTATGGAGGATAGTTAGGTACGTTCTTAGCAAAGTCATCATGGAACTTCTGCATCTTTGCAACTTGATCTTCAAAACCAACAAAGAATTTATCGAAGTCTTTTAGAAATGCTTGTGGTGACAAAATAGAGTCAGGTGTAAATTTAGTCATAGATAACATTCTCCATCTCCTTACTTAACGCTGAATGCTTTTTTAACATCGAAAGATGCAGCTGCAGTTCCAACAGTAGTATAAAAATCTACAGCGGACTTAGCAACAGTCTTAGCGAATGCTTGCTGTGCGTCAACATAAGTTTGAAGGGATTTTGCGACTGCCTCGTTTTGAACGAATGTCTTAACGAATTGAGTCTTTGCACCAGAAATGGTGTCGATTGATGTGTTGATATAAGACAACATATTATTGCTCCTTTTAAGCGAGTTAAATTAAAATTCCACCCCGAAGGCATGGAGGTTCCTGCTTACTTTATACAGGGGTTACTAACGTGAACCAGTTCAATTGCACGGCATTTGTATCGCTTATGCTTGCGGACGCCATTCATCGTAGACGACAAACGATCCCAAGGTGGGACAAAATAGATACAGGGCTTCCACCTGCTGCCAATCAAACCTTTCGGTGATTGATCTGCCCTCTCTTTATATTCAAGGGACTTCTTCCCATCCCGATGGGACAAAACTATTTATATTAGTTTTGTTCGACTGGTCGAACTTTTTTACCAATATTATACTTAGCCACTAAATTCCATTCGTTCTTTTCTTTAAAAGAAACAACTTTAATCTGGCTTAGTGATGCTTTGTTTTCAGCTTTCGATGCGCTTACGATCTTTAATAGATCCCAGTCTTGCAAAAGTGCTGCGATTGCATTACGACGCTCAATATCACCGCTAGTGATATTCGAGTCTTTGCCATCCAAAGCAAATAGTTCTTTGAAGTGCACAATAAAATATCTTCCTTGCTTATGTAATATATGGCAAGATTGATATAGCGTGTTGTCTTTTTTTGAAGCGATGCCGATACGAGTCAGGGTCTCGCGAACTTTTAGAAAGTTATCTGGTTCAGCGAGGGTCACTTCTAACATCGAATCGGGTGTCCAATCATAATAAACCATTTCTACAGTCATTATTTTCCACCTTTATTTAATTTTAGTTTTATTTCACTCAATTGTTCATCCGAAAGAATCCTCAGAGCTTCTTTCGCCTTTTCACTGGAATACCCGAAATATTCCTGAACCAGTTTCAGAGATTCCGTGGCTTTATCTTTTTTAGCCCATTTAGAAAATCTCTTCTTCTTGGTAACACTATTTAGTAAAAAACGAAATTGCCATTCATTAGGCAAAGACGAGTATTGGTTCATAGTGTTGGCTTGAACAACAGTGTCGTGGAAAAACGACAGTCCTCGGTTTACGATGTAAGCATCATAATCTTTATTAGCCAAAGGTTCTTTAAATAAGTCTACCTTTGTCTGATTGATAGCATTAATAAAATCAAAGGGAGTCATAGTTCACCCCAAGACTTTTTAGGTTCTCTTCGCGAACTGTGAATTTACGATCTGGAAATCGAGTTTGAATTGCTTTGTTCAATGCTTTAAGATCTTCACCTTGAGCAATAAACGTATCATCTTCACCAAATGCATAAATAACGTTCGAGTGTTTTTCCAAACGCATTCTAGTTACGTTTGGATCTTTTTCTTCTTGCTCTTGCAAGTCTTCAAGCATCTTCTCTACGATTCTCATGGCCATGCGTTCTCTAAGATTCCAACCAAGTAGAATACCAAAAGCAAGAACGATACATAAAATTAAAATATCCATGTTACCCTCTTATTTGAATTTACACTGAATCATTACTTCAGTGAGTGCAGCCATAATATTTAGTTCGTGGTCAGCAACAAATGCTGCCTTGTATTGATAGTCGGCTAGAATAAGGATAAGGTTATGGATAGTAGATTGATCCAAGAAGTTATTGGCATTATCATAAAGTTCTTTGAACAATACAGGTGTATCAGCATCAGAGTTCTTAGCAACCCACTTACGCACTTCGGTGAAGTCACGTTCCTTTAATGCTTTGTATAGATCCTTATACGATTCTTCGCTGAGGTTAACAAAGATACCTGTATCAATCTTACCTGATACTGAATAGCGTTGCAGTTCGTTTAGAGTGCGACGATAATCAGGGAAGTGTTTGATAATGAGTTCTGAAACAACTTTAGGGTCGAACTCAACGTTTTCATTTTTAAGGATTTGAGAAACACGTTTAAAGAATTGTGCAGCGATTGCTTGCTTTTCACCAGCGTCAACTTTGAACTCGATATTCGCACAACGTGAACGAAGTGGTTCAATAATACGATGTTTAAAGTTACAAGTGAAGATAAAACGACAGTTGTTACTAAACTCTTCAATGAAAGAACGCAAAGCAGGTTGAACTGATTCAGCGTTCATATAGTCAGCCTCATCAATGATAACAACCTTCTTAGCATCTGTCAAAGATACAGTAGAAGCAAAGTTCTTAATCTTATTTCGCAATACGTCAATCTGACGACCTTCATCTGAACCGTTGATCATGATCCAGTCTGCGCCAACTTCTTGACATAA